>Ga0316191_10002103_pt1 | contig 14369 bp, 8 predicted proteins | sample Eddworburr2cm_MG_FD_204928 | JGI IMG/M metagenome (GOLD analysis project Ga0316191, IMG submission 204928) | Coastal sediment microbial communities from Maine, United States - Eddy worm burrow 2 cm | ecosystem: Environmental > Aquatic > Marine > Coastal > Sediment | place: USA: Maine | collected...
AACCGCCGCAGTTGTTCGGGTCGGTCAGGTAGAACTGGCAGCCGTCGTCGCAGATGGTCATCTGCGGCTCGGGGCAACAGTTCTGCTGCTCGACCGTGAAGGTCACGGTCTCGCCCGAGTTATTGGTGATGGTCTGCTCGGACCGACCGGGCGCGAACGTGCCCTCGCAGGTCGCGATGGTCTTTTCGGGACTGAAGAAGGTCACCAGGCTGGAAGTCAGGGACGTGCCCGATGGGGTCACCTGCGCCGGGGAGGTCGATTTGCCCGGCACCACGAACACGCCGCTGCCGCTTCCGACGACCTGGAACCCTGCAGGCGGCATCCCCACGACGGCAAGACCGCGCGCGGGAACGAAGCTGACGGGGGTCTCGATGGAGTACACCTGCGAGATCGTGCTCCACTCCCACTTGGTGCCGACGTCGGGCCCGGGCGTGACGTACGATCCGAAGCCGCCGGGGCCGGCCCCGGGCCACTTGAACGTATAGGCCTCTCCGGTGGCGTTGTTGTAGATGACGTTCTCAACCTCGACCGGGAAGGTCTGGAGCACGCGGGTGACGACCCTGCTCTCCGCTCCGTTGGCCAGGTTTCCATCGAGGTCGATGTACTGGTCCGCGGCCCGCACTGACGGCACGATCGGTATCGCGATCGCCGCGATCATGCTGTAGATCACAAGAATTCCGAGATTCGACTTCGACAGGCCACGAAGCATTAGTCCCCCCCTTGCCCACGCCACACGCGCCCACGGCTCAGTGATCCGAGGTTAGAGGAATTGTACGCCGGGGGTACCCGGCGTGGCCACCGAATTGTCTCACGCATAGCCGCTTTCATGCCTTGACGTCGGTCAAGTTTTCGAGCGTGGTCACGATGGATTAGTGCTATTCCGGCTTTTATTTCGTGAAAGAGCCGCCCGCCCTATTTTGTCTCGAAGGTGATCACGCCGTTCCAGCCCTCCGGGGGCGGCGCGGCGACGAGTCGATCGATCGTTCTCAGGTAGAACTCCGACGGTCCGTCGTCTCCACCGCACAGCTCACGAACCTCCCGAAAGCCGTCGGCGGCCTCCCCGAACCGGCTTGCGGCGAAGTCCTCGAGGGCGCGCTCGAATCGCTCGATTGCCCTCGCGTTCGGCCGCGTCGTTTCTCCTGAGGTTCCCAGGAGCTCGTGGATCGCCACGGGTTCGCCACGGCCCACGACCCGAATGTGACCGAGCGGTCGCGCGATCAGGCTTCCGTCGGTCGCCGCAAGGGCCTCCCCGCTGACCAGGGCCTGGGTGCCGAACTTCTTGTTGGCGCTCTCGAGACGAGCCGCGAGGTTGATCGTGTCGCCGATGGCCGTGTAGTCGAAGCGCTGGGTCGAGCCGAGGTTGCCGACCAGCATCGGCCCGGTGTGGACGCCGATGCGGGTCACGAGCTTGCCCGCCGGGCGGTCGCCGATCTGCTGCTGGAGGCGCGACATGCCCACCGCCGCGCGACAGGCCGGCGTGGCGTGATCGTTCATGCGCAGCGGGGCTCCCCAGATCGCGAAGACCGCGTCGCCGATGTACTTGATCAGCGTTCCGCCGGATTCGAAGACGTGGCTCGTGGCCTCCGAGAAATAGTCGTTCAGCAGCGCGGCGGTCTCGGGTGCGGTCATGCCCTCGGCGATGGAGGTGAACCCCTTGATGTCGGTGAACATCGCCGTACCGACGATCTCCTCGCCGCCGAGGTCGAGCTCGTCGGGGCTCTCGGTGACCCTGCGGATCATGTCGGGCGAGAGATAGAAGGCAAAGGCCCTGCGGATCCTCTCGCGCTCGCGCGCCGTGGTGAGGTAGTACCACACCAGACTGACCACGTAGGCGATCGGCAGCTGCACCAACGAAGGGATGAGCACCGGAATCCACAGCTCGGCCCGGGTGAACGCGAGGTACCCCGCGGTCCACGGGAGCAGCTCGAAGGCGATCAGGACGAAGGCGCCGAAGACCGGCCGTAGATAGATGAACGTGAAGGTCGCGAGCAGGGGCAGCAGCAGCAGCATCAAGGCCTCGAGGGCCGGACGGAGGATGTCGATCCGGCGCCCCTCGAGCAGATTCGCGGCGATGTTGGCGTGGATCTCCACGCCCCACGTGGGGCCGACCTCGCCACCGAAGAACGGTGTGCGAAAGGAGTCCTTTTCCTCGGTGGAATCCACGGCCGCGATCTCGGATGCGCCCACGAAGACGATCTTGTCCTTGAAGTAGCCGGGGGCGAGGTACTCCCCGGGCTCGAGGGCCTGGTAGGCCGAAACGGTGTGAACGGTGCGCGGGCGGCCGTAGTAGTCGATCAGTCTGGCCCCGGGCTCACGAAGCGACAGGTCGCCGGTGGCGACCTCGTAGGCGGCCAGCGCCAGACTCGGACGGTCGGCGTGATACAGCCACGTGTGCCGGATCACGCCGTCGCGGTCTTCCGGGAGGTCGACCTCGCCGACCGCGGCTGCCGCCTCGGCCAGGGGTCCGTACGGTTCGATGAGCCGGGTCTGCTTGAATTTCGGATCGTCGATCTGATCCACGGTCGAGCCGAGGACGACGTTTCCGGATTCGACGATGCCCTCGCGGAAGGCCTGGGTTTGATCCGGATCGCCCGGGGCGTCGAACAGCACGTCGAAGGCCACCGCCCGTGCGCCCTCGCGCACCAGGACCCGCACCAGTTCGCCGTGGAGATCCCGCGGCCACGGGACGCCGGGATCCAGACCCCGGATCCACCTGGAGTCCTCGTCGATGGCGACGACCCGGACGTCGGGGGGCGGAGGAAGCGGGCCTCGAAGCTTGAACAGGGCGTCGAGACCCTGCTTTTCCCAGTTGGCCGTGACCGGCCAGTACAGGAAACCCATCCCGATCAAACCCGGGATCAGCGCGAGCAGAGCGGCCGCGCGAGCCTTCCTGAGCGGACTCTGCCTACGCACCCCGGATCTCTTCAGCCGCGCGCCGAGCTCAGTGCGACGTGAAGCTCACCGTCAGCGTCGCCGTCCGCGCGGGGACGACGCGTTCCTCGAGCGAGCTTTGGTACAGCAGGAACTGCTCGTTGGCAACGTTGAAGACGTTGAGGTTCACCGAGCCCCAGCGCTTCGGCAAGCGGTACCCGATCTGAAAGTCGGTGACCCAGAAATCCGCCGCGTCCTTGATCCGATCGGACGCGGGCAGATCCCCATACTCGTCGACCTTGTCGATCTCCTGGTCGTAGTACGTGCTCCTGACGGAGGCGAACAGGCCGAACGGCAAGAAGACCCGCACCTCCGGCCGCAGCCGCTGGGTCTGGACGTAGTCGGCGAAACGCCCTGTCTGGTCGACCTGGGTAAAGTCGAAGTCCCGCTCTTCGTACGAGTACTGGAGCCCCAGCGACACTCGCCGGCCGGCCGTTCCGTTGAGATAGATGTTTGCGAGCCAGTCGTCGCTGTTACGTGGAGCGATCCCGCTGGCCTGCTCGCCCGCGCAACCGTCGAACACGCTCGGATTGTCACAGGTCAGCTCAGGAATCTCGAGGTCTCTCCGGAGCACCGAGAAGCCGGCGAAGAACGACCTCGTGAACTCCTGATCGAGGCCGATTCCGTAGTTGAACGAAGACGTGCCACCCGGATCTTCGAAGAACTGGTTGAAGCCCGAGACCTGGGTCGGCTCGAGGGTCTGGAGCCTGCCGATGGCCGGGGTCAAGCGACTGTAGGCCGTGGCACGGACCACGGTCTTCTCGGTCGCGTAGGCCGACAGCCCGAACTTGCCGGCCACCTGGCTGTCCTCGAATGCCAGCTCCGCCGGAACGATCAGGTAGTCCCGAGGTGGAATGAGGCCGATCGGCGCCAGAACGTCCTCGTACGCCAGGCCCGCGGTGATCTCCACCGGCCCGAGGTTGCGCAGCTTCGCGTACAGGTAGGCGTTGGTGAAGGTGTCGTCTCCGGCGAGAGTCGTTGACCCGCTCACGGAACTGAGCTCCTGCTCGCCGTCGAAGTGGCCGGCGCCGGCGGTCCAGGTCAGAGCGTTTTGCCGCAGGACGTACTGCGCCTCGAGCTGCGGGCCCTTGAACTGCCCGATCGCCGCCGGGGTAGCCGTCTGATTGAGCACATCGTAGTTGAAAGCGGTCTGCTCTGTGTCGCTATAGATCGCCGAGACCGCCAGATCGGCGGCTGGGGAGATGATCCTGTGGTAGCCAACCCCTACGTTCATCAAGTCGGTCTCGAACCGCTCCGGAGAGACTTGAAACGGGTTCTCCCGAACGGGCAAGTCGCCTGTCTCGCGGCTGCCGTTGATGAAGTTGACCTGGATCTGGTCCCGATGGGTCGGCGCGAAAACGAAGAACCCTCGTACGTTGTCTTGCGAGACGTCGGTGTTGACCCGGAAGCCGTCGGTGCTGACGTTCTGGTACGAAAGAGAGCCGGCGACGCGGTCGCGGTTGAACGTGAACGTGACCTCCCCCCCTGACGGGGTGCTGCTGTCGAGCTCCAGGATGTCCCGCAGGACCGGGTTCTCGACTACATCGCCAAGATCGGTCTCGGTCGTGCCGTAGGTGATGCCCGCGAACCCCCGGATCCGCGGCCGGTTGATCAACGACGTGTATTCGTTGAACGAGGCACTCTCATTGACGATGTCGGGACGGACCGCGTTGACGTTGACCGGCTGGTAGATCCGGGCCTGCAGCACCTCGCTCAGGAAGGCCGGCGCGAATCCGGGAAGGGTCCGGTAGCTCTCGGCCAGGAAAAGGTGCGACGAGTAGTTGGACTGGTCGGCATCGGCGCTGCGCCGCGAGGTGACCATGCCGAGCTCGGAGAATCCCAGCTCGCTGTAGATGCTCGCGAGGTTGGCCGAGCGCACCGCGAGGTCCTCGTCGAGCAGCATGCGCGAGCGGTAGACGGCGCGATTGTCGTTGCGCGAGATCGACTCCTGGAGGTCGTGGAGTGCCTCGACCTGCCGGTTGTAGGTCTGCTTCTGCAGGGCGTCGTAGAGGTAGGGCGTCGGATCGGACGGGTCGAGCTCCTTGGCGGCGGCGAGCTCCTTGGCGGCCGCGTCCTCGCGGAACTCCTCGTAGTACGCCTTGGCGAGGTAGGAGCGGAACAGGGAGTTGTCGGGATCGAGCAGGACGGCGGTCTGCATCTCCTCGCGTCCGGCCTGGAGATCCCCGCGCCGGATGCGCGCGATCCCGAGGCCCAGTCGCGCCAGGGGGAAGCTCGGATCGGCCTGCACGGCGTGCTCGAAGCTGGTCAGGGCCTCGGCGGACTTGAGCTCCGCGAGCTGCACGAAGCCCAGCACCGTGAGCGCGCGGACCGAGCTCGCGTCGCGCCGGACGGCCCTTTCGGCCGCGTCCTTCGCGCCTCGGGTATCTCCCGATGCCAGGCGTAGCTCGGCCACGCGGGCCAGGGCCTCGGCACTGTCCGGATCCAGCCGCGAGGCCAGCTCGGCCATCTTCAAGGCGTGCTCGATCTCGAACCGCGCCTGGGAAGCGAACGACATCGCCAGGGCCGCGGCCCCCGAGTCGGGATCCGATTCCACCGCCTGTCGGGCGAGCTCGTAAGCCTCGTCCTTGCGGTCGTTGGCGACGTCGATCACCGAGGCCAGCGCCAGCGCGATGGGGTTTTTCGGATCGCGCTCGCGGGCGCTCTCGATCAGGGGCTGGGCCTGGGCCACCTGGCCGGCGGAGAGCAGCTCCGCGGCGCGGGCGAGGTCACGCCCGTCGGCGCCCATACCCTCGAGCCTCCGGGCGTCGGAGCCTCCGAGCACACGCGGGTAGTACAGCGACCACGCCACCGCATCTCGCGGCCGGACCACAATTCGCTTGATCGGGGCCTTGCCGGGCTCGACGTAGGCCTGCTCGCCCGCCCCGACCTGAACGCTGCCGAAGGAATTCGACGCGTCCACGGCGCCCTCGATCATGGTGATCGTGGTCACGCCCCGGTCGCCGACGTCGACCACGAACTCGGTCCCGCGGATCGCCGCCGTCACGGTGGGCGTCTCGACCCGGCCGAAGTCCTTGGGCTTGCGGCTGGAGAAGAAGTGATTCCCCGAGATCACGCGCAGCAGCCCCGGGTTTCCGGCCTCGGGAGGCAGGACCTCTACCTCACTCTTTTCATTGATGCGGTGGAGGGTCTGGTCCGAGTACAGGATGGCCGCACGGCTCTCGGCCCCGGTTCGAACCCGGTCCCGTGCGTGCAGCTGCTGATGGAGTATCGACGGTTCCCAGTTTTCCGCCGCAGCAGCCTTGCTCTCGACCTGGTTCTGGACGGCAGCGATCTTTCCGACCTGGTCCTCGGCGGCCAAGCTGACCGGAAGGATCGCCGCGGTCATTCCGCAGGCCACGAAGATCAGCGCGGTGCACAGCCGCGCACGAACCCGGAAATTCTGACGACGCATGTCCCCTCCTCCGCGACGGAGCGTTCTACCGGGCACGATCATAACTCGAAATCCCCGCTCGAACGGCGCCCCCCTTGCCCGCGGACCGAGGGCCGACGTTCTCCTCACCTTGGAGGCGCTAGCGGGCGATGGTAAATCCAGCGTGGTAGCTCCGCGAATCGGGCATCCGGATGGTGATGATGTGATCCCCGATCTCGAGGCCCCTGGTGCGCAGCTCGTACTCACATCGGCTCGACCCACAGACAAAGAACGGGTCATCGGGGTTGGCGTTGTCGCCCCCGTTGATGTTGATCAGAGGAACGGTCATCCCCGTGGTTCGGTTCTCCAGACCCACGATCTCGGGCAACGGGTCCATGAGCTCGGCGGGAACGGTCTCGGCCCCGCAGCCGAGAGTGAACTTCAGTGGAAGGGTCTTGTTCCTTCCGATGCCCTTCGAGGAGAAGTTCACCGGGCTCGCCTCGGGGACGAGGTGCGTGTTGAGCGGGCTGTTCAACCCGATCACACGATCGAAGGTCCCGCCGTCGTTGTCGGTGACCGGGTCGCACACCGCGCCGATGCCGACAACCACGGCCAGGTCCTCTGTCTCGACCTCGTCTGTCGCCCCGGCCGAACCGGTGAGGCTCAGGATCACGGGATGGCCGACTCCCTCGGCGTGGCCGGGAAGCAACGTTCCGGTGAACGCGGTGACGTTGTGCACCGACGGAATCTCCGGCGGGGGGCTATCACAATCGAAGGTGCCTGCCGGGAAACCCTCGAGATCGGGAATCGGCGAGGTGTCGTAGATGAACGGGATCCCGGACGAGATCACCGGAGTTGCCGGTGCACTCACCGTCCCGACGACATTGGTGAACGAGTCCGGTCCGCGGTTCTGAATGCAGAAGTACAGGTCGGCGGTCTCGCCGGGCTGCCACAGACCGTCGCCCTCCTCGCCGTCGTCGATCCACACGCCGCACGAGGTCGGCTGCACCGGACCGATGACCGACTCGAAGTCCGGCACGAGCTGAACCAGGGGGCCGACGGTTCGAAACCCGCCGAGCATCGTTGACGCCTCGGTCACGATCTCCTTGGGCAGGAGCGGCAGGAACCGACAGAAGGTCGCCGATCCGCCAGCCGGAATCTCTTGCACGAACTGCACCGCCTCGCAGACCTTGGCCTCGGTGACCTCGTCGGGAATGGGCGGGTCGAAAGACGTGTCCTGAAACGGTGAGTCGAGGTAATCGTCCGAGGGGTGATCTTCACAGGTGCAGGAGCTGCCCATGCTGCATGCCCCGGTGCCGCCCGAGGGGCAATTGAGCAGGTCGCACCTCACGCCGCACGCACCGCAGTTAAACGGATCCTTGTGGATGCTGGTGCACTCGGCCTGGAACGGCAGCCCCGGCAGCGTACAGGCGGTCTGATCTGGCGGACGACACGTGTAACAAGCGCCGGTGTCGCAGATCTGGTTTTCACCGCACGCGTTGTCGCAACCGCCGCAGTGGCGCAGATCGACCTCGGTGTCGACGCATTCTTCGCCACACAGCGTGAGGCCCTCGGGACAATCGGGCTCGCAGACTCCGTCCACGCAGGTCTCGTACGGGCCGCACTGAATACCGCAACCGCCGCAGTTGTCAGGATCGGTCAGATAGAAAAAGCACTCGCCATCGCACCGGATCATTCGCGGGAACTTGCAGCAGTCGGGTTCTTCCACCTCGACACTCTGGGGAATGTCCAGTGGATTGAGAGCCGTGGTCTGATAGAGGCCGCCGTCGTACCGGCTGAAGAACTTGATGTAGACGTTTTCAGGGCTGAAGAAGGTGATCAGGCTCGACGTCAGGACCGCGCTGGAAAGCGTCACCTGGGTCGGGTAGATCGATTTGCCCGGAACGTCGAAGACCGGATCGCCACCGATCTGGATGCCGCCGCCCATGCCTCCGAAGACGGGGATCTCGCGCGGGTTGTGGAAGCTCACCGGAGTCTCGATCGAGTAGACCTGCGACACAGTGCTCCATTCCCACTTCGTGCCAACACCGGGGCCCATGGTGAGGAAAGACGTGAATCCGCCGGGGCCGGCGCCGGCCCAGACGAACGTGAACGACTTGCCCGCGGCGTTGTTGACGACCTTGTTCTCGATCTCGATCGGGAAGGTCTGGAGGACCTTTGTCGAGACCTTGCTCTCCTCTCCGTTGGCGGCATTCCCGTCGAGGTTGATGTCCGTCTCGGCGCTCCCGACGGACGATGAGAGCGATAACGCGATCGCGATACCGAGGGCTATCGCTGGCGATTTCGACCTTGCGCTGGACATGGCTCCCCCTGCGGCCGAGCCGCACCATTCCACCCTGAGGTTACAGGGATTGTACCGGCGGAAATGTGCGCTGGCTATAGAAAGGTGACCTGCGTCAACACGGCTGCCCGGCCGGCGCCAAGAGGCCTGAACTACAGGGTTTTTCAGCCCCGAGGGGCATCGTCGCCTCGTCATGCGGAATCGTGTCCGCCCGGCGAAAATCGTGCGATGCCCCATGGGGAGGGCCGCACCGGGACCGTGCTGTTAGAATCAGGGCCGCCACCGCTGGTCCGGGCCAGGGATCAAGACGGTCGGTCGATTGCGAGCGAGGACCCCATGACGGCGTCGAGCTACAAGTTGCATATCTGGGGAGCTCGGGGAACGGTGCCGACTCCCTCGCCCGAGAAACTCCGCTACGGCGGGAACACGAGTTGCCTTTCCGTGGCCCTCGGCGACTCCGAGCATCTCATCCTGGATTGCGGCTCGGGATTGCGGCTTCTCGGCAATTCCCTCGCCCAGCGCACCGGCAATGCGCCGGGGCGCTACGACGTGTTCTTCACCCACTACCACTTCGACCACATCGTGGGCCTGCCGCTGTTCCAGCCGCTGTACAACCCGAACAGCACCGTGACCTTTCATGGCTTCGAGGCAAGAGGCCGTTCGGTGCGAGAGATTCTTGAACACCTGATCTCGCCGCCGTACTTTCCGGTCACCCTGGCGGACGTCCCGGCGAAGGTCGAGTACTCGACGATCGACGGCGATCCCGTGAAGGTCCGAAACGTCAAGGTTTGCTCGCTGCCCCTCAATCACCCGGACGGTTGTCTTGCCTATCGTCTCGAGAGGGGCGATCGCCGCATCGTCTACGCCACCGATCACGAGCACGGAGAGACCGAGACCGACGAAGCCCTGGTTCGGTTTTCCGAGAACGCCGACTACCTGATCTACGACGCCACCTACCTGCCGCCGGAATACGAGACCCTGCGCCGTGGGTGGGGCCACAGCACGTGGTTCGCGGCGATCCAGATTGCGCGAGCGGCCCGGGTCAAGAGCCTCGTGCTCTTCCATCACCACCCGGAGCACAGCGACGACGAGCTCGAGAAGGTGCTTCGAGTCGCACGGGAAGAGCTGCCTTCCACGGAGATCGCGCGCGAGGGGATGGAGCTCCCGCTGTAGTGTCCCGGGCCTAGCCAGGAAGGCGTCGGGCCAGCAGGATCGTCATATCGTCGTTTTGAGGAGCACCCTCGGCGAACTCTTCCACGCTCGCGACGATCCGCTCCACAAGCCGCGACATCGGCTCGTTCTGGTGCTGTCGGACAATCTTCTCGACTCGTGATTCACCGAACTGCTCCTCCGACGGATTCTCGTATTCGTAGATGCCGTCGGTCATCAGGCCGACGATATCGCCGGGGGCGAGCTCGAGAGGCGGAGGCTGCACCACCGGCAGTCCAGCCATGAGGCCCATCGGCACGGTGGACGCCTTCAACCACTCGCACTCCCCTGTGGCGCCGTGGAATTGCAACAACGGACCCTGTCCGCCGGCGTGGTACTCGATCCGATGGGTGGACGAATCGAGCACGCCGAGAAAGGCCGTCACGAATCGGTTGGAGGCGAGGTCGTCCGACAGCTGGTCGTTGATGTGTCGGAAGGCGTCGTCGAGCCCTGCGCCGAGCCGCACGCACACACGCAGCATCGAACGGACCTGGGTGACGCTCAGGGCCGGGCCAATGCCGTGACCCGTGGCGTCACCGAGAAGCAGGATGAGGCGGTTTTGTGCAACTCCGATGGTGTCGAAGGTGTCGCCACCGGTCTCGTCGGCGGGGCGACTCCAGCCGGCGACGTCGTAGCCCGGGAGATCGGGAACCTCCTTGGGCAGGACGCGCATCTGGATGTCCCGCGCGACGGCCAGCTCTCGCTCCATCTTCTCTTTGGTCACCAGGTCCTCGAGCATGCGCGCACGCTGGAGGGCGACCGCGCACTGGGCGCCCAGCGCGGTGGCGATGTGCTCGTCTTCTCCGGTGAAAACACCGCCGCTCTTGTTGAGAACCTGAAGTACCCCGACCAGGGAGTCGTCGTAGCCGACCAGCGGCACCGTCAGCAGACAACGCGTTCTATAGCCGGTCTTGCGGTCGACGTCGCGGTTGAACCGCGGATCGGCGTAACAGTCCGGAACGTTGACGACCCGACGCGTGCGCGCGCACTCCCCCACGATGCCGCGATCGGCGGGAATGCGAAACGTGTCGGTACCGGTGGCGACGGTCGAGAACAGCTCGTCGGTTTCCGAATCGTAGAGGAATACCGTCCCGCGTTCGGCGCGAAGCACCGTCCGGCCTTCGTCGATCACCCTTTCGAGCATCGTCTTCAGGTCGAGCGGCCGCGCGAGCTCGCGGGTGATCTCCAGGATGCGCTCCAGGATTTCCCTGTCGAGCACCGTTTTTTCGGGCTTGTCTGCCATGCGTACCACCTCCGAACCGCAGCGCTAAAGGTTAGCACCTCGACGCTCTTCCAACGTACAATTCTCCGGGGAGCGGACACCGTCCTGCGGATCCGAGCCCGGATCCGTCCTCTGTTGCCGTGAGGAGCCGATGAAGCCCAGCGCTCTGGGAAAAACCTATGGAGACGGCGAGCCGATCGCCCGCCAGGGCGAGATCGGCGAGTGCATGTACGTCATCCAGCAAGGCCAGGTCGAGGTCGTGCGCGAACAGGACGGAGCCGAGGTTCAGCTGGCAACCCTCGGAGAGGGCGATTTCTTCGGCGAGATGGCGTTGTTCGACCGCGAGCGCCGCTCTGCGACCGTGCGCGCCCTCGGCGAGGCGCGCGTGCTGACCGTGGACAAACGGACCTTCCTGCGCCGAATCCACGAAGATCCCTCCCTGGCCTTTCGCATCGTCAAGGGCATGTCCCAGCGCATTCGAACGCTGGATGCTCAGGTGGCGCGACTCGAAGGAAAGAGGTAGCCGCGGCTGCTTGACCGGCGTTCGGGCGTGGGTTAGGGTCGCGAAGTAATTGACGTCGGGTTCGCCGAGGATCGGCGGACGACGACTCTCTGACTCGGGAAACAGGCTGCCGCAGAAGAGCACGCGACGCATCCCGGGATTGTCGGAAACGAAAACGCTCGGAACGCGGGGAGCCTGGTCGGACGGCAATGAATCCTCGTGAGCGGAAAAGCGACGAGCCTCCCTCAGGGCGCGATTCCATCGACGACACCGTCGATGCTCCCGTGAGCGAGATCTCCAACTTCCTCGCCAAGCTTCGCCCGTTCAAGAAGCTCGACACCGAGGTCCTGAGGTTGATCCGCACCAGCATGTCGGACCACACGTTCGAGCCGGGTCAGTTCCTGATGAAGCAGGGCGATCCGGGAACCTCGCTGATGGTCGTGGCCGACGGAGATGTCGAGATCGGCGTCGACGAAGAAGGGGGGCACCATGTTCTCAAGCGCGCGCACGCCGGCGAGGTGCTCGGCGAGATGGCCCTTCTGACGAGCGAGCCCCGGAGCGCGAGCGTCAGGGCCGTGACCCCGGTGCGGGCCTGGGTGCTACCGGCAGAACGGTTTCACGAGCTCGCCGCGCGGCATCCGCGGATCAGCGTGCTGATGACCCTGCTGCTGGCCAGTCGCCTCGGAAGGCTCGAGCACGATGCTCTGACCGGCAAGATCTTCGAAGGCTATCGCATCACGCGTCGCCTCGGCCGTGGCGGCATGGCGGTCGTCTACGAGGCCCAGGAAGCCGATTCGGGACGCCGGGTCGCCCTCAAGATGATGAGCCACCGGCTGCTGTACGATCCCGTGGCCATGCAGCGCTTCAAGCGTGAGGCCGACATCATCGAGGCCTTCGATCATCCCAACATCGCGAGGATGTACGGCAGGTTCGAGGCCTTCCGGACGTCGTTCATCGTCATGGAGTTTTGCGAAGGGATCTCCATCGACGACGCCATCGAGTCCCGGGGGAGCCTGCCGGAAGCCGTGACCCGTAACGTCCTCGGGCAGCTCGCCTCCGCCATCGCCTACGCCCACGAGGCGGGCATCGTCCACCGAGACATCAAGCCCAACAACGTCATGGTGACCCGTGACGGCTCGGTCAAGCTGATGGATTTCGGAGTGGCCCGGCGGCTGGACGCCGAGACGACGACCCAGGGGCTTCTCGGAACGCCGCGCTACATGGCCCCGGAGCAGATGACAGGCGTGGCGGTGGGGACCCAAACGGATCTGTTCGCCCTCGGCCTCGTGGTCTTCGAGATGCTTTCGGGAGAACCCCTTTTCAAAGGCGAGGATATCTGGTCTCTCCGCAAGGAAGTGGTCCGGTGCCGGATTCCGGATCTCGCAACCCGATTGCCTGAAGTCAGCCCCGAGCTCCGCCGCGTGCTCCGACGATTGCTCTTCAAGGAGCCCGGGGAGCGCACCCTGGACTTTCCCCTCGTGCAATCGTGGGCCGCACCGATCGACCTGGACGCGCTCGGGGACGCTCCCACGAATCAGCCTGGATAGCTCATGAAGACAAGACTCCAGATCCTGGCGGTCCTGGCGACCGCGAGTTGATTCGGTCGGTTCTCCGGGACCGCCGGATCGACCCCATGGCCTGGATCCGGACCTCCGAGAACTGATCGAAGCCCCCCTTTGACCCTCCCCGACCTGGGACCTATGTTTTGCCGGGATCACTTACAGGGGAGCTGGCATGAGCAACGACGAGCAGACGGTGGGGACAGCGCCGGACCGGGAAAAGCTTGCCGGGGCGCTGGAAATAGTGTTCGAAGTCCTGGGGGGCGACCGCATCGAGGCGGTCCTGAACCTGGTGAGCGAGCTCGAGCATCGGCTGTCGGGGAGCATCACGTCGGCGAGCGAACAGTCGACCACGGCGACCGAAGGGGTCAGAAACGACCTGACGGCTCGGATCGACGAGGCCTTCGGGAAGCTCGACGACGCTTTCGGGAAGCTGGACGAGCTCTTTAGGAAGCTCGACTCGGTATCCACGAGGCTTGGCGAGCTCGACGAACGCCAGAAATCGACCCACGACGCCTTCGAGCAACGGATCGATGATTCCACCGCCGATCTGAAGAGGCAGATGAAGGAATCGGAGTCGATCGCCGAGGACCGGATCCGGGCGTTGAAAGAGGAGCTGGGCACCGACCTCGCTTCCAAGGAAGAGCAGATCAACAAGGAACTGGACACCCTGGGCAGGAACATGACCGGAATCCAGCTCGAGTTCGGGCAGCACACCCGCTCCACCGAACGGATGTCGATCGTGCTCGACGGCCTGGCGAACGTGCTCAAGGGCGATCCGCCCCCCCCGCCAACTGCCGAGAAGGACGTGGCCCCGAAAGCGGACGCCGCCCCGCCGGCGGCCACGATCGACCCGGCCACGGTGGCGGAAGTGGACGCCGAGGAAGATATCCTGGACAACGCTCTCGAGCGGGTGTTCTCCAAGGACCCGGCCTGACCCTGACGCCTCTCTGACCGAACCCACGGCCGGGGTGTCTCTCCCCCGCCGGTCCGCTATCATGGGTTCACCGCAACGCCCGCGGCCCCCGCGGGACACGCGCGTGGAGGTATATCGATGAAGAAGCTCGCCATCGTATCGATCGTTGTGCTGATGTCGATCTCGGCCGGCCTTGCAGGAGACAAGGCGGAGTCGGTCACGCTCGAAGGGAAGATCGTCTGTGCCAAATGCTCCCTCCATGAAGAGGGGCGCACCAAGTGCCAGAACGTTCTCGTCGTCGAGGACGCAGGCAAGACGCAGAGCTACTACCTCGCGGATAACGAGACCAACAAAGAGT
>Ga0316191_10002104_pt1 | contig 14363 bp, 11 predicted proteins | sample Eddworburr2cm_MG_FD_204928 | JGI IMG/M metagenome (GOLD analysis project Ga0316191, IMG submission 204928) | Coastal sediment microbial communities from Maine, United States - Eddy worm burrow 2 cm | ecosystem: Environmental > Aquatic > Marine > Coastal > Sediment | place: USA: Maine...
GGCGGAAGGCGCCCTTCTTGAAGCGGCCGACGGCTGCTGTCGTCGAACGGGTGCCTTCAGGCGCGATGATCAACGAGCGGCCCTGGCGAAGGGCCTCCACGGCGGGCCCGAGGGCCTGGATCGCCTTCGCGGTGTTCGATCGATCGACGAAAACGACCCCGGCCGCCCTGAAGAGAGGACCAAAGATCGGGTTTTGACGAAGCTCCTGCTTGGCGATACCAGTGAAATCGCGGCGGAGAAGCTTGAGCATCAGCACGAGCTCCAGCCCGCTTTGGTGGTTGAAGATGAACACCGCGGGGCGATCCGACCAAAGGTGTTCCTGGCCTTCGACCCGAAGATCGATCCCCGCAGCCGACGCGGCAAGGTCCCCCCAAACCGACCCCATGACGTTGACCGCTTCGCGCTTCGAACGGTTGAGAAGCCCTGCAGCCACACCGAACCCCACCGATGGTGCCAGGCTCCCGTAGAGAAGCCCCGTGCGAACGACGTCGCCGAACGTCGGCGTTCCACGGCTGGTGAAACGACGAACCGGCCATTGCCTCTCCTTCGCGATCTGGGCGAGCTTTCGGTTGGGGTTGAGGGGGCGCGGACGCCCGACCAGCTCGAACAAGGGGAGGTCCTCGTCGCTGTCTGAATAAAAATAGCTCTGCTCGAGATCGAGATCGTACTTGGACGCGAGGCTCCGACCGGCCGCGGCCTTTCCTTCTCCATAACAGGTCGGCTTGACGACCTTGCCCGTGAGAATCCCGTCCTCGACGCCGAGCCGCGTATAGAGGAGGTGTTCGATCCCAAGCTCCTTGGCGACCGGCTCGGCTTGATAGCGTGTCGCCGAAGTGATGATGGCGACGGTGTGCCCCTTCTCCTGGTGCGCCTTCACCAGGGCGCGGGACTCTGGATAGATCTGGGTTGCCAGGTGTCTCTCGAAAGTCTGCTGACCTGCTTCCTCCAATACGCTTTCAGCCATGCCTCGGTAGACAGCTGAGGTGGCGGACACGAACGTCGAGAATCCGGTTCGGCCAAACGCAAAGGAAAGCGTCGCGCGCAACGAGTCGGTGAGGTCTTTGGGCGACAGGCGACCCGAGGTGAACTGGTCCCGTGTGAACGCCGTAGCCGAGAAGCCGGCAAACAGGGTCTGATCCAGATCGAAGAACGCCCCCACGTTCGGACCGGAGGGCCCCATTCGGATTTCCTGAGTGAGCTGCTCGTGGAGGGTCATCGGATCCGTGGAGCATACCCCAACTCGCGCCGGCGCTCCTTAGCGGAGCCCCTAGGCGGCTTTTTCGTCGAGCAAGCGTCTCAGCGCCGCCACGAAAACCTCCGGGTCCTGGGCGCCTGGAATGAGATACCGGCCGTCGAGAATGAACGACGGAACCGCATGAATACCCTTGCTCAGCCAGAACCGCTGCTCCTCGCGCACGGTGTCGGCATAGTGCCCGTCCTGCAGGACGGCGCGCGCCCCGTCTTCGTCGAGACCCGCACGGCCCGCGGCGGCGGCCAGCACCTCCGGATCGTCGACGTTCTCTCCCCGCGAGAAGTTGGTTTCGAACAACGCCAGCTCGAGCTCGGTTTGTTTCCCCTGCTCACCGGCCCAGTGCAGCAGCTGGTGCGCCCTGAACGTATTGTGCATGCGCATGCCCTCGTAGAAACGAAACTCGACGCCAAGTGACTCGGCGATTTGTGTGAGACGCGCACGAGCCGCCTGGCTTTGCGCCACGCTCGTCCCGTACTTCTGAGCCAGATGCTCCCGCAACTCCTGCCCCTCGGCTGGCATCTGAGGATTGAGCTCGAACGGGTGCCAGTGAAGGTCGACCTCCACCTCATCGCCCAACTGCGTCAACGCCCGTTGCAGTTGCGTGAAGCCGATGATGCACCAAGGGCAGACGACATCAGAAACGATGTCGATGCGGAGAGGAGTCATTGCTGTGCTCATGACGAGGTGCCCTGCCTGAACTCCTCATGGCAACGCACCCCCAGATCGTCAACCGAGTGAAAAAGGGGACAGTCCCCTTTTTTCGCGTGCGGCCTGTACTTCGGCGACTTCGGCGATGGCGGGGTGGGAGAGCCAGGCGGTGGGGACCTGGATGGGCATGTCTAGCAGCTGTTGTGCGTAGGCTTTGCCCTGCGGGTCGAAGCGGAGAGATGCGATGCCTCCTCCGCCGAGGGCGTCGCGGAGGACGAAGTTGAGGGCGTCGATGCCAGGTAGCTCGTAGCGTTGCACCGGTCCCTCTATTCGATGGCTGAACCAGTCGGCTACGACGTCGACGGAAAGCTGATCTTTCAGAAGCGGGAGGAAGTCGGGATGACGCGCGCGGATGCCGATGTTTGCGTCTGCGCCTTTGTCGCCACTTCGAGCATGAGCGATGGCAATGAGTGGGAGCTCGACGGGATCGCTGACCGCGAATGGCTCGCTAGCGAGCTCTGCCACTGGCGGCGGCACGGCGCTGACGGTCGCGCTTGGCTCTTCGTAAGGAACCGGCTCGCCATCAAGGTAGATCTCCGGGTGAAAACGCTCGCGCGGGACGAGGTAGCTTCGTAGCCGCACGAGCGGCGTTGGTTTGGGAAGCCCACGCCCGCCTGCGGTGAGGCCCGCCACGACGAGCCCAAAGGAGCCAAGCTCACGGACGACCGCCCCGAGCGCCCGACGCGAGTCGTGATGCAGCGCGACCTTCACAATGACTTCGCGTGTGTCTTGCGCGCGCGCATGCGGCCCATAGGTGCTTTCCGCGCCGAGGATCTCGATGTCGACATCGCGCAGGCCCGCAAAGCCTTCCCGCTCGAGCAGGTTCTCGGCGCGTCGAATGAAGCCGCTCCCGAAACGAGTCGCCTTCCTCGAGGCGTCGCGCCCGCCGATGAACACCAAGCCGGTGATCTTGTAGCCATCCACGACCTGGGCGCAGGCTTTCAATGTCGCCGGAGCTGGCCTACCCAGGGCTCCCTGCACCTCGACGCGGTCTGTTCCCACCTGAGTGAGCTCCACGTGTCGCCAATCGCAGGTCACGTCGGGCAACAGATACCCGGACGGATCGCCTATCTCGTAGATCAACTGCTCGGAGGCGGTGCGAACATCGACCAAACCTCCAGTGCCGTCGGGCTTGGTGAGCACGAACGAGCCATCCGCCCGGCACTCGGCCATCGGGTATCCGAGGTCGTGCCAGGAAGGCATGTCCTCCCAGTCAGTCAGCAAGCCCCCCGTCGACTGCGGCCCGCATTCGAGCAGATGCCCCGCGAGACTTCCCTGTGAAAGGCGGTCGAGGTCCTCCGGTCCCCAGCCGAACTCGTGAATCAGCGGCCCGAGCGCGAGCGCCGAGTCCACACATCGTCCGGTAATCACCACGTCCGCCCCAGCCCCGAGCGCGGCTGCGATTGGACGAGCTCCAAGATAGGCATTGAAGCTCAGCGGTTCGGTGACCAGCGAAGACCCGTCACTCATCTCCGCGATCCCAAGCGCGCCGAGCTCGTCGATGCGATCCATCAAGTTGTCACCCTCGACCCAGGCGATTCGTATCGACGCCCCCGCTCGCTCGGCCATGGAACGGAGCGCCTCGGCGGCGGCCTTCGGGTTCACTCCACCGGCATTCGTCACGACACGCACCCCTTGCTCGACGAACCGCGGCAGGTCACGCCCGATCATTCCGATCACGTCGGTCGCATACCCAAGTGCCGGATCCTTTGCCCGCGCCCGCGTAAGAATCCCCATCGTGATCTCGGCAAGCGCCTCGAAGAAGATGTAGTCACATCGCCCGGAGTCGAGCAGCTGCGGCGCAGCAAACGAGCTGTCGCCCCATGCACCGGCCGCGCCACCGATCACAACCGTTCGCGCTCCGCTAGGCTTCATGATTTGTTCTCACCGTGCAGGCCAGATGTTAGCCGACTCGGAGGGCTATGCCGAAAATGAGCTGGTAGTCGTTCTTGACGGGGAACGTGCCGTTCGCGCGGGCTGGGGGCTCTTCCGTGCGGAGATGGAGGACCGCTCGAAAATGCTAAAAATGCTGGCGTTTCGAGCTTGCCAATACTCAACCGGGCCGCAGGACACTGTGGTACCAATTGGCGCTCGATGTTCATCAAGAAGAACTACTCGGTAAAGGACATGGTGTGGTGGACCCGGCACGACACGGCCCTGCTGCTCATCATCGCCCTAATCCCCGTCGTCATCTACCAACTCTTCGAACAGAAGTGGCTCCATCTGCCCTGGCTTCCGATTGCCGTCGTGGGCACCGCCGTCGCGTTCATCATCAGCTTCCAGAACAACGCCAGCTACGACCGGGTCTGGGAGGCTAGAAAGATCTGGGGCGGCATCGTCAACACGTCCCGCTCCTGGGGCATTACCGTCAACGACTTCATCACCGGCGACTTCACCGACGAAGACGTGAGCGGTGCGGAGCTGAATGCGATCCGCAAAGAGCTGGTCTTCCGGCACATCGCCTGGTTGACGGCACTGCGCCACGCGATGAGGCAGCCAAGGCCCTGGGAACACGTGATGAAACACCCCACGAACCGGGAATGGGGCGAGGCGATCGGCGTCCGAGAGCATCGACACTCTCTCGAAGAGGAGATCACGCCGTACCTTTCGGAGGCCGACCTCTCTTACATTCTTTCGAAGTCGAACATCGCTACCCAGCTGGTTTCTCTGCAGTCCAAACAACTACGCCAGCTGCGAACCCGCGGCCTCATCGAAGACTTCCGGCACATGGAGATGGAGAACCTCCTCGTCGAGCTCTACACACTTCAGGGCAAGTCGGAGCGAATCAAGAACTTCCCCTACCCGAGGCAATACGCCACTCTGAACTGGTGTTTCTTGTGGATTTTCGTGCTTCTTCTCCCTTTCGGCGTCATGTTCGAGTTCGATAAGATCGGCAGCGCCCTGAGCGGCACATACCCCCTCATCGGCGACAATTTCGTATGGCTGAGCGTTCCGTTCAGCGCTCTGGTCATGTGGGTCTTCCACACGATGGAGCGCATCGGGCGGGTCAGCGAGAACCCATTCGAGGGGACGCCCAACGACGTCCCGATCACGACGATTTCCCGCGGAATTGAAATCGACCTCCGAGAGATGCTCGACGAGGACCCAGCCTCGATCCCGCCTCCAATTGAGCCCCAGTACAACACTCAGACGTAAGAGGAACCATGACGAAGTACGAAGAGGTCTTCGAGAACAACCGGAAGTGGTGCGAGGAAAACACGAGGCGTGATCCCGATTTTTTCAAGCGCCTCAAGGACCATCAGAACCCAGACTTCCTGTTCATTGGGTGCGCGGACAGCCGAGTCCCTGCCAACCAAATCATGGGGCTGAGTCCTGGCGACGTGTTCGTGCACCGCAACGTGGCCAACCTCGTCGTCAGCACCGACATCAACGCGCAGTCCGTCATCGAGTACGCGGTCGGGCACCTGGACGTGAAGCACATCGTCGTCTGTGGTCACTATGGTTGCGGTGGAGTAGCTGCTGCGATGCAGCCCGCAGACCTTGGCTTGCTCAACGGCTGGCTCCGCGAAATTCGGGATGTCTACCGACTCCACCAAACCGAGCTGGACGCCATCGAAGGCAAGGACGAGCGCTACCGGCGCCTGATCGAGCTGAACGTCCAGGAGCAGTGCGTCAACATCATCAAGACGGCCGTGGTTCAGAAGACCTACGTGCGAACCGGTCACCCCACCGTACACGGCTGGGTGTACGATATCGGGAACGGCCTTTTGCGCGACCTGGACATCCCCTTCGCCAAGATCTTGGAGAAGATTCAGGAGATCTACCGCCTCGAAGGCGAGTGAGGCCACGACTCCGTCAGAGGATGTACTTCGCCAGGTCCTGATCTGCGAGGATAGGCTCTAGCATCGCCTTCACGCGGTCCACGTCCACGAGATACTTCGACTGCGCGCGCTCCGACGCGTCGTAGGAGAGCTCTTCGAGCAAGGCCTCCATGATCGTGTAGAGACGTCGTGCGCCGATGTTCTCCGCGCGACTGTTGGCTTCCGCGGCGTACCCGGCAAGTGATTCGATGGCATCGGGTTCGAAAACGACCTCGATGCCCTCAGTCGCCATGAGCGCCTGGTACTGCTTGGTGAGCGCGTTCTTCGGCTCGGTGAGAATCCTGATGAAGTCTTCCTTTTCGAGCGAGTCGAGCTCGACCCGGATCGGGAATCGACCCTGGAGCTCGGGGATTAGGTCCGCGACCTTCGACACGTGGAAGGCACCGGCCGCGATGAACAAGATGTGATCGGTCTTCACGGAGCCGTACTTCGTGCCCACCGTCGAGCCTTCGACGATCGGAAGAAGGTCACGCTGCACGCCCTCTCGCGACACGTCGGGCCCACCGACACTGCGGTCCGAGCTCACCTTGTCGATCTCGTCCAAGAACACGATGCCCGCCTGTTCGGTGCGTTGCACCGCGTCGCGCTGGACCTTGTCGTGATCGATCAGCTTTTTCGCTTCTTGCTGCTTGAGGACCTCGAGCGCGTCCGGGACCTTGAGCCGACGCCGCTTCGTGCGCCCTTTGAAGCCGGGCATCTGCGACATCATGTCTTGCAGGTTCACCTCTTCGGTGCCCTGCGCGCCGAAGATGGTCATGAACGGGTTCTGAGAGTCGGTGACATCGAGCTCGACCTCCGCCTCGTCGAGCTCCCCGTTGCGAAGCTGCTGACGCATGTCGTTGACCTCGCTGTCGGAATAGAACGGTTGCGGCTGCTGCGCTTGCTGCGGGTTGATTTGGAAGCTCAGCGGCCCGAACTGATGGGTTTGCGGGCCCGGCTCAGGTTGCTGCGGCTGGGCAGGTGGCCGTTGGGCGGCCAGCACCATCTTGGCGAGCCGCTCTTCGGCGGCATCTTGCGCGCGTGTTTGCACGCCCTCGAGCGCTTCCTTCTCACAAATTTGAATCGCGTTCTCGACCAGATCGCGAATCATGGATTCAACGTCACGCCCGACGTAACCCACCTCGGTGAACTTCGAGGCTTCCACTTTCACGAAAGGGGCGCGCGCGAGCTTGGCGAGCCGGCGCGCGATTTCGGTCTTGCCGACGCCCGTTGGCCCAATCATGATGATGTTGCGCGGCGCGATCTCGTCGCGAAGGTCGCTAGTCACGTGTTGCCGGCGCCAGCGGTTGCGGAGCGCAATGGCGACCGCACGCTTGGCCTTGTCCTGCCCGATGATGTACCGATCGAGCTCGCCAACGGTCTCGCGCGGGGTGAAGTTCCCTAGCGTCATTCGCCCATCTCCTCGACGATGATCTCGTCGTTTGTGTAGACGCAGATCTCTGCGGCGATCTCGAGTGACCTGCGCGCGATCTCTCCGGCGGGCAAGTCGCTGTTGCGAAGGAGGGCCCGGGCGGCGGCCAGGGCGTACGACCCGCCCGAGCCAATCGCGATCACGCCTTCATCGGGCTCGATGACATCGCCGGTCCCGCTGATCAAAAGAGTCGACTCCGTGTTCATTACCACCAGCATCGCTTCGAGCCGGCGGAGATACCGATCCGTTCTCCAGTCCTTGGCAAGCTCGACCGCGGCGCGCTGCAGGCTGCCCCGATGCTCTTTGAGCTTGTCCTCGAACCGGTCGAGAAGCGTGAAGGCGTCCGCCGTGGCCCCGGCAAACCCGGCCACGACCTTGCCTTCGGCAATCCGACGAACCTTTCGGGCCTGGCCTTTCATGACCGTCTGGCCGAGTGACACCTGGCCATCTCCTGCCATGGCGGCTTGGCCGTCTCGGCGAACGGCAACGATGGTTGTGGAGCGAAAAATAGGCGGATCCGGTTGATTCATCTCAGGTCGGAGGAACCTAAGTCGGCCTTTTAGGCTGTCAACCTTCGCCGGCCTTATCCCGCGCTAGCGGGTGAGCGCGATCGTATACTTCCATCAGCCGATCGACACTAACGTGGGTATACCGCTGCGTCGTCGACAAACTGGAGTGACCGAGCAGCTCCTGAATCGAGCGGAGGTCGGCGCCAGCGTCGAGCAGATGCGTGGCACAGGTGTGACGCATCGCATGGGGATGAAGATCGCCGCGCCCTGCCCCAGCCGTTCCGTGACGCCGGACGATGTTCTGCACCTGCCGAACGCTCAGTCTGCGCCCACTTTGCGAGAGCCAGAGCGCATCGGGATCGCCCGCCTTTGCCTTCTCGAGCATACCGCCGCGCACGGGCAAATACGCTCGAATCGTTTCGACCGCAGACTTGCCAAGAGGAACGATGCGCTCCTTGCCGCCCTTGCCGAGGACCCGTACCTCCGACTCGGTGAAATCGCAGTGGTCGAGGTTCATGCCCGCAAGCTCGCTGACACGCACACCCGTTCCGTACAACGTCTCCAGCAAGGCCTGGTCGCGCGCCTTGAGCGGCTTGGCACGCTTGTCCTCTTTCGGGGGGGCCTCCATCACGCGAAACGCCTGATCGACCGTGAGGAACCGCGGCAACGACTTCCCGATCTTCGGTGACCGCAACCCCGATGCCGGATTCCGATCGATGATCTGCCGCTTCAGCAGGAACTTGAAGAACGAGCGAATGGCGCTCACTTTTTTCTTGATCGTGCTTGCCTGATTCGACTCAAAGAGGCTCGACAGAAACCCCCTCAGCGCAACGATGTCGAGCTTGCGCGCGTCGGCCGTCAGCCCCTGCTCACGGACGTAATCGCGGAAGCTCCGTAGATCGCGAATGTAAGTTTCGACCGTGCGCGCGGAGCTCCTGCGCTCATCCGCTAGGTATTGAGCGAAGGCGTCGATCTGCTGTTCGAGCGGATCCGTTGCGCTCATCGTTCGACTCTACCACGTCGGTCAGCCACGCCCCGAGATCCTGCAGTGCGCGCTCGGACTGCAGGTCACGGCGGGCACGCTTGTTCAGCCGTCGCCCCTCGATCGCTGGAACCATGCTGAACATCACGTTGGACGGCTGGAAGTCCTCGTTCGGCTCCCGCAGGTGCCCAACCATCCCACCAAGCATCGTTGTCGGCGGCGGAAACGAGAACTCGAGCCCACGTGCCTCGTGGGCCAGCTTGATGCCGAGCAGCATCCCACAGGCCGCACTCTCGACGTAGCCCTCGACCCCGCTAATCTGACCGGCAAGATAGACGCCTGGCCGTGACGCGAGCGCCAAATCGTCGTCGAGAACCTTAGGTGAGTCGACGAACGTGTTGCGATGCACGCTCCCGAGCCGCTCAAACTCTGCGTTCTCGAGACCCGGAATCATTCGAAACACGCGCTTCTGCTCGGGCCAGGTCATGCGCGTTTGGAAACCGACCATGTTGAACGCCGTGCCCGCTTCGTCTTCTTGGCGAAGTTGCACAACCCCATGCGGCCAACGCCCGGTGCGCGGGTCGGTCAGCCCAACAGGCTTCATGCACCCGAACGACAAAGTCTTCGGACCGCGGGATGCCATCACTTCGATCGGAAGGCAGCCTTCGAAGTAACGCACCTTCTCGAACTCTCGCGGGACCACCTTCTCCGCATCGAGGAGGGCCTGCACGAAGGCGGCGTACTCTTCTTTGTTGAGGGGACAGTTCACGTACGCCGCGTCGCCGCCCTTGTCATATCGCGATGCTCGGAACGCGCGGTCGAAGTTGATCGAATCGGCTGAGACGATCGGCGCAATCGCGTCGTAATAGGCCAAGTGCTCGGCACCGACTGCGGCAGCGATATCATCGGCGAGCCCCCCGGAGGTGAGCGGCCCGGTCGCGATGACCACCGGCCGCTCCTCCGGAATGCGGTCGACCACTTCATTAAGTACTTCAATGAGTGGATGCGCCTCAATCCGGCGGGTGATTTCAGCACTGAACTGGTCCCGGTCGACAGCAAACGCGCCGCCAGCCGGGACGCGATGAAGCTCCCCCACTTCCATGACCAGCGAGCCGGCGCGGCGCATCTCTTCTTTGAGAAGCCCGACAGCGTTGTGAATGGCCGCCCCGCGGAACGAGTTGGAGCAGACGAGTTCTGCCATTTGATCGGAATGCTGAGCGGGAGTGCGCGACGAGGGCTTCTGCTCGATCAGGCGGACCGAGACGCCGCGTTCGGCCAACTGCCACGCGCACTCGGTGCCGGCGAGGCCCGCACCCACGACAAGCACATCTGCCACAGCCGGACCTTAGCCTGTGGCAGAGCCGGCCGCAGGCGGCGACTCTTGCGACTCGCCCTCGTCGAGCAACTCGCTAGGGTCGTAGGGGCGCTCGAAGTCGCAGGTCTCGTTGGCGCACTTGAGCTTGGGGTTCTTCTTGCCACCCATCGCGACCAGGAAATCGCTGCCACAGGTCGGGCACTTCATTCCAATCGGCTTCTGCCACACCCGGAAGTCGCACGGCTCTTCCGAGCGATAATTCGTGCAACCGTAGAACGGACGGCCACGGCCCTTGGGCTTGATCGGAACGATGTCGCCTGTCTTGCACTTCGGGCACTTGTACCCGAGCGGCACCGCACGGGTGTGCTTGCAGACGGGATACTTGGAGCAACCGAGGAACCAGCCATTGCGACCCCATCGCTTGGTCATCTTCGCGCCACACTCGTGGCAGTCGTACTCGGTCAGCTCGGGCTCTTTGGGCGGCTCGACCTCCCCGTCGGCACCGATGTTGAGCGTGTAGCGGCACTCCGGGTACTTCGTGCAACCGATGAACGGCCCGTTGCGGCCCCAGCGTTTCACAAGAGGGTCACCCGACTCGGGGCATGCCTCGCCAGTCTCGACGGGCTCCGGCCACCACTTCCCTTTCTGCTCGACCGCATGCGCGATCTGCGTCTGCAACCGCTCGTGGAAAGGTTGAAGCACATCGAGACGTTTCGCCCGGGCTTCACCGACCGCGTCGAGGTCCTCCTCGAGCTTCCGCGTGAAACCGATGTCGGCGAGGTCGAAATTGTCGGCGACTAACTTCTCGATGACCAGGGTCCCGAGCGGACTCGGAACGAGCTTGTTGCCGTCTTTCAGAACGTACGCACGCTGCTCGACCTTGCTGATGATCTCGGCATAGGTGCTCGGGCGGCCGATGCCTTCTTCCTCGAGCTTTTTCACGAGGGTGGCCTCGGTGAAGAGTGGCGGCGGCTCGGTCTGCTTGTAGTGCGTCTCGGCGCCAGGCGGAATCACGAGATGAAGCACCTCTCCCTCGTGGAGCTCGGGAAGGCTGTCGTCGTCGTCGGTCCGGTCTTCGGGGCTCGGTTCCTCCCCGGCAAGCGGCTCGGTAGTGGCGCCGTACACGGCTCGCCAGCCTGGAACCTTGAGCACGCTGCCACTCGCGCGCAGACCGTAGGTGCGGCCGTCCGCCGTCGCTTCGATCTCGACGCCCGTCTGGTCGAACACGGCCGGGGTCATCTGCGAGGCGACGAAACGATCCCAGATCAGCTTGTAGAGCCGGCGCTGCGGATCGGACAGGTACTTGCTTACTGCTTCGGGCGGAAGGTCGAGGCGCGTCGGACGAATCGCTTCGTGAGCGTCCTGCACGTTCTGCTTTTTGGTCTTGAAGAAGTTCGGCTTCTCCGGGACCGAGTCCTTGCCGTACTTCTTGCCAATGTACTCCCGGCAGTCGTTCACGGCATCGGGCGAAAGCCGCACGCTGTCGGTACGCATGTAGGTGATGAGACCGACGCCTTCCGCGTCCTTGCCGCGGCCGAGGGTGATGCCTTCGTAGAGTTGCTGCGCGATCCGCATGGCGCGCTTGGGCGGCATGCTCAAACGGTTCGCGGCGTCCTGCTGCAGCTTCGAAGTCGTGTACGGAGCCGGGGCTTTGCGCGATGCTTTGCGCTTCGTGATGCCCTTGACCTGGTAGTCCGCCACCTTGAGGTCCGACGCGTATCGGGTCGCGTCCTTCTCGTTGAGGACCGCCGACCGTGAGCTCACCTTGTCGAGCTTTTTCCCGTCAACGCTCTGGAGCGCTGCCATGAAGGAATGGGGCTTCTCGCCCTTGAGGCGCGCATCAACGAGCCAGTATTCGACGGGAACGAACGCGTCGCGCTCGTGCTGGCGGTCGACGATGATTCGAAGAGCCGGCGTCTGCACACGCCCAGCCGAAAGACCAAACGCGAGCTTCTTCCACAACAGGCTCGAAAGCGGGTAGCCACCAATGCGGTCGAGCACGCGGCGAGTCCGCTGCGCTTCGTAGAGATTCGAATCGAGGTCCCGCGGCTCGTCGAGACCCTTCTTGACCCCGCGTTTGGTGATCTCTTCGAAGAGAACCCGCTTGATCTCGGCGTCTTTATTCGCCTTCTTCGCCACCTCCATCAGGTGGTAGGCAATCGCCTCGCCCTCTCGGTCGGGGTCGGTTGCGAGCAGGACCTTGTCGGCCTTCTTCGCTGCGGCCCGGATCGCTTTGACAACCTCGGGCTTCCCCTTCTCCTCGAGGAGCTCGTACGTCTCCTGGAAGCCGTTCTCGATATCGACGCCTCCCTTTTTGGGGAGGTCCTTGATGTGGCCTTTGGACGCGAGCACCTCGTAGCCGTCACCGACGTACTTCTTGATGGTCTTCGCCTTGGCAGGGGACTCCACGATGAGGAGGATTTTGGACATCGATCTCCTTTAGTAAGGCTTCCTGCCGCCTCGGCAAGTTTGGTACCGGCCCCCCGGCTTCTCCTCGACCAGCCCCCGAACGAGCAGCCGCAGAATAGACTGCTGAACCTCGAACGCCGGAATTCCGGTGCGTTGGCAAAGGTCTTCCGCATGGCGGGCCCGGCCGGCGAGGGATTGCAGGATCGTTTGCTCGGATTGGGTCAAATCACTGAAATCGCGAGTGTTTTCTGTTGCTTTTGGGGAATCGGCCGCATGGTCGCCTCCCGTCAGCGCGGTCTCCGATAGGACATCGCCGGGACCCACGCAAATCCTCGACCCCCCGGACAGCAACCTCAGATTGCCCGATCCACGTGGATCCCAAGGTGAAGCGGGCACCGCGAAAACCGGCCGGCCGAGCCGCATTGCGAACCGGGCGGTCGATAGGGCCCCAGACCGGGCCGGAGCTTGGACGACGACCGTCGACCGCCCAAGGGCGGCGATCAACCGGTTCCTCGTCAAGAAGCGGCCCCGCTGTGCGTCCGCTCCATCTTCGGCTTCGGTGAGCAGGCACCCGGCCTCCACCGCCCGCGCAAACAAGTCGTGGTTGGCCCGAGGATACGGCGCATCGAGCCCGGTCGGAAGAACGACCACAGTCCGCCCTCCTCCATCAATAGCGCCTTCGTGCGCGGCGCGATCGACACCGATTGCACCGCCTGACACGACCGTGACTCCGTTCATCACAGCCTCGCGAGCGAGGGAATACGCAAAGTCGAGCGCTTCATCGTCGGCACGGCGCGTCCCAACGATGGCGATGGCGCGCCGAAGCTCAGGAAGCTCCCCCACGACGCGAAACGCGGCGGGCGCGTCGGAGAGATCACGCAGCCCAGCGGGATAGTCCGAACAGGCCAAAGTCAGCAAGCGGACACGCCCCAAGAGATCCTCAAGCATCACGCCGCAATATCGACCACCGCCCACACCAGTTGCGTCCCCCCAAACTCGTCCGAGTACTTGTTGAACCTGATCATCGCCTCCCCTTATCATCGCTATCGTCGAGTGCATCAGAGAGAAGATTCATGAAGCCGCTTGTCTTAGTTGCGCTCGTGTTTGCGCTGTTGGTCGGGGCCCCTGAGGGCGCCGGCGCCCAAGCTCAGATCGTCCTCGAGCCTCCAGCCACGCCGCCGGCGCAACCCCCTCCTCCAGGAATGACGCACGACGAACTCCAACGTGCGGAGCTCGCCTGGTACGCACGCCGATCGCGCAATGTTCTCATCGGCACATCTGTCGCCACCGCTGTCGGGGCGGCGTTGGTGTTTCCTGCGGAAGCGAACCAATGCACCTCGCCCGAGGTTGTGGAAGAAACCGAGTTTCGGTGCACGCCCGGGGGCATAGCGATGATTGCGTTCGGCTACCCGCTGCTCGTCGGCGGCATCCTGGGCATGGTGTCGGGCGCTATCATGCTCGGAGTCAGCAAGAGCAGGCTGCGACGCTTCGATAATCGCGCCTCGCGCAAGACGTTGCGCGCCGTTCGCTGGGACCCGGCGGGTTCTCGGTTCGTCTTCTAGGACTCTGGCGGCCGTCGTCGTTTGCTGAGCGTTTTGATTTTCGCTTGCAATAGCAGGGTCCGACCTCGGTCGGATTTTCTTTCGGCCGGGACAGACGCAAGGGCCGAAGGTGCTTATGATCAAGAGGGAGTGATGGTTTTGTTCACTCGAGTTACTGCTTTCTTTGCACTGTTTATCGCAACTGCTTTCGCCGTCGCGGCGGCAGCGGATGCTGAAGGGGCGGACGGCTACGGCACCACGGGGACCACCTACGAGCTCGAGGTGTCACACGATGGCTACTACCCTCAAGAGGGGGAGGCGAGCCAAGCGGATGCTCCGACGACCTACGTGATTGTCGAATCCGAGGAAGGCACGACTGAGGAGGTTGAGGGCG
>Ga0316191_10002106_pt1 | contig 14353 bp, 12 predicted proteins | sample Eddworburr2cm_MG_FD_204928 | JGI IMG/M metagenome (GOLD analysis project Ga0316191, IMG submission 204928) | Coastal sediment microbial communities from Maine, United States - Eddy worm burrow 2 cm | ecosystem: Environmental > Aquatic > Marine > Coastal > Sediment | place: USA: Maine...
GGTAGGCGCTGCGGCGGCATATGGCCAGCACCAGGTCGAGAACGCGGTTCAGGGCCTCTTCGCCAAATGCTCTCTGGTCGAGTCGTTCCAGCAATTCGGGCATGAAACGGTCCAGGCGCTGGTGGGCACGCTGACTGAGCGCCACGCGCTCCAGGCGCCGCACGAAAACCGACAGTGGATTGTTGTCGGTGACCTCCGGCTGCTCCTCGATGTCCTGCCGGCTGCCGCGCAGACCGCGCCAAAGCTCGGCCCAACGGCGGCCGGGTTCCGGCTCGGGTTGCGACGGGAAGATTCCCCGAAAGCGCTCACTCACCCGCCTGCGGGTGCGCTCGAGGCTGGTTTCCAGCGTCTCGACGCTCTTTTCGTACATGGCTTCGGCGATGCGCCGCCGGTCCTCGCCGCGCGGCAGGCGATGGGTTTGCTGATCCCGCAAGGCCTGGATGCGGTTCTCCAGCAGCCGCAGGAACGTATAGTCGTGACGAATCTCACCCACTACCTGTTGATCCAGCAGTTCCAGTGTTTCGATTTCACTCAGGGCGACGTCGAGCGACGGAGTCTGCAGGGTCTGCTCGCGGCCGCCGCGCAGAAGCTGGAAGCACTGGACCAGGAACTCGATCTCGCGGATGCCGCCCGGGCCGCGCTTGATGTCGTCGAGGCGATCCTTGCGCTTCGCATCGTCGCGCACGTTCGCATGCATCTCCTGCAGCGCCTCGACCGCGCCGTAGTCGATGTAGCGGCGGTAAACGAAGGGTTTAAGGCTCGTAAGCAGCTGCTTGCCGGCCTCCAGGTCGCCGGCCACCGCGCGCGCCTTGATCAGAGCGTAGCGCTCCCAGTCCCGTCCTTCGCGCTGGTAGTACTGCTCCATTGCCGCCACGCTGGAAGCCAGCGGGCCGGCGTCGCCAAACGGGCGTAGTCGCGTGTCCACCCGGAAACAGAAACCATCCTCGGTGATGTCCGCCAGGCTGGCAATGACGCCCCGCGCTTGCCGGGTGAAGAACTGGTCGTTCGAGAGGCTGCGGCGCCCGTCACAGCTGCCGGAGTGCGGATAGCAGAACATGATATCGATGTCGGAGGACAGGTTGAGTTCGCCGCCACCGAATTTGCCGAGACCGATCACGAACATGCGCTGCGGGCCGCCGTCCGCGCCCCGCGGCACACCGTGCAGTTCCTGCAGGCGCCGTTGGTGTTCGTCCATTGCAGCCTGCAGGCACATCTCGGCCAGCCGTGTCAGGCTGGCGAAAGTTTCGCCCAGGGTGGCCAGTCCGCACAGGTCACGCCAGACGATGCGCAGCATCTCGCGGTTGCGGAAACGGCGCAGGCCCGGCTCCAGGCCATGCTCCCGGATCAGGGCCGCCAGGGCCGCGACATCCGGAGCTTGCTGCAGACCGGCATCTTCACCCCATGACGGGAAGCGGTCGATCAGGCCGGCCGCAAAATCGCTGCAGGAACGAACGTGTTCGAGTCGCCGTTCGGCCGGAATGGTCACCGGCGGCAGGATGTTCCAGGGCGTTGCAGCGGAGGCAGGGGGCATGCACGGATTATATGTCGCGACGGCCACGGCGATAAGGCGGCCGCAGCCCCGGATCGGCTCTGATATGATGATTTGTGGGACCAAGAGCAGTAGAGGCACCCACCATGTTTCAGCAATTTTCTCTCGCCACCGCGCCGGCACGTGGGTTTTTGCCTTTGTGGGCAGCGGTCACGGCTTTGCTGCTGGCGGCCTGTGCGGGCCCGTCACTGAAAAAGGAAATCGTTCGTTTCGAGCCGACCTATGCCAAGCCACCGGCCGAGACCGGCATCCTGCATGAACTGGCCAGCGGCGTCACGCGCGAGCATGGAGAGGAATTTTCGGGTTTCCGTTTACTGGACCACAGCTACGATGGCCTGGCGGCGCGCCTGGCGCTGATCGACTCGGCCGTCTCCTCGCTCGACATCCAGACCTACCTCTGGTACCCGGACAATTCCGGGCGGCTCATACTGGAGCGGGCCATCCACGCCGCCGACCGTGGTGTGCACGTGCGCCTGATCGTTGACGACCTGCTGACCATCGGCCAGGACCAGCTCATCTACGAACTGGACCAGCGGCCCAATGTCGAGCTCCGCCTGTTCAATCCCTGGAAGGACCGCAGCACGCTGTCACGCGGCGGCGAAATGATCGCCGAGATGGAGCGCCTCAACACGCGTATGCACGACAAGCTGCTGATTGCCGACGGCAATGCCGCGGTGGTAGGTGGCCGCAACATCGGTGATCACTACTTCGGCCTGAGCCATGACTACAACTTCCACGATTGCGACCTGCTCGGTTTCGGCCACATAGCGCGCCAGGCCAACGCGATGTTCGATCACTTCTGGAACAGCCAGTGGGTGGTGTCTGCGGTCAACCTGGACGTCGAATCGGACCCCGAGTACGTGAAAAAAGCCTGGGCCGATTTGCAGGCGAAAAACCGGGCCTCGGAGGAGCTCACGGCCTTCGGCGTGGAGGCGCGCGACTGGCGCGAAGAGGCCGTCGTGCTGGCGAGCGAGCTGCACATCGGTGAAAGCCTGCTCGTGTACGACGAGACCGGGGAGAACACAATCGCCCAGAATGTCGTCGCGAAGATGTTCGGCTTCATGGGCCTGGCCCAGAAAGAGCTGCTGATCACCAATGCGTACATCATTCCCGGCCAGGCTTCGATCGACTTTCTCAAAAGCCTGACCGATCGCGGCGTCAGCATCAGCATCCTGACCAACTCGCTGGCTTCGCACGATGTGCCGGCGGTCAACAGCCATTACAGGGGTTGGCGCGACGATTTGATCAACGCCGGCGTGGAATTGCACGAGCTGCGCGCGGATCCCGCCATCCAGTCGATCGTCGACATACCGCCGGTCAAGGGCAAGTTCACCGGCTTGCACACCAAGGCCGTGGTCGTCGACCGCGAGTACGTCTTTGTCGGCTCGATGAATTTCGATCCGCGCTCCGCCAACATCAACACCGAGGCGGGCGCCTTCGTGCGCAGCCCCGGTCTGGCCGAGGAGTTGGCCGGTGTCATGGAGCGCGACATGCAGCCGGAGAACGCCTGGCAGGTGTTGTTGGATGACACAGGCAAACTCTACTGGGTGAACAGCGACGAGACGCTCGACCAGCAGCCTGCGCGCGGCTTCAGCCAGCGCATCATGGACGTGATCTTCAAGGTAGTGCCAAAGGAACAATATTAGGCAAACGTGGAACCGGATTCGCTCGGGAAACGTAGGACCGAATTTATTCGGGAGTGGTTTTTCCGGCGCGGCGCCCCTTGTCGAGGCCCTTCATTCCCGAACAAATTCGGTCTTACGTCAGCCGTAGCGACCTTCTATGTAGTCCGCGGTTTCCTTGTGCTTTGGCGTGACGAACATCTGGCCCGTGTCGTCGTGCTCGACCACTTTGCCCATCAGCATGAAGATACACTCCTCGCTGGCGCGCCGGGCCTGGGCCATGTTGTGCGTGACGATCAGGATGGTGTATTCGCCACGCAGCTCCCAAATCAGTTCTTCGACCGCTTCCGTACCCTTGGGGTCCAGTGCCGAGCACGGTTCGTCCATCAGCAGAACGCCGGGTTTTACCGGCAGCAGCCGGGCGATGCAGAGTTTCTGTTGCTCCTCCAGCGACAGGGCCGTGGCTTTCTTGTCGAGCTTGTCCTTGACCTTGTCCCACAGCAGCACGGTCTGCAGGGCATTCTCGACGATCCCGTCTTCCTCGCTGCGCGCATCCCGTTTGCCCGCGTTGTGGATGCGATGACCGAACAGCACATTGTCGCGGATTGAAATCGGCAGCGGATTCGGCCGCTGGAATACCATGCCGATCTGTTTGCGCACCTGAACCAGTTCGACCTCGGGGTCCATGATGTTCTGGCCCATCACGTCGATGGTACCGGTGGTACGCACGTAGCCGAGGCGCTCGTTGATCCGGTTGACGCTGCGCAGAAAGGTGCTCTTGCCGCAGCCGGAAGGTCCGATCATCGAGGTGATGATGCCCTGGCGGATATCGAGGTCGACATCGAACAGCGCCTGGAAGGTGCCGTACCACAGGTTCAGCTTGCTCGTTCTGATGGCGAGGCTGCGTTCCGTGCTTCGACCCGGTATGGGCGCCATCGCTGTCATCAGCCGAACCTCCCGTCCACGTAGTCCCGGGTGCGCTGGTCTTGCACCTCGCCGGTGAACAGGTCTTCGGTGACCCCCACTTCGACACACCGCCCATCGAGAAAGAAGGCCGTGCGGTCGGCCAGCCGGCGGGCCTGCTGCACCAGGTTCGTAACCAGGATGATGGTGACCTCCTGCCGCAATTCCTTGAGCACATCCTCGATGCGCATGGTTGTGACCGGGTCGACCGCAATCGAAAATTCGTCGAGCATCAACAGTTCCGGATCCTGCGACAGCGCCCGCGCGATCGTCAGGCGCTGCTGCTGGCCGCCCGACAGCATGCTGCCGAGGGTATCGAGGCGGTCCTTGACTTCATCCCACAGCGCGGCGCGCCGCAGGCAGCGTTCGACGATGACGTCCAGTTCGGCCCTGTTTTTCTCGCCGCGCAGGCGTGGAGAGAGCGCCACGTTGTCGTAGACCGATAGCGGCAGGCCCACGGGCAGCGGGAACACCACGCCGATTCGCCGGCGCAGGCCGTACACATTGCGCACTTTCCGGGTATCCAGGCCGTTGAACGTGATCTGCCCTTCGACATGCATGTCCGTGTTGAACATGTCCATGCGGTTGATCGCTTTCAGAAACGAGGTCTTGCCCGCATTGGCTGGACCGATGACTCCGAAAATCTCGTGCTCGTAAACATCAAGGGTGACACCCTCCAGTGCCGTCTGTTCCCCATAACGGATGCGCAAACCGGCTACCCCGAGCTTGACCGGACGCTCGGTAGTCGTGACTCCTTGGGGCGGTGCAATCACCATTTCTTCTTACCCCGCAGGTACATGCGCAGGGCGATCGAGAGGCTGTTCATCAGCAACACCAGCGAGATCAGCACCAGGGCGACGCCGTAAGGCAGCTGCTCCGGCATGTTGGGTACCTGGGTAGATACCACGAACAGGTGCAGCGACAGCGCCATGGTCTGGTCGAACACGCTTTGCGGCAGCAGCGGCAGGAAGAAAGCGGCGCCGGTGAACATGATAGGCGCGGTCTCACCGGCCGTGCGCGAAACTTCCAGGATCACACCGGTCAGGATGCCCGTGACCGCATTCGGCAACACGACGCGGCGAATCGTTTGCCAGCGCGTGGCGCCCATATTCCAGCAGGCCTCGCGGAACGCCTCCGGCACCGCTTGCAGCGACTCGCGGGTGGCGACGATCACCACCGGCAGGGTCATGATGGCCAGGGTCAGGCTGGCGGCCAGGATGCTGGTGCCGAACTTGAAGAAAATGACGAACGCGCCGACGCCGAACAATGCGTGCACGATCGATGGCACGCCGGCCAGGTTGATGATGGCCAGGTTGATGGCGCGGGTGAACCAGTTATTTGGGGCGTACTCGCTGAGGTAGATCGCCGCCGCCACGCCCAAAGGAACGCTGGCCAGCAGGGCAACCAGGACCAGCAGGATCGTGCCCAGCAGTGCCGGAAAGATGCCGCCCGCCGTCATACCCTTGGTCGGGCCGGTGAACAGGAATTCGAAGGAAATGACCGGCGCGCCTTTCCAGATCAGGGTGCCCAGGATCAGGATCACCGGCAGGATCAGGATGCCGGTCATACCGCCCAGCGCGAGACGGAACAGTTTTTGCGTGGTCTCGTTGCGGCGATTCAGTTGGGTCGCTTCAAACATGGCCCTAGCCCTTGCGCACGCCGCGAACCACCAGGTCCGCCAGCAGATTGATGATGAAGGTCACAACGAACAGAAAGATGCCGATCGTAAACAGCGCCTGGTAATGCGAGGAGCCGGCTGCCGTCTCACCCAGCTCCGCGGCGATGGTGGCGGTCAGCGCCCGCACCGAATCGAACACACTGGTCGGAATGTTGATCGAGTGGCCGGTGGCCATCAGCACGGCCATGGTCTCGCCGAAACCACGCCCCACGCCGAGCAGGACTGCTCCGAGCAGGCCATTCTTGGCTGCCGGCAGCACCACCTTGTAAATCACCTGCCAGCGCGTGGCGCCCATCGCCTCGGCGGCCTCGCGGTAACGATCCGGGACGGCTTTCAGGGCATCCTCGGCGATCGAGGTCATGATCGGCGCCGCCATCAGGCCGAGGATGATGCCCGCGTTGAGCACATTGAGGCCGACCGGCACGTTGAAGGTCTTGATAATCAGCGGGTTCATCATGGCCAGGCCGATGAAGCCCCACACCACGGAGGGAATGGCGGCCAGCAATTCCACGGTAACCTTCAGGAACTCGCGGGTCTTACCACTGGCGAATTCGGCGATGAATACAGCCGCGCCCAGCGAGAAGGGGATGGCGACCAGCATGGCCAGGCCGGTGACGCTGGCAGTGCCGGCGATCAGCGCCAGGATGCCGAATGTTTCCCGGTTTTCCGAAGTGGGCCGCCAGTTCGGGGAGAAGAAGAACTCCCTGAAATTGAAATCACCGACCAAAAAGCCGAAGCCCTCCTTGGTGATGAACACAAAGATGCCAATGATGAAAACAATGGCGGAGATTCCACCTAGAAAAACAAGCACCTGAACCGCCTTGTCGATATACCAGTCTCGGTTCAGACGGTCGAAGTCGGAGTCCAGGCGGGGAACGGCCTGCCGCGATTGCTGCTCCACCGCTGTCAGCTCCGGCCCGCAGTCTCGCCGGCCAGCAGCGTGACCAGGTCCGTAATCTCCCGGCGCAATTGACGGTACTGCTCGGCGCGATCGGCTTCCTGCGGGATGGACCAGCTTAGGGCCGAGGAGTGGAACGGCACCTTTTTCACGTAATCCGATACGCTGCCGTTGACGCTGACCAGCACGATGAAATGGGAGAAATCATGCTCCAGAGCCGCCAGTGGCTCGGTTTCCAGGTCATTGTCGGGTAGCCCGGCCTCCGCCAGGAACTCGCGCAGGGAGGGTGACGGGGGATCGCTGCCGCCGGGTGTCGCCACGGTGAACTGGGCCGCGTCCGGAAAGCTGTGACGACCGATGGCCGCAGCCAGCTGACCGAGGCCGGAGCCGCGTTGATCGAGGAACAGGATCGGGTAGACCTTGGGTATTTTGGCCACACCACGCACCGCGTAGACGGTCTGGTCGCAGATGTTCTTGGACTGATCGGCCACGCGCCGGAACATGTTGAAGACGGTGAAGATCGCCATCATCGTCGGTCCGTCCATGCGGTCGTCCGCGGCAAACAGCTCTTCATACAGGCCGTCCATGCGGCCTTCCATGCGCTTGGCTGCCTGCATCAGGGCGATCGCCCGTTCCGCGTTACCCTCGCGAAAAGCGGCGCGCGAAGCTGACAGGATTTCGATTGCATCGTCGGCCAGGCTGTCGACGTGGGCAGCAAACCGGTCTGGCAGCGGCGCTGTCAGTTGCAGCGCTTCGCGACTGATGGTGACGGCGTAGTCGCCGATTCTCTCGAGGACAACGTTGATGCGGATGGTCGAAGCCATTTCCCGCAGCGCGCCTGCGCCCGGCAGATAGCGGGCAATGAAAGTGTGGCAGAGGCGGTCGCATTCGCGCGAATCCCGGTTGATGGGATGGTCCCCCAGGATGATGTCATAGGCCATGGCCGAGTCGCGCAGCATCAAAACCTTCTTGGCGTTGCGCAAGGCGTGCTCAACTTCTTCGCCAAGTCTCCACAGCCAGTCACGGATGTAGTTGAGATCCGTTTCCATGCGTTCTTCGAGATGGCTCATGGTCAGCTCCCGGTTTGATCGTGGGTAAAGCACATCATGCCGCGAACCGGGCCGGCACTCAATGCCGGGCCGGCAACCTGATCAGCAAAATACTCTGCCGCGGCGATGCGCCCGCAGGGAGCGAGCGCATCGATCAGGACCGCGGTTCAGCCGCAGCTGACCGGATTGGCCGGCGCATAACCCTTTTCAAGGATAATGCACTGACCCTCGTCGCTCTTGATCCAGTTCAGGTAGTCGCCGACCGCGCCCGTTGGCTCGCCGCTGCTGTACATGAACAGCGGGCGGGCTATCGGGTAGCTGCCGTCCACCGCGGTCTCAACGGTCGGGACCACGCAGGCGCTGCCGGGCTCTTGTGAAACACAAGGCATCTTGACGTGATCCGTCGCGTAGGCCAGGCCGCTGTAGCCGATGGCGCAGGGTGTTTTTTCGACCAGATCGACGACATCCTTGGAGCCGTGCATGTCGCGCGTCCCAAGACGGAAGTCCTCTTCACCAAGCACGGCTTCGCGGAAATAGGCATAGGTGCCGGAGTTGTTCTGACGGCTGACGACCACGATTTCCTGGTTCTGACAGCCGGGGACCTCGACGCCCAGATCGGTCCAGCTCAAAGTCTTGCCGCCGTCAACGTAGATCTCCTTTAGCTGAGCGATGCTGATGCCGTCGATCGGGTTGTCGGCATGCAGGTAAATCGCCAGCGCGTCATAACCGACCGTGTGCTGGATCGGATCGTGGTCGTTGGCCCGGGCTTGCTCCAACTCGCTGTCCTTGATGGCGCGGCTGGCATTGGCGATATCCACCGTGCCGTTGATCAGGGCTGCGATGCCGGTGCCGGACCCGCCGCCGCTGACGGCGACGACGACACTGGGGTTGACCGTCTGGTATTCCTCGGCCCAGGCCTGGGCAACGTTGACCAGGGTATCCGACCCCTTGTTCTGGATGACCTGGCGCCGCTCTCCGCCGCCGCAGGCAGACAGCAGGGCCGCCGTCATGGTAATGAGAAGAATCAGCAAAGCAGTGCGCGTAAACATACGGTATCTCCCATTGGATGGACTTCAAACCGTTCCAAGCTAAAGGCCTATTGTGACAATTCCGTGACAGGACCGAACGGGGCTTGAATTTGCTGCTATGAAAACACCTGCAGAATATAAGCCCGAGAGGGTTTTGGCCACACTGATACTCGTCAACAAAAGGCCCGGCGGCCAAGCTATGATGTGGAGATGGGAGCTGTAACGCTGAAGGTCGAAGGCCCTGTTGCCCACCTGACCCTGGACCATCCGGAGCGGCACAACGCGCTGACGCGCGAGGGGCTGGACCAGTTCCTCGGCCGCCTGCAGAGCATCGAGAGCAACCCGGAAATCCGCGCCCTGGTCCTGACCGGCGCCGGTGACCGGACGTTCTGCTCGGGCGCCGCCCTGGACGAGGTCCGGGCGGGCGCTGTCGACGGGGATACATTCCAGGTCGTGGCGGACCGCCTGGCCGCCCTGCCCATCCCGAAACTGGCCGTCATGAACGGCAGCGCGTATGGGGGCGGCGCCGAGCTTGGCCTGTGCTGCGATTTCCGCTATGGCGTCGAGGGCATGAAAATCCGCGTGCCGGCCGCGTCCTTCGGGCTGTGCTACCCGCCGGCGGGAATCCAGCGTTATGTCAGCCGGCTTGGCGTGGAGGCCGCCAAGCGCATCCTGGTGGCGACGGAGACACTTGAGACCGACGAATTGTTGCGCATAGGTTACCTGCACCGGGTCTGTTCACGGGAGGAGCTGCCGACGCTGGCCGACGAGTGGGCCCAACGCCTGGCCGGACTTGCGCCGCTGGCGGTCCGCGCCATGCTTGCGATCTGCAACGGGGCAGCTGACGGCGCCCTGGATGCCGGGCAAGCCCGCGAATGGGCGGAACGCTGCAACCGCTCCAATGACCTGCAGGAGGGTCTGCAGGCAGCCCTCGAAAAACGCGCGCCGAAGTTCAGCGGCAATTAAAGGGTCTCGCTTCGCTCGACTTACCCAGCCGGGGTCGGCGGGTCGCCTACGGCTCCGATGCGGCGCGAGGCCGCGATGCCACTGAGGAATGCGCCCTCGACCCGTGAGCCGGCGCACCAGTCACCGGCCAGGGCCAAACGTTGTTGTTCGAACCACAAGGCACCGCTTTCCAACGGCTGACGGGCGCGCGAGTAACGCCAGCGGTGGGCCGCTGCGAATTCTACGTGCACGCTGGCTGCCCCCGGCAGCAGCCGCGCAGCGTCGAGTAACCCATCGACCACCTGTGCCGCGCCTGTCTCCAGATGAGTCCGGGACCATTCGCTCGTGGCATGCAGAACCCAGGCGGGCGCCGCGGGACGGCCCGGTCTGGCTGCCTGATTGCAGACCCAGGCGAGGGACCCCTCATTGACGAAGGCAGCGTCCCAGTCAGCCAGCAGCGGCTGGTCCAGAACGGCCATCAGCGCCCAACAGGGCTCCATCACGAGGTCGTGCAACGCCTGACCCACCGTTGCGATCAATCCAGGGTCGGCCAGCAGCGGAGTGACCTGGTCCGGGGGCGTGGTGATGACCAGGGCGTCGGCCTCGATGGTCCGGCCGTCCATGGCCTCGACGCGCCAGCCAGCATCGCTGAGCGCAACCTGTCGCACTCGCCATTCGAAGCGGCAGTCGGCGAGCTCCCTGGCCAACGCCCGGCAAATCGAGCTCATGCCGGGAACCGCGACGAACCGTTCGGTTTCGGCCGGAGCCGACGCGATGCGGCCATTTTCAACCACGCCAATGCGGCCACCCCAGGGTTCGACGTGGCCGCTTTCGCACCATGCCATAACCTGCTGCAGGAATTGCGGATCACGAGCCGTGAAGTATTGAGCACCGTGATCGAAGCGCCAGGCCTCGTACCGCCGGGTGGCCATCCTGCCCCCCGGGCCGCGGGCCTTGTCGACAACCACCACTTGGTGTCCCTGGTCTTCGAGAGCGCGGGCCGCGCTGAGCCCGGCCAGCCCGGCGCCGATGACAGCCACTCGTAGCCTGGGTGCGGGCTGATTCACTCAGCCGGCGCCAACGCGGTCGAGGGCTTCCTCCAGGCAGACGACCGTGCGGTCGATGTGATGCAGCTTGTCGAGGCCGAACAGGCCGATGCGGAACGAACGGTAGTCGTCCCCCTCGTCGCACATCAGGGGCACTCCGGCCGCGATTTGCAGCCCCTGCTCGAGGAATTTCCGGCCGTTCTGGATGTCCGGGTCATCGGTGTAGCTGACCACCACCCCCGGCGCCTGGAAACCGGGCGCCGCCACGCTGCTAAAGCCCTTGCTCTCGAATAACTGGCGCACCTTGCGGCCAAGTTCCAGTTGTTCCTCACGGACTTTGTCGAAGCCGTAGGCCTCGGTTTCCTTCACGGTGTCCCGGAAGCTCTTCAGGGCATCGGTGGGCATGGTTGCGTGGTAGGCATGGCCGCCGTTTTCGTAGGCCCGCATGATGTCCAGCCACTTGCGCAGATCGCAGGCGAAGCTGCTGCTCATAGTCTCCCCGATCCGCTGCAGCGCGGTTTCACCCAGCATAATCAGCGCGCTGCAGGGCGAGGCGCTCCAGCCTTTTTGCGGCGCCGAGATCAGCACATCCACGCCGCAGGCCCGCATATCGACCCACAGGTCACCCGAGGCGATACAGTCCAGCACGAACAGGCCGCCCACCGCATGAACGGCGTCGGCCACGGCCCTGACGTAGTCATCGGGCAGCAGCATACCGGAAGATGTTTCGACATGCGGAGCGAACACTACGGCCGGTCGTTCGGCAGCGATGCGCGCCGTAACCTCTTCGACGGGCGCGGGTGCAAAAGGCGCCTGGGGGCCGTCGCCGACCCGGCGCGCTTTCATCACGATAATGTCCGGGGCGATATCACCCATTTCCAGGATCTGCGACCAGCGATAACTGAACCAGCCGTTGCGGATCACCAGGCACTTCTGCCCACCGGCAAATTGCCGGGCCACCGCTTCCATGCCGTAGGTGCCGCCGCCCGGCACGACCACAACGCCCGCGGCGTTGTAAACCCTCTTGAGCGTGGCGGAGATATCCTTCATGACCCCCTGGAAGGTTTTCGACATGTGGTTCAAGGAACGGTCGGTAAAGACCACGGAAAATTCAAGCAGGCCGTCGGGATCGACATCGGGCAGTAAACCGGGCATGGACAGTCTCTCTTTGCGTCGCGGAAACGATCAGGATAACAGCTCTCCCGCATGCTGTGACCGGGAAGATTGCGTATCATGCAGCCTCCTGCAACAGGATTCGGACCGATGAAATTCTACGATTGCAAAACGGCTCCCAGCCCGCGCCGCGTGCGCATGTTCATGGCCGAGAAGGGCATCGACATTCCGACGGTCCAGGTTGACCTGCGTAACGGTGAACAACTGTCGGAGGCGTTCCGGGAAATCAACCCGCGCTGCACGGTGCCGGTGCTGGAGCTTGACGACAGCACCCGTCTGACCGACTCATTGGCCATCTGCCATTACCTGGAGTCGCAGTTCCCGGAGCCAAACCTGATGGGGCGTGATGGCCGCGAACAGGCACTGGTGATGAACTGGCATGAACAGGTCATGTTCGAGGGTTTCCTGGCCGGCGCCGAGGCACTGCGCAACGTCGCCAGGGGTTTTGCCAACCGCGCTCTGACCGGGCCGAAAGACTTCGGTCAGATACCGGAATTGGCCGAGCGCGGCCGTGCCCGGCTCGAAGAATTCATGGCCGTACTGGACGGTCGACTGGCCGGGTCGCCCTACGTCGCACTCGATCGCTTCACCATGGCGGACATCGGCGCCTACGTGTGCGTTGACTTCGCCGGCTGGGTCAAACTGCCGGTTCTCGAACAATGGCCCAACATCCGCCGCTGGCACGAGGAGCTGTCGGCACGCCCCAGCGCTGCAGCCTGAGAGGGTTCAGATCGCGTTTAAGCCTGCGGCCGCTGGAACACCACGCAGGCATTGGTGCCGCCGAAGCCGAAATTGTTGCTCATGATGGTGCTCAGGCCGGGTCGGTCCTCGCTGGACCGAAGCACCGGCAAACCCTCTGCCTTCGGGTCCAGCTCAGAGATATTGGCCGAGCCGGCGACGAAGCCCTGTTCCAGCATCAGCAGGCAGTGAATGGCCTCCTGCACGCCCGCGGCGCCCAGGGAGTGGCCACACAGGGACTTGCTGGAACTGAAGGCGGGCACGTCGTCGCCGAACACTTCGCGCATCGCATCCAGTTCGGCGATGTCACCGACCGGCGTACTGGTGCCGTGGGTGTTGATGTAGTCGATCGGCGTATCGATCGTGGCCAGCGCCTGCCGCATGCAGCGCACCGCGCCCTCGCCGGAGGGTGCGACCATGTTGTCGCCGTCGGACGTCGCGCCGTAACCGACCAGCTCGGCGTAAATGTGCGCTCCACGGGCCTGGGCATGTTCCAGTTCTTCCAGCACCAGCATGCCGCCGCCGGCCGCAATCACGAAGCCGTCGCGGCCGGCGTCGTAAGCGCGCGAGGCCTGGCCTGGTGTCTCGTTGTAGTTGGACGACATGGCGCCCATGGCGTCGAACATCATGGCCAGCGACCAGTGTTCTTCCTCGCCGCCACCGGCAAAGATCACGTCCTGCTTGCCCCACTGGATCTGTTCCATGGCCACGCCGATGCAGTGGGTGCTGGTCGCGCAGGCCGAGGTGACGGAGTAGTTGAGCCCGCGGATGCCGAAGTGCGTGGCCAGGCAGGCGGAGACCGTGCTGCTCATGGCGCGCGGCACCAGGTAGGGCCCGACACGGCGCACGCCTTTTTCGCGCAGCGTGTCGGCGCCCCAGACGATGTTGCCGCTGGAGGCGCCGCCCGACCCGGCGATCAGCCCGGTGCGTTCGCTTGATAGCACTGTTTCGTCGAGGCCGGCGTCCGTGACGGCGTCCTGCATGGCGACATAGGCATAGGCTGCGGCATCGCCCATGAAGCGCCGGGCCTTGCGCTCGATGCGCGCTTCGAGGTCGATGTCGACCGAGCCGCAGACCTGACTGCGCAAACCCATTTCTGCGAACGTCTCGTTGAACGTGATGCCGGATCGGCCGTGGCGCAGAGCCTCGGTAACCGTTTGCTTGTCATTGCCCAGGCAGGAAACGATGCCCATGCCGGTGACGACCACTCGTCGCATTGAGGGCCTCCTTTACTTTAAAAGCTGTCGGTGGAAAGAAAGAGGCCGACCTTCAGATCCTCGGCCGTATAAATCGTGCGCCCGTCGACGGCCATGCTGCCGTCGGCGATGACCATGCTGAGCTTGCGGGCAATCAGCCGCTTGATGTCCAGGTGGTAGGTCACCTTTTTGGCCGTCGGCAGCACCTGCCCGGTGAATTTGACCTTGCCGGCGCCCAGCGCCCGGCCCTTGCCCGGGCAGCCGGACCAGGACAGGAAGAACCCGCACAGTTGCCACAAGGCGTCCACTCCAAGGCAGCCGGGCATCACCGGGTCGTCGACGAAGTGACAGGCGAAAAACCACAGGTCGGGACGGATATCCAGTTCTGCCGTGATCTTCCCCTTGCCGTATTTACCACCGTCGCCGGTGATTTCGGTAATCCGGTCGACCATCAGCATGTTTCCGGTA
>Ga0316191_10002107_pt1 | contig 14351 bp, 15 predicted proteins | sample Eddworburr2cm_MG_FD_204928 | JGI IMG/M metagenome (GOLD analysis project Ga0316191, IMG submission 204928) | Coastal sediment microbial communities from Maine, United States - Eddy worm burrow 2 cm | ecosystem: Environmental > Aquatic > Marine > Coastal > Sediment | place: USA: Maine...
CGGGCGATCCCGGCTCAAGGTCGTTGAGTTGGCGGATTATGGTTTCGGGGTCGCGGTCGCTCCGTCGTTTGCGTCGGCGTGTCTTGGCGCGTTCGCCAAACAACTGCTGTTCGCTGATGATCGCGACTCCGGCGCCGGGCAGAAGAACGCCGCTATCGATAGGCGCAACTGCGACACCGATCCGCTGTTCGAGCTCCACGAAGTTTTGCCAGGTTTCGATACGCGCGAGATCAAGTCCGCGTCCGGACAGGAGATCGAACAGCTGCTCGCGACGGCCGCGGGAATCTGTCGTAAACAGCACGCGCCCGTTGAAGGTCTGTAAGAATTGTATTAGAGAGGCCGCCGCGTCTTCGTATCGCGCCTCTATCTTCATCGCGGGTGGCAGGCGCGTATCGTGGTTCAGGTTCTCCTGCCCATCCGCGAGCGACTGGGCCGAGTAGTCGATGTTTGCGAACCGATTGAGTTGCTGCTGCACGAAATCGGGTTGCGAAAACGTCTCATCGACGTTGAGGATGGGTCTTTCGGGATCCAGACTGCAAAGTTCGTATCGCTCTGCGGCCTCCGACCAGAACTGCTGCAAGAGGGACACAAGCGTGCCGGGAGCGAGCACCACGCAATCGTCCGGGACATAGTCAATGAGTGTCGCGGTGGCATCGAAGAACAGCGGCAGGAAATACTCGATACCGCCATGCGCGATCCCGTCGGAAATATCGCGATAGACACGTGACTTGCCCGGCTGTCCCTCAAAGCGCTCGCGATAGCGGTCACGAAACTGCTGAATGGCGTCGGCATCCAGGGGTACTTCCCGGGCGGGCAATATATTGATGCTCGTGGTTTTGTCGCCGGATAACTGCGATTCCGGCGAGAAGTAGCGCAGCGACTCAATCTCATTGTCGAAGAAATCGATGCGAACCGGGACGTCGGTTCCCATTGGGAAAATATCGATAAGGGAACCGCGGACCGCAAACTCACCGTGTTCCGAGACCTGCGGGACCCTGAAGTATCCTGCCTCGACCAGCGCATTGGTAAAGTCTTCTCGATTGAGGGTTTGACCCTCGGAGAGTGACAGCGAACGTGCCGCAACGTAGTCGACTGGCGGTAGTCGTTGCTGCAAGACGCTTGCCGCAGCGATGACGATGCCTTTCCGTATGCGCGGCAGTTCGGCGAGCACGCGCAGCCGCTGTGAGATGATGTCCTGGTGCGGCGAGAAGCTGTCCCAAGGCAGCGTTTCCCACTCAACGAAGTGCTCGACGGGCAGATCGGCACCGGCAAAGAAGCGAATCTCGGCTTCGAGCTGGTCGGCGTGGCGTGGATCCTCTGCCAGCATCAGCACGGGCCTGTCGATGGAGAGGGCGAGCTCAGCCGCGGCCAACGCCGCGCTGGCGCCTATCAGTCGGCCCCACCCGGCGGTGGACCCGGGCGCGGGTGCGGTGGGCGGGTCGGAAATCAGTAGTGAAATGCTCAACGAATTTCTCGTAAGCCCAGGATCGTTGCCTGGGCCCAGGGTCATTGCTCGGGTAACCAACGGGGGCGCGATTATTACACAGAGCTCACAATCAGGAACCCGGTCTCCGCGAATAATGACGTTTGGAACTCGCCGATATGGAATAATTCGGGCCTACATACCGTCATTTATGGGCCGATGCGAAAAGAAAAATGCAGATATTTGCGCGAGTTCGCGCCGACCAGGTGTCAGGCTGTCGTCCTGACCGTGTTGCTATACCTGATGGCACCTGCGGTATTGGCCGAACCGAGCAGCCAATTGGCAGAAGGGAAGTCCCTGGCAACAGAGCGAGGCAAGGGAAATTGCCTCGCTTGCCACATGATAGAGGACGGCGAACTACCAGGAAATCTGGGGCCGCCACTTGTGGCAATGGAAGCGCGGTTCCCGGACAGGCGCGTCCTACGGGATCAAATATGCGATGCGTCCATCCGCAATCCGGACAGCCGAATGCCACCATTTTGCCGCCACAGGATTTTGACCGAGGATGAAGTCGAGCTGATTATGGATTACCTGTACACATTGTAAGCAACGGCCCTGCCGCTGGAGACGCAAAAATATGAAAACACGAAGAAGTATCTTACAGGGTGCCGGCATCGCGCTAGCGATGTTCGCAACCTTGCCGCGGGTTCTTCTGGCAGCAGTATGGCCGGATAAGGCTTTCTCTTCTGCTGCTGCCGGACAAGCCATGATCGACTTGCTTGGCACGGACCAGACAATTCCGACCGATCAGATTTTCTTGAAAGTGCCCGAGATAGCAGAAAATGGTGCGGTTGTTCCCGTGACGATTAACGCAAGCCTGGAAAATGTTGAGTCGATCAGCATCGTCGTTGAAAAGAACCCGCGACCATTGGCAGCAACATTCGAAATGATACCTGGAACGCTGCCGGAGATTTCGTGCCGGATAAAAATGGGGGAAACGTCGGACGTGATGGCCGTTGTTAAGACTGCGGACGGCGTTTACAGCACGTCGAAGCAGGTAAAGGTAACTATCGGCGGCTGCGGCGGCTAACCTTCGGGTGATTCGAGGAGAGAAATAATGGCGAGCAAAATCAAAGTAAAGACGAAACTTTCCGGTGACCTCGCCGAGGTCAAGAGCCTGATGCTACACCCGATGGAAACAGGTTCACGCAAAGACCCGGATACTGGAAAAGTTATTCCTGCACACCACATCACCCAACTCAATTTTACCAATAACGGTAATCCAGTCATGGTGGCCAACTTCAGCACCGCTATTTCGAAAGATCCCTATTTTGGCTTCAAGTTCCGCGGCGCCAAAGAGGGCGACACGCTCGTTGTCAGCTGGGTCGATAACCTGGGCAACAGAGACGAACTCGAAACCGTGCTTAAATAGTTCGCCTGTTAATGAGCCCAACTCGGTGATGAGAAGAACCTCCGCCTGTCTGATGATTTCTATCGTCGCTGCATTAATCGGCCAGGCAGCCGCCTTGGCGGGCCCCGAGGAGGATCGGCTCGCATTCGTCGCATTTTTCGAGTCGCGTTTTCCGGATATTCCGTTGGCGGAGTACGGCAACGGTATTTACGCTATTGATAGTGACGCGCGGGAGCAATGGATCGAAATAGAAGAATTTCCACCCTATGAATTTTCGATTGAACGGGGGCGGACGCTTTGGGCGCAAATTTTTCCCAGTGGAAAGACCTATGCGGACTGCTTCGCTCAGCGAACCGGGAAAATTCGTGCGGAGTACCCGAGATTTGACGAAAGCCGTGGCGAAGTTGTGACTCTCGCGATGGCCATCAATGACTGCCGAGCAGGGAATCAGCAGCAGCTGCTGCCCTATGACGAAGGTGAGATCATCGACATAAGCGCATTTCTGGCGTTCGAGTCGAGAGGTGAGAAACTTGAAATTCGGGTGCCCGACGATCAACCGGGCGCTTTGGCGGCCTATGATTCCGGTAAGCGATTCTATTACACCAAGCGAGGCCAACTGAATTTTGCCTGTTCCGATTGCCATGTTACATCGGCGGGCCAGTACGTCAGGGCAGACCGGTTGAGCGCCAGCCTGGGGCACCCGACCCATTTTCCTGTGTACCGCTCGAAGTTGGGCGGGATGATATCCCTTCACCAGCGCTTTGCCGGATGCGTGCGTGACGTTCGCGCCAAGCCCTTCGACTTGCAAAGCAACGAGTACAGGAACCTTGAGTATTTCTTGAGTTACATGAGCAATGGACTAGCGGTAAATGGACCAGGCGCACGCAAGTGAATCGGGCATGACAACAGCTACTGTGTCGCCCGTCAGTGTCACATGCGTGCGGTTTGCGGTCCTGGCCGTTTTGGTGATGATCATATCGCCAGGGTGCTCGACCGCCGAAGACACGTCCGCAAGCGATGCCAGCCGCTGTACCAAGGATTTCGCAGCTGAACTCGCCGCCGCCGAGCAGCTTCGGGTGGCAGCAGCAAATGCTGGCGCCGAATGGATAGCAACCGCCGGTTTGCTGCATAGCGCGAAACAGGATGCTGAAGCAGGCAGCATGGAAACAGCCTGTGCGTTGCTCGAGCAGGCTGTTTTTGAGGCGCGGTCGGCGTTAGCGCAAGCGCGGCGCGAAGCTGATGCGTGGCGTAATCGCGTCGTACGATAAGACGGCGAAAGCTCGATATTCCTCAATTATTCGGAGCATGGCGTGGACAGACGAGAGTTTTTGAGGCTGCTGGCGATAGCTGGCGCAGTTGGCGGCGCCGGCGGCTGTGCCGCCGGAAGCCGCACCGCGGGCGCCGATCTTTATGGCGCTCCGCCTTTTGGCCAGGCGCGTTTGATGCACTTCACCGACTGTCACGCGCAGTTGTTGCCTGTCTATTTCCGGGAGCCGAACGTAAACCTGGGATTCGCCGATGCGTTCGACAGACCACCACACCTGGTTGGCGATGCGTTGCTTCAATATGCCAGCATAGAACCGCATAGCAGATTCGCACACGCAATCAGCCATCTGGACTTCACCGACGCAGCACGTCTCTATGGGAAAGTAGGCGGGTTCGCTCATCTTAGAACACTCGTCAATCGGCTCCGCGGGGAGTACGCGCAGGGCAGTTCACTGCTGCTCGACGGCGGCGATACCTGGCAGGGTTCAGGAACGGCGTATTGGACGCGCGGCCGTGACATGGTCGGCGCTTGTAACCTGCTGGGCGTAGACGTCATGACCGGCCACTGGGAATTCACTTATCAGGATTCCGAGGTCGTGCAAAATATTGACGAATTCAACGGCGAATTTCTCGCTCAAAACATACTGCTCACCGATGACGCAATGTTTGATGGGGCGGCGGCATACGACGAGGATTCCGGTCATGTGTTCCGGCCGTACACGCTGCGGCACCTGGGTGGGCGCACGATAGCCGTAATCGGGCAGGCGTTTCCATATACACCAATCGCCAATCCTTCGAGATTCATTCCCGACTGGACCTTTGGTATTCGGTCCGCGGAGCTTCAAGACCTGGTGAATAGTATTCGTGATACGCACAAGCCTGACGCGGTCATCTTACTGTCGCACAACGGTATGGACGTCGATCTCAAGCTTGCACGTGTAGTATCCGGTATCGATGCGATTCTCGGGGGACACACTCATGATGGGGTGCCGTTGCCGGTCATCGTGGCGAATTCCGCCGGGAAGACTATCGTTACCAACGCCGGCTCCAACGGTAAATTCCTCGGCGTTCTGGATCTTGATTTTGGAGTCGATGGTGTCCAGGATTTTCGCTATCGACTGCTGCCGGTATTTGCCAACCTTCTCGCTCCTGATCCTGAGATGCAAAATTACATTGCGACGGTTCGTGAGCCGTACCTCGAGACGCTTGAAGAGCCGCTCGCGGTAGCCGACCAGTTGCTGTACCGCCGCGGTAACTTCAACGGTACCTTCGATCAGATTATCTGCGACGCGCAAAGAGCGGTCGGTGACAGCCAAATTGCTTTTTCGCCGGGGTTCAGGTGGGGTACGACCATCTTGCCAGGTGATAGTGTAACCATGGAGCGCGTCTTGGATCAGACCTGCATTACCTACCCTGAAACCTACGTTCAGGAAATGACGGGCGAGCAAATCAAACTGATACTCGAGGATGTCTGTGACAACCTGTTCAACCCGGACCCGTTCTACCAGCAGGGGGGTGACATGGTGCGTGTCGGCGGCATGAATTATGTGTGCGAACCGAAGGCGGGCGCCGGGCAACGTATTTCGGGCATGACACTTGAAGATGGCACGTTATTGGATGCAAACAAGCGCTACCGGGTCGCCGGATGGGCTACGGTTGGGAGCCAGGCCTCCGGACCGCCTATATGGGAGGTCGTCGCGACCTATTTGAAAGACGCAAAGATTGCGGGCGCCGATACGCTGAATACGCCGGTCCTGAAAGGCGTTACTTCGAATCCGGGGCTAGCTGAGTACCCTGGACTAACCTGAGGAGTTGCTTGAATGAGACCCGCCTTCGTGATCTTGAGCACCGTTTTTCTTTGCGGCCTGTTGTCTGTACCTGTCCTTGCTGCTGAAGAAAATGACGGCGACGACAAACCATTTGCGGAAGCGCATATCGTCCTGCAGCTAGCAGACGGGGACGCCGAGTCCCAGTCGCGCGTGCTCAGCGTTGCCAACAACCTGATCAAGCATTACGGTGGCCCTGACTTCGTCGACATAGAAATCGTAGCGTACGGCCCGGGAATTTCGCTTTTATTTGTCGACAACGCCAACGACCAGCGTATTTCAAGTTTGTTGGCCAACGACGTCAGATTTGTAGGCTGTATGAATACAGTTGAGACGATTACTCGAAAGACGGGCAAGAAGCCGGTGTTGATTCCGGAGACCATACCAGTGCAAACAGGTGTGGCCCGACTGGTGGAGCGAGCCAGTCAGGGATTCGTCGTGATCAGGCCCTGATCGACAGTTAGTTGTCCATGCCCAGCTCGAGTTTCTCTGTCACGGCATTGATACCAGCCTGCGCACACGCGTGATCAGCGGTTCCCGAGGGACCGCCTGAAACTCCGATTCCGCCGACAATTGAGCCGGAGGCAATAATCGGTATTCCTCCGCCTATCATGAGTGCGTTCTCAATAAAGCGGGCGCCAGATTGAGGTGAATCCGGTCCGGTATCTTCAGCCAACGACAGCGTGTCCGTTCGAAAGCTGACCGACGTCCAGGCTTTTCGCTGTGCTGTGTCCAGAGTATGCGGGCCAGCGTAACGGTCACGCAGCACAACCTGGGTGATGCCCATGCGGTCCACTACCGCGACGGTTACCTGGAAGCCCTCCGCCCTGCAACTTGCCAGAGCCGCCTGAGTCAACTCGAGTGCGACTTCCGGTTTGAGCGATTTGAACGTGAGCAGAGAGTCCTGAGCCCAGAGGGGCAGGGCAATCAGCAAGGCGAGGAGCCCTGCAGGCAAGGTCTTTCCGCTCCTGTTCATAGCGATTTTAGAGCCAGCTCATCGCCCGACGCCCGGATAAAGCCATACTCCTCGTAAATGGCCTGGGCGGCGTCTGTCGCCAGATAGGCCAGGTAACGGGCGGCATTCTCGGCATTGCGGCCATTTTTCATGACCCCGATGGCGTAGTTGACTTTGTCCTGCTTGTTCAGCGGAGCTGGTATCGCGACTCCGTCAATGGGTCTGCCTTCCGCCTTGGCATGAACAACTTCGGTCGTCCAGACGATACCGACGTCAGCCTCGCCTTTCTCGATACGATCAGGCGTTTCTCGATGGTGACGCGAAGTAAACCAGGTCTTTCCTTCGACTGCCCAGCAACTTTTGCAGTCTGCACCGCCCGTAACCTTCTCATGCAGGCCCAGGTCCTTGAGCATTTCGCTGCCGTAAAATTTGAAGATGCCTTCGGTCTGCGGATTTGGGTGTGACTGCACAAGATCATCGCGACCGAGATCTTCGGGTCCCTGGATGTTTTTCGGGTTACCTTCGGCAACCATGAGTTCAAGCTTGTTATGGATGTAAATGGCGTATTCATCCATTAAGTTTTCACCCTTCAGCTTCTTGAGGTGGCCGATATTGACGCTGGCGAAAACATCCGGGTTCATTGCAGTTTGCTGACCGTCGATTTCACCTTGCTCGAGTAACTGGCCTTTCAATATCTGCCCGGGAGGAATGGTCTCGACATAGACCGCTTCGATGTCCGGATTCTTTTCCTGAAAATCGGCAATCAGTTGCTGCATCACCATGAACTGGTTGCCGGCGAGATACATCACCAGGTCAGCCGTATAGGAATCCTCGACCGAGCCGTATTCCACATCGCCATTCGTGTGAAAAGTGCGGTAGTCCTTGCCATGCCCGGCATCCTTGGCTTGTGTTGAAGTTTGGGCTTTTGCCGAGGGTTGGGCCGGTGTTGAAGCCTGCTTCGGTGTCGAGGTTTGGGCAGGTGGCGAGGACTGTTCCCCGCAACCCGCGCACAATGCGGCAATGAAGACCATCACAAGAATTTTCATGTCTGATTATGCTCCCTAAGTTTCGAGCGCCGACGCATGGCGCAGGTCATTCAGATTTTTTTGTACTTCCAGTCGTCCTTCATGCGCGTAACTACTCGATCAAGCGCCGTGTAGTTTTGGTCTGTTTCCGGCACCAGGTGGACTTTCACACCTTTTTCTTCAAGTCTCTCTATAGTTCTCGAACAAGCGTAAAAAACAACGTCGCGGGCCTGCAACGATGCGATTTCATCGGCATAGGGCGTGACGTCACTTCGCAATAGATCAAGTCCATTCTCGTTCGCTACGATTTCCACCTGGCGGAATTGACCTTCACCGGCCGAGTCGAGCAGCTCCCTCGCTTCCTGCAAGGCCGCGTACATATGCTCCGGCTCACCACTGACCACGTGGAGGATATAGTTGTCCGTCTCAGTCACCGTCGCGGCGACAGGGGCAATGGACAGCGGCCCATTACTGCGTGTCTCAAACAAGTAGCGTTCGCCAAAAAATCCGATCGCCAGTCCCAGCACCAGCAAAGCGCCCGCAACGAGACTCCTGCCAAAAAGGCTCGCCGGAGCAAGTGGCGCTCCTGTTAATCGCCTGGGCTGAGGTACCTCCTCGTACGCATGCTTGACGAGTTCCTTGATCTTACGTTGTCGACATAAACGCTGGTCCAGCTCCGGTGAGAGCTCGGATTCACTGTACATCCGGCTTTTCTCCTCCGGATCCAGTTCGCCGTCTACGAGAGCATTCAATTGCTCTTCCGAAATATGTTCGTCCTTTTTCATTTGATTCTCTGAAGTGATACTGACTTTTTATCCTGTTGTTCTGGTCTGATGTTGATCAGGGACTCTCTCAATGCCCGTCGTCCCCGGCAAAGACGGCTCATCACGGTTCCCACGGGGATCTCCATGATTTCCGCCACGGTTGCATAGGTAAAGCCCTCAAGATCGACCAGGGTAACTACCTGGCACTGTGTCGTAGGTAATTTTCGTACCGCTTTACGGACTTTGTTTACGAGCTGCAGTTCCGCAGCCTCTTGCTCCGGCGTCCTCGTATCAATGACCACAAGCTCTTCACTCGATAAGACCTCCCGCCTTGCCCGGTAATAATCCTTCAGACAGTTGGACAATATTCTGAATAGCCAGGCGTCAACTGCCCCAATGTCCTTAAGCTGTTTTTGGTTGCTTATCGCTTTGCACATCGACTGCTGCACGAGGTCGTCCGCGAGCTGCGGATCGTGCGTCCAGGCATAGGCCATGCGGTACAGGCGATCCCTGCTGTTACCCAACAGTTTCCTAAAGGCTCGGCGCTGAGTGAGTCCAAAAAATGAGTTATTTGCCATTCACGCGAGCCCCGAGGGTTTGCCGAACCAGTTGGAGATAGACGATGCAGCGACAGCTTTTATTCCGTTTGGGCACAACCTTATTCGTGTCGCGATCAGTCATTTAGGAGATTAAGGGATTATTCTGGCCGGTTCCAACGTCAATATCCAACGAAGCTGTAATTTCAGCACTGGAGGTCATTATGAGAATTGGTAAATCATTGGGTTGGGGAACATTCTTAACGATGCTATTTGTTGTCGCGGCGCCACAGGCGCTGATGGCTCAGGAAGAAAAGCCCTTCGCAGAGAATAAGTTCGTGCTCCAGATCAGCGACATGGACCCGAGCAAGCAAACACTGGTCCTGAACGTTGCCGGCAATATCTTGAAGCATTACGGCCAGGACCAGGCGGATGTCGAGATTGTCGCATTCGGGCCCGGGCTTCGGCTGCTTTTCGAGGGCAACAGCAATAGCGAGCGCATCGATGGTCTGGTCGACAGCGGCGTACGCTTCTTCGCATGCCAAAACACGATCGACAATATGTCGAGAACGCTTGGCACGCCCGTCAGGGTGAACGCCCATGCTTCGTCGGGTAAGGGTGGCATCGTGCGAATCAAAGAATTGGTAGACCAGGGCTACATGCTGGCGAAGCCTTAACAGCGTCAAGACAACACCAATAGAGACTGAATTCACAAGGGGAGATCTTACGTGATAACTCAATATTTGCGGGAAAGGGTCCTGTCTGGATCGATCGTGGTTGGGCTGCTGGCGCTGTCCGCCAATGCTTTGGGCGCCAACTGGCTTGCAGTGCAGGGAACAGAGGCTCAGGGTGCCGAGCAGCTTGGAAGAGTTTGGGGGTTCGTCCAGGTGCAGTACCAGGATGACTCGAGCGATCCGAACGGAGGAGGCGGTTACATTCCGCCGAAGCTTCTGGGACCGGATCTTGAATCGCAGTCGGCTTTCAATGTTAACCGCGCGAGGATCGGCGTCCGCGGCGTGGCCATGCCGCTGGACCAGCATATCAACTACTTCCTGTTGGTGGAGTTCGGCAATAACGGCATTACTGAGCCGGAAAACTCGGTCGCCAAAGCCACTGACGCGAGCGTAACCTTCAATCACATCAAAGGCGCACGTATTCGGGCGGGCCTGTTCAAGTACCCAGGCGCGGAGGAAGGGCTGCAAGCCATCCACGTGTTCGATTACATCAATTTCACTTGGATGACCAACCAGATGTTGCTGGAGCGTTTTCCGAACGCCAATTACACGTCGAATAATCCACCCCAACCCTTGCCGCCTGGAACACGACTGAACGGTTTCGAGAACGGAGTCGGTGCGTTTCGAGATGTAGGCGTGCAGGTCTTCGACTGGTTCAATGTTGGCAACAACTGGGAATTGTCTTACGCGTTCATGATCGGTAATGGCAACGGCTTGAATTTTGGCGATAACGACGACAATAAAGATACCTACATCTACGCGTCAGCGGAAAAGGTATTTAGTGGCAGCGGACCGCGCCGCCAGGGACTCAAGTTCTTCGCATGGTCGCAGCAGGGTAAGCGCACTGCGGATCTCACTGCCGATGCCTGTTCCAATCCTAATCTGGTGTTTCCTGCCTGCGGCCCACAGGGCTCCGGCCGCATAAGTACTATTTACAATCCTACGGAGTACGATCGTGACCGCATGGGCGTCGGCGTGAAGTACCTGCGCAACGGCTTGAGAGCGACGGCCGAGTACATGGAAGGCGAAGGCATGATCTTCCAGGCCCCGCACAATGCCAGCTTCGGTATCGGGCCGGGCCAGGGAATTCCGACCGCCCCGGGAAGTGGCGCCAATGCGGAGGCTGTGGGTTACTACGTGGAAGGCGGTTACCGCATTCCGAAAACACGATGGGAAATTGACCTTCGCTATGACCAGTACAATCGTCTTGATGGCGACCAGTTCGAAGTTGAGTTCAAACGTACGACGTTGGGCGTGCAGTACTTCTTCAATCCGCGGGTCCGGGTCGCACTGAACTACGAGATGCGAGAAGGTAATGCACCGAATTTCCCGGCTGGCGCAGGTCCGAACGGAAATGTCGACGGTATCGATGATCGAATCGGCGTGCAGGTCACTGCAATCTGGTCCCAGTAACCTGGTGCTGACATGCTGCCCGAGATAACTGGACGGGCGGTGCTGGCAGTGGTTCTGCTGGCACTGCCTGTACTTTCGGCGGGCGGGGATCCGCAGGCCCGAGACCCACGCGAATATTTTTTCACGCAGACATTTGGTGATCTGCCGGACGAAATGCAGAGGGCGTGCGACGAGGGCAAGCTTGGCATGTTGCTGTTTTTTGAATCCGAGGCCTGCCCATATTGTCAGCGCATGCTACGGACCGTGTTCAATCAAAGAAACGTGCAGGATTGGTATCAGAAAAGGTTCGTCAGCATTGCCGTGGACATTCATGGTGATGTCGAATTAACGGATTTTGACGGCATTAGCCTGCCGTCGAAAGTATTTTCGGATCATCGCAGGGTCTTTCTTACGCCCGTTATTACTTTTCTGGACCTTAATGGCGTCGAAGTGTATCGCCACCTCGGGATGGTCAAGACACCCGAGGAAATGCTGCTTATCGGTGAATACATCGAGGGCAAACACCATTTCGATACCGAGTATGAAGTCTTCTACAGGCAGCGCACGCAGCATAGTCCAAACAAGGTACTAACCACGCCGCAGGGGTTCTCCGAAAACTCAGGAGAAGGAACATGATGGAATGGGAGCCGGTCTACCGGGTCGCCATGCTGGGTTTTCTGCTGGGCATCGTGTTCGGTGCGATCGGTAACAAGACCAACTTCTGCACCATGGGCGCGGTTAGCGACTGGGTGAATATCGGCAGCAAGGACCGGCTCAGGGCCTGGTTGCTCGCGATTGGTATCGCTATTCTCGCCAGTCAAATCATGCAGTCCCGCGGACTTGTCGATCTCAATGAGGCCATATACCTGACACCGAACTTCGGCTGGCTCGGACACATCGTCGGCGGGTTCCTGTTTGGCGTCGGAATGACACTCGCGTCCGGCTGCGGACAGCGCACATTGGTCAGGGTGGGTGGGGGCAATCTCAAGTCCCTGGTGGTGATGCTATTTCTGGGATTGACAGCCTACATGACGATGCGGGGTCTGCTCGCACTGGTCAGGGTGAACGCAATTGAAGTAAGCAATATCGGTCTGGCCGAATCGGGGATTCCTGACCAGGGTATTGACACATTGATTGCCGCACTCTCCGGAATACAAAACACGACAGCGGTTAGCTGGGTCGTAGCAGTTTTGTTGGGCGGGGGGCTAATCGTTTATGCGTTTGCGTCTGGTTCTTTCCGACGTAGTTTCGACAATATTCTTGCGGGTGTCGTCATCGGCCTGATCATTCCTGCCGGGTGGTATGTCACCGGCGTGATTGGCTTTGACGACTTTGACCCCGTGCGTCTTGAGTCGTATACGTTCATCGCGCCGACGGGTCAGAGTCTGATGTATCTCCTGACGTTCACGGGCTCGACCATCGATTTTGGCGTCGCGGCCGTGTTCGGTGTCATTCTCGGATCGTTTCTCTACGTCATTCTGACCGGTAAATTTCGAGTGGAAACATTCACCAACCAAGAGGATATGATCCGGCATATTGTTGGCGGGATTTCCATGGGATTCGGTGGCGTACTTGCTTTGGGATGCACCATCGGGCAGGGCGTGACAGGGATGTCTACCTTGGCGCTTGGTTCTCTACTCTCATTGATCAGCATCGTTTTCGGCAGCGCGCTGACCATGAAGATCGAGTATTACCGCCTGGATGACATGAGTTTCTTTGCTGCGCTTGCGCGATCGCTATCGGACATGAAGTTGTTTCCAACTCCACGTCGCTCGAAATGAAAAAATTGACCGGGGTTTAGCGTTTGGCGACCGCGTGAATGACGCGGTCATGCTCGAAGAACACGACAAAGTCCTTGTATTCCCAGCGTGTTATCGGCGGATCACCCACCGGAGCCCTCGTGTCGACCGGGCTGCCAAACTTGGACTGGACACTGGTCTGCGTCATCCCACGCGTCGGACGTGTGTCTGCCGAACCGGCGGACATACCTTCCATTTTTAGTGTGTCGGCCTGTGCTGTGCCGAACAAGGCTAGAAACAGGGCGATCAGTGCAGCGGTGCGCAGTTTGGCCATTGGTCCTTCTCCCGAGTGCGATCCGGACACTATAGCACTGCTCGCCGGACCAAAAAACAATTGATCTATAAGGTTTTTACAGTGATCCGGGCGCTGTATATGCGAACTGTGTCACAAACCGCTGGTGTCCTGTCCAGCAGGTTCGTATGTACTCAGAGCCTGCGAAACGCAGGCTCGGCCCGCTATGAATGTGGTTTAATGCCAGCCGATGATCAACCCTGTCGAACTCTTCGTCGGGCTGCGCTACCTCCGGGCCAAAAGGCGCACCCGATTTGTGTCCTTTATCACGCTGATATCCCTGCTCGGGATAGCCCTCGGCGTGGCTGCCCTTATCGTAATTCTGTCGGTGATGAACGGCTTTGAGGGCGAACTGCGCGGCCGACTGCTAAGTATGTCCGCTCATGGCAGTGTTACCGGGGCCAGCGGCGCCATCCAGGACTGGGAGCAGCTCATTGATGACGTTGGTTCCGAGCCGGGCGTGACAGCCGCCGCGCCGTTTGTGCAGATGGAAGGCATGATTCAATCCGGGCCTGAACTCTATGCGGTACTCGTGCATGGCGTAGATCCGGTCTATGAGAAACCGCTGGCGGGCGAGATGATCAACATGATCGAAGGTGATCTCGATGTTCTGCAGGCGGGCAGCCGAAGCATCATTCTTGGACGAATTCTCGCATACGACCTGGGCGCTCGAATCGGCGACGGCGTAGTGCTTCTCATACCGCGCCCGGTGGGTGACGGAACCCTGGAGCCGGTGCTGGAACGCTTCGTTCTGCGCGGTGTTTTCGAAGCGGGCCTGCAGGATCATGACGCCGTGCTTGCACTGGTCCATGTATCTGACGCCGCGGAAATTCAGGCCCTGGGCGATGCCGTTAATGCCATTCGATTCCGCTCTGATGATGTGATGGCGGCGCCAGCCATTGCGCGCGCGTTGCAGGCGCGGCTGGGC
>Ga0316191_10002109_pt1 | contig 14347 bp, 15 predicted proteins | sample Eddworburr2cm_MG_FD_204928 | JGI IMG/M metagenome (GOLD analysis project Ga0316191, IMG submission 204928) | Coastal sediment microbial communities from Maine, United States - Eddy worm burrow 2 cm | ecosystem: Environmental > Aquatic > Marine > Coastal > Sediment | place: USA: Maine...
GTTGGAGATGATGTAGAGACGATCGATCTCGCCTTCGGTGAACGCATCCAGCATCACCTTGATCCCGCCGATAAGGCTTTCCAGGGACGGCTCTTCACCGACGTCGGCAATGGTCGCTTTGATGTTCCCGCCCACGGAGCGGAAAAAGGAAATGGCCTTGTTGCCGATCAGTCCCAGATCCGAATCCACGCCTTTCCCGTGCCACTCGCCGATATCCTTCAGCAGAGTTCTGAACAGGTTGACGTTCAGACCGCCGCACAGACCGCGATCGGTGGATACGACAAGGTAACCGATCCGCTTCACCGATTCCCGCTCCTGCATATAGGTATGCCGGTACTCCGGGTTGGCGTTCGCCAGATGACCGATCACCTGCCGGATCTTTTCGGCATAGGGGCGTCCATGGCGCATTCGATCCTGGGTGCGACGCATACGGCTGGTTGCCACCATCTGCATTGCGGAGGTGATCTTCTGCGTGGACTCCACAGAGTTGATCTTGTTTTTAATCTCTTTGCCGACGGCCATCTTCTTTCCTGGTGAGGTCTAACCGGTTTCGCACAGGATGCGCCTTTACGCTTGCCTATTCGTAGCTCTGAGTCGCCTTGAACGCTTCAATGGCCGCACGCATCTCGGCGACGATCTCGTCGTTGTAGGCACCCGTCTCGTTGATGTTGTTCATGAACTCGGACTTTTCGGAATTCATGTAGGCCAGCAGATCGCGTTCGAAATCGAGAACTTTCTCAACCGGCACATCAACCAGGAAGCCTTCCGTCGCCGCGTACAGGGAGACTCCCTGGTCTGCCACGGACATCGGGCCGTATTGCTTCTGCTTCATCAGCTCTTCGACGCGGCGGCCGTGCTCCAGCTGCCGGCGAGTGGCTTCGTCCAGGTCGGATGCGAACTGGGAGAAAGCCGCAAGCTCGCGATACTGAGCGAGCGCCAGCTTGATGCCGCCGGAGATCTTCTTCATGAACGGCACCTGGGCTGAGCTACCCACCCGGGACACCGAGGTCCCGGGGGACATGGCCGGACGGATACCGGAATTGAAACGTTCCGTCTCCAGGAAGATCTGGCCGTCGGTAATGGAAATCACGTTGGTCGGCACGAACGCGGAGACGTCGCCCGCCTGAGTCTCGATGATCGGCAGCGCGGTCAGCGAACCGGTCTGGCCTTTGACGCGCCCCTCGGTGAGCTGCTCCACGTAATCGGCGTTCACCCGAGCCGCCCGTTCGAGCAGGCGGGAGTGGAGATAGAAGACGTCGCCCGGGTAGGCCTCACGACCCGGCGGGCGCTTGAGCAGCAGGGAGATCTGGCGATAGGCCCAGGCCTGCTTGGTCAGGTCGTCGTAGATGATGAGCGCGTCTTCACCCTCGTCCCGGAAAAACTCACCCATGGAGCAACCGGAGTAGGGCGCAATGAACTGCATAGGCGCCGGATCGGATGCGGAAGCGGCAACGACGATGGTGTTCTCCATCGCGCCGTACTCTTCCAGGGTCCGAACCACATTGGCGATCGTGGACATCTTCTGACCGATGGCCACGTAGACGCATTTAATGCCGGAGTCCTTCTGGTTGATGATCGCGTCCACGGCGACGGCCGTTTTCCCAATCTGGCGGTCGCCGATGATCAGCTCCCGCTGGCCCCGTCCGATCGGCACCATGGAGTCGATACACTTCAGACCGATCTGCACCGGCTGATCAACAGACTGACGCGCAATAACGCCAGGTGCGACCTTCTCGATGGGCGCGGTTCCCGAGGCATTGAGCGGGCCCTTGCCGTCGATGGGGGTGCCGAGGGAGTCAACGACGCGACCCAGCAGCTCACGACCGACAGGCACTTCCAGGATCCGGCCTGTGCAGCGGGCCGTCATGCCTTCGGAGAGGCCTTCGTAATCACCCAGGATTACCACGCCGACGGAATCCCGTTCCAGGTTCAGCGCCATGCCATAGAGGCCGCCGGTGAACTCGATCATCTCACCGTACTGGGCGTCGGCGAGACCATGAATACGCACGATACCGTCCGATACGCTGACGATTGTGCCTTCGTTCTGCGCCTCAGCCTGGACATCGAGGGATTCGATCCGGCTCTTGATGATGTCGCTGATTTCAGAAGGATTCAGTTGCTGCATTTTGCATTCCTCAAATTTCTTCATTGCCCGGCTTTTTTCCTCACCACCGGGACTTCCGATTCTGCTTTCGCTGAATCAGGTGCGCTGGATGGTTTCCGCCAGCTTGTCTAGCCTGCCTTTCAGAGAGCCGTCGATCACCGTATCGCCCGCGCGGATGATGGCGCCGCCGATCAGGGAGGTATCCACCTCACTGACCATGCTCACATCCCGTTCGAATCGACTGGACAGGGCGCCTTTCAGCCGCTCGAGTTCCTGTTCCGACAGCGGGTAGGCGCTGGTCACCGTGACGTCCAGCGTTGCCTGCTCTTCGGCCCGAAGCGCTTCGAACTGCGCCTGGATTTCCGGCAGCAGCGTCAGCCGCTTGTTGCTGGCCAGCACCTGCACGAACCGCTTGCCCCGATCATTGAGCTCAGGACCGCAGATCTCGGACAGCCGATAGGCCTTCTGGACTTCTTCCACCTCCGGCGTGGCAAGCAGCACCTGCACCTTCTCGTTTTCGGCCGCTGCGCCGAGCAGCGCCAGCATGCGCGACCAACGATCGAGCTCGCCGTCGCTTTTAGCGACGTCGAACGCTGCGTTGGCATAAGGTCGAGCCAGTGTGGCTAGTTCCGCCATCGTTGTCTTTCCTTAAAGCTCTGTGGCGAGCTTGTCGAGAAGCGCGCTGTGGCGTGTCGCATCCACAGACTCCCCGAGCACCTGCTCGGCGCCGGCAACAGCGAGAGTGGCGACCTGGGCGCGAAGGGTTTCCTTGGCCCGGTTCACTTCCTGCTCGATCTCTGCGCGGGCAGCTTCTTTCAGACGCTCACCCTCTTCCCGGGCATCATTCTTTGCGTCTTCGATCATCTGGTTCGCCCGGCTCCGTGCCTGCTCAATCAGGCCGGCGGCCTCATCTTTGGCGTCCTTCAACTGATCGGTTGCGCGCTCCTGAGCCAGCTCCAGATCTTTAGCCGCCCTTTCCGCAGCCGCGAGCCCATCGGCGATGGCCTCCTGACGCTCGCGCATGGCGTCGATCAGCAGGGGCCAGATCCACTTCCAGCACGCCCAGACAAAGATGATGAAGGTCACCGTCTGGCCGATCATCGTAAAGTTCAGATTCATAGTCTAAACCTCTCGTTTAGTCGTCTCTTTTCCGTCGATCTGCCGTTAACCGACGGCGAAGATCGTGTACAGACCGATGCCGACCGCGATCATGGGTACGGCGTCGACCAGACCCAGAACGATGAAGAGCTGCGTTCTCAACATCGGCAGCAGTTCCGGCTGACGAGCCACGCCCTCGAGAAACTTACCGCCAAGCACGCCCACACCAATGGCCGCACCAACAGCGCCAAGACCCATCATGAGTCCGCCTGCTACATAAAGAAGAACCGCTAGTTCCATGATTACTCCAAGTTTCGAGTTGTGAGTTTTACAAACCGCCCCGCCGCTTCGAGCCAGGCGCTGTCTGTTCTAGTTACCTTCAGTGTTCTTCGTCCACCTCATGCGCCTGCGCCATGTAGACGATGGTCAGCACCGCGAAGATGAACGCCTGCAGAGAAATGATCAGAACGTGGAACATTGCCCAGCCCCACTGCAGCACCCCGCCGAGCGCACCCCAGACAACCCCACCGGTGAACAGCAACGCTATCAGGATGAAGATCATCTCACCGGCGTACATGTTGCCGAACAACCGCAGTCCAAGAGACAGCGGTTTGGCGATCAGGGTGACGCCTTCGAGGAACAGGTTGATCGGGAAGAGGAATTTGGGGAACGGGTGAAAGGCAAGCTCTGCAAAAAAACCACCAACACCCTTCTCCTTGATGCTGAAGTAAATGATCAGCACAAATACGGATAAAGCCATGGCCATTGTGATGTTCGGATCGGTGGTGGGCACCACTTTCATGTATTCCACACCCATCATCATCGCCAGCGTCGGAATCCAGTCCACCGGCACCAGATCCATGAAGTTCATCAGCCAGACCCAGACGAAGATGGTGAGCGCCATGGGGGCGATGAGGCTGTTTGAGTAGTTGAAGATAGTGCTGGTGGTGTCATCGATGAAGTCGACGATGAGTTCCACGAAGTTCTGCAGCGGACCCGGCACGCCCGCGGTGGCGTTTTTGGCTGCCATTCGGAACAGGACGAAGAACACAAGGCCGGTAATCAGGGACCAGAGCATGGAATCCACGTGGATGGCATTGAAACCCATGGCCGCCGCTTCCTGGGCCGTATGGGCAAAGCCCCAGGAGCCGTCCGGGTGCTGTCCGTAGGTCAGGTTGGTCAGATGGTGCTGGATGTAACCAGCCGGATCGTCCGCTGCGCTCGCCATATCCTGTATTTACTGCCTGTTATCTAATTTCAAATCCGGCCTTACCGGCCGCGCCTGTCGGGTCCAACCCGAGCATCTCAAATCACCGCTGTGAAGCAATTACCTCTCAGGTAACCGTTTTCATTCACCTCAAGCGCCGTCTCCGACACCGAGCGGAACCGCCACATACATCACCTGCATCAGCACCAGCGTGCCAAAAAAAGCGGCTGCCGCCGGCTTCAACACGATGATGCAGGCGGCGACCAGCACAAGCGTCAAAGCGAATTTCACCACGCCCTGCAGCAGGAAGCCCGTCGCCGACCGCTCTACCGATGCCCGCCAGGCATAGAGCCCCGCCGGAATCACGCTCGCCAGCCCTGCTGCAAGGGCCGAGGCCGACCGGACAAACCCGTTCAGGGGCTCATCTTCATTTCCCGGGAATTCCCAGAGAAAAAGCGCAGCCGTCACCGCCGCCGCGGCTACTGACTGCCAGACCACGATTCGATAAGGCACTGATCGATTTGGCGGCGCCACGCAATACGGGCCTTGGAAAAGCGGCGCGTATTATAGTGAGCGCGTGCGCCCCATTCAATTCAAAACGCAGTATTTGGCGGCTTTATTTGCCCGTTGAAGGCCCTTGCGGGCTAAGGGATTTCCCTGGGTTTCAGCGGCGCTACTTGAGATGGGAGAGAATGCCTTCGAGCTCGTCCAGGTTCGAGTAGCCGATGGTGAGCTTGCCGCCCCGTCCTTTGGCATCCTGCTGGATGACTACGGGCGCCCCGATCCGATCTGAGAGATCCCGCTCCAGCCGCGCCGTGTCCGCATCTTTCACAGGTGCGGAGGTGGTCTTTGCGGGTTTGTGACGATCCCGGACCAGCGCTTCGGTCGCTCGCACGGACAGCCCCTTGCTGGCCACGACCCGCGCCAGCCGCTCCTGATCGAGCGCCGGCAGGGGCAGCAACGCCCGCGCATGGCCCATCTCTATCTCCCCGGACAGGAGCATGTCCCGGACCGGCGGGGACAGGTTCAGCAGCCGCAGCAGGTTTGTCACCGCAACCCGGGATTTGCCCACCGCGTCCGCTACCTGCTGTTGGGTCAGACCGAACTCCTCTTTCAGTCGGTCGAGTGCCTGAGCTTCCTCGAGGGGATTCAGGTCTTCGCGCTGAATATTCTCGATGAGCGCCATGGCGGAGGCCTGCTCGTCGGTCACCTCACGGAGCACGGCGGGAATGTGCGCGAGGCCGGCAATCCTCGCCGCTCGCCAGCGACGCTCGCCGGCAATGAGCTCGTAGCCACCCTGGGGCCGTGAGCGCAGAACCACAGGCTGCATCAGACCCTGGGAGCGGATGGACGCGGCGAGTTCGTTCAGGGCCTGTTCGTCGAACACGCGCCGGGGCTGATAGCGGCTGGTGACCACCTCATCGATGGCTACTTCCGTGAGTCCCGGGGCGCGCGGCGCAGCGACGGCTTCCGCCCCAGGCGATCCTTCCGGCGCATTCTCGGTCGGCACCGGTTCCCGGGTTGCCCGATCGGCCGAAAGCAGCGCGTCCAGGCCGCGACCCAGGCGCTTTTTACTCATGACTCACTAACCACTAACCACTGGACCCACTTGTTCGTTCCGGTTGCCGGGATCTCGCACCAGCTCAGGCGCGGATCTCGTGCTTTCTTTTTATTTCGCCCGCAAGGGCCATGTAGGCCACGGCACCCCTCGACTGACGATCATAGAGAATAGCCGGCAATCCGTGACTGGGCGCTTCCGCCAGCCGGACGTTTCTTGGGATGACCGTCCGGAAGACCTGATCGCCAAAGTACTGAATGAGCTGCCGGGAGACGTCCCGAGTCAGGCTGTTGCGCGGATCATACATCGTCCGCAACAGGCCCTCTATGGCGAGGTCCGGGTTGGCGGCGGCACGCACCCGGTCCACCGTCTCTAGCAACGCGCTGAGCCCTTCCAACGCGTAGTACTCGCACTGCATGGGGATCAGTACGCTGGACGCGGCGATCAAGGCATTGAGAGTGAGGATATTCAGGGACGGCGGGCAGTCGATGATCACATAGTCGAAGTCGCCGCTCTCGGCGAGCCGATCCCGCAACCGATACTCGCGGCCTTCCATGCTCATCAGCTCGACTTCCGCCGCGGTCAGATCCGTATTGGAAGGCACGAGCGTGTAGCCACCCTGGCAGCGCTCGGCCACCTCCTCGAGCGCGACGCCGTCGATCAGCCAGTCATAGATGCTGCGTTCCACCGCCGACTTATCGACGCCTGAACCCATTGTGGCGTTGCCCTGGGGATCCAGGTCTATCAACAGAACGCGGGAGCCGGACAGGGCGAGGGACGCTGCCAGGTTGACGCTGGTGGTGGTCTTGCCCACGCCGCCTTTCTGGTTCGCTACCGCGATGATCCGCTTCACTGTCTACTCACCGTCTGCTCACTTATCAAAACTCTACCTTACGCCCCTGGCGTTGGCCGTTCGCGATCAATGATGGTCGCTTCGTGGGTTCGATCAAGCCCCGGGATGGTGAGTTCGCGCACCTCGGTGACGATGAACCCACAGCCAGCCGGCAACTCCATCGGCCTTTTCAGGGTCTCACTGTCCGTCTCGTCCGAGTCATCGCCGTCGCCCGCACTATAGTCGGGTCCACCCTTGTCCACCGCCGTCATCAGCACCAGACGGCCAGCGGGCTTCAGAAGCGGTTCGGCCATCGGCAGTAATCTGGCCGGCTCGTCCACGGCCCTGGAGACGACGAAGTCTGCCGCACGGAGGAACTCGTCATCCGACTCAGCACCCAGATCTATCGCTCTCGCCGTGACGTTCTCCAGACCGATCTGGCTGATAACCGTTTCCAGGAACCGGACCTTGCGCTGGTTTCGATCGATCAGCCGCCAGCTGAATGCCGGCAGCGCGATCGCCAGCGGCAGGCCAGGCAGCCCGGCGCCAGTGCCGATGTCCAGGGCCGTAAGACCAAGCTGGGTCTTTTCGGGTGAAGCAGGATTTGTCGTCAGGAGCGGCGCGATGCTCAGGCTGTCGAGAATGTGCCGCGGCCAGATCCGAGCGATGTCCTGCCGCGAGATGAGATTGAATTTTGCGTTCCAGCGTTCAAGCAGGGCCACGTAGCGGATCAGACGGTCAGCCTGACTGTCATCGAGAGGCACGCCCAGCGATCCGGCCGCCGCCTGCAGTCTGGCCAGGTCCACTCGGCTACTCGGCCTGATCGAACACGCCCGCCAGCTCCCCGGAGCTTTCGGACGATCCTGTTTCAGCACTGCCGAGCTTCTTCGCGTGAACCAGCAGGAGAGACAGCGCTGCCGGCGTTATCCCGGGGATCCGCGAGGCCTGGGCCAGCGTCGATGGGCCGATCTCTGTCAGCTTCTCGGCAAGCTCGGCGGAAAGCCCCGGCACGGACTGAAAGTCGATACCTGCCGGGAGCCGGATGCCTTCGTGGCGCCGGACCCGGGCGATCTCATCGTCCTGTCGGCGGATGTAGCCTTCGTATTTGGTTTCGATCTCCACCTGAGCCAGCACCCCAGGGCTGACAGGCTCACCCAGCGAGTCGCCCAGGGCAGCGCCGATCGCCGAAAGCGTGACCCTGGGCCGACGGATAAACGCTGCCAGCGGCGTCTCCTTGCTGATGGTCTCCCCGGCTGCCGCACCGACCTTGCTGGCGAGCTCGGTGCCCGGGTTCAGATGGATCCGAGCGACGGCCGCCTTCAACTTATCGACAGCAGCTTTCTTGGCACTGAAGGCCTGCCACCGTTGAGACCCGACCAGACCCAAGGTCCGGCCGACCGGCGTCAACCGCTGATCGGCGTTGTCTTCTCGCAGGCGCAGCCGGAACTCCGCTCTGGAGGTGAACATCCGATAGGGTTCATTGGTGCCGAGCGTGATCAGGTCATCGATGAGAACACCCAGATAAGCTTCATCCCGCTGCGGCCACCAGGGCGATTCGCCCGCCACCTTCCGCGCCGCGTTGAGCCCCGCCAGCAGACCCTGGGCAGCGGCCTCTTCGTAACCTGTGGTACCGTTGATCTGGCCGGCGAAAAACAAACCGTCCAACGCCTTGGTTTCAAGGGTGTACTGAAGATCGCGAGGATCGAAGAAATCGTACTCGATGGCATAGCCTGGTCGGGTAATGTGGGCCTGCTCGAATCCCCTGATGCTGCGCACCAGCTGAATCTGCACATCGAATGGCAGGCTCGTCGAAATACCGTTCGGGTAAAGCTCGCTCGTCGTCAGACCTTCGGGCTCCACGAATATCTGGTGCTGCACCCTGTCCTTGAAGCGAACCACTTTGTCCTCGATGCTCGGACAGTAGCGCGGCCCTGTACCCTCAATTACGCCGGTGTATAAGGGGGAACGGTCCAGAGCCGACAGAATGATTTCATGTGTTTTCTCATTGGTCTGGGTAATGTAACAAGGTACCTGACGCGGCCGCTGAAAAGGTTTTCCATCTGCCGTTTCCTTAGTACGCGTACCTTCATGCTCATGCATGCCTTCATGCTCATGCATGCCTTCATGCTCATGCATGCCTTCATGCTCATGCATGAAGGACATGAACGGTGCCGGCTCATCACCGGGCTGCACCTGCATGACAGAGTAATCCACGGATCTCCCGTCAATCCGGGGCGGCGTGCCGGTCTTCAGACGGTCGACGCGAAAAGGTAGCGCTCGAAGCCTGTCCGCCAGAGCGTTGGAAGGCGCATCGCCCGCCCTGCCCCCAGGATGATTTTCCAGCCCGATATGTATACGCCCGCCCAGAAAGGTCCCCGTGGTGAGCACGACGGCATCCGCTCTGAAGTTGAGCCCCATCTGGGTAACAACCCCAGCCACGCACTGTCGACCGGACCGTTCCTCGACCAGCAGATCAACCACCGTCTGCTGGAAGATGGTCAGGTTCTGCTCCTCATCGAGCAGCTCCCGAATGGCCTGTCGATACAGGGCCCGGTCGGCTTGAGCTCTGGTCGCACGCACAGCAGGGCCTTTGCTCGCGTTGAGCACTCTGAGCTGAATTCCCGCCATGTCGGCCGCTTTGCCCATCAGACCGTCGAGCGCATCGATCTCGCGAACCAGATGACTCTTGCCGATGCCACCGATGGCAGGATTGCAGGACATCTGGCCGATCGTCTCCACCGCCTGAGTGAGCAGCAGCGTCCTGGCGCCCGTGCGCGCTGCCGCCGCAGCGGCTTCGGAGCCGGCGTGGCCGGCGCCGATCACGATGACGTCATAGCTGTCGGGGTAATCCATAGCCTGTCGAAGCTCATGTGCCGAGAAAAATGGGAGCGGGAGTATACGCCTCTGTCAGCGACACCGCCCAATCCATACAGGAGAATTTCAGAGCAACCTACTTACCTATACAGAAGTTGGCGAAGATCTCCCCGAGCAGGGCATCGCTGGACATCTCGCCGACGATCTCGCCGAGAGACCTGTGCACCGCCCGGAGCTCTTCCGCAACCAACTCTCCAGGCAGGGTATCCGCGGCCAGACTACGAGCCGATTCGGCGCGCAGCAGCGCTTCCTTCAGCGCCAGCAGGTGACGCTTGCGTGCCGTAAAGAGATTGCTGCGGGCGGTAAAACCGGCTTTAACCCGAATCGCTTCGCGAAGCGCATCCACACCTTCGCCCGTCTCCGCTGAGACCGGTTGATATCCAGCGTCGTGAGCCCGGCCGGTCAATTCGGAATCGGCACTCAGATCAATTTTGTTGAGAACCAGTATTATCCTTTCAGAATCAACGGGTTGGTTTGGCTCGGCCGTATCCGACAGCACTTCGGCGATCGCGGTTAAATCAGGAATCTCCGGCGCAACGGTCTCTTCGAACGATTGTTCGGTCAGACTATCGACGGCCGTGATGACCAGGACGATATCGGCGCTGGAGGCCTCCGCCAGGGCTCGCTTCACGCCTTCCGCTTCCACCGCATCCGAGGCCTGCCGCAGGCCGGCGGTGTCCACCACCTCGACCGGCAACCCGCCGAGATTCAGATCGGCCCGGATGAGATCGCGAGTCGTTCCCGGGATATCGGTGACGATCGCCCTGGATTCGCCGGTCAGCCGGTTCAGCAGGCTCGATTTCCCCACATTAGGCGCGCCGACCAGCGCCAGCTTGATGCCGTCGCGGAGGATCACACCCTGGGCACAATCAGCTTCCAGCCGGGTCAGGGCATCGATTATCTCCGTAACCTGGGCCTCGATCTGACCCTCTGCCAGCAGGTCCACGTCTTCGTCAGGAAAGTCGATGGCGGCTTCGACAAATACCCGCAGCGCCACCACCTGGGCATCAATCTCGCCCACGCGTTCGGAAAACGCCCCGGACAGAGACCGGTTGGCGCCGCGCACGGCGGCTTCGGAGGAGCCGGCGATGAGATCGGCCACGGCTTCTGCCTGGGTCAGATCCAGCTTGCCGTTGAGATAGGCCCGTTCGGTGAACTCACCCGGTCGGGCGATCCTGGCGCCGGCTTGGAGGATCTCATCGAGCAACATCTGCAGAACCACAGGGCCGCCGTGACCCTGAAACTCGACCACGTCTTCTCCCGTGAAGGACTTCGGCGCGGCGAAGTAGAGGACCAGCCCGGTGTCCAGCACTTCGCCCTCACCATCCCGGAAAGATCTGAACTGGACCCGGCGCGGCCGGAGACCGTCGCCGCCGACCTGCTCACCAATCGCCCGGGCGGCCGGACCGGACACACGGATCACGCCGATGCCCGCCTGACCGGGCGCGGTGGCCACGGCGGCAATGGTGTCGACGTCCTGGCCGCCGTCAGCCGTCACCGCTCAACCGCGAAAACCCGGAACGGGGCGAGGCATCAGGCCTTGGCCTCCTGGGCGCGCTCCGTCTGCTTGATCACGTAGTACTGCTGCGCCACCCCGAGCACGTTGTTGACCAGCCAGTAGAGCACCAGTCCGGCAGGGAAAAACAGGAACAGAACAGTGAACATGATGGGCATCATCTTCATCATCCGAACCTGCATCGGATCACCTACGGCCGGACTCATCAGCTGAGTCAGATACATGCTGCCGCCCATCAGCAACGGCAGAATGAAGAAGGGGTCCATGGCGGCCAGGTCGTTGATCCAGAGCATGAAGGGCGCCTGGCGCAGCTCCACCGACTCGAACAGCACCCAGTACAGAGCGATGAAAATCGGCATGGGCAGGAGCATGGGCAGACAGCCACCCAGCGGGTTCACCTGCTCTTTCTTGTAGAGATTCATCATCTCCTGAGAGAGCTTCTGTCGGTCATCCGCATAGCGTTCCTGGAGACGCTTCATCTGCGGCGCCACCCGGCGCATGTTGGCCATTGACTTGTAGCTGGCCGCAGACAGCGGATACAGAACCGCCTTAACGAGCACCGTCAGGAGGATGATGGCCACCCCCCAATTGCCCACGAAGCCATGAAGCCAGTCGAGGACATAGAACAACGGCACCGCCAGCCACCAGAGAAATCCGTAGTCCACGGTGAGGTTCAGATTCGGCGAGATCTGCTCGAGCACTTTCTGGTCTTTCGGGCCAGCGTAGAAGCGGCTCCGGTAACTGCCCGACTCTCCGGGCGCGATCGTCTTCAGCGGTCCCGTATAGCCGAACACATAGGTCCCGTCGCTTCGCTTCTGGCCATAGTAATTATTCGTCTCGTCCTCGTCGGCCACCCAGGCTGACAGGAAATAGTGCTGCAGAAACGCCATCCAGCCGCCATCGACCGCGACCCGGTAGGTGCCCGATTCCTCGAGGTCGTCGAACTCGAGCTTCTCATAGCGCGACTCCGGCGTGGTCAACGCAGCGCCGAGATAAGGCTGCGGGCCCAGCGAGAACGTGTTGCTGCCGAGCGGCTCCTGGTCGTCACGCTTGATCTGGGCGAAGAGGCTGGCCCGGACCGGTTCCGATGTCTGATTGGCCACCTCGTAGTCCACGTCCACCAGGTAGTCGCCGGGCCGGAACGTGAAAGTCTTGGTGACGGCCTGCCCGTCCACATCCGCTGCCAGCGTCACGGTCAGCGGCTCATCCCCGACCAGCTGGTAGTCACTGGACACCGTGCTGTAGAGCGGCCTGCTGCCGCCGGCGTCCACGCCGTCTGTTCCGATCAGGCCACTTTGCGCCACATAGGTGCGGCCACGACTGTTATCGAGCAGCACATAGGGCACATCCGGAGCCTCAAGCGACACCGGGTAGCCGGGCAACTCCGCCCGTACGATGTCGCCGCCGAGGCGATCGATCCAGATTTTCAACTCCGGCGTCTCCACTCGGATCAGCCTGTCCGTGGCAGCGGCTGTCTCGGTCGGGGCCGGTCGGTCGGTCTCACTGGTGGCGATCAACGACTCATCGGGCACGTCCGAGGCGGCAGAATCCGTAACCGGGCCCCCAGGCGTCAAAGGCACATCTGCCTCGGCACCGTCAGTCGCGGCGACCGAGCCATCACTCGCTAGCGGCTGTGGCTCCGGTGCGCTCGAGTACTGCGCGTCGGCGGGGTTCTGCATGTAGTCCTCGTTCCAGGCGAGAATCATGAGATAGCCGGTTGCGGCCAGACCGATCAGCAGCAGAATGCGCTGTACTTCCGTCGGTAGCATCTTGGATCAGATCTCCTTGGGTTCCGGACAGCAGTCCGAAGCCTGAATAATTTTATCGCTTGTCCCTGGGACCGGATCGAATCCGCCCGGGTTGAAAGGGTGGCAACGCCCCAGGCGCCTGACCGCCAACCAGCTGCCCTTGATCGCGCCAAAGGCGTCTATTGCCTCCAACGCATAGTTGGAACAGCTCGGGTGGAATCGGCATTGGTTACCGATAAAGGGGCTCAAGGTCATCTGATAAGCCCGGATCAGTCCACGCGCCGTCAATGCCGGCAGGCGGGTCAGCGTCGTCAGCCCTTTGCTCAAACCTTCAGCTTTCATCGATCTCTTCGGTTGTGCGGTTTCTTTGCACGTTCGGTCACTTTTCCCAGCAGGTCAGGGTCGCGCGGTGTCAGCGACCGTCTCGAGCTCAGCGATAAGCCGATCGAGATGTCTATGCAGGTGCGCCCGGTCCACCGGCCCGACTACGCGGACCACCAGGTCAACCGCAGGCAATTCATTCTGTGCTTTTCTGAATCGGTCCCTGATGACCCGTTTGATCCGGTTTCGCGCGCTGGCTCTGGCCACCGCCTTCTTACCGACGATCAGGCCCAATCGAGCGTGGTGCATTCTATTGAAAACCAGGTTCAGACGTAATGGGCCAGCTTTGAGTCGGGCATCCGGGCGCCGCAGCACCTGCTCGAACTCCCGGGCGCGGGTCAGGCGGAGCTGACGCGGAAAGCGCTGAGTGGCTGTCTGATTGACTGGAGGGTGCGCCACGATGGGCTGTGGGCGCGGCAAATGACCCGTGGCGGGCGACGGGCCGGCTGAACCTTAGACGCTGAGGCGCTTGCGGCCTTTGGCGCGGCGAGCGTTTAGTACTTTACGCCCACCCTTGGTGGCCATGCGGGCACGGAAGCCGTGAGTGCGCTTGCGCTTCAAATTACTCGGCTGAAAAGTTCTCTTCATGCTCGTGCTTCCGACTGGAGAGTCCTGAAAGGGGCCGCGATTCTAGGGAGGGGTCAAGGCGCTGTCAACTTCCTATCCGTGACCGCCTATCGAGGATGAGATCGGGATTCGATGATTTCAGGAAAGACGGTGACAAGTAAGAAGTTGGATATATAAATAAGACTTGTTGGTTGTTGCTTGTTGAGGGGTCACGCCGCTGTTGATAAAGGCGGAATTGGCCATTGGCTCAACGACTTGGCTCGCGCAAACGTCTGTGCAAAAACCCATGAACAGTTGGGTGCAAGGCTGTGTGTGAGTCTGGACAACTTCCGCTTCCCAAAACCGTCCAGATTTTATCCACAGGTTCTTAACCGTTTTCCACACATGCTAGTCGGCGCTGAATTCACAGGATTGAAACTTTTCGATGACGATAAGCTTTTGAATTTCCCCAAGTTAAAAAAA
>Ga0316191_10002110_pt1 | contig 14345 bp, 9 predicted proteins | sample Eddworburr2cm_MG_FD_204928 | JGI IMG/M metagenome (GOLD analysis project Ga0316191, IMG submission 204928) | Coastal sediment microbial communities from Maine, United States - Eddy worm burrow 2 cm | ecosystem: Environmental > Aquatic > Marine > Coastal > Sediment | place: USA: Maine | collected...
AGACGCCATGGCCATGAGTATCAATTGGCAAATCAGAAATTGCCTGGTCGAAGTCGGCCATAAGGGCCATCCCGTACCCGAGCTGGCCGAAAGCTGGGAACCCATAACCGGTGCCACCAAATGGATATTCAAATTGCGCCAGGACGTGGAATTTCATAACGGCAAAGCCCTGGAAGCCGAGGATGTGATTTTTTCCATCAATCATCATCGTGGCAAAGATTCAAAGTCGGCGGCCAAGGGTATTGTTGTTCCCATCCAAGACATCGAGGCCGATGGCAAACACACCGTCGTTTTTACTTTGAAGGAAGGCAACGCCGACTTCCCATTTATCATGAGCGACTACCATTTGACCATTGTTCCGGCCGGTACCACCGGTGCCGATTGGGAGAAAGGTACCGGCACCGGCGGCTACGTATTGGTCAGCCATGAACCTGGCTACAATGCCTTGACCAAACGTAATCCGAATTATTGGAAGCAAGGCCGCGCCCACTTTGATGAGGTCGAGACGATCGGAATTGCGGATGTCACTGCCAGAGCCACTGCCCTGAACACGGGACAAATCGACGCCATGAATCGATTCGAGCTGAAAACCATTCATTTGCTGAAAAGGGTAACCGGTCTGCAGATAATCAATGTAACCGGATACAGGCACTTTTCGATCCCCATGTTGACCGACAGGGAACCGTTTAACAACAACGATGTTCGGCTGGCACTGAAATACGCTATCGATCGTGAGCATGTGCTCCAACAGATTTTGCGCGGTTACGGCAGCATCGGTAACGATCACCCCATCGGACCAAACCAGAAATATTATGCATCCGAATTACCACAAAGAAAATACGATCCGGACAAAGCCAGGTTCCATATGAAGAAGGCCGGCTTGCTGGATTACCCCTTTCAGCTGCATGGCGCCGATGCCGCCTTTGGAGGTGCTGTGGACGCTGCGGTGCTTTTCAAAGAACATGCCGCCAAAGCGGGTATTAAAATAGAGGTCGTGCGGGAACCCAACGACGGTTACTGGGAGAACGTCTGGATGAAAAAGCCCTGGGTCATGTGCTACTGGAGCGGCCGGGCAACTGCGGATTGGATGTTTTCCACCGCCTACGCGCAGGATTCACCCTGGAACGACAGCTTCTGGAAAAACGAGCGGTTCAATAAACTGCTCAAAGAAGCCCGGGCAGAACTTGACGATGACAAACGAAGTGAGTTGTATGCGGAATGTCAAAGAATTGTGCGCGACGAAGGTGGTGTCGTCATTCCGGTCTTTGCAAACTGGATTGAGGCTGCAACCAACAAACTGAACATCGGAAACCCGGCCGGAAATTGGGAGATGGACGGCCAAAGAGCCCCGGAGCGCTGGTGGTTTAAATCGTAAATATAAATCGATGGTTCATAGGTTCAGGGTTGTTTTTGCCACCTGGATATACATTCATATTACGATTGCACAAAGTCCGCCGATTTGAGACCTTTGCGTTTTCGCTCCTCCAGGACACCGTCGAGCCAATCCGGATCCATTTCCGGCACCGATGAGAGCAAAAGGTCCGTGTAAGCATGGTGGGGTGGCGTAAGAACATCTTTCTTCACACCCTGTTCGACAATTCGGCCCTTCAACATGACGACAATCTCGTCGGCAATGGCCTTCACCGTTGCCAGATCGTGGGTAATAAAAAGATAGGATACCCTCAGTTCATTTTGCAGATCCTGCAGCAGTTTCAATATGCCTTCGGCAACCAATTGATCAAGGGCCGAGGTCACTTCATCACAGATAATCATCTCGGGCTTTGCCGCCAGGGCGCGGGCGATGCAAACCCTCTGCTTTTCACCTCCTGACAGCTCCCCGGGATAGCGATCTTTATATTTCGTTGGCGTTAGTTCGATCATTTCCAGCAGTTCTCTGATCCTGTCATCCTTTTCTTTACCTCTCATGTGAAAGTAAAATGTGAGAGGACGTCCGATGACATCTCTTACCCTCTGTCTGGGATTGAGGGCTGTGTCCGGCATTTGATAAATCATTTGCATGATCCTGAGAGTTTCAGGCTTGCGTGATTTTAAAGCCGGCGGCAGCTCCTTCCCGCCATAGATGACCTTCCCTTCCAGCTGCGGCAGCAGACCGGTGATTACCCGAGCCAGGGTGCTTTTGCCACTGCCGGATTCGCCGACCAAGGCGACGGTCCTGGCACGTCTGACTTTAAGATCGATGTCTTCAAGCACCTTTTCACTTGCTTTGCCGGTGTAACTGGCCGACACATTTTCAACTTCCAGGACGATATCATGTTCGGTGTCAGACAGATCCCTATCCTCCCTGAGTGTGCGCACGGAAAGCAAGGCTCTGGTATACTCCTCTTTTGGATTGGCCATCAGTTCCCTGGCATTATTTTCTTCGACCAGATTACCGTATCTGAGCACCATAATGCGGTCGGCTAACTGAGCCACGACGGCCAGATCGTGAGTGATGTAGATGGCTGCCGTGTTAAATTCCCTGGTTATTTTCTTGATGGCGGCCAGAACTTCGATCTGGGTGGTCACATCCAGCGCTGTCGTCGGTTCATCAAAGATGATGAGATCAGGTGTGCAGGCCATCGCCATGGCTACCATGGCACGCTGCAGCTGTCCGCCGGAGACCTGATGGGGATAGCGGTAACCTATCCCTTCAGGATCCGGCAGCAGGAGACGCCGATAAATGTCTACGGCTTTTTCTTCCGCTTTGTTAAAATTCATCAGACCATGCTGAATCGGCGCTTCCGCATACTGTTTTATAAGCTTATGCGCCGGATTAAATGAGGCTGCGGCGCTTTGTGCGACATAGGAGATACGCACGCCCCTGATTTTTCTCAACTCCTCTTCCGGCGCGCCGAACAGTTCCATGCCGTCAAAGAGAATCGAACCGGAGGATATGCGACAGCCCCCCCGAGTGTAGCACATGGAAGCGAGCCCGAAGGTCGATTTTCCCGCTCCGGATTCCCCGATCAGACCGAGAACTTCGCCTTTGTCCAAAGTGAGATCAAGGCCTTTTATGATCGGCATCCATTTTTCTTCCTCGGAACTGTAGCCTTCGATCTCTATTTTTCTCATTTCAAGTAGACGGGTCATTGATAACCTACCTTAATTTTAAACTGGATATTGTTTGTCCTTCTTTAGTCCTTCAGTCCGCTTGCGAGCTGCAGAAACCAGTCAACAATTAAATTTACACCAACCGTCAGGAATGCGATGGCACCTGCCGGCCATAGTGGCGTGAGAATGCCGAAGGTGATCGCCCCTGCATTCTCCCTAACCATGCCTCCCCAATCCGCCGTAGGTGGCTGGATGCCAAGGCCTAAAAAGCTTAGAGCGGCGATGAACAAAAATACGAAACAGAACCGCAGGCCGAATTCCGCAACCAGCGGCGGCATCGCATTCGGCAGGATTTCCTTGCGCATAATCCACCAGATTCTTTCACCACGAAGCCTGGCGGCCTCAACGAACTCCATAACTGCAATATCCATGGCCACGGCTCGCGACAGGCGATAAACCCGTGTCGAGTCCAGCACCGCAATCACCACTATTAAGGCAGTGACGGATGTACCGACCACAGACAGCGCTATTAGTGCAAAAATAAGTGTCGGGAAAGCCATCAATATATCGATAACGCGGCTTAAACTCAATTCGGTCCAGCCCCCGAGTGTCGCCGCAAAAAATCCTAAAAGAGAGCCGATAAAAAACGAAAGCATGGTTGTGACAAACGCTATCACGATTGTATTTCGGGCGCCATAAACCAGACGCGTGAACAGGTCTCTACCTAAATGATCGGTTCCAAGATAATTTTCGCTGCTCGAAGGCATCCAGACGTCGCCGACAATTTCCGTTTCCCCGTATGGGGCGATAAGTGGTGTGAACACGGCGGCAATCACATTAATGAGTACCATTGCGATGCCGATGCGAGCGCTTAGCGGTGATTGTCTTAATAATTTAAAAAAAGCCATCTGAACTAGTCTCCTTATTTTGATCTTGGATGCAGCAGCCTGGGGTTGCTGAGAATGGACAAGATATCGGCTAATAGATTAAGCGAGACATAAACGGCGGCAAAAATAAGGCCGCTGGCTTGAACAACGGGAATGTCACGTTTCGAAACGGAGTCCACCAGGAGCTGCCCCAATCCCGGATAGACAAATACCACTTCTACAATCACAACGCCGACCACCAGATAAGCCAGATTAAGCGCGACCACATTAATTACCGGCGACAGGGCGTTCGGAAATGCGTGCACAACAATGACCCGCATGCGCTTTAAACCTTTTAAATGGGCCATCTCGATATACGAGCTGGCCAAAACATTGATGATTGCTGCACGCGTCTGGCGCATCATGTGAGCGGTTACGATGAACGTAAGCGTCAGGCTCGGAAGAATAATTGCATGTATCTTTTGCCAGAACGACATCTGGTCGTTTATGTTGGAAATACTGGGAAAGATAATTAGCTTCACCGAGAGCAAGGCGATCAGAATGTAGGCGATAAAGAATTCCGGAAAGGAGATCGCGCTGAGCGTGCTCGTGGAAATGGCATTGTCAAACCAGCTGCCGCGGTAAAGCGCTGCCAGAAGCCCCAGCAGAATTGCGATCGGCACCGATATTACGGCTGCCGTGGACGCCAAAAATATCGTATTGGCAAAACGCCAGCCGATCAAATCGGCAATCGGACGCTTGTTGGCCAGAGATTTCCCGAGTTCTCCCTTCATAAAATCGCCTAGCCAGGCAAAATAACGCACATGGGGCGCTAAATCCAGCTTTAGCTCCTTGCGAAAGGCCGCCAGGGTTTCAGGTGTGGCCTCCTGCCCCAGAATAGCCGTGGCCACATCACCCGGCAACGCCTCTACCCCCAAAAAAATTAGGACGGAGATGACGATTATAGTCAAGAATCCCAATCCAAGGCGTTTTGCTACCATTGTTATGATATCTTTCATTTTTTCCCCGATTCTATGGCATTTGCAAGACAGGTTCCGGTTAGTACCTGGATTTTGCACGAGTCGGAGGCTTTCATAGGCCCCGACGGCGGGATTTCGCTGCGCTTAACAAGGCGTCTAAGGGTGAAGTCGTAGGTCTTTACTTCGAACCCTTAGCAACGCTGCATATGAAAGCCTCCGGCTCGTCCGAAGGGTGAAAATTAATGAGATAAAATCCAACGTCAGGCTTTTTACCTATCGAGTATTTTTCCTTACTTCCCAAGTTATCACAACCTGTTGTTATTAATTACTATTCAAACTTCTCATTAATTTTCATGCAAGATTCAGGTAGTATCTTCACCTGCTTTGCCCAGTGGGAATGCAGGTGAAGAGGCTTAATACCAACGTATCTGGAACGTGATTTTTTACTGAGAGGTCACGGATTAAACGAACCACCAGCGTTCGCCATTTCTCATGCCATCCAGAGCCATGTGCCCTGAGATAGGTCCATGGGCCAGCTTGTCTGAACTGGCTTCAACCATCTGGTTGAACATGGGTACAACAGTGCCGCTGTCATTTCTGCATATTTCCTGCATTTCCACGTACAGCTTTCTACGTTTATCTGTATCCAGCTCTGCTCTTGCGCTTATCAGCAGTTTGTTAAAACGATCATTTTTCCATAGTGTATCATTCCAGGGGGCCCCATCTGAGTATGCAACTGAAAACATCATATCTTCAATGGGACGTCCACCCCAGTAACACATGCACCACTCCTTTTTCATCCAGACATTATCCCAATACCCGTCATTAGGCTCCCGGACAACATTTATCTTGATGCCTGCTTTTTTAGCCTGCTCCTTCATGAGGACGGCAGCGTCCACTGCTCCGGCAAATGCGGCATCGGCAGCATGCAGATTAAAGGTATGGTCCAGCATGCCTGCCTTTTTCATATAAAATTTGGCCTTCTCCGGATCATATTTTCTTTGCTCCAGGTCTTTGGCATGATATTTATTTACAGGTGCAATGGGATGGTCATTGCCGGGTTCGCCATAACCGCGTAATAATTGTTTCACTAATTCTTCACGGTCAACCGCAAGCTTTAACGCCATGCGAACATTATTGTCATTGTATGGTTTTTGATCTAACCGCATGGGGATGGTGTAGTGCGCTGTTGCCGTTATTGCTGAGACATTTACCCCCGGCATCCTTTTCAGGAGATGTACTGTTTTAAGTTCAACCCGATCCATGTAGTTTATCTGCCCGGTCTTTAATGCATTTGTTCTGGCATTGGTATCAGTAATAGACAGGGTTTCAATCTCATCAAAATGGGCTCTGCCATCTTTCCAGTAATTAGGATTGCGTTTTGCAAAAGCCCTGACACCAGGTTCCCAGTGCTCCAGTATATATCCCCCGGTACCGATGCCCTTTTCCCATTCCGGTCCTTTAGTTCCGGCGGGACAAATGGTTAAGTGATAGTCGCCCATGATAAACGGAAAATCAGCACTGCCCCCGGAAAGCTCAAAAATAACTGTAAGTTTTCCGTCAGCCTTAATATTTTCAATACTTTTTAAATATCCTTTAGCTGCAGATTTGGAATTTTCACCCAAATGGTGGTTTATGGAAAAGATCACATCCTCTGCCGTCATGGTTTTGCCATTGTGAAATTCTACGCCCTTGCGCAGCTTAAAAGTCCACACTTTTGCGTCAGGAGTTGAGTCCCAGGACTCAGCAAGTTCAGGGATGGCATTGAATTCGTGATCGATTTCCACAAGGCTGTTTCTTATCTGCCAGTTGACGTTCTGGTTCATGTTGGAAGTCAGTGTGCCAGGGTCCATGGAATCAGTGGTTGACCCGCCAGTCATCCCTATTATAAGACGACCTCCTTTTTTGGGTGTCGCCGCTTTAGCCGTACTGCTCATCAATGCCGGTGACACAGCTGCCATGAGACCCAGGGCCGATACGCGGGCTAAAAACCCACGGCGTGTAATTTTTCCTTCCGTCAGCAATTTTTCCAATTCTCTCAATTTAGACATGGTTCACATCCTCCTTCAAAAGATTTTTTACGGATAGCTATTTATGGCATATACAGCCGCCAAAATGCAAGAAAAAAGTGAAATTAAATCAGCTTATGGATACCATTCATTTTTTTGTGTGTGTTAATTCTTAAGAGTTCAACTATGGAAAAGCGGTACAAGCCGGCAACACCTAAATCCCCCTGTTGGGTTGTGAATTCTGAATGGATCACGAATGGGATTCGAACCAATATTTCGTATTACAATTCGGCTATAATTTTACGAATCGCACTTACAAAGCTTTGGTCCGAGCCGCAACAACCGCCGATAAAATCGGCACCGGCTTTAATCAGGTCCGGGACAAATTTCACGAATTCATCGGCGGTGGTGTAAAATATCGTTTTTTCGTCAATAATTTCGGGCAGTCCGGCATTGGGTTTGATCCAGATCGGCAGACCGCTGACCTTACGCAAACGCCTGCAAATCGGTATATAGCCCTCGATTCCCTGACCGCAGTTGGCCCCAACGCCATCCACTCCGATTTTGGTGAACTCGTCCACTGCTGATTCAGGGGTCACCCCCATCAGGGTGGTGTCTTGGTCGACACCGGAATCAAACACCATGCTGGCAATCACCGGCAGTCCGGTTCGTTTTGCAGCCCTTGCAGCAATGCCGGCTTCGGTGATGTCGATCATCGTCTCCACGATGATTCCGTCGGCCCCTGCTCGTACCTGGGCATCGGCCTGTTCTTCAAACGCGTTTTGCAGTTCTTCTTCGGTGGTCTCCTTGGTCAAGAGCATCTTACCCGTGGGACCGATGGACGCAAATACAGCGGCACGATTCCCGGCGGCTTTTTTCGAAATTTCGACGCCGGCCGTATTGATGGCGACGGCTTTATCCCCCAGGTTGAATCGTCCCAATGATAAGCGGTTACCGCCGAATGTGTTCGTCAGAACGATCTGACTTCCGGCCTCGACATACTGCCGCGCAACTTCTTCGACCCCTTCCGGGTGGCTAAGATTCCATGAATCCGGACACTCACCGCGTTTCAATCCGCGATTTTGAAGCTGGGTGCCCCAGGAACCGTCGGTGACGACCGGACCATTCTTTAACAGTTTTTCGATTAGAGGATGCATTGCTGTTCTCCTTGTTTGGTTGGATACACATTTGCTCGTTCAGTGGTTCCAAGGTTCAGGGTTCAGGGTTAAGCCCAGCCGCCGGCCAAAAAAACGGTCGGTCAAATCGAAAAAGAAACTGTGCCATTTTGGCCTATTTTCATATGAGGTAATCCCAATCCTTTCAACCCGGAACTTCTGAACCTCTGAACCTATAACCTTTCAACCTGTAGAGGCATACATAACCTTTATTGATTCAAAATTCAATAAGTCGGCAGCCCGATAAGGGTGATCGCTTTTGGAATTTACCGGGGGATGCAACTATATTCTGGAAGACCATATTTCTATCGGAATCTTCCAAACCGGCTGCGTGGCCCCATATTTATGCTGGTCTTTTTCTGCTTGATAAATTCCGATTTATTCCTTAAGTTACCAGACATGGGTCATGTGTTTGATTTTAGTGAAGCCGTTAATTATGAGCAGTGGCTAGACAAGCCGCAGAATAAACTCGCTTTTGAGCTGGAAACCCAATTGATGCGGGATTTGCTCCAGCCCATGCGGGGCGAATCCGTGTTGGATATTGGTTGCGGTGCGGGGGCATGTCTGGCAGCTTTTCTCGAAATGGGGCTGCGGGTCACCGGTTTGGATCCGTCGACCTATATGCTGGATATGGCATTCGAAAAAATTGGTCACCGCGCGGACCTTTACCGGGGTTTCGCTGAAGACCTTCCTTTTGACGACAATTCATTTAATTATGCCTGTCTGTTTACCACCCTTGAATTTGTTGATAAGCCTAAAAAAGCCTTAGAGGAAGCCTTCCGGGTCACCAAAGACCGCGTCTTCATCGGTGTATTCAACCGCTATGCCCTCAAAGGAATCGAGCGGCGAGTGAAGGGTATTTTCTCACCGACCATTTTTAATCGGGCCCGGTTTTTCAGCGTCTGGGAATTGAAACAAATGATTCGACGTATCATGGGCCAGGTGCCGGTATCCTGGCGAACTGTTTGCCAGTTGCCCTCAAATTCGGGAAAATTCGTACAAAATCTGGAGCAATCAAAAATAATTCAACGGTGTCCGTTCGGTGCATTTGCCGGAATGGTCGTGATCCTGGTGCCTCGTCTTAGGACCCGACCCATGACCGTGCGATATCAGGCCAAGAATCCCACCGGAGCAACGACGGGATTTATTGCTGGACGACGATTGGTGAATGACGATTGACGACTGATGGAATTGCTTCGCTCTGTCTTTTTATACAGTTGTCCAACTTTGATATAGCCGCAAAAAGGCACATAAAGCACAAAAAAAAGCAAAACAGAACTATTAATCCGCCGGGATGAAATATGGAAGCATACCTTTATAAACGGCTGGAGGAAAAAAAGGTAAGGTGCAACCTGTGCAGCCATCGTTGTGTAATCAAAGACGGCCGCCGAGGGATTTGCAATGTGCGCAAAAACGACGCCGGCATTCTGAATACCCTGGTCTACGGTAAGCTCATCGCCCAGCACATCGATCCGATTGAAAAAAAGCCCTTGTTTCATTTCCTTCCCGGGACGCCTTCGTATTCCATTGCCACTGTCGGCTGCAACTTTAGATGCCGATTTTGCCAGAATGCCGACATTGCCCAGATGCCTTCCGATCGTGAAGGCACCATATTGGGAACCCGCTGCACACCCGAGGACGTGGTGGATGCGGCCCAAGGCGGTGGGTGCAGGAGCATTGCATACACCTATACCGAGCCCACGGTATTTTTTGAATTCGCCTATGAGACCGCCAAGCTGGCCCATGCCAGGGGCATACGCAACGTATTTGTCACCAACGGCTATATGACCTCTGAAGCATTGGAGATGATCGAACCCTATCTGGATGCCGCCAATGTGGACCTGAAGGCGTTTACCGATGACTATTACAAAAAGGTTTGCGGGGCCGGTCTCAAACACGTTCAGGCAACCTTGAAATTGATGAAATCCCTTGACATTTTTATCGAGGTGACCACCTTGATCGTCCCGGGTTTAAATGATGATCCCTCGGAGCTGAATGATTTGGCTGCATTTATCGCCCGGGACCTCGGCCCGGAAACTCCCTGGCACATCAGCCGCTTCCATCCTACATACAAACTGACCGACCGCCCCTCGACGCCGATTCAAACCCTCACGACAGCCCGGGAAATCGGAATAAATGCCGGACTGAGATATGTATATACCGGCAATGTTCCCGGTAATGCCGCTGAAAATACATTTTGTTACAGCTGCGGTGAAACCGTCATCGAACGCTGGGGCTTCCAGGTCGAAAATCTGCGGCTTAAAAACGGCAAGTGCACCCAATGCGGCGTTGAGATTGATGGCGTGTGGGAATAAAAGAAACTCAATGCTATTGGAATTTTATTTAATGCCGGGATTAACAGGATGGACGAGATATAGCGATATGAAAATAAAATTATCCTGATAATCCTGTATATCCTGTCTAAATTAATGTAATTTGATAAGAATGCTCAGAATTTAATTCGCGCATAATACGTTTTTTGGGAAGCCGCCAGTGCATCTTTTAACGTGTAGATGCCATTGTGTGCCAGTAGGGGTAGCAATTTTAGAAACATCTCAGCGGTGGCCAGTGCGTCCCCCACAGCGGTATGACGGCCTAAAATGCGGACCCCCAGGCGCTGTGCAATCGCTTCCAGATCATGGTTTGAGTGCGACGGATGCACCACCGCGGACAACAGCAGCGTATCCAAAACCGGATTGATAATTTTCACCGCGGTTTGTTCTTCCTTCATCTGCAAAAAGCGCATATCAAAGGCCGCATTGTGTGCTACCAGAATGGTATTCTCCACAAATTGTTGAAACCCGGGAAGGACCTTGTCGATGGTCGGCTGCCCGATGAGCATCTCCGGATGTATTCCATGTATCTGCACTGATTCCCAGGGAATGGGCCGCAAGGGATCGACCAATTGCTCAAAGCGTTCTTCGCGCAGCAAACGGCAATTAACAATTCGAATGGCACCGATGGATAAAATTTCATCTCCTTCGGAAGGATTCAGGCCGGTGGTTTCCATATCAAATACCGTATAGGAGAGTTCCGTCAAAAGCTGGTTTTCCAGCTCTGCAACTTGCCCCGCCCGGTCAAATAAATCAAAATCGTAATATTCCGGCCGACTTTCCGGCACAATCGCCATGGGTCTGACCTCTTCGGGTTCAAAAATCTCGGCAACCGGCAGAAAAAGTCGCAAATAGGATGTACCCTTCAGCCGTTTGGATCCATAAGATCCAATATCGGAACCGAGATGATCAATTATCTCCCGGAGCGTCAGGGACATTCCTTCCTGCTCGAACACCAAGGGCGCCTGTTCCCACTCGCGCAGGGTTTCAATTTTAATCGGTGCGCCCGACCACAGCAAATCAAGTCCGACATACCAATCCAGTTCGGTCAATCTGCAGGTAAGCGCCTCGATGCCGATCAGGGTTTTTAATTTATCGATTAAAAAAAGCAGCACCAGCAGGAAGGAATAGCTGTCGACCTTTACCCAAAGGGGTTCACCGATATCTTCCACCCGAATCTGTACCTGAAGTTTTTCGAGGGATCTGGTTTTCAGCAGTTCCGTCAGATTTTCAGCGGAGATAGTGGTCAGCGGCCACTGATTGAGTCCGATTTTGGCATCAAAGCTCAAATTGCTCTCCAAAAGCTCCCCCATGCTGATTGATTCTCGATGGATGATTATTTTGAGTTTTTCGAGCTGATCGATGTCCATTTGCGGATAGGCTATGATGTTTTCAATGGCCGAGCGAATACCGGCCAGCGATGCCCGGAATCCTCTGGCAACAGCCTGCAGGGCCAGATTCAAATCACTGTCGGTCGCCAATTGCCGCGTGATATCATAAAATATCAGCACCAATCCTGAGAGTTGCCGCCCCTCGTTTAAAACAGGGACGGCCTCCACCCGCAGCAGTCGATCATCAGCACCCGGCACCACGAAATAAGAGACTGCCTGAGGTTCATTTTGTTTAAGTTTCTCGGTGAGCTGATCAAGAACATGCGCAAGGAGATCTTTATCAATTATACCGAAAATGGAACGTCCCAGACCGATATAGCGCTCGGATTCATGAGAACCGGAACCGGAAGGGTCCTGATCACCGGTCGGGCCGCCGGCCAATAGTTGTTTGGCGCGATTGTTATACAGCAGAATCCGGCCATCCTCGTTGCATATCAGCACACCTTCAGGCAGCTCGGCCACAATGGCCGCCAACGTATTTTTTTCCTGCTCCGATTCTGATTTGGCCAGCTGGACCTTGGCTTCCACATGCTTTGCGAGGTTTTCGTGCCGCTGTGCAGCTTCGTTGATGCGATCACAAAGCAGACGGATTTCCCCGGCGCCTTCGCCCGGAACCCGGTAAGACGGATTGGTGGTGTTGATCAATGAAACTTTTTCGGTTAGTTTGCGAATGGGTCTGATATAATTACGGTATAGGGTTTCCACCGCCCAGATGCAGACCGCCACCAGAAGCAAACTAAGGATGACGATGGGACCGACAAACCGCCGCAAAAGATGGGAAATAAAGTTCAGTTCATCGGATGTCAGTTGATCTTTAAACCAGACTGCGGAAATGGTGAGGATGATGATCAGGGTCACAACGGAAAGGCCGACAGCTCCCCAGAATTTACTCCTCGGCAGTTTCATGGGTATTTGCTAGAAGTTCTTGTACTTTGGATACCAGCTCGGTGTTCGAGAAGGGTTTGGTAATATAGGCGTCGGCGCCCAGTGCCAGGCCTTTGGCGATTTCCACTTCACGTCCCTTGGCAGTCAAGAAAATGATTTTGATATCCCTGTACCTGGGGTCCAGACGGACGATTTCACATACCTCGTACCCGTCGATTCTGGGAAGCATAATATCGAGTAATATGAGATCCGGCTTATATTTATAAATGATATCCAGAGCACTTTCGCCGTTTTCAGCCACCATAACAGTATAGCCCTGCTGTTCCATCAGAAACTGGATGGGCACGACGATACTGGGCTCATCATCCACTATGAGGATTTCTTTGGGCATAAAATTTATCCTCGCTGTATTTGCTTACAAACCAGAGGAAATTTTTTTCAAAGTTTATCCTTCTTAAACTGAACCGCTGAATCTAAGATTTTGCCTTTGCATACCCGATACCGGTCAATGCCTCGGTCATTTCATCAAGGATGACGGGATCATCTATGGTGGCCGGGGCCTTATAAGGTTTATTGTCGGCGATTTTCTGGATCGTACCCCGCAAAATCTTGCCGGAACGGGTTTTCGGCAGGCGCTTGACCACCGTGGCAGTCTTAAAGGAAGCCACCGGACCGATCCGGTCTCTGACCATTTGAACCGTTTCTTTGATGATTTCATCCGGGCTGCGGGTAACCCCTGCATTTAAGACCAGAAACCCGATGGGCACCTGGCCTTTGAGTTTATCATCAACTCCCAGCACCGCACATTCGGCCACATCCGGATGATCGGCCAGCACTTCTTCCATGGCCCCAGTGGAAAGACGGTGTCCAGCGACGTTGATAATATCGTCGGTGCGGCTCATGACAAATACATAGCCGTCTTCATCGATGAAACCGGCATCAGCGGTTTTATAATAACCGGGAAACTCTTCCAGATAAGCCTTGATATACCCGTCATCGTTATTCCACAGTGTCGGCAGACTGCCGGGGGGCAACGGCAGTTTAACCACCAGGGCGCCGATATCACCGGCTTTAATCGAATTGCAGTTTGCATCCACCACCTGCAGATTCCATCCCGGTGCCGGTTTGGTGGGTGAGCCCTCTTTAATGGGATAATGATGCAGGCCAATGCAATTGCCGGCAATGGCCCAGCCGGTTTCGGTCTGCCACCAGTGGTCGATTACGGGAATCCCCAGGCTGTTTTCGGCCCATTTCAGGGTGTCCGGATCCAGTCTCTCGCCGGCCAGAAAGAGTGCTTTAAAATTCGACAGGTCATAATCTTTCATCAGTTCCGCCCGGGGGTCTTCCCGTTTGATGGCCCGGAAGGCCGTCGGTGCAGTGAACATCACCTTGACCTTGTGCTCCGATATGACCCGCCAGAAAACACCGGCATCCGGTGTTCCCACCGGTTTACCTTCGAAGACGATGGTCGTACAGCCCTTTAATAGCGGTGCATAAACAATATAGGAATGCCCAACCACCCAGCCAACATCCGATGCCGCCCAATAGACATCGCCGGCTTCAATGTTGTAGACGGCGCCCATGGTCCATTTTAAGGCCACCAGGTGCCCGCCGTTATCCCTGACAACCCCTTTGGGAACACCGGTGGTACCGGA
>Ga0316191_10002115_pt1 | contig 14334 bp, 10 predicted proteins | sample Eddworburr2cm_MG_FD_204928 | JGI IMG/M metagenome (GOLD analysis project Ga0316191, IMG submission 204928) | Coastal sediment microbial communities from Maine, United States - Eddy worm burrow 2 cm | ecosystem: Environmental > Aquatic > Marine > Coastal > Sediment | place: USA: Maine...
CAGCGCCTTAAAGAGGCTGCCGAACGCGCCAAGATCGAGCTTTCCAGCGGCCAGCAGACCGAGGTCAACCTGCCGTACATCACGGCCGATGCCAGCGGGCCCAAGCATCTGAACATCAAGCTGACGCGGGCCAAGCTGGAGTCGCTGGTCGACGACCTGGTAACGCGAACCATCGGCCCGTGCCGGATCGCGCTGGATGATGCCGGCCTCAAGATCGGCGATGTCCAGGAAGTGATCCTGGTCGGCGGCCAGACCCGCATGCCCAAGGTGCAGGAGGCCGTGGCCGGTTTCTTCGGTCGTGAGCCGCGCAAGGACGTAAACCCGGACGAGGCCGTGGCCGTGGGCGCGGCGATCCAGGGCGGGGTGCTGGCCGGCGACGTCAAAGATGTCCTGCTGCTCGACGTGACGCCCCTCTCGCTGGGCATCGAGACGCTGGGCGGCGTCATGACGAAGCTGATCGAGAAGAACACCACGATTCCGACCAAGGCGTCGCAGATCTTCTCGACGGCCGAGGACAACCAGACGGCGGTCACGGTGCACGTGCTGCAGGGTGAGCGCGAAATGGCCTCGGCCAACAAGTCGCTGGCGCGGTTCGACCTTGCGGGTATTTCCGCGGCGCCGCGCGGCATGCCCCAAATCGAAGTGACCTTCGACATCGACGCCAATGGCATCATGCACGTCGGCGCCACCGACAAGGCGACCGGCAAGGAACAGAAGATCGAGATCAAGGCAGGTTCTGGCCTGAGCGACGACGAGATCGACCGCATGGTCAAGGATGCCGAGGTGCATGCCGAGGAGGATCGCAAGTTCCATGAATTGGTCACCGCCCGCAATACCGCCGATGCGATCGTGCACGCCACTCGCTCCAGCCTGAAGGAGATGGGCGACAAGCTCAGCGAGGACGAGCGCAAGGAAGTCGAGCAGGCCATCGAAGGTGTCGAGGCAGCCATGAAGGGCGACGACAAGGCCACCATCGACCAGGCGGTTGAAAAACTGTCCACCGCTGGCCAGGTGATCCACCAGAAAGCCACCGCGGAAGCGCAGGCCCAGCAGGAAGCGCCGGGCGAAGCCAAGGCCTCCGATGACGACGTGGTCGACGCCGAGTTCGAGGAAGTGGACGAGGACAAGAAGACCGGCTGATCCCGGTTCCTGGGAAGACAAAAAAGCCCGGCTCTGGCCGGGCTTTTTTTGTTGTGTCAAGTCAATGGCGGTGGGCTTGGCCAGAAACCCCGGAATTGTCTGGAGGAGGTATCGGGTATTCCGGTGCAGGATTGTAGCCCGCCCACGGGCGGGCTTCGAGCGCCCGGGGATGGCTTGAGCGCGTCCTGAACCGGAGTGCCCGATAGTTCCCATCGACGGGAATAAGGTCGCGAACAAGGTCAGTCCTACTTGAATTGGCCACTACCAAGCCCTAAATCGGACTGCAGAACCAAAGGTATAACAACGGCATGGCAAAAAGGGACTACTACGAGATTCTGGGCGTCAAGAAATCGGCCAGCGACGAAGACCTGAAAAAGGCCTATCGGCGGCTGGCGATGAAGTTTCATCCGGATCGCAACCCCGACGACGAATCGGCCCAGGAGAAGTTCAAGGAGGCCAAGGAAGCCTACGAAGTTCTGAAGGACCCCCGTAAGCGTTCGGCCTACGACCAGTTCGGTCATGCCGGCGTGGACCATTCCGCGCGCGGCCCGGGCGGCCCGGGCGGTTTTCATGGCGACGTTGGCGACATCTTCGGGGATATTTTCGGGGATATTTTTGGCGGAGGCCGGCGCCGCCAGCAGACCCGGCAGCGCGGATCCGACCTGCGCTATGCCATGGACCTCGACCTCGAAGAAGCCGTGGCCGGTGTCACGCGGGAAATCCGGGTGCCGACACTGGGCCAGTGCAAGACCTGTGATGGCAGCGGTGCGCGGGACGGCCAGAAGGAAACCTGCACAACCTGCGGCGGTATCGGACAGGTTCGCATGCAGCAGGGTATCTTCTCGGTACAGCAGACCTGCCCGGCCTGCCAGGGCGCCGGGCAGCGCATCAGCAATCCCTGTACGGACTGCAATGGGCAGGGCAGGGTGCGCGAAACACGCACGCTGTCAGTCAAGATACCGGCCGGCGTCGACAACGGTGACCGGATCCGCCTGGCCGGCGAGGGCGAAGCCGGGGTCAACGCGGCGCCAACCGGCGATCTCTATGTCGAAGTTCGGGTGAAGCCCCACCGTATATTCGAACGCGACGGCGACGACCTGTATTGCGAAGTTCCGATCCCATTCACGATGGCAGCGATGGGCGGAGAACTCGACATTCCGACGCTCGACGGTCACGTCAAGTTGAAAGTGCCGCAGGAGACGCAGACCGGCCGTATGTTCCGGCTGAAGGGCAAGGGCGTGAAGTCGGTGCGCAGCCACCGCACCGGAGACCTGATGTGCCGGACCGTCATCGAAACACCGGTCAAACTGACGCGCGAGCAGAAAGACCTGTTGAAGCAGTTTGAGCAGACCTTTGCACAGGGCAATGGCGAACATGACCCACGATCCCAGTCCTGGCTGAGCGGGGTGCGGGAATTCTTCGACCGGATGACCTCTTGAGCGGCACACCGGCAGCCGAGGATCTTCCCACGCGGGTTGCCGTCCCCCACACTGGCGGGTGGAGCGCGTTGTAATGGTTGGTGCGCTTCGATAGAATCTGAGCGCTTATCTGGAGTGAGTAAATTGACTGATCAGGCAGTGCTGGCACTTGAGGACGGCAGCGTGTTCCTCGGCCGCAGTATCGGAGCGGACAGTGCCCAGGTCGGGGCCGCGGTGGGCGAAGTCGTATTCAATACGGCGATGACCGGTTACCAGGAAATACTCACTGATCCTTCCTACGCACGCCAGTTGGTCACACTGACTTATCCTCACGTCGGCAACACCGGCTGCAATCCCGAAGACGAAGAGTCCCTGAGGCCCATGGCCGCCGGTCTGATTGTGCGGGATTGCCCACTGGTGCACAGCAACTGGCGTGCCCGGGAGAGCCTGCCCGAATACCTCGAGCGCAATGGCATCCTGGCCATCGCCGATATCGATACGCGGCGGCTCACGCGCATCCTGCGCGAAAAAGGCGCCCAGGGCGGGGCCATCCTCACCGGTGTGCGCGTCGATCCGGACGCTGCGATCGAACAGGCCCGGTCGTTCCCCGGCATGCAGGGCCTGGACCTGGCGCGAGAAGTCACTACCGCGGAATCGTATGCCTGGAACCAGGGCACTTGGGATCTTGATGGCACCGCCTGGAACGAGTGCGTCGAGGAGCGCCATGTCGTGGCCTACGACTTCGGCATCAAGCGCAATATCCTGCGCATGCTGGCGGATCGCGGCTGCCGGGTGACGGTCGTGCCGGCGACCACGCCTGCCAATGAAGCGCTGGCTTTGCTGCCCGACGGCATTTTCCTGTCCAATGGGCCGGGTGATCCGGAGCCCTGCGACTATGCCATCCAGGCCATTCGCGAATTCATCGCCCTGAAAATTCCGCTGTTCGGCATCTGCCTGGGTCACCAATTGTTGGGGCTTGCAGCGGGTGCGCGGACTGCGAAAATGAAATTCGGCCATCACGGCGCCAACCATCCCGTGCAGGACCTCGCTACCGGCCGGGTTATGATTACCAGCCAGAATCACGGTTTTGCCGTTGACGAGGGCAGCTTGCCAGAACAGGTGGTGGCCACCCACAGGTCCCTGTTCGACGGCTCACTGCAGGGTATTGAACTGCGCAATGCGCCTGCCTTCGGCTTCCAGGGACATCCCGAGGCCAGCCCCGGACCCCGCGATATCGCACCGATTTTCGACCGCTTCATCGTCAGCATCGACCGCGCCCGCGCCAACGACAACGTGACCGTGCTTAAGAAGGCCTGAGGACGCATTTCATGCCCAAGAGAACCGACCTCAAGAGCATCCTGATCATCGGCGCCGGGCCCATCGTCATCGGCCAGGCCTGCGAATTCGATTACTCGGGGGCGCAAGCCTGTAAAGCGCTGCGCGAGGAAGGCTACCGCGTCGTCCTGGTCAACTCGAACCCGGCGACCATCATGACCGACCCGGAAACCGCGGACGCCATTTACATCGAGCCCATCGACTGGCGCATCGTCGAGCAGATTATCGCAACGGAGCGTCCCGACGCACTGCTGCCGACCATGGGTGGGCAAACCGCGCTGAACTGCGCGCTCGACCTGGCTCGCGAAGGGGTGCTGGAACGCTATGGCGTCGAGATGATCGGCGCTTCCCGCGAGGCGATTGACATGGCGGAGGACCGCGAGCAGTTTCGCGACGCCATGATCGAGATCGGGCTCGACGTGCCCACCGCGGCCATCGCGCACAGCCTGGAAGAAGCCCTGCAGAAGCAGGTTTCGATCGGTTTCCCAACCATCATTCGGCCGTCGTTCACGATGGGCGGTTCGGGCGGTGGCATCGCCTATAACCGCGAGGAATTCGAGGACATCGTCAGCCGCGGCCTGGAGCTGTCGCCTACCACCGAGGTGCTGCTCGAGGAGTCGGTGCTCGGCTGGAAGGAGTTCGAGATGGAGGTGGTCCGGGACCACAGCGACAACTGCATCATCATTTGTTCCATCGAAAACTTCGACCCGATGGGGGTGCACACCGGCGACTCGATCACGGTCGCTCCGGCGCAGACGCTGACCGACAAGGAATACCAGCGCCTGCGGGATGCCTCCATCGCCGTGCTGCGCAAAATCGGCGTGGATACCGGTGGCTCGAATGTGCAGTTTGGTGTGAATCCCGAAAACGGGCGTGTCGTCATCATCGAGATGAACCCCCGCGTTTCGCGGTCCTCGGCGCTGGCTTCCAAAGCCACCGGCTTCCCGATCGCCAAGGTGGCGGCCAAGCTGGCGGTGGGTTACACGTTGGACGAATTGCGCAACGAGATTACCGGCGGTGCAACGCCCGCCTCCTTCGAGCCCAGCATCGATTACGTGGTGACCAAGATTCCGCGCTTCGCCTTCGAGAAATTCCCTGCGGCCAATGCCACCCTGACCACCCAGATGAAGTCGGTCGGGGAGGCCATGTCGATCGGCCGGACGTTTCAGGAGTCCCTGCAAAAAGCGCTGCGCAGCCTGGAAACGGGCCGGGACGGTTTGAATGAGATCCTCGAGGGCGACGAGCCGGAGGTGCGGCTGGCTACGCTGCGGCGCGAGCTGAGGGAAGCCGGGGCTGAGCGCATTCTCTACGTGGCGGATGCATTTCGCGAGGGCCTGCCGTTTGAGCAGGTCCAGGAACTCAGCCGCATCGACCCCTGGTTCCTCGCGCAGATCGAAGACCTCGTGCAGGCCGAGCAACAACTGCGCGGCTGTGCGCTGGAGTCACTCCAGAAGGAAGGACTGTTCAGGCTGAAGCGTAAAGGGTTTTCCGACAGCCGCCTCGCTCAGTTACTCGGTGAAACCGAAAGCCGCGTGCGCGAATACCGTCACCGACTGGACATCCGCCCCGTGTACAAGCGGGTCGACACCTGCGCCGCCGAATTCGCCACCTCCACTGCCTACCTCTACTCGACCTACGAGGAGGAATGCGAAGCCGAGCCGGACGACCGCCGCAAGATCATGGTGCTGGGCGGTGGACCGAATCGCATCGGGCAGGGCATCGAGTTCGACTATTGCTGCGTACACGCGGCGCTGGCCCTGCGCGAAGAGGGCTTCGAAACCATCATGGTCAACTGCAATCCGGAAACGGTGTCCACCGACTACGACACCTCGGATCGTCTGTATTTCGAGCCGCTGACCCTTGAAGATGTGCTGGAAATTGTCCACCGGGAGCAGCCCGAAGGCGTCATCGTCCAGTTTGGCGGCCAGACACCGCTGAAACTCGCGCGGCCACTGGAGGCCGCCGGTGTGCCGATCATCGGCACCAGCCCGGACTCCATCGACCTGGCCGAGGACCGGGAGCGGTTTCAGAAGCTGCTGGAGCGTCTGCAACTGCGTCAGCCGCCCAACCGCACGGCCAGCAGTCCCGAGCAGGCGGTCGGGCTGGCCGAGGAAATTGGGTATCCCCTGGTTGTGAGGCCGTCCTATGTGCTCGGTGGGCGCGCGATGGACATCGTCCACGGTGAAGATGAGTTGCGCCGCTACATGCGCCAGGCGGTGAAAGTCTCAAATGACTCGCCGGTATTGCTGGACCGTTTCCTGGATCACGCCAAGGAGGTGGATGTCGATGCCATCTGTGACGGCGAGGACGTCCTGATCGGTGGCATCATGGAACACATCGAGCAGGCCGGCGTGCATTCCGGTGATTCAGCCTGCTCCCTGCCTCCCTACTCGCTGTCGGCCGGTATCCAGGATGAATTGCGCCGCCAGATTCGCCTGATGTCCCTGGAACTCGGCGTCGTGGGCCTGATGAATACGCAGTTTGCCTTGCGCGGCAACGATGTGTTCGTGCTGGAGGTCAACCCGCGGGCATCGCGCACGGTACCCTTCGTATCGAAGGCCACCGGCTTGCCGCTCGCCGGGATAGCAGCCAAGGTTATGGTTGGTAAAAAGCTTAAAGAACAAAAGCATATAAGAGAAATAATACCTAATTTCTATTCAGTGAAAGAAGCTGTATTTCCGTTTATGAAGTTCCCCGGCGTCGATCCGATCCTCGGCCCCGAAATGCGTTCCACCGGCGAAGTCATGGGAATCGGCTGGAGCTTCGGCGGTGCCCGGGCCAAGTCGATGATGGCAGCCAATTACAATTTGCCTCGACCCGGCAAAGCCTTCCTCAGCGTGCGCGACGCGGACAAGCAGGTATTGATTCCCATCGCACGGGAACTGATCGGGCGCGGCTACGTGCTTGTGGCAACCAGCGGCACCTGCAAGTTCCTCCACGAGCATCACATCGCCTGCGAGTCCGTCAACAAGGTCATGGAAGGGCGGCCGCACGTGGTAGACCTGATCAAGAACAATGAAATCAATTTCATCGTCAACACCACCGAGGGCGCGCAGGCCATCGCGGATTCATTCTCGATCCGTCGTGAGGCGCTGCAGCGCAAAATAAGTTATACGACCACCATCGCCGGCGGCCGCGCGACGCTGCGTGCGCTGGACCACGAAAACGACTACACGGTGCACAGCCTGCAGCAACTGCACCGGGGCCTCGATGCCTGAAACAGACCACCGGAGCCTGAAGCCCATGTCCAGACATCCACTGACGAAAACCGGCGTTGAGCGTCTGCGCGGGGAGTTGGCCACGCTCAAAAAGGTGGATCGCCCGCACATCATCGCGGCAATCGCGGAAGCGCGCGCCCACGGCGATCTGAAGGAAAATGCCGAGTACCATGCGGCCAAGGAGCAACAGGGTTTCATCGAAGGGCGTATCCAGCACCTCGAGTACACGATTTCGCACGCCCAGATCATCGACGTGGCCAAGCTGAATCCAGGCGAGAAGGTGGTTTTTGGCGCGACCGTCATGCTGGCGGACGAAGAAACCGGCGAAGAAATCCAATACCAGATCGTCGGGGACATCGAGGCCGACATCAAGCACAACCGTATTGCGGTCAGTTCACCGATCTCACGCGCCTTGATCGGGCGACAGGTTGGCGATGTTGTCGTGGTGCGGGCACCCGCCGGTGATCGCGAGTACGAAATCATCGACGTCGAATACGTCTGACCGGTGGAGTGGGCACGGTACACGTCATACTGCTGATCGAAGAACTCAAGCGCCTGGTGGCTGCTGTGTCCGGAGACATCCGTTACCCGGCGCTGGAACGGCTTTGGTCGCGCGGCAGGCCAATCGCACTCGAGTCACCTACACCCAACCACCTGCGTTTCAAGCTGTTCGGCATCCAGCCGGAAGGCCATCTGCCGGTCGCCGCACTCACCCATGTCAACGATCGCAACGTGCTTCCGAGGAACAATTACTACTGGCTGCGCGCCGACCCCGTGACGATGTGGGCGGACATGGCGCAGGTATTCATGACCAGCTACGGTTTTGCCGATCTCGATCCCTATGAACGCAACGAGATCGAGCTTTGCGTCCGCGACATATTGCAGGAAGAAGGCCTGGACTTGCATGGGGATCACCCGGAACGCTGGTGCATCGCCTTGGGGAGCCCCATCGAGTTCGGTTTTACGCCGCTGGACGAAGCATTGGGCATGGATGTTGCCGAAGCGCTGCCCGATCACCCCGAGGCCCGCTACTGGCGCCGCATCCTGAACGAGATCCAGGTGGCGTTGCACAACTGCCCGGTTAACGTGCGCCGGCGCGCTATGGGCAAGCGAGAGGTCAATTCGGTCTGGTTCTGGGGGGGCGGCTTCATACCTGACGCGGCTGCGCATTACGTGCTGGACACGGTGTATTCCGAGAATGCCGTGTCGCGCGGCCTGGCGATCATCAATGACTGTCGGACGAAGCGACAGAGCGAAGCCCTGGAGAGTGACTTCAGCAGCGACGGCCTGGCGGTATTGATCGACTGGAACCTGGATTCGGACAACGCAGAAAACGAGATGGCGCTGCTGGAGGGCCTGGTTGGAAGCCTGTTGGACCGGGCCGATCGCAGGCAGTTGGTGCTGAAGATCTATGAAGGCAGGGGGCAAGGGCGCATGTATGGGCCGAACGCGCGCCGCAGATTCTGGTCCCGCCGCAAGCCGCTGTCACGGGCGTTGGACGCCGCAGCACAGGCATGATGGAACGCGCTCGCGTCCAGCGGCGCTCATTCGCGTCCAACGTCGATGAACTGCCTCCCGAGCTGCACGCGGTGAGCCGACGGGTCCTGCTGGCGCGCGGGGTGCACGATGCGTCAGCCCTGGCATTGAATCTGCAGGAATTGCATCCGCCGGATGGTTTTTCCGGGATCGAAACGGCCGCGCAACTGCTGGCCGACGCGATCACGGAGGACCAGTCGGTACTTATCGTCGGCGATTTCGACGCCGACGGCGCCACTGGCACGGCGCTGGCCGGGTTGTCCCTGGAAGCAATGGGCTGTAAGCGCGTTGGTTTCCGGGTGCCTAATCGTTTCGAGTTTGGATACGGCCTGACCGTTCCTCTGGTGGAAACCCTTGCTGCCGCGCCGCCGGACTTGCTGGTAACGGTCGATTCGGGCATCGCCTGCATCGCCGGCGTGCGCCGCGCCCGGGACCTGGGCGCGCGGGTCGTGGTCACGGATCACCACCTTCCGGGCGACGAACTGCCCGCTGCGCACGCGATCGTCAATCCGAACGCTAAGGGTGACAAATTTCCAAGCAAGGCGTTGGCCGGAGTCGGGGTGATGTTCTACGTGCTCGGTGCGGTGCGGCGCGTCCTGCGGGAGCGCGGTTGGTTCGGGCGCTCCCGGCCGGAGCCGAACCTGGCCCGCTTCCTCGACCTGGTGGCTCTGGGTACGGTGGCCGACCTGGTTCCGCTCGATCGGAATAACCGGATCCTGGTTCGCCAGGGGTTGGAGCGGATCCGCCGCGGGTTGTGCCGTCCGGGACTGATGGCCCTGTTGCGTCTTGGCGGACGCGACTACCGCTACTGCAGCGCTGCCGATCTTGGTTTTGCGGTCGCGCCGCGGTTGAACGCAGCCGGCCGTTTGGAAGACATGAGCGCCGGCATTCGCTGCCTCATGTGTGACGATGCCGACGAAGCGATGGGACTGGCTACTGAGCTGGACACCTTGAACCGCCAACGACAGGGTCTGCAGGAGCAGATGCAGCTCGAAGCCATGCGCCAGGTCGAGTCCCTGATAGCAGCGTTCGGGGCGGAAGAGCCGCCGTCGGCCGTGTGCCTCTACGACGCATCCTGGCACCAGGGCATCGTGGGGCTGGTTGCCGCGCGGGTGAAGGATGCGGTGCATCGCCCGGTCATCGCTTTCGCGCCCGAGGCAGAAGGATCGAGTTTGCTGAAGGGGTCGGCCCGGTCCGTTCGCGGCTTGCACATTCGCGATGTGCTGGCCTGGATCGACGCCCATCGCCCGGGATTGATGCAGGCCTTTGGCGGCCATGCGATGGCGGCCGGGCTTACGCTCCACCAGGATGGTTTATCGGTGTTCCGTGATACGCTGACCGAGGCGGTCAGTGCGATACTGAACGGCACGGTCCTGTCCAACGAAACCCTCACCGACGGTGAAGTGCCGGGACCAGACCTCGGGCTGCCTCTGGCGGCGGAATTGGAGAATCTGGGGCCCTGGGGACAACGTTTTCCGGAACCGGTGTTCGACGGGTCATTCGAGGTGATCGACCGGCGCGTGGTGGGTGGCAGCCACCTGAAAATGGTATTGCGCAGCCTGGATGGCGGCGAACCCGTGGATGCGATCGCATTCAACTGCTCTCCGGACAGCGTGGATGGCCGGGGGTCGGTGCGACTGCTTTACCGCCTGGGGGTCAACCGGTGGCGCGGCAGCGAAAGCTGTCAGTTGGTGGTCGAGCAGATTGTGCGATGAACGCGGGGTCTATCCGCGCCATGTGGCGTCTCTGGCACGGACTGTGCGTGCCCTGGATCCACCCCATACTCTGTCCGATGACGACGAGGTAACGAGATGGAATTGAACAATACAGCAGCACTGGTCACCGGTGGCGCACATGGCATTGGCCGGGCGCTGTGCCGGGCCCTGCACGCCGCGGGGGCACGGGTCGCGGTGGCCGACCTGGATTTCGCGTCGGCCCGCGGCGTGGCAGCCGAAATCGACGGGTTGGCGCTCAAGGTCGATGTCGCGAACGAACAGGAAATCATCGATGTGGTGAACCGCACCGAAGCGGAGTTCGGGCCCGTCAGCCTGTTCGTGTCCAACGCAGGCGTCGCCTTTGGTGACGGCCCGAACGGCGCTGCTTCAGCCCCGGACGAACACTGGCGAACATGCCTCGATGTCAACCTGATGGCCCACGTCTATGCCGCAAGAGTCATGATCCCGCGCATGAAGACTCGCGGCGGCGGCTGCCTGGTCAACGTTGCTTCGGCCGCCGGCCTGCTGTGCCAGATCGGCGAGGCCGCCTACACGGCCAGCAAGCACGCGGCGGTCGCATTCGCCGAGTCGCTGGCTATCACGCATGGCGATGACGGCATCCAGGTTTGCCTGGTCTGTCCCCAGGCGGTGGCAACGCGCATGACGGGTTTTGACGATGACGGGCAGGCCGAAGGCGAAACCGGATTCGGAGGCAACGACGTCGATGGCATCGTGAGCTCAGACTACGTCGCGGATTGCATCCTCGATGGAATTCGCGAGCAGCGCTTCCTGGTGCTCCCGCACCCCGAGGTGACCACCTATTTTCAACGCAAGGCTGCCGATCATGATCGCTGGGTTGCCGGCATGCAGCGCTTTCGACGGCGCATGTTTGGAGAAGACGCATGAACGTCGCAACAGTGTTGCCCAAAGACATGGGGCGGATCGATCTGACCGGGAAAGTCGCCCTCGTCAACGGGGCTTCACGAGGCATCGGCGAAGCCATCGCCCGCGGCCTGGCCGGCTGTGGCGCGCGCCTGGTGCTCAGCAGCCGTGACCTGGCCGGCGTGCAACGGGTGGCCGACTCGATCCAGGCCGATGGCGGCACAGCGGTGGCCCGGACTTGCCATGCGGGACGAATGGAGGATGTGGACGCGCTGTTCACGTCCATAGAGGAGGGGTTTGGACGGCTGGACATACTGATCAATAACGCGGCGACCAACCCCTGGTTTGGACCTGCCGCCGACCTGCCGCCTGAAGCATTCGACAAGACCGTCGATGTGAACCTCAAGGGGCCGTACTACATGATGGCGCGAGCCGTGCCGTTAATGATCGCCAGTGGCGGGGGCAGCATCGTCAACGTCGCGTCCATCGCGGCCCTGGTTTCCATGTCCGGGCAGGCGGTTTACGCGATGACCAAGGCCGGCCTGGTCAGCCTGACCAAATCTTTTGCCAAGGAATATGGTCAGAAGGGCGTCCGGGTGAACGCCATCCTGCCGGGTGTGGTGGAGACGAAGCTCGCAGCAGCGCTGGTCGAAGACCCGGGCGTGCAGAAGTGGATTTCGCGCCTGCCGGTTCCCCGCGCGGGGCAACCAGCGGACATGGTGGCCGGTGTGCTGTTCCTGGTCTCGGATTACGCATCCTTTACCACCGGGACCAGCCTCGTCATGGATGCCGGCGCCACGCTGGGTTGAGCGAGGCCTTTTCAGTTCATGGTCAGGACGACTTTTCCCCTGGCGCGGCGTTCGGTGATGGCGGAGAAGGCATCGGCGTAATGTTCCAGCGGATAGCTTTCCGTGACGCGTGGCTTGAGCTTGCCTGACTCGACCATTGCAGCGAGCTCAACCATGTTCTGCAGCGATTCGCCCGGATTGTGGTTGCTCCAGGTTCCCCACCAGACTCCGATAATGCTCGCTTCCTTGAGCAGGGCGATATTCGCTGGAAAATCCGGGATTTCGCCACAGGCAAACCCGATCACCAGGTAACGCCCGTGCCAGGCCAGCGAGCGCAAGGCCATTTGGGCCAACTCGCCGCCGACGGGGTCGTATACGACATCGACGCCTTTGCCTTTGGTGAGTTCCTTCACGGCATCCCGTAGCGAGGCGGACGAGTAGTTGATCGTTTCATCGGCCCCGGCCTGTCGAGCAAATGCGAGCTTTTCTTCACTGCTGGCCGCTGCGATGACCCTGGCACCCAGGGCCTTGGCGATCTCCACGGCCGTGATGCCGACGCCGCCCGCGGCGCCGAGAACCAGGACGGTTTCGCCCGGTTTCAACTGCGTGCATTGGCGATATGCGTGGTAACTGGTGGCATAGGTGACGGTAAAGCCGGCGCCCTGCTCGAAGCTGAGGCTGGCCGGCAGCGGCAGGCAGAGCTTCTCCGCTGCCACGCATTTTTCGGCAAATCCGCCACTGAGCGGCGTGACAATCACGCGGTCACCCGGTTTGAACCGGGTCACGCCCGTGCCGACCGCCTCGACCACGCCGGCTGCCTCGTTACCGGGGACAAAGGGCGGCGGGACCTTGACCTGGTAGGTGCCCGCAATCACCAGCACGTCGGGAAAGTTGATGCCGGCGGCCTTGATATCGACCAGCACCTCTCCGTCCCCGGGAACCGGGTTCGTCTTTTCTTCGATGACCAGTTTCTCCGGTGGGCCGTACTCTTTGCACACCAGTGCTTTCATAATTCATGCAACCTCGAACAATGACGCGGCGCCTTGTCCGCCACCAATACACATGGTGCAGACCACGTACTTCACACCCCTGCGCTTGCCCTCGATCAACGCGTGGCCGACCAGGCGGGCGCCGGACATGCCATAGGGATGCCCGATCGAAATGGCGCCGCCGTTCACGTTCAGGTTTTCATTCGGAATGCCCAAACGGTCACGGCAGTAGACGACCTGCACCGCGAACGCTTCGTTCAGCTCCCAAAGGCCGATGTCATCCATCTGGAGCCCGGTGCGCTGCAGCAGCTTCGGGATGGCGAAGACCGGGCCGATGCCCATTTCATCGGGCTCGCAGCCGGCAACCGCGGTGCCGCGGTAGTAGCCCAGTGGCTCCAGGCCACGCTTTTCGGCCAGGCGGGCTTCCATGACGACCGAGGCTGATGCGCCGTCGGACAGTTGGCTGGCGTTACCGGCCGTTATGTGACCGTTTTCACGCACGGTCTTCAGTCCTGACAGACCCTCCAGGGTGGTGTCCGCGCGATTGCCTTCGTCTTTTTCCAGCACGACGTCCCGGAATGAGATTTCACCGGTTTCCTTGTTCATGACGCCCATCTGGGATGGCAGCGGAACGATTTCGTCGTCGAAGCGGCCGGCGGCTTGCCCCGCGGCCGTGCGCTGCTGGCTTTGCAGGGCGTACTCGTCCTGGGTTTCGCGGCTGATGCCATAGCGACGGGCTACAACTTCCGCAGTGTCAAGCATCGGCATGTAGATGTGCTCGTGCAGGGCCACCAGGCCGGGGTCCACCATGCGGTAGGTATTCATGTGCTCGTTCTGCACGACACTGATGGAATCCTGGCCGCCACCGACCATGATATCGACGCCGTCATACATGATCGATTTGGCGGCCGTGGCGATGGCCATCATGCCGGAGGAGCACTGCCGGTCGACGGTCATGCCGCCCACGGTCACGGGGAGCCCGCCGGCCAGCGCTGCCAGGCGGGCGATATTGGGCGCCTGCGAACCCTGGGTCAGGGCGCAGCCCCAGGCCACATCCTCCACTTCCGCCGGATCCAGTCCGCATTTCGCCACGGCGCTCTTGATGGCATGACCGCCCAGGGTGGGGCCATCGGTGTTGTTGAATGCACCACGGTAGGCTCGGCCGATGGGCGTACGTGCGGTTGAGACGATGACGGCTTCACGCATGAGAACTTCCTCTGGATCCAGGCCCCGTGTCCGGGGCCGTTGTGGGTTGATTCAGATCCCCTATCGGGATCAGGACAATTTGATACCCAGCGCTTTGGCGCCTTGTT
>Ga0316191_10002116_pt1 | contig 14332 bp, 12 predicted proteins | sample Eddworburr2cm_MG_FD_204928 | JGI IMG/M metagenome (GOLD analysis project Ga0316191, IMG submission 204928) | Coastal sediment microbial communities from Maine, United States - Eddy worm burrow 2 cm | ecosystem: Environmental > Aquatic > Marine > Coastal > Sediment | place: USA: Maine...
GAATGGCCGTTGTCGCCTCGAAGGCGATGAGTTTCATGATGAGAGGAGAGAAGGCATGGTTTTGAAAGCGCTGAGTTGGGTTACAGCTGTCTCTATGTTGTTGCTGGCTGGCTGGACAGTTCCGGCTCAGGCAGAGCTGGATAGCGCGACGGCCGCGCTGTTGCAGAAGTCTATTTCCGGAGAGCACCGAAGCGACGAGAACCGTGCCAGGGACGTTTACCGGAAGCCTTATGAAGTGCTGGAATTTCTCGGCTTGCGCTCGGACATGACTGTAGTCGAGATCTGGCCTGGAGCCGGCTGGTATACCGAGATCCTTGCCCCGGTTCTGAAAGATCGTGGGAAGTTCTACGCTGCGCAATACAGTCCGAATGGACCCTACGGCTATCAGCGTCGTGGCCTGGGTGCTTACCTGACTAGGCTCGGCACCCACCCCGACCTGTATGGCTCAGTCATTGTTACTGAACTTGATCTGCCGAATTCGCTGCGTATGGCACCAGCGGCCAGTGCTGATCTGGTACTGACCTTCCGGAACGTGCACAACCTGGTTATGGATCTCTATGACAAGGGCGCTCATGCAGGACTGGCTTTTCAGGCGACTTACGATGTGCTGAAACCTGGCGGCGTTCTCGGCATCGTCGATCATCAGTGGGACGACGTCGCCAACGAAGATCCGTTGGCTGCAAACGGCTACATTTCAAAAGAACGCACCATTGCGATGGCGCAAGCCGCTGGCTTCGAACTCGTTGCCGAGGCATCCATATTGCGAAATCCGCAAGACAGCAAAGATTATGAAGCGGGCGTCTGGACCCTGCCGCCTTCGCTGGCGCTCGGTGAGAAGGATAGGGCGCGCTATCTGGCGATCGGGGAGAGTGACCGGTTTCTGCTGAAGTTTGTTAAACCGCTGGGCGATTAAGGCGCAGCGGAATCTGATTGAAAAACCACTCAGCAATGATCAGATTGGGGATCCAGCAGAACCAGGCAACAATCGCGTAAGCTTCGTTAAAACTCATGCCCATAGCACCTTGATAGAGCGGCAGCTGAATTCGCAGCGTGACCGCCGCCAGCGTCAGTGCGTAAGATCGAATCATCCACTGTCGGTGTAAGGCAATATTGCCTGCTCGGATGGCGAAGTACGCCATGGCACCAGAGTAAAACCAGACCACGGCCAGAGAGGCGAATCCTAAGCGGGTCGCCGGGCTGTGTGGTGCATGCCAGGCCAGTAGAAGACCGCCCACCGCGCCGGACAACACAAAGACAACATAAGCGCGCCCGCAGTTTCGATGGAGGTTCGTCCAGCGCTCACGCAGGCCGCTGTGAAACTGAAATGCACCTACAATGAGCGCCAGGCCGCCTGGAATGATGTGCAATCTGGCCGACCAGGGAATGGCATCGAAGCGTAGTTTGAATTCCGGGTCGATCATGTCGGGAAAGTAGAAGTAGCTCAGTGCATATGCACCGATGGCGAAGGCCAGCAGCATCATGAACCACCAGGCTGCAGTTTTTGGCCAGCTCATCTCGACCTCCCAACATTCAGTTCGACTGATTCACATTACCATCGGCAAATATTCATCACGAGTGTAATGAAACGGCACAAGGCATACCTGTTTCACTGCGGTCCAGGCTTCGTTGTCGAAATCGTGTTCGGGCCTGGCGAGAAATGTAGCGGGATGGCGATGCTCGTGCCTCGTTATTCGATGTGACCTGTCATTGAGAACTGCGGCAGTCGAACATCGACTCAGACCCTGCGACGTCAAAGTTTCTTCAAAACACCTAGTGAGTACCGCTTCTACTGTGAAGCCTTCCTCGGAAGCGAGACGGCCAATCTCCTAACCTTCTGCTCATGACAGTTAGCAGCTGGCCGGGACCGCCAGCAGTAGGGGACAATATGACATTGGATTCAGCGCGAATACTGATTACTGTTGCCGTTCTTTGCCTGCTGGGCAGCGAAACGGCTCTGGCTAAGCGTAACAACCCTTCTGGCGATGGCGGAGGCTCGCGCAACGCGATCTTATCGTTCACAGCCGACAAGACGATCTACCAGACAGGCGAGCGTGCGCTTTTAAGCTGGGCATCAGCAGGCACTCGGTTCTGTAACGCGTCCGGCGCGTGGGACGGCAAGTGGCCTACCGAAGGGGTCTATCGCACCCCACCGCTGAATGCTTCTGGAACCTACCATCTGAAGTGCAGTTCGAAAGGTGGCGGTGTCAGCGAGAGCCTTGTGCTGACCGTTGAGGATCCCGCGCCAGAACCCGCGCCGGAACCGGCATCCGCGCCAGAGCCTGAACCGACGCCAGAACCAGAACCCACACCCGAGCCAGAGCCAATCCCTGAGCCGGAACCGACTCCGGAGCCAGTGCCTGAGCCCTCTGTCACGTTCTCGACCGATCAACGGGAAGTGCGTGTAGATGAGTTGGCTACGTTAAGCTGGAGTTCGACCGATGCAGATTCCTGCCAGGCAAGTGGCGACTGGTCTGGTCAGAAAGCCGTCGCAGGCTCGCAGCAGATTGGTCCGTTCGACAGCGCCAGCACCTTTACCCTGACCTGCTCAGGTCCGGGTGGCAGCGCTCTGGCCATGTTGCAGATTGACCGAATCGGCAGCGTACAGCTGAGCTGGCTCGCGCCTTCTGAGAACGTTGATGGCTCGTCTTTGACCGATCTCGCCGGATACCGAATCTATTTCGGCAGCAGCAGTCGCACCTACCAGGACAGCATCGTGGTAAATGATAAGAGCGCCACTTCGCATGAGTTTGAGGCTAAATCCGGCGAGTACTACGTAAGCATGAGCGCGGTCGATGCTGAAGGGAACGAGAGTGCTTTTTCCAATGAAGTGTTGAAGCTGCTGCCGTGAGCAGGTAATCAAAGGTCGGATGTGGGGCATAGGTTTTGAATAATCCTACGCTCCACCCAGCTGGTAGCTCCTGCGCGACGAGTACCAGCTGCCATCGTCTGCACCGATTTCCTCAGCTATCAGCGCATTTAATCGATCATTCAGAGTCAGGATCAGGTCTCGATGCGATTCAGGCTCAAACGCGAGGTTATTCAACTCGTGCGGATCTGATTCGGTGTCATACAGCTCCAGTTCGTTGTGGTGCAGGAGCGTGTCCCAGTCTTCGGGAATATGATGTTCTGCCGGCTTGAAGTAGCGGGCAAACTTGTAGCGACCATCACAGATACCCCGATAGCAGGCAAACTGCTCCAGAGACTGACCGGCGGCCAGCTGCTGTTTTTCGAGGTCTGTGAACTCGCCGCGAACCTGACCACGAAACAGGGTTTCGACAAAATCAACATCCCAGGCGAGGGTGGCGGTGTAGTTCAGCAGCATGCCGCGCTGGTCGCGTTCGCTGGTTTGTCCTGTCAGAGCTGGACTGAATGACACTCCTTTCAGATCCGGCCAGCGTTCGTAGATGTCGCTCACATCGGCGCCAGAAATAGCCAACAGCGTCGGGATCAGATCTACCGAGGTCGCCAGGCTGTCAGTTTCCTTTCCGCCCTGAATATCCGGGTGGTTCACAAAGCAGGAGACACCCACGTTCTCTTTGTAAATAGACGCACCTTTCTGCCGCATGCCATGCGCACCAGCCATCTCTCCATGGTCGGAGGTGAACACGACGATGGTCCGGTCTGCTTCGCCCGACTGCTCCAGCGCGTCCAGAACCTGGCAGATGTGCTGGTCAACGTCGCGAATGCAGTTGAAGTAGAAATTGCGATGATTGCGCCAGGCCGCTTCGTTATCGAGCGGCAGGTGGCCATACATCAGATCAGCCAGACGCTGGTCCTGCCGATGGGCGGAAGGTTTGCGGTCGAGATTGTCGGTAAAGCTGACTGGCAGTGGTATATCGAGCTGGTCGCGATAGATCGGCGCGTGAGGGGCGGGCAGCAGCGGGGCGACCCTGACCGGGTCGAGACGCTCCTCGGCCATGCTGCCTGTGGCATCGAAAAACATTACGTCGTGCGGATTAATGAAGTTGACTGCCAGCAACCAGGGCTGATCATCAGGCTTGCGGCCGTTTGCGCCGAGCAGCCAGTTGGCTGCATCGGCGGCAATGGCACCATCGTGCATATAGCCGTCCCAGGCCAGGCCGTGATGATCACCATCGTGGGTGTATTCATGGAAACCCCAGGGTTCCAGCGCCCGGGTGGTCTCTGGATAACGTTGCTGATCAAACTCGATGCCGTGGTTCAGGTGCGATAGATGCCACTTGCCCTTGTACGCTGCGTAGTAGCCGAGCTCTGCAAACATCGAGCCGAGGGTGGGCATGTTGCGCGGCAATTCAGGATGCGGCGGCACGTTGGGGTTCACAAACAATCCCGTCCGCTGGGTGTGCTGACCGGAGTAGATGACGGACCGGGACGGGCCGCACGGTGTCGAGTTCACCTGGAATTTTCGAAAAGCGATCGATTGCTCGCGCAGGCGATTGTGGCCGGGGAGCGCAAGAGCAGACGGCAGATCGACATATGACTGCTCCTGATCAGTGGTGATCATCAGAATGTTGAAAGGTTTCATCTGCCGCTCCGCTTTGAACAAATTCATTATTGACTATAGTCATAAATTTATGCAATCATTTTTGACTTCAGTCATTTATTTTCGAGTGTTTGGCTATGCCCAGGGCCGCGCAGCAGGTATCGGAACCGCAGAAACTCTCCCGCGTTGAGCGCAAACAGCAGCAGGCAAAGGCCCGAATCATTGCTGCGGCCACCGATCTGCTGAGCGAACGTCCCATTGATGACATCACCATTGCCGACCTTACCAGCGCTGCCGATGTTGGCCACGGCTCGTTTTATCTGCACTTCAAATCAAAACACGACGTGCTCACGCCGATAGTCGCCGAGTACGCCAGCGCCATGGACGAGCGCTTCCAGAGGCTCACCGCAGACCTGAGCGACCCTGCAGCAATCATTGCGCTGTCAGCTCGACTCACAGCTCGAGAAGTGAAGACCAATCCGATCTGGCGCTGGTATCTCAAACATTCGGCAGCTCCGCTGGAGGAGATGGCCATGGCATTCAGATCCTACAGTTTGCGCGATATCGAGAAGGGCATTCGCTCTGGCCGGTTTGAAATCTCAGATATCAAACTGACCACTAACTTCGGCTTTGGCGGCTTCATCAATGTGGTGAAGCAGTGTATGGACGAGGCAGATGTTGACGAGAAGGTCGACACAGCCACAGAACTGATGCTGCGCGTGTTCGGCGTGCCGGCTGAAGATGCCCACGAACTTGCCCACCAACCCTTACCTGCGGAAGAGACATCATGAAACTTGTAACGTTTTCCAACGCCGATTCTGATACGCCACGCACCGGTCTCCTCGTTGAAGGAGGAATCATCGATCTTGCTGCGGCTGGACTGCCGGCAACCATGATGGAACTGCTGCAGGCGGGTGACAGCGGGATGCAACGCGCCGCTGCACTCGCTGGATCATCCGCATTGATCAGCGCCGATGCGGTCACTCTGCACGCGCCACTGCCGAATCCTGGCAAGGTGCTGGCGATTGGTCTGAACTACGCTGATCACGTCGCAGAAAGTGGCATGGAAAAACCCAAACACCAGATGTGGTTCAACAAACAGCACAACTGCATCAACGGCCCCTACGCGGATATCAATCTGCCTATGGCGTCCAGTCGGCTCGATTACGAGGCGGAACTCTGCGTGGTAATCGGCAAACGCTGCAAACATGTGCCGAGAGAAAAGGCCCACGAAGTCATCGCCGGCTATTGCTGTGGTAACGATGTCAGCGTCAGGGACTGGCAGCTTCGAGTTCAGACCATGCAGATCGGCAAATCCTTCGATACTCACGGTCCGCTCGGCCCCTGGCTGGTAACCCCGGATGAAGTTGGCGACCCCCACAACCTGGAAGTCCGCTGCTGGGTGAACGGTGAGGAACGTCAGCATTCCAATACCAGACATCTGATCTTCGATTGCTTCGATGCCATCGCCCACCTGACTCAGGCGTTCACTCTGGACGTGGGCGACGTGCTGTACATGGGCACACCTTCCGGTGTTGGCGTTGCCATGCAGCCACCGCATTTTCTGAAGGCAGACGACGTCGTCAAGGTGGAAGTTGAGAAGCTCGGATTCATCGAAAACCGGGTTGTCGTCGAAGACGCTCGCTGCATCATCGAATAGGCCGGGGCCAGCTCATGACGCCTGACTACGATATAGCGATTCTGGGTCTCGGGCCGGTAGGCAGCGCCGCGGCGGTACTCCTGGCCAGGGCCGGACTGAAAGTCATCGCGTTTGACCGCGACAAAGAAGTCTACCTGCTGCCTCGGGCGGTCAACATGGATGGTGAAATCATCCGTGGTTTTCAGGCGCTCGGGTTGGGCGATGAGCTGAACGCGATGATGCAACGATTGCGTGAAGGTGAGTGGGTCGGCTTTGTTAATTCCCGGCGGGAGGTCATCTTTGGCTTCGAGCCGTCCGCCGGTGGCGTCAATGGCTGGGACACCAACGCGTTTTTTGACCAGCCTGATATTGATGGCTGGCTTCGCAACCGAGCCGCAGCAGAAGCTGATGTTGATATGCGTACCGGTTATGAAGTCAGCGCGTTCAGCGAAGTCGAAGAGGGTGTTGAGCTGCAGACGACCAATCTGGACACCAATCAGCGGGAGAGCTTCAGCGCACAGTATCTGCTTGGCTGTGATGGCGCTTCGAGCCTTGTGCGCAGATCGCTTGGGATCAGCTGGCAGAGTCTGGGCTACGACCAGGATTGGCTGGTGGTCGACATTGAGTTGAAATCCGGACACACCCTGGGCCCTCGAACCATGCAGGTCTGTGACCCGGATCGACTCGCCACCTATGTGGCGACTCGGGATCCCTACCGACGCTGGGAATTCCGCCTGAACGATGGTGAAGACTCTGAAGCTTTCTGCGCCGAAGCGAACGTCCGCGAGCTGATCGAGCAGTGGACTCCACCAGGCACCTACAGCCTGCGGCGATCAGCTCTCTATACCTTTCACGCCGCGGTGGCGGGAAGCTGGCGAGCGGGCAGAGTGCTGCTTGCCGGTGATGCCGCGCATCAGACACCGCCCTTCCTGGGTCAGGGTATGAACGCAGGCATGCGCGATGTCCTCAATCTGGCGTGGAAATTCAAGCTGATAAAACAAGGCAAAGCCACCGAGGCGTTGCTTGACAGCTATCAGGCTGAGCGTGATGCACACGCGCGTGACCTGGTGGACTGGGCTGTGAACATCGGCAAGCTGATGGAATTTTTCGCAGCGACAGAACAGGCTGAACGTGATGGCACTCCGCCTCCGCCGCCAATGGATCAGTCCTCAGGTTATGGCCAGGGTCGCACGGTGCCACCTTTGCGCGATGGTGTGATCTGTCACCAGCAGGTTGGCCTGGAGCGCCCCTGCGGTTTCCTGTTCAGCCAGCCGGATGTGCTCACCAGTGCCGGTGAGCGGGTACGTCTGGATGATCTTCTGGGTAACGGGTTTGCTGTTGTCCATCGCGGCCAGGTGCCAGCTATAGATGACATATCCACTGAGTTACTTGCAGCGACGGGCGGCCGACTGGTTGGCATCGATGAACTGGAAGTTGTACGCGGACAGTGGGACAGGCTGCTCGATGAGCACGACGCCGTTGTCGTGCGTCCCGACCGGTACGTGTACGGCTTCACAACCGAACAGATCAGCGTAAATGATCTGCTGCACGACGCTGCGCAGCAGATGTCCCTTATACCTGCTAACAGGAGTTGACCAATGAACGCACCGATCATGAAAGCCAGAGAAGTCGCTTATACCCGCCTTCGCGTTCCCGACCTCGACCGCATGGAGGCGTTTCTGAATGACTTTGGTCTCACGACTGTTGAAAAAAACGACCACGCGCTCTTTCTGAGGGGTGCAGGTCCCGACTATGTCGTGCACGTGGTTGAAAAGGGCGAGGCTGCGTTCCTCGGCTTTGCGCTGTACGCAAATAGTGAGAGTGATCTTGAGGCGCTGAGCGCGTCACCAGATGCATCCGACGTAGCAGCGATTGATGAGCCGGGCGGCGGCAAACGCGTCATCCTGACGGACCCGGACGGGTTCCAGATTGAAGTCATCCACCGTACCCAGACGCACGCGCCGCTGCTTCAGAATACCGATCCCGTCAACTTCGGGGGTCGCCAGGAGCGACACGGAGACACCGTCCGATGCCCGCGCCAGCCGGCACGCGTTAAACGTCTCGGTCATGTCGGCATCAACGTTGCGAACCTGTCCCGAAGCTGGGACTGGTACTATCGGCACCTGGGCATCGTGCGTAGTGATGGCGTGGGTGTGGGTGATAAAGATTTTGCCTATTTCTGCCGGTTCGATCGCGGCGAGGAGTTTACTGACCATCACTCGGTGCTGCTGGCGCAGACATTCGACGAACCTGGTTTCAATCACTGCTCGTTTGAAGTTGTCGATATCAACGACATCTACGTCGGCAACGAACACCTCGAGGCGCAGGGCTACAAACACAGCTGGGGAATTGGTCGACACACCCTGGGCAGTCAGATCTTTGACTACTGGCGTGATCCCTGGGGCATGATCCACGAGCATTTTGTTGACGGTGACATTATGAACGCTGAGCACGAGTTTCAGATCCACGGTCCGGACGTTGGCGCTGCCAGCCAATGGGGACCACAGATGCCGTCAGACTTTGGTCGTACGGTTACCGACTGATGGACCTCGGCATCCGCAACCGGCGCGCGCTGGTGTGCGCGTCAACGCGCGGATTGGGCTATGCCTGTGCGCAAGCCCTGGCGCGTGAGGGCTGTGCTGTCCTCATCAATGGCCACGACCGCGGCCGACTCGACGCAGCCGTCGATTTACTGCGCGCAACAGGTGCACAGGTCGACGGAGTCCTGGCGGATCTGAATCAGCACGAAGAGCGTTCGCGCCTGCTGGAAGCTGCCGGTGAGATCGACATACTCGTTAACAACAATGCCGGACCACCACCTGGCCACTACCAGAAATGGCAAACTGACGACTGGTACCAGGCGCTTGAGTCCAACATGCTCGGCGCTATTGCGTTGATTCAGGGATTGGTGCCCGGTATGTGTCAACGTAAGTTTGGGCGGGTGGTGAACATCACCTCAGCCATGGTGAAATCGCCGCGCGCGCCTATGGGTCTGTCCACGGCAGCGCGTTCCGGGCTGACGGCCTACTGTAAAGGACTCTCTCAGGAAGTCGTCGCCGACAACGTCACCATCAATAATCTGCTGCCCGAACGCTTCAACACCGACAGGCAGCGCTACATGGCGCAGCGGATGATGCAGGCCTCAGGCATCACGATGGAGGAAGCCATGCGCCAGATTGCAGACACGATCTGCGCGAAACGGCTTGGCGATCCGGCTGAATTTGGGGATACCTGTGCGTTTCTGTGCAGTCATCAGGCGGGGTTTATGTCGGGTCAGAACATACAGCTGGATGGCGGTTCTTACCCAGGGCTGATATAGAGTCACCATGGAACTCATACTCATTCGGCATGGCCTGCCCATGCACATAGAAAACCGTGACGGCCAACCGGCTGATCCCCCTTTATCCGACATCGGTCACTCCCAGGCCGACCTGATGGCTACCTGGCTGCAGCACGAATCCATTGATCATCTGTATTCTTCTCCGATGGCGCGCGCGCATCAGACTGCCGAGCCGCTATCCCGCGCCCAGGGTTTGAGTATTGAATTACGCGAAGGCGTAGTTGAATTTGACCGCAACTCTGAAGCCTATGTCCCTGTGGAAAAGCTCAAACAGGTTGATTACGACCGCTGGCTTAAACTGATGAAAGGCGACGTTGGCGTGGATTTCGAGGCATTCAGCAACACGGTTGTCGCAACGCTTGAAGGCATCGTGGAGCGCCACCCGGGTAAGCGCGTCGCGGTGACCTGCCATGGAGGGGTCATCAATGTCTGGACCGCGCACGTGATCGGCTTTTCGCCCAGGATGTTTTTCAATCCGGACTACACCAGTATTAATCGCTACCAGTGCGCCAGCACCGGAGAGCGCTCAGTGATTACCCTGAACGAAGCCGTACACCTGCGCGAGGTGCAGGGCTAAGCGGCCGCGGCCTGATCAGGAACTACGAGTCGGGTGCCCACCCTCGGTCACCCACTGTGCCGCAGCGGCGGGCATTGACGCGTTAAGATGCTCGTCATAGCGCTTGAGTTCCTCAGCGCTCAGCACATCGCGCCAGCGGCCATTGCTGCCTTTGAACAGAAAACCTTTGGTGCCGCCTTTGAAGCCGAAGCTCATGTCGCCGACCATGGCTTCGTTTTCCCGCATGTTTTCAAACATGCAGCGTGAAACCACATCCGGCCAGATTGCCTGGGGAATCTCGATGTCGAGGAAACCGGCAATACGCCGCATCTGCCCACCGAGGTCCTTTTTCAGGTCGTTAAAGTGCACCAGCAGCAGGTTTGATTGATCTTTTCTTTCCCAGTAGCTGTTTGCCAGCTTGAAAAACTGCTCGTCCGATGAGCCCAGCCAGTGCTCGAAAAAAGCATGCACGTCGCCTTCGAAGTTGGGCATCGGGGGAATGCCGTCCTTGATCGCCTGCTCATTGAGAGCGTCGGTGAAAATCATCCGGTCCATGTGATTGACCATGGACATGAAGGCGTCTCGGCCATCCCGGCAGACAAAAACGTAACGCGCGTCATCGAACCACGGAATGCCATCTGCAGGAGTGTGTGACTTCATGACCCGGCGATGGGTCTGGGCTTCGAGCGCCGCGTGCATCTCGTCGGCCGGCCGCATTTTCATCTCGATCCAGGGCGACAGCTCCATCACCGGTGCCGGAAAGTCCCCATTCGGAAAAATGAGGTTGGTGACGATGGTTTGGGTCCAGGTGGTGCCGCACTTCGCTGGTGTGCAGATGAAAATATCCCCAGCGCGGTGTTTGAAGCCCTGCCATCGATCAGTTGTATACACGGCTGTGTTGTAGCTCTTCATCAGATACCCCTCATTGTCGTCATTGTCTCCCATAGTGCGTTAGTATGGCGCGTTCAAGTTTGCCGGCAAGTACCTGATATGCAATGGATTTCTGTTTCGCTTCTGGTTCTGTATTCTGCGGCGGCAACTGCGCAGACGGCCACCCTTCAGCTCAATGATGGGTCCTCTGTCGTTGGCGAAGTTCGCTCACTCGAAAACGGTGTTTACCTGATCGAGGGCGCATCGCTTGGCCGTGTTGAGATTTCCCAGGACAAAGTGCGCAGCATCCAGTACGGAGCTTCCTCAGCCGCACTGTCCGGCGGGATGTTGAGCGCTCAGCCAGCACTCGATGTGGATGCGCTGGGCGCAAGTATGATGGCGAATCCGGCGATTCTTTCGATTATCCAGTCGCTGAAGACTGATCCCCAGTTCCAGTCGGTGATCGCGGATCCGGAGATCCAGCGGGCCATCAATACTGGTGACTATCTCAGTCTGATGGCGAATCCGAAGATTCTCGAGCTGATGAACCACACCATGGTCAAGGCGATCTCCGGCGAGCTGCAGCGCTAGGGTAGAGCCTGGCCTGCAGGCAGATATTCCAGCGAAAAGACTTGTCCACAATCAAGATCTGGGAGTCTGACGTTAAGCCGCGACAGAAAGTTGGTAAAGCTGTTAACGACTCGCCATTGGATATTGTTGCGTCGTACAATGCGGTCTCTTCCACCAGATCGTCCGGTTAGAGATGCGCTGCCGTAACTGCGATACGATTAATCCAGAGAACTATCGCCACTGCTCCAATTGTGGAACCGGTTTAGCAGGTTGTGAAGTCTGCGAATTTGAGAATTTACCGGGAGCCAGGTTCTGTGGAGGCTGTGGACGACCCATCGGCGGTCCTCCAGAGGTGCAGCAACGTTCGATATCGGCGGAGCGACGCTTTACGACGATTCTCTTCTGTGATCTCATCGGCTCGACTGCACTTTCAACGACCCTCGACCCTGAAGAGTTGCGCTCGATCATAATCAGCTACCACGACATGTTCAGAAAGGTTGTTGAAGAACATGATGGGTTTGTGGCCCAGTATCTGGGTGATGGAATATTGGCCTATTTTGGCTATCCGAGCGCGCGCGAGGACGATGCCGAGCGTGCCGTAAGAGCCGGTCTGGAGTTGGTTGACGAAGTGGCCAGCAGTGATTCCGGCTATGAAATTCGAGTAGGAATCGCCTCCGGTATGGTTGTTGTTGGTGATCTCACCGCAAATAACTTTTTTGATCGAGAACCTGCTGTTGGCTCCACCCCGAATCTGGCTGCCCGTCTGCAGGAAGTGGCACAGGGTGGATGCGTAGTGGTCTGTCCAACCACGCGAAATCTGGTCGGTGGGCAGTTCAAATTCGAAGATCTCGGGTCTCACGATCTGAAAGGCTTCGGTGAACCCGTTCCGCTATCTCATGCAGTCGCCGAACATACAGGCATCAACCGCTTTGAGGCATCGCGTGTCAATCATCAGCTGGCGAATCTCGTTGGTCGCGATCAAGAGCTTGAAAAGATTATGCAATCCTGGGAGCTGATGAAAGTCGGCAACGGCCAGGTTGTGTGTTTGCGAGGCGAGCCGGGATTTGGGAAGTCGCGCCTGACACTGGCAGTCACCGCAGTACTTGCTAACGAACAATACATTTCACTCAGCTATCAATGCGGACCACATTTCAGCAATACCGCGCTATATCCCTTCATCAGCCAGATTGAACGATCAGCCGAATTTGCACGCGGCGATAGTGCTGACGAAAAACTGGACAAGCTCGAAGCGCTGCTGTCGCGCACCGGTTCAGACGATTTCGGCGGTTCCGTTCGATACATCGCGGCATTGACTTCTATCCTGTTCGCTGAGCGATACGCACCCATCGAAGAGAGTGCAGAACGCCAGAAAGAACGGACGCTGGATATGCTCCTGCTGCAGATCCAGGCGCTAGCTGCCAGGCAGCCATTACTGGTGCTTTTTGAGGATGTTCACTGGATCGACCCTACATCGCTGGAATTGTTGATAAAAATTGTCGAGATGATCGATAAGCTACCGGTGTTGCTGCTGGTGACCTGCAGACCTGAATTCACTCCGCCTTGGCAGGAGCTGGCACACTCAACAATCATCGATCTGGTGCGGCTAGGTGACCGCGAGAGCATGAAGATTATCGATGATATCTCTGCACCCGCCACGCTGCCGGATGCTGTGAAGCAGGGCATTCTTGCCAGAAGTGAAGGAAATCCACTGTATATCGAAGAGTTGACTTCCTCCGTTGTTGAATCCGATTCTTCTGGTGGAAAGTTGAATCGGTCAGTGGTTCCTGAGTCACTACAGACATCATTAAACGAACGTCTGGATCGTCGCTCCAGTAATAAAAACGTTGCTCAGGTCGCCGCAGTGCTCGGCCGGGAATTTACGCTCGATCTACTGACCGCTACCACACAGATACCGATGGCAGAACTGGGAATCATTCTCGAACGCCTGATCGATGCCGACATTATCCAACGCAATTCTGATCTGATTGAACCGACGTATCGTTTTAAACATGCTTTGCTGCAGGATGCTGCGTATGAATCGATCCTCCTGATCGAGCGCGCAAAAATTCACCGACGAGTTGCCGATGCACTCGAGGCTGAATTCCCCGAGATACTTGAAAAACAGCCGGAAGCCATCGCTCGACATCTCTCCGAGGCCGGAGAAGCGCAGCGCGCCATCAACTATTGGGTCAAGGCAGGGGAGCGGGCAGCCGGCCGCGCAGCTCATGCTGATGCCGTAGATCACTTTTCGAAGGCTCTCGCGCTTTTAGAAAAACTACCAGAATCGATCGAGCGTCATCACCTTGAGCTGAAGCTTCTCGGGGCGTACGGATTCAGTCTCTCTGCCTCCCAGGGGTATGCGGCTCCCGAGGTAGAAGCTGCACAACTTCGTGCACTCGAGCTCTGCGAACTGATTGGTGATGAAGAATCCCTTTATGCCGTCAAGAGACGCTTGGGCACATTTTTTATCGTGCGCGGCGAGTTTGATCGAGCTGGGGAACTTGCTCACCAATGCATTGAGCTGGGCGAATCACGGGATCGCCCCGACTATCTGATTGAAGGCTACAATGCACTCGGCTATGTTCTCGGTTACCAGGGTCAATATGACGATGCGATGAAAGCGCTGGAGCACGCCGCGCACCTGTATCAGACTCATGGTGGCCACAATTTTTCTTACCCGACCGAGCAGAACCCTCTGCTGGCGGTCTTGGCTATGATGGGAAAGATCTCATCTGTTCGAGGCGAGCTGAACCGGGCTTTGAACTTTGTTGGCGAGGCAGCCGAACTTGGAAAGCGTCTAGGTAGACCATTCGACCAGGCCTACGTCGAGAACTATTTTTCGGTGATAGAGCACTTTCAAGGTTCACCGGAAGACGGGCAGTTACATGGCAGGGA
>Ga0316191_10002117_pt1 | contig 14331 bp, 14 predicted proteins | sample Eddworburr2cm_MG_FD_204928 | JGI IMG/M metagenome (GOLD analysis project Ga0316191, IMG submission 204928) | Coastal sediment microbial communities from Maine, United States - Eddy worm burrow 2 cm | ecosystem: Environmental > Aquatic > Marine > Coastal > Sediment | place: USA: Maine...
CGCATCCGTTGGGCCGAGCAGACGCAGGTCATCGCGTTGAGATACGTAGTCCAACAGCGGTTCCAGCAACGCCGTCTCATGGGCCCGCATCAAACCCTGCGTCTGACGCCCACGTTCCGCCGGGTCCAGGTCCCCACCACCGTGGTGGTGGGCCAGCCCGTCGATGTAATCCACCATGCCGGCGCAGGCCGCGATCTGGGCATGGTCCGGCCCCGCCGGCGTGAAGCGTTTGACCGGTGAGCCGCTGTTGAAATAATGGGCCTGGTTGGGCAGACGATCGGCCAGTTCCCGCATCATCGTCATGATGCCCTGATGGGGCCCGTAGGTTTTGTAACTAGAGAACAGATAGATGTCCGCGCCCAGCGCGTCGATGTCCGGCAGGCCGTGGGGCGCAAAGCTCACCCCGTCCACGCAGGCCACCGCGCCGGCCTGGTGAATCATCTTGCACAGATCGGCCACCGGATTGATCTGTCCCAGGATGTTTGAGCAGTGGGGGAAGCACACAAGACGCGTCCTTGGGTCGAGCAGGGTGGCCAGTTTGGCGGGGTCCAGCGCGCCGGTGATCGGGTCCACCTGCCATTCCCGTATCTCGATGCCCGAATCCGCCAGACGGCGCCAGGGACCGGTGTTGGCCTCGTGGTCCTGGTTGCTCACGACGACCACGTCACCCGGTTCCAGCATTTGTCGGAACGCCTGCGCCAGCACATAGGTGTTCTGGGTGGTGGAGGGACCAAAACTGAGCGTATCCGCGCCCACGTTCAGCAGCTCTGCCAGGCGGTGCCGAGCCTCGTCCATTTCCTCGCCGGCCAGCCGCGATGCCGGATAGGGTCCATAGGGCTGGACCTTACGTTGGCGATAATACCGGGTCAGCCGGTCAATCACCGGGCGGCAGGCGTAGGATCCGCCGGCGTTCTCGAACAATGCTTGACCCTGGAGCGACGGCTCCTGGAAGGCCGGGAACTGAGCGCGCACGTAGTCTATGTCGAGTTCGGGCATTGGGTCTCCATTGCGGGGTGGGTGGGGGATGCCGGACTGCGCGCCAAGGTATCAGGGCCGGTGATTCGGGACCTTGGCACAAAATGCATCGGAAGGTGGAAAACACACCACCTGGGAATGCTGCGGTCCCCTGCAACCGAACCCGCCGAATTGTCACCCGCCTCAGTAATCCATCCCACCCCCGTCGAAGTCCATGCTGGAATCCATGTCCATGCCCGGTTCCATACCCATGTCGCTGTCCATCGAGTCCGAAAACCCACCTGTGTCCCGTGGCTCCAGGTAGGTGTCATCTTGAAGCAGCGGTTGTCCCATGGGCATGGGCTCGGGTGTTAGATCGGCCGGCGCGGTTTCCTCAAACGAAGGCTCACCGTCAAACGTCGTCTCCGGGAGTGACTCGGGCTCCGACTCCAGATCAGTCAAGTTGTCCTGATCCAACTCCGAGGCGTCCAGCTCTCCACCATGCGTCAAATCGGCCGGAGCGTAATCGAACTCGGGAGAATCCACAAACGCGTCCATGGTATCGAGTTCGGCCTCGTCCATGGATACATTCAGATCAAGATCCGCCACATCGATTTCATAGTCCACCAGGTCCCAGTCGTAGTCGATGACATCGATGGCGTCGTAGTAGACGTCAACGTAGATGAACGTATAGTCCGGAACCCAGACGCCCCACGGACCCCACCACCAGTGCCACCCCCACAGCATACCGTCGATGATGCGTAGCGTAATCAAGGCGGCGAGAAAGTCGCCCAGAGTATCGCGGGAACGGTAGATGGTATCTGAGCTGCGGCGTATCTCCTTTAGGCCTTTGATCGAGGTGCTGTTGCTGTTGGCCTTGTTCTCGACTTCGTCCAGTTTTGCCTGGAGTTCCTTTTGTTTCGCCCGTATTTGAGCCAGTTGCTGTTTCTCCTTGCCGCTGAGTTCCCCGCCCTTTGCTTTGCGCGCCGCCGCTTTGCCATAGCTGCTGTCGAGCCGGGCCACCGCACCTTCCACCCGGGAAAGGGCCTCGGTCACTTTTGGGTCCCGGGCACCGGTTCGCTCGTAAGCCACCTTGGCTTCGGTTACCGCACTCACCGCATCACCCATTCCGCGGAAAAAGGTCTGATCCTTGAGGTGAAGCCCTCGCTCGGTCTTGTCGATCGACTCGTTGAGTCGCCTGAGTGCGTGCCATAACGGTTTGGCGGTTTCGGCGTCGGTTTGGAGCTTGGGGTCGGCGGATTCCCGTGCACTCTTTACCAGATAACCCACCGCCCGGTCCGCGCTCTTGACCAGCCCCGCCGCGTCGGTCTTCTCACCCTGATCCGCGGCATTTGCATAGGATGTGGCGGCCAGCACCACACACAGGGTCCACACCAGGATGCTTCCGGTTGATCTGCGAGTCGTCATGCGCTCAAGCTGAAAATTGTTCATTGATAATCCGTTCTTCCAGTGAGTGTCCGCTGTCGAACAGTACGGTCATGGATCGGGATACATCCACACTGACGCGAACGTGAGCAGCGTCTCGAATCTCGCTGGAGTCCGCGGACACAGCCAATGGCCGCTTAATTGGGTCGAGATTGGTGATCTCTACCACCGAGTTGTAGGGAAGCAGGGCTCCGCGCCAGCGTCTGGGTCGGAATGGGCTGATCGGCGTCAGGCCCACAATGTCCGCGCCGATGGGGATGATCGGGCCGTGCACTGACAGATTGTAGGCGGTACTCCCAGCCGGAGTGCAGATCAGCACGCCATCGCTCATCAGCTTGTCCATGCGGATTTTTCCGTCCACGGAAATCTGGAGGTTGGCGCTTTGGTTCGAGTGACGCAGCACGGCGATCTCATTGAACGCCAGCGCTTCGTGCGTCTTTCCGTTGATATCCGTCGCCTTCACTTGCAGGGGGGACAGCCGTTCGGCCTTGGCCGCGGCGACCCGGGTTTGCAGCGTGAACTCGTTGAAGCTGTTCATCAAAAAGCCCACCGTACCCAGGTTCATCCCATAGATAGGCCGTTGTGCAGACATGTACCGGTGCAGGGAGTCGAGCATGAAGCCATCACCACCCAACGCGACGATGACGTCGGCCTGTTCCGGTGGAACGAAATCGTGCTGCAGGCGCAATCGTTTCAGACCGTCTTGTGCACGCGTGCTGGCCGACGCCACGCAGGCCAAGCTCAACTGTGTCATTGCTCTTGCCTCTGTTCGTTATTGTATCCGGTTCCCGGCTGCATCAGATCTTGCTTGCGAACGAGTTGGTGCGGCGCTGGCCGCCAACAGCGCAACGCCAAACCGGTGACGCGCCCGGCTTGGTGGGCTTGCCGACGGCCTGCTCCTTGACCTGCTGGAATCCCGCTTTGCCAAGCAGCGGGATACTTGCAAACCAGTGCAGCTCCACAACCAGCAAAACGCCGCCGATCAAGGCGGCGGATTCGCCGGCGGAAAACCCGAAGATGGGTATCACGACCGGGTTGATTGTAAAGATAGGGAACGCCCCGAAGAACAGCAGCAGGCCCAGCCTGTGACGCCAGCCGGTGTTTGGCGCCGCGCCAACCTCACGGTTGCTCATATGCCTCGCTCCAGGTTCGACCGCTGGGACAGGAGGGGGGCGATGCAGTGGCTCAATCCTCGGTCCTTCCCGCGGGAAGAAACAGTGACAGAAGCAGCATGATCGCCACGACTACTGCCATCGCCCTCAGTGCCGCGGCCAAGCCTCGTACCGCCGCCTGGTCGACGATTTGTGGGAATGCCGCCCGTGTTTTCGCCGGCAGCGTGGCGATGAAAGCCTGCTCTTCGGTTTTAGTGATCTCCTGAAACGTGTCTTCCAGTTCCACCACGATGTTCTGATGCTCGATCTGGCTCAGCGATGCGCCTTCAAGCATGGCGTAGTCGTCCGCCATGGCGCTGTAGACCGCGCCGAACAGCACCGACCCTGCCAAGGCAATGGCGAAGCCCTGACCGACGATTTCCTTTGCTGTTTCCGACAATCCGGAGGCCGCGCCGCCCTGCTCTTGCGTCACCGTGGACATGGTCACGGTGGCGATCTGGGCCATGATGAGTCCGGCCCCTGCACCAACCAGGATCATGGCCAGCAGCAGGTCCATTGGTCGCATGTCGATGGCGGCGTCGCGGCCCGTAAGCCAGATCCCGATCGCCATCACAAGGCAACCGGTTGCGATGATCCACTTGGGCTTGATGTGCTTGCCCAGATTGGCGGTCCCGAACGAAAATACCGCCACCAAAACGCTGAACGGCAGGATGGTCAGGGCAGTCTGCAGAGAATCGAAGTGAACCCCGGCTTGAAGAAACACCGAAACCGCGAACAGCAAGCCAGCGATCACCAGGTACAGCAGTGCCTGTACCGTCATGCCGAGGGTGAACGGTATGTTGCGAAGCAACGCCGCATCGAGTAGGGGCGACTCACCTCGCCGCATCAGGCGCTGTCCCCGCACGAAAAACGCGACCAGCAGGACGATGCTCAGCAGATAGAGAAACGGCACCACCGAAAAGCCGAACAATGCGAGTTCATGCTTGCCTAGCATCAGCGGGCGTTTTTCGGTCAGCCAGCCATATTGTCCCGCCAGGGTGGAACTCAGGAGAAAGGTGCCAAACCCCAGTACCGAGAGCACCACGCTAGGCAGATCGATTTTGACGCGGCTGTCTTTTTCTGTCTCCGGCAGTGTCATGGCGAGTAGCACGGTCAATACACCGGCGATGGGCGATAGGCTGAGAGCGATGCGCCAGCCATATTCATTGGCCAGAAAACCCACGATGACCGGAGCGATAGCCGAGACCGCCGAGAGCACCGCGCCATAGATGCCGAAAGCGAGCGCCCGTTGGTTGCCCTCGTAAAAGTGCATGATCATGGCAATGGAGGTGGGAATGACGAGTACCATTCCCGACGGCCAGACCAGACCCCATGCGACGGTGAAAAACGCGACGTTGGGGCTGAACACGACGGTGGTCAAACCCACCGTGTAAATGATCACCCCGAGGAGGAAGATTTTCTTCTTGCCGAATTTGTCCGCCAGGCGCCCGGCGGTGACCATCAGCGACCCGGCGATGAAAGAGGCCGCCACGATCACGAACTGAAGATTGGCAACCGAGGTGTCGAGATCCTTGACGATGGCGCCGATCAGCACGTTAACCCCGAAAGAGGTGATGTACATCATCACCATGGACAAGGCGATTGCGATCAGGGGCCGCCAACTCGCCTGGGTGGATTGATCCATCTTGGGTCCCGTTGAGTTCTGTGCTGGCGCAGGCTGGAAATCGGTCAGGCCGGCAGTGGCGGCCCGATGTGCTCGAGGTACTCGGGCACCTGGTCACGGGCGAACACCTCCGCCTGGGTCTCCGGCCGTTTGACCCAGTTCGCCTGATCGCCGCTGACCAGAATCATCCCGGGTCGGGGCAACGCGTTGAAATTGCAGGTGTAGGGTTCGATGTAGGAGCCGGTGTTGAGAAAAGCGATGATGTCGCCCGATTCCAACGCCGGCACCGGGGCTTGCTCCGCCAGGCACTCGTAGTTGCAGGTGATGCCGGCGATGTCCACTTTGCTGTTGGCCTCGCGATCGGCTTTGTTGGCCACCAGATATTGAAACGGCGCCGTCACGTTGAGGCTCCCGACGCTGAGAAACACCTCCGAGGTATCCGTCTCGGCCCAGACTCGGTCGATGCTGGCGGTCTCGTGCTTGATTACATGCACCTTGGTCAGGTGAATGCCGGTCTCGTTGTGCAGCGCACGCCCGGGCTCCACTTCCAGCAGCAGGCCCTGCGTACTGAGGCCGTTTTCCCGCATGGCATCGCGGAAGGCGGTGGTCACGGTCTTGGCATATTCTTCGACCGTGGGCGTGGCGTAGTCGGTGACCGCGACGCGGCTTTCCAGGTCGTGTTCGGCGGCGAAACCACCGCCGACGCTGACGATGTGTGGCGTCCATCCGTCACCCATGCCGTCGCTGATTTGTTTGATGAGTACGACCAGGTTGCGCACCAGTGACTGCCAGAACACCGCCTTCTTGCTATGCCGCCCGGAATGGGTATGCACGCCCACAAGATTGACCCACTGGGATGCCCGGATCCTGGGCACCATGGGCAGCATCTCGGAGGTGGGGATGCCGTACTTTACCGTTTGTGTCATGTCGCGGATGGTGCGGTTGGGAAAGAAATCCGAGGCATCGTCCAGATCCACTAGATGCGGCTTGAGCCGCAGGATGATGTCTGCTTTCTTGCCCAGCGCCTGGGCCTCACGCTCGCAGTAGTCCAGCTCCCGCGGGCTGTCCAGAATGATGTGTATGCCAAGGGAGATGGCTTTGCGAATGATCTCCGGGCTCTTGATCGAGCCGTTGACCGCGATGTCCTGGGGCGGGACTCCGCCGCGCAGGGCGACTTCCAACTCACCGAAACCGAAGGTGTCGCAACCGCAGCCCTCCCGGGTCAGGATGCGCCGTATGGCCGTGACCGGATTGGCCTTGATCGCACCCATCACACGCACCTCGCCCTCCAGCCAGCAACTGGCGAAGGCGTCGTGGTAGCGGTGGTAGTTCGCCACCAGACGGCGCTCCGAAACCACAAACAGGGGTGTCCCGAACTGGCGTGCAAGCTCGACGGTGTCGCAGTCCTCGATAAAGAGGTGTCCATCGCGAATGCTGAGCGGATCATTGAGCGTGTTCATTGCGAAACCTTTTCATCATTACGTCGCGATGGATCACGCGGTCGCCCTTGAGCAGATACCCGCCTCCGGCGACGTCGCCTATGCGGCCCGCCCGTATTCCTTCTTCGATTGAGATGATCGAGGGCACATCGTGCGGGTGTTTCTGCGGATCGGGGATATAGCCCGCCAACTGAGTTTCAAGCTGGTCGTAGTCGAACCGGGGTGTTTCGAATGCAAGGTTCGGTTGTTCGCTCATACTCATTCCTTCGGTGCTTACCAAGCGACGGCCTCATGGCCTGTGAAAAAACCTCCGGTTGGCAGATCCGTCCCTGGGCCGGTCAGCCAGAGATAGGCCGCCACCGCCTCCGCTGGCGTCATGGAGTTGACGGCATCGCCGCAGTCCGGCAGCTCCTCGTGTCCCATGTCAGTCGGTACCCAGCCTGGGCAGGCGGAATTCACCTTGGCCCCGGAGGCGGCGAGTTCTTTGGCGAAGAGCACGGTCAGTGCGTTCAGCGCAATCTTTGAGGATTGGTAGGCAGGGCAGATGTCTTTCTTGAGCGGAGAGTGCGGATCGGCAAGTTGCGTCAACATGGCGACCTGCGTCGCCATTTTCAATGCCCTGCCGCTGCTGGCTTTTAACAGTGGGTCGAGTTCGCGTAAGAGCTGGTGAGGGCCAAAGAGATTGACCTCGAACGTATCCCTCAAGATGGCGTCGGTTGCGCCTGTCGGCTGTAGGGTGAGGCCCAGAAGTAGCGCTGCGTTGTTGATCAGAATATCCAACCGTTCCGGGTCCGCGATGATTCGCTGCGTCGCCGCGGAGATGCTCTCGGGACTGGACATATCCAGCGTTCAGGGGGACAACTGAAATCCCTTCGCTGCCCAATGCGGCCGCGGCTTGGCCGCATTTCTGCGCATCCCGGGCACCGAGCAAAACATGGACGCCCTGCTGCCCCAATTGGCGTGCCGCTTCCAATCCAAGGCCCCGATTTGCGCCGGTCACCAGCGTCACTCGCTGCTCGGTCACCACTGAGCCTCTCAGATGCCCGGCGCCATGCCGCCAGCGACGGGGAGCACAATGCCGGTGATGTAGGAGGCCCCTGGGCTCGCCAGATAGGCAATCGCGTCCGCAATCTCACCGGGCTCGGCCGGTCGGCCCATGGGGATGCTGGCATTTTCCTTGGCGGCGGCTTCCGCCACTGAGATGCCTTCGGCTTCCGCGATAGCGGCGTAGGCCGTCTGCAACATGTCGGTGTTGATTGCGCCGGGGGCGACGACATTGGCGCGAATTCCTTGGCCCGCGAATTCAAGCGCCAGCGCCTTGGTGGCGCCCACCAGTGCGTGCTTGGTGGCCACGTAGGGATACGGCATGCCAACGCTGACCGCTATGCCGGCGGTCGATGCGACGTTGACGATTGCCCCGCCGCCGGCTTTGGCCATGTATGGGATGACGCCACGGCACAGCTCCATAGTGCCTTTGACGTTGACACCGTAGTTGGCGTTCCAGTCCTTATCCTGGTTCTCGGACAACACCGCTGAGCCGAAGCCGACGCCCGCGTTGTTGATGAGGATATCGACCTTGCCCCAGGCGTCGGCGACCTGCTTGACGGCGGCGTCGACCTGAGCGGCATCGGAGACGTCGACCAGCACGGCCATGGCTTTGCCGCCATTGGCCTGGATCTCGGCGACATTGGCCTCGACGCCTGCCTTGGAGCTTGCGCGTCCGGTCAGTGCGACCATGGCGCCAAGCTCGGCGAGCTTGACGGCGATGGCCTTGCCCAAGCCCTTGGCCTTGGTGGCGCCGGTGACGATGGCGACCTGATTTTCGAGTAGGTTCATTTCTGCGCCTCCCAGTCGGCGCGCAGGCTCTCCTCGGTCCAGCCGTGGCGACCGGCCTGGGTCTTGAAGAAGGGGTCCCAGTGGCTGGCGAGCACCTCGACCTCCTCGGCATTGGACGTCAGGCTCTTCCAGCCCCCGGCGCCCGGCATGCGGCAGCCGCGTGAGCCTGGCAGCGGCTTGGTGTTCTCGATGGCGGTGGCGAGGCGGTCGGACTTGGCCTTGACCTCGGCGATGGGTCCGAACTTGGAGGGGTCGATGCAGATGTAGTAGCTGCCGCCGACCGAGGTGCCGGTGGCCTTGCCCTCGACGAAGTCGGTCAAGGTCGGGACCTCCGGGGTGATGACGCCGCCTGGGTTGATGATGCCAGTGAGCAGCTCGTTCCAGAGGTTCAGCATGTAGATCCGTGGCTCGTGCAGGGCCTGGAAGCAGGACTGGTCGTAGACCCGGCCGTAGCCCTCGACTGGACGGGCGTAGGGCGCCAGGTCATTGCCCAGCTTCCCGGTCTCGGGGTCGATCACGGCGTTGTACTTGAGCTTGGTGCCCTGCAGCACGGCCTGGGCCGTGTCCGCGTCATACCACTCGCAGAGTTTGGTGCTCATCCACACCGGAGGCTTCTCGCCGCCGGGGCCGATGGCATCAAGCGGCGGCACGGAGATCGTGTTGCCCATGCCGCCCAGGGGCGAGCACATGGGCACCGAATTGTTGGAGGTCTGGGCGACGCAGTCCTCTTGATAGGCGAGCCAGGTGTAGGACCCAAAGCTGCCGGCGTCGTTGTGGTTGAAGCCGAAGACGATGGAGATGCCATGCTCCTTCGCCTTGGCGATGGCCGTGCGGGCCACCTTGGTCATGGTGTAGTAGCCTGACGAGCGCTTGCCGTCGATGGCGGCCCAGGTCGGACCCTCGCCGACGATGGTCGGTTCGGCCTTGATGTCAAGGGCGCCCATCTGGTTGGTGAGGTCGATGGCCTCGTAGACGCCGAGCCCCTGGTTCAGCTTGCCCTGGCGGATGCCGATCATCAGGGCATCGGCGACGGCATCCCCATGCTCTTCCGTGGCACCCTCCGCCATCCAGCACCGTTTGAGGCAGTAACGCAGGAAGTCTGCGTTTGTTTTCTTGGTTTCGCCTTCTGCGGCCATGTTTGCCTCCTCGAGTCGAGATTGGTTGGGCGACCGCTACTCGGCGGCCAGGGTGTTATAGGCGTTGATGCTCATGCCCGCCGTGAAGCCACCATCGACGGCGATGGCCTGTCCGTTGATGAAGCCGCAGTCGTTGGAGGCCAGGAAGTGGATCATCGCGGCGATCTCCTCCGGCTCGGCGATGCGACCCATGGGAACGGCCTTGCGCTCCATGCGAAGCTGCGGCTGACCTTCCGGGGTATTGGCCATGGGCGTGTTCACCGAGGTCGGGCAGATCACGTTGCAGCGGATGCCCTTCTCGCCGAGCTCGACGGCCGCGGTGCGGGTGATGCCGATGACGGCCCACTTGGAGGCCACGTAGGGGGCCAGGTAGGCGACACCCTGAAGTCCGGCGACGGAGGAGACGTTGACGATGCGCCCACCCTCGTTCATCCGCTGCACACCGTGCTTGATGCCGAAGACGACCCCCTTGGTGTTGATGTTGAAATTCTTCTCGAAGTCGCTGATGTCCGTCTCCATCAGCACGTCGTAGCCGAAGTTGGCGCCGGCGTTGTTCACCACGATGTCGAGGTTGCCCACGGTCTCTTGGGCGATCTTCATCAGGTTGGCGACCGAGTCTTCGCTGGAGACGTCGCACTGGACAAAGGTGGCGCCAATCCGTTCGGCGATCTCGGTCCCGTCCTTGCGGCCGGAGATCACCACCTTGGCGCCGGAGGCGATGAAGCGCTCCGCGGCCTTGAGTCCGATCCCCGATGTGCCGCCGGTGATGACGGCGACCTGGTCTTTTAGAGAGAAGAATTCGTTCATGCTGGACTCCTGTTACAGCGTCGCGCGACCAAAAGCCTGCGGCCACTGGGTCTGGCGCTTCTCACCGTTGCGTTTGGCGGTTAGATCGGCCAGCCAACAGACCAGCTTCCAGCTGATGCCGGCCAGGGTGTAACCGTCGGCGTTTGAGGGATCCAGATACGGTGCGTACTCCACCACGTCAGCTCCCACCAGGTTCACCTGATTGGTGGCGCGGACTTTGCGGATGATGTCCCAGATCTGCCGACTGGTTAGGCCAAATGGTTCGATGGCAGAGTTGGAATGGTTGTAGGGCGCATCCAAGGCGTCGCAGTCCAGGGTAAAGTAGACCGGACCGTCACCCACGATTCTGAGTATCTGCTCCACCACCGCGTCGATGCCCATGTCGAACACCTGATCTGCCATCAGGACGGTGTTGCCGAAATTCTCTGGGTGTCCGCCCACATAGGCCGACATTCGTCCCCGCACCCCCATGGTGATACAGCGTTCGGGGTCCAGATTGCCTTCAGCCATGTTGCGTGTGAACTGGCTGCCCGAGTGGTAGGGGTAGGGGAAATCCGCGTAGGTCACCATGTCGTAATGGGCGTCGAAGTGAATCATGCCCAGTGGCCCATAGCGCTGACCCAGGGCGTGGATCGGTGGGTAGCTTACGGTGTGGTCACCGCCCCAGGAAAAAGGGGTGATTCCGTGTTCCAGAACCATGCGATCGAAGACTTCGACACACTTTTCGACCTCGTCTTTCAGATCGAAGCGTCCATAGGTGTCGATGTTGCCGTAGTCGATGATGCGGCAGAGGTCGAACGGGATATCGAAACCGTCCTCCCACGGTTCCATGACGCCCATGCCGTTCTTTGACAGTCGGCGAAGCTCCGACGGACCGTACTTGTGAGAGGCGTTCATGGGCGCCGCTTTCTCCAGCGGCATACCCACGATGGCGATGTCGGCATTGTCCAGATCGTGGGAGAAGGGCGCATGGAAGGCCCCCAGGTAATCTTTGTTTAGATTTCCGATCACCTCGATACCCTCGCCGTGGAGGGAACCCACCCGCTTAATATGGGCGCGCACCTCGGGACTTACGCCGTCGAAGCTTCGGGAGTTGTGGAACAGGTCGTGGTACTTTTTACGGCGCTGTTCGGGTATCGGGGGCCATTTCTTGATGTCTACCATCAGGATCTCCTAACACTTCGGTGTGGATCGTTCGACGCGGGGTTTTGGCCGTCAGCAGTCCGTCCACCCGTTTTTGTGCAAGTATTCCGACGCCTCGGCTTCCAGTTGTGAGAGCACGGTCTGATACTCACGTATGCGCTCGAGGTCCGCGACGGACAGGGACTTATGGTCCCGCAGTGCTTTGCGGCAGGCCTCAAGATCCCGCTTGAGATCATTGAAGTCCGCTTCGTCGAGTTCCGACGACAAAACCCGGGTCATGCGAGGCGTGAAGTCCTGCGGCGGGTCTGTGGTATGCCCAGGAACTGATGGTCTCGATCCCATGTCGTTGAGCAGCGCACGTCCTAGAACTATGATGGCACTGAGACTAGAGTGCTTGACCGGAACGGTAAGGTATCCAGAGGTATCGATACCGTATCTTTTGAGGGGTAAGACCGCGTGAGTTTTGACGCCCTGGGACCAAGCCCTGGGCAACCGCTGAGGATACCTTTGCGGATGCGGCGGCTTGCAGAAGGTCGGCCATCGGGGCCTTTGCCGGAGTAATCGCGAGAGAGGATCATGTCTGATGCCAGCCATGCCAAAGCTAAGAACGGCATCGACACCGCGCAGGCGGGCCTTGGATCAGGCCCCGAACCCGGAATCGCCCGACTCCGGGCCCGACCATCATGCGGTGCAAGCGCAGCTGGAGCGGGTACTCGATAGCCTGCCGTTTCAGTCTTCTCAGCGCTTGGCTGAATTTCTTGGATTCATCGTCAGCGAGACCTTTGCCGGACGCGCGGGAGCTATCAAACAGTTCACCGTGGCGATAGAGGTTTTTGGGCGGGACGCATCGTTTGATCCCCAGTCGGATCCCGTGGTCCGGGTCCAGGCGGGTCGTTTGCGGCGTGCGCTTGCCAAGTATTACATCAAGGACGGTGCGTCCGATCCGGTCCTGATCGACATCCCCCGTGGCAAGTATGTCCCTCGGTTTGCTTGGCGCAGGCCTGAGGCCGCGGGTCCGGCCGAATCGTCAATAAAAGCGCCGGTGGTCGCCGTGTATCCGTTGAGCTGTCGGAGTGACAACGGCGATGTGGCTTATCTGGCCGATGGCTTGGGTGAGGCGTTGACCTCCGAGCTGAGCCGGTTTCCGGATCTCAGGGTGATTGCGTTCTGTTCGCTCGTAAGATTGGCGGAAACTGGTGGGGACCCGCTTGAAAACGGCGCCCGACTGGGCGTCAACTACCTTGTGACCGGCAGCGTCCATCTGACTGCCGGACTTGCGCGCATCAGGCTTCAGCTGCTGCGTGTGGTGGATCGGAAGCAGCTCTGGGACGAGCAGTTCGAGGCGCGGCTTCCCGACGAAGCTCTCACGGAACTGGAGGGTCGGATAGCCGCAGTGGTGACCGCCCGGATTGCCGACACTCACGGTTTGGTGACCCGGACCATGATCCCCACCGCCACCAGCAGGCCGGTGGCCAGTGCGTCAGCCTATGAAGCCGTGCTCCGTTACTATCGGTTTGAGTTGACCTACACGCCGGAGAGTTTCAGCGACGCCCGCCAGGCCTTGGAACAGGCGCTTGCAGGTGAGCCGGACTCGGCGATCATCTGGGCGATGCTTGCCATGCTCTACCTGGACGCCGAGACGCTAGGCTACGATGCAATCCCGGGCGCGTTGGAACTCGGCGTTCAGTACGCGAGCCGAGCGGTGACGCTGGATCCGCAGTGTCAAATCGCGCATCAGGCCAAGGCCTATGCCTGTTTGATCGAGCGCGACCCGGTTGAAATGGTGGCGTCGGCGGAACGCATGGTGGAAATCAATCCAAATTCAGCGTCCTTTGTGGCGGCGGCGGGATTTTGGCTCTGCATTGCAGGACAGTATGAGCGCGGCATGGCTTTGTTCGCCCGGGGAACTGCCTTGAATCCACTTCATCCGGCCTGGCTCCACGCCGCGCCTTTTTTCGCGAGTATGGCCAGGGAAGACTACGATTCGGCACTATCACACGCAAACCAGTTCGAGTTGCCTGATTTGTTTTGGGGGCACCTGATGCGTGCTTCGGCCTATGGGATCCTCGGTCGTAGGGAAGAAGCTGAGAGAGCATGCGCAAAATTACTGGAGCTGCGGCCGGACTTTCTGGTTAGAGCACGGGAGTATGTGAACTATTTTTCGCTGCATGACGCAATGGTTGACCGGATTCTCGATGCTCTTGTAAATGTGGGTCTCGATTTGGTTGACGACACTAGGCGGTTGAGGGCTTCGGACGAAATGCCTGCTGCGTCGCCACTACGGAAACGGCTGTGAAAACGCCAGATCGACGAACTGCCCGTGGTCGCAAAAGCTGTGGTTTCCGGCTGCCTGTATTGAGCCGCGGTCACAGGTAATGGGTCGTGGCCTGACGCGCCACCGTCAGGCCACGGTTCGTCCGCCAGACCGTGATAGCGTCCACCACCCGCGCCCTGCGGATACCCGTTGCGAAACCACTGAACATGTAGGCTTTTCCAGGGTCCAACTGGACTATCTTTGCTGTGGAAGTCTCCGTGCGGGGTCGGCTCGGTTTAGAATGGAACTGGGTTGAATCGAGAGGGGGCCGACTCAATGGCAAATGTCAGGCGCGAAGAGTGCGCACGTCGGAACTGGTGGCTGGGTGTTTTGCTGGCGCTGGCCGGTTGTGCCAGCATGCCCAGCAGCACACCGTCGCCTGCAGAACCGCCTCCACCCCCGCCTTCGAGCGAGGCGACCGGATCCAGTTCACCGGCTGGCGCCGAGGCGCCGGCGTCGCAGGCAGAGCAGTCTGGTCAGA
>Ga0316191_10002119_pt1 | contig 14326 bp, 12 predicted proteins | sample Eddworburr2cm_MG_FD_204928 | JGI IMG/M metagenome (GOLD analysis project Ga0316191, IMG submission 204928) | Coastal sediment microbial communities from Maine, United States - Eddy worm burrow 2 cm | ecosystem: Environmental > Aquatic > Marine > Coastal > Sediment | place: USA: Maine...
GGGTAGCGAGCATGCTCATGGGGACGGACGGCCGGCAAGGGCTGCTGCTCAATGTGGTTGTCGGTATCGTCGGGGCTTTTCTGGGCGGCTGGCTTCTCGGCGGCTACTTCGGAACGTCAACAATCAACGAGGGAAACCTGAGCTTTAGCGGGCTTATGGTCTCTCTGATAGGTGCAGTCATATTGATCGCGGCGTTGAAACTCTTCCGCGGCGCCACTTCATAAAGGGGAAAAACATGAAATTGCTAATGCTGATACCAATTGCGTTCCTGCTGCTGGCCTGCGAAAAACAGGGCCCATTGGAACGAGCCGGCGAAGAAATAGACGAGGCAGTTGAAGACGTCAAGGCAGGCGGCGAAACCACCGGTAACAAGATCGATGACGCAATCGACGAAGCGCGAGAGGACGTCGAGGAGGCGGCTGAGTAAGCCGCTGCGATGCCACGTACTCAAAAGAGGATGACGCTGATCAATGAAATGAAAATTGTGGCTGTCGTGCTCATGTCATACCAAGAGCGAACGATGCACAAAGATCAGGTCAATGGTCGTATAAGAGAACTGGAAGGCTTCGTAAGCGTTTAGGACTATGAACTGGATTTATTCGACTTTTACGATTGCGTTGCTCGGACTATCGCAGTTAATGCTGGGCGGCTGCGCATCGACGACCGCGGGCGGCGCTGTTGGTGCGGATCGCTCGCAGTTGATGCTGGTGTCGTCGGAGCAACTCGATCAGATGGCGGCAGAAGGCTATGCCAAACTACAATCGGATGCGTCCGGTAAGGGCGTGCTGAACGAGGATCGCGCCATGCTCACGCGTGTGCGCAGTATTGCTGGTCGACTCGAAGCGCAGACCGGGGTCTTTCGCGCCGATGCGCCCGCCTGGAAATGGGAAGTTAATGTCATAACGAGCGATGAGCTCAACGCATTCTGCATGCCCGGCGGCAAGATCATGGTGTACTCCGGGATTATTACGCAGCTGGATCTGACAGACGCAGAACTTGCCAATGTGATGGGGCACGAAATCGCACATGCCCTGCGCGAGCACGTTCGTGAACAGATGTCGCAGGCGATGGTTGCCCAAGGCGCGATCGGCGTCGGTGCGGCGGTCTTTGGGCTTGGCGATGCATCAACCGATGCGGTCGGCATGGGTTACCAGGCTTTACTGGCGACCCGTTTCAGTCGAACTGATGAAAGCGAGGCCGATCGAGTCGGCCTGGAACTTGCGGCGCGTGCGGGTTATGACCCGCGAGCGGGAATCACGTTGTGGCAGAAGATGACGAGTGTCAGCGAGGGCGGCAAGCCACCGGAGTTTCTCAGTTCTCACCCGGCGGACGCCAGCCGTGTAAAGCAGATCCAGAAACTGTTGCCAAGGGTGATGCCGCTGTACGACGCGGTAAATTGATTCGGGGCTGCATTTGGCAATCCCGCAACCTATCCGAGAACTCTCTCATACATATCCCTGGAAGCTTGATAGCAACTGCAGGAGGCCTTCTCCAGGCCCGCACGGTTCACTATCGTGATTTCACCGCGGCGATAGCTCAGCAGTTTTCGCTTCTGCATGATCCCCGCGGCATTCGTTACGCCGACCCGACGAACTCCCAGCATTTGCGCCAGCAACTTGTGGGTGAGATGGAAGTTGCCTGAGCCTGCCCGGTCATGCGTCATGAGTAAACAGCGGGCGAGTCGCAGGTCGAGCGAGTGGAAGCTGATACACGCCGCTGTCGAAGCGAGCTGCGCCTGCAGCACATAGACATAGCGATTCAACTGTTTTCGAAACGCCGGGAGCTGGTCGAGTTCACGACGAAACGATGTGGCGCTCATTCGCAGTGCTGTGCCCGAACCTTGCACCAGCGCTTGCATGGACGAGGAGTACACGCCGAGGACCAGCGGTGAGCCGAGCATGCCCTCATTGCCGACCAGTGCCAATTCCAGGTTTTCCCGGGCATCGACCGGCACGAGTTGGGAAACGAAACAATCGCGCGGAAAATAGACGTGCCGGATGCGCTTCTGCGGCTCACACAGTACGTCACCAATCGTTAGTTCGACCTCATCACATGCTTCAAGCAGGTGGTCGCGATCTTTGCGACGAAGGCTGGCCAGCAAGCGATTGTTTGGCATAAGGCTGATTGTCCATATTCTGACAGATCAGTCTGTGCAGTAGCGAACATATGGCGAAACGTTCTGAGCTATTTGTTCTGCCGCGGAGCTAAATGAGTGAACGAAACGCCCTGCCCGGTGGGATATCCGAAAGCAGCCGATCGAACTCCTTCTTGACGACGGCATAGCACTCGCAGACATGCTGTTCCAGTTTGTGCCGATCCTGCACTTTGATGTGTCCGCGGCTGTATTGAATGATGCCGGCATCCCGCAATTTTCCGGCTGCCTCCGTGACTCCTTCGCGCCGCACGCCGAGCATATTGGCGATCAACTCCTGCGTCATTGTCAGTTCATCGGAGGGCAGGCGATCGAGACTCAGTAGCAACCAACGACACAGCTGTTGGTCGACGGAATGATGCCGGTTGCACACAGCAGTCTGCGACATCTGCGTGATAAGCGCCTGGGTGTAACGCAGCAACAGATGCATCATCGGCCCGGCGCGATTGAATTCATGTTTCAAGTGTTGCGCCGGCAAACGATATCCATGACCTTCGCTTTGCACGACCGCGCGACTTGGCGTGGTTTCACCGCCCATGAACAGGGAAATGCCGAGAACGCCCTCGTTGCCGACCACCGCAATTTCAGCCGATGCGCCATCTTGCATGACGTACAGCAGCGACACGATAGAATTAGTCGGAAAGTAGACGTGTTTCAGCTGCCCACCAGACTCGTAGAGCACTTCACCCAGCTTCAATGGGACTAATTGCAGGTGAGAAGCAAGGCGCTCAAACTCGCTTGCGGGCAGTGCTGCGAGCAGGTGGTTTTGTTTCGGGTCGTGCGAGGCATCCATGGCACCCTGTAGCATACTCCTGAATTGGGTCGTTGTGTTCGGCACCGTACACAGCGTCAGGGTCGGCGCTCGTTGAAACGTGCGCCAATCCAAATTCGGTACTTCGCGGCTCGGGATTGAGCACTCAACCTGAATCAGGGTTCTTCACAAAATCCGCAGCTTGTTTTAAGGAAGGGACATTGATGGCTGACAAGTATTGCGCATCGTGATCCGAGGTATGCAAGGTCTTTTTGATCATACTTTCCAGGTTCGGTCGTTTGCCGTCGGGCTCGCTGGCAGTACCGATCCCGCCACCGAATTCAATGACCATCTTCATGCCATCACCGAATGCCGTTTGCAGATTCGAATGCCACATTACTGGATGAAATAACTGAAAGAACAAGCGCGCCTTGATGTCCGAAGGATCGGCATCGTGATAGCCGCCCGTGAAATTAGACAAGACCCGTACTTCAGACGGAGCGAACTCAGCCGCGTCCAGGACAGGCCGAAAAAGTTGCGCGGCTTTGACCATATAATAGGTATGGAAGGCACCCTCTGTTTTCAATCGCACCGGGCGCCTTCGCGCACCGCTTTCTTCAACCGCCTTTTCCACTAACGCCAGATCTTCGGAGCGACCCCCAACAACCGTTTGTTGCGGCAGGTTGCAGCCAGCAACCGCGCAGTGGTAACGCTCGGCAAACGGTCGAACGGTATCGATATCCAATGCGAAAGCGCTCATCTCGCCTTCACCGTGAGCGCCCATCAATTCGCCACGTTTCTGCACCAGCTTTAGAGCGCTTTCGAAACTGAGTGCCTTCGCTGCAACAAGTGCTGAGTACTCGCCAAGACTGTGTCCTGCGGCCATGGCCGGTCTCAGGCAATCGTCGGTCAGGTCTCGGAATACTTCCAGGCAAGCAATTGAATGGGTAAGCAGAGCTGCTTGCGTATAGCGGGTCTGATTGAGCTGCTCTTGCGGGTCGTTAAAGGAGAGCTCCGCAATATCGTAACCAAGTACTTCACTGGCCTGTGTGTAGATTTTCCTCGCAACAGCATATTCGTGACAGAGGTCGCTGCCCATGCCTTGATACTGAGACCCCTGCCCGGGGAAGACGTATAGAACCTGTTGTTCGCTAGGAAGCATAGTTTTCGTACCTGGAGTATTCAGGAAGGTGGAGAATATTCACCGGCAGTGGCGAAATCAAACTTATAAACTGATCTCGCCTACTCTAGCTTTTCAAAAGCTGCGCGTATATCGGGAGGGGTCTGGACCAGTTCGATCAATACACCTTCCCCACCGATGGGAAACTCTTCGTCCGCTTTCGGATGGATAAAACAAATGTCGAACCCGGATGCGCCCTTGCGGATACCACCCGGAGCAATTCGTACACCACGAGTTTGTAGCCAACTCACCGCTGCCTCGAGATCGTCGATCCACAGGCCCACATGATTGAGTGGCGGACTTTGCACTCTGGGTTTCTTGTCAGGGTCGAGCGGCTGCATCAGATCAACTTCTACTTTGAGAGGCCCGGATCCAACAACCGCAATATCTTCGTCGACGTTTTCCGATTCGCTTTGGAAAGTGCCGGTCAGCTCGAGTCCCAGCGTATCCACCCATAAAGTGCGCAGGCGGTTTTTATCGAGACCGCTCACCGCGATCTGTTGAATACCCAGCACTTTGAATGGCCGGTCACTCATAGGTACCTCCATATTCGAATCGCAGTTTCATTGTTTGTGCCGATTGAGAAAGATCTCAAGCAATTGCCTGGCGGCAATGGTCGGCGGGATTCGACCCTCGCTCGCTGCAGCCTCCAGGGCCGGAATTTGCTTTCGCACCCCTGGATCACTTTGCAGCGCAGTGATGAGATTTTCGTTTACCTCCGACCACATCCAGTCGCGGGCTTGCGCGGCACGGCGTGCCGTGAACTGTCCACTGGCGTCGAGCATTTCGCGGTGGCGCAATGCGACCTCCCAGGCTTCAGCGATGCCCGTACCGTCGCGGGCGGAACAAGTCTGCACCGCGACCTCCCAGTTTGCCGAACGGGGTTGCAGCAGCCGCAGCGCATTGCGGTATTCTGCGGTGGCCCGATCGGCCAATGCCAGCAGGTCGTCATCGGCCTTGTTGATGAGGATGAGGTCCGCCAACTCCATGATGCCGCGTTTGATTCCCTGCAGCTCGTCGCCAGCACCGGGCAGTAATAGCAACATGAACATGTCGGTCATGTCCGCCACCTTGGTCTCGGATTGTCCGACGCCAACGGTCTCCACGATGATTACGTCGAAACCGGCCGCCTCACAGAGGATTAAGGCCTCGCGGCTACGGCGCGTAACGCCCCCCAGGGTCTTGCCGGCGGGCGAAGGCCGGATGTAGGCTTCGCTACGACGCGACAGTTTCTCCATACGCGTTTTGTCGCCCAGAATGGAGCCGCCGCTGATCGCTGACGAGGGATCAACAGTGAGCACAGCCACCCGGTGCCCGGCATCGATTACGTGATTGCCCAGTGCCTCGACAAATGTCGATTTGCCGACCCCGGGGGCGCCCGAAATTCCCAGTCGCATTGATTTGCCCGCGTACGGTATCACCCGCTCGAGAAGAGCGCTGGCCGCTGCACGGTGGTCGTTACGCGTGGACTCGATCAGAGTGATGGCTTGCGCAAGCGCACGTCGACTCCTGTCGAGCACACCGTCGGCCAATGCCACAATGTCTTTCCCCAATTCCTGCTCGCCCTGTTGCAACGGCAATGGCCTTACTCCAACTCCAGGATCTTGTCGCCCACGGCAAGATTGGCGCCGACTTCAAAGTTGATCCTGGCTACGATTCCATCGCGTTCGGCATGCAGCGCATTCTCCATCTTCATGGCCTCGATCACAGCCAGCTCTTTACCAGCATTGACTACATCGCCTTCCGCTACCGCCAACGAGACCAGCAGGCCCGGCATGGGCGAGAGCAGAAATTTCGACATGTCGGGTGCGGCTTTTACCGGCATGTATTGCAGGAGCCCGGCCACCCGTGGAGTGAGAACCATCACATCAGCCCGGGAACCGCCATGGAACAGGCGATACGTCTGGTCGACACGCTCCACCTGAACAAAGACTTCTTCGCCATTGATGGTGCCATGGAAGAGGTGCTGCCCAAACTCCCAATTACTTCTTACAGCATAGGTTTTGCCATCAAAAACCACATCATGACCGCCAACTGCGGGCACAACGGATACCGGATGGTGCTCATTGTTCATCACCACTACCCAGTCTTCCGGTACGCGGCGCTCGTGACCTGATAGTTGGCCATCGATCTGGGCGGCACGGTCACGGTGGCCGCGAAGCATGGAGGCCGCAACGGTAATGATGAGGGCTGGATTCTCGTGCGGTATGTCCGCCGGGCTGAAACCGTCCGGATACTCCTCGCCGATCATATTGGTGCTCATGCTCCCTTCCACGAAACGCGGATGCACCATCAACGCTGAGAGGAAATTGAGATTGCTCGAAACACCACGAATAATGAAGCGATCAAGCGCCGAGCGCATGTGCGTCCTGGCCTCTTCACGGTCGGCTCCATAGGTGATGAGTTTCGCGATCATCGGGTCGTAGTACATCGAAACCTCACCGCCCTCGAACACACCCGTGTCCACGCGCACATGGTCATCCTCCGCAGGCGGGCGGTAGTACACCAGGCGGCCAGTGGAGGGCAAAAAGTTACAGAATGGATCCTCAGCATAAACACGGGATTCAATAGCCCAGCCGTTGATGCCCACGTCCGCCTGGGTGATTGGCAATTCTTCGCCATCGGCCACACGGATCATGAGCTCCACCAGGTCGATGCCGGTTATCAGCTCGGTAACCGGGTGTTCCACCTGGAGGCGGGTATTCATCTCCAGGAAATAGAAGTTGCGCTGGCTGTCGACAATGAACTCTACGGTGCCGGCGGACTCATAATCCACTGCCCTGGCCAGGGCGACTGCCTGCTCGCCCATTTTCTTGCGTGTTACCTCGTCAAGAAACGGCGACGGTGCTTCTTCGATCACTTTTTGGTGGCGGCGCTGCAGCGAACATTCACGTTCATTGAGATAGACGATGTTGCCATGCCGGTCGGCAATGATCTGGATCTCTATATGGCGTGGTTCCTCGATGAATTTCTCCGCGAAGATGCGGTCGTCGCCGAAGCTGGAGCGCGCTTCGTTGGCGGCGCGCTCGAAGCCGTCCCGGCACTCTTCGTCGTTGCGAGCCGTGCGCATGCCCTTGCCACCACCGCCTGCGGTTGCCTTGAGCATTACCGGGTAGCCGATCTCATTTGCGACCTTAACGGCATGCTCCCCATCACGTAGCACATCGGCACAGCCGGGTATGGTATTTACGCCGGCTTCATCAGCCAGCTTCTTGGATGTGATTTTGTCACCCATGGCCTCAATCGCGCGGGTCTTCGGTCCGATGAAGGCGATACCTGCGGTTGCCAACGAGTTGCAAAACCCTGCATTCTCCGAGAGAAACCCGTAGCCCGGATGTACCGCCTGGGCACCGGTGTCCAGGCAAGCCTGGAGGATCTTGTCCCCCAGCAGATAGCTTTGCGTCGACGCTGGTGGCCCGATGTGAATGGCTTCATCGGCCATTTGCACATGCAATGCGCCACTGTCCGCATCGGAGTAGACGGCAACGGTTTTAATGCCCATGTTGCGTGCAGACTTGATGACGCGGCACGCAATCTCGCCACGGTTTGCGATCAGGATTTTGTCAAACACCGGCAGATCCTCTAAAGCGGAATGTTGTCATGCTTACGCCACGGGTTGTCGAGCTGCTTGTTGCGCAGTGTGGCAAGTGAGCGGCAGACGCGCTTGCGGGTGGCGTGCGGTGCAATGACATCATCGACATAACCACGGCTGGCAGCGATAAATGGATTGGCAAATTTTCTTCGATACGCTTCGGTGAGCTCTGCAATCTTTTCGTCGTCACCGATGTCGTTGCGGAAGATGATTTCCACAGCACCCTTGGGCCCCATTACTGCGATTTCCGCGCTGGGCCAGGCCAGGTTGACGTCACCGCGCAAATGCTTGGAACTCATTACGTCGTAAGCGCCGCCATAGGCCTTCCGTGTAATAACCGTGATCTTGGGAACCGTGGCCTCGGCGTACGCAAATAGCAATTTTGCGCCGTGCTTGATAATGCCGCCATGCTCCTGCGCCGTACCCGGCAGGAAGCCTGGTACGTCGACGAATGTGACGATAGGAATGTTGAATGCATCGCAAAACCGTACGAAACGTCCCGCCTTGATGGATGATTTGATGTCCAGGCATCCCGCCAGCACGTTGGGTTGATTGGCGACGATGCCCACGGTGAAGCCGTCCATGCGGGCGAAGCCAATGATGATGTTCTTCGCGTGCTCAGGCTGCAGTTCCCAGAACTCGTTGTCATCCGCGACCTTGTAAATCAATTCCTTCATGTCGTAGGGCGAGTTGGGGTTCTTTGGAACAAGCGTGTCGAGAGACATCTCCATGCGATCGGCACGATCAGGCGTGGGCCGGTAAGGGGACTTTTCGCGATTGTTAGCTGGCAAATAGTTGATGAATCGCCGCACCATCAACAGCGTTTCCACGTCGTTCTCGTAGGCGCGATCACAGACGCCGGAGACAGTGGAATGGGTCATGGCGCCGCCCAGTTCTTCCGCTGTAACCGTTTCGTGAGTCACCGTTTTGACCACATCAGGTCCCGTGACGAACATGTAAGAGCTGTCTTTCACCATAAAGACAAAGTCGGTCATGGCCGGAGAATAGACCGCGCCACCGGCGCACGGTCCCATGATGACGGAGATTTGCGGCACCACGCCGGAGGCCAACACGTTGCGCTGGAACACCTCCGCGTAACCACCCAGGGAAGCCACGCCCTCCTGGATGCGGGCGCCGCCCGAGTCGTTCAGGCCAATGATGGGTGCGCGGACTTTCATGGCCTGATCCATGACCTTGCAAATCTTCTCGGCGTGCGCCTCGGAAAGCGAGCCACCAAACACAGTGAAGTCCTGGCTGAAGACAAAGACCACTCGCCCATTTATCGTGCCACAACCGGTGACTACGCCGTCACCGGGCACTTTCTTATCCGCCATGCCAAAATCGATGCAACGGTGCTCGACGAAGACATCCCATTCTTCGAAACTGTCCTCGTCGAGAAGCAGGTCGATGCGTTCGCGGGCCGTGAGCTTACCGCGGCCATGTTGGACGTCGATCCGGTGTTGGCCCCCGCCGAGGGCGGCAGCCTTACGTTTTTCTTCGAGTTCTTCGATTATTTCCTGCATATACCATCCTTACACTTTGCGCTTCACAGCTCGTGCCGGCGTTGTTGGATAATGCCAAGGACCTCGCGGGCAGCCAGCAGGATATTAGTACCCGGCCCAAAAATGGCCGATACGCCACCGGCCAGCAACTCTTCGTAGTCCTGTGGCGGAATGACGCCACCACAGACGACGATGATGTCTTCCGCCCCTTCCTTTTTCAATTCCTCGATGACCTGTGGAACCAGCGTTTTGTGTCCCGCGGCCTGCGAGGAGATACCAATCACGTGAACATCGTTTTCGATGGCTTCGCGAACCGCCTCATCGGGGGTTTGAAAAAGCGGCCCGATATCGACGTCGAAGCCGATATCGGCAAACGCCGTGGCGATCACCTTGGCACCGCGATCGTGTCCGTCCTGACCGAGTTTGCAGACCAGCATGCGTGGCCGGCGCCCCTCGGCCTCGGCGAATTCGACAACGTCCTGACGAATGGACGCAAACTGGTCATCGCTTTCGTAAGCCGCGCCGTAGACACCGGCAATGGAATGCGTCACGGCCCGGTGGCGTCCGTAGACTTTTTCCAGGGCATCAGAAATCTCGCCGACCGTGGCGCGCGCGCGTGCAGCGTCGATGGCGAGTGCCAGTAGATTACCGGTTTCCTTCTCCGCCGCCTGGGTCAATGCGTCCAGCGCCTTGCTGCAATCCGCCTCGACCCGGTTGCCACGTACTTCATTAATCCGTTGAATCTGTGTCTCGCGCACGGCCGTGTTGTCGATATTCAGAATATCGACCGAAGGTTCTTCCGCCAGCTGATACTTGTTAACGCCGACGATGGTCTCTTCGCCGCGGTCGATACGCGCCTGTCGCCGCGCCGCGGCCTCCTCGATGCGCATCTTGGGCATACCGGTCTCCACCGCCTTGGTCATGCCGCCCATCTCCTCAACCTCATCGATGAGCTTGCGCGCCTCTTTGGCTAGTTCATGGGTCAGGCTTTCCACATAGTAGGAACCTGCCAGCGGGTCCACGACATTGGTGATGCCGGTTTCCTCTTGCAATACGAGTTGAGTATTTCGCGCGATGCGAGCCGAAAACTCGGTGGGCAGCGCAAGCGCCTCATCGAACGAGTTGGTGTGTAGTGACTGCGTGCCGCCGAAGACGGCTGCCATGGCCTCGATCGTGGTGCGCATGATGTTCGTGTACGGGCTCTTGGCGGTGAGACTGACGCCTGAGGTTTGACAGTGCGTGCGGAGCATCAATGACCTGGGGTCTTGCGGCGAAAACTTCTCGGCCATTAGCGTCGACCAAAGCAGGCGCGCGGCACGCAGTTTGGCCACTTCCATGAAGAAGTTCATACCGATGCCGAAAAAGAACGACAGTCGGGGAGCAAAGGCATCCACGTCGAGGCCACTGTCGATCGCCACGCGCACGTACTCGATGCCGTCGGCGATCGTATACGCTAACTCCTGGGCACAAGTCGCACCGGCTTCCTGCATGTGATAGCCGGATATGGAAATGGGATTGAAGCGGGGCATGTTGGCAGAGGTGTAAGCAATAATATCGGACACGATCCGCATGGACGGTGCGGGCGGATAGATATAGGTATTGCGAACCATGAATTCCTTGAGGATGTCGTTTTGCAGCGTTCCGGCCAGTTTCTCCGCTGCCACACCATGTTCTTCGGCCGTGGTGATGTACATCGCCATGATCGGCAATACCGCACCGTTCATAGTCATCGAGACCGAAATATCGTCAAGCGGGATACCGTCGAACAGAATTTTCATATCGGCGATGCTATCGATAGCCACGCCGGCCTTGCCCACATCACCGACGACACGCGGGTGGTCCGAGTCGTAGCCGCGATGAGTGGCGAGATCGAAGGCCACCGAGAGACCCGTCTGCCCCGCCTCCAGGTTCTTTCGGTAGAAGGCGTTGGATTCTTCTGCGGTGGAAAAACCGGCGTACTGACGTACGGTCCATGGGCGGCCCGCATACATGGTCGCCCTGGGCCCACGGACAAAGGGCGCCAAGCCGGGCAGCGAATCCAGGTGCGCGAGTCCTTCGAGATCTTCGGCCGTGTACAGTGGCTTGACCGCGATGCCCTCGGGCGTATTCCAGGCCAGTTCTTCGGGCGACTGGCCTTTGAATTCTTTGCTGGCGAGCGATCGCCAGTCGTCGAGCGATTTTTTCGGAGACTTCTTCATTTCAGTTCGTGTTCTTCGTCAACGCTGTGCAAGCCTCAGAACCTCCAACAATCAGGAAGATACAGAGTATACGGCAGGCTAGCGGCCTATTATCAGGAAATGCCAGCCTGGCTTCCATAACAGAAGATTTGACAGTACGCTGCGATGCGATATGGGCAGCAGGACGAGAGTCGATTTCAATGATTACCAGAATTGTCAGAATGCGGTTCAGGAAAGCAGAGCGCGAAGCGTTCCTGGAGATATTCAACGCGTCCAAGCACCAGATCCGGCAATTCGAAGGATGTCAGTACTTGTGCCTGTACAACGAAGCCGGTCTTCCTGAAGTCTTCTTCACACACAGCATCTGGACATCGGCAGCGCACCTCGAGGCATACAGGAATTCGGAGCTGTTCCAAGCTACCTGGACTAAAACAAAGGCTTTGTTTGCTGACAAGGCACAAGCATGGTCCGTAGAGGAGGTTGAAACAGTGGGTGCCTCCTGAGTGTATTTCGACTGCGAGTGATTGCTATACGCTCGAAACCGGCCGTTCGCCCGATATGATCATGAAAGTCTGCTGTCACCCAAAGCGGGCGCTCAAAAAAAGTGCAATTCTGGACGTTTTCGGTCATCTTGCTCATGAATAACAAGCTTGGCTGCATAGTCGGCACGGCGTATGAGATTCAGGATGTAAGTCAATGCCCAGACCCGAAAAGCCCAGGTTCAGCTTGCAACGACGCACATTTGTCGCCGGGGCCATTGCTGCTTCCACTCAGCTTGTTTTGCCAGTATCAGCATTTGCAGATACCAAACGGCCAACGTCAATAGGGGGTGAAAAAATGGACATCGAACGCTTTGTTGCAGATTGCGTGGCCGCAAACGAAGAGACCGACTCACAGGCCGCTGTTAATGAAGTCCTTGCCAAAGCGGTCTCATCTCCGACCAGAGTTTTGGCCGCACTTGGTGATCCATCGAGCGCCGGACTCAACGTGCTTCTCAGTTCCCCATCACTGACTATTTTCGCTGCTGAATGGACTCCTCGGATGAATCTCATGCCTCACAATCACTTGATGTGGGCCAATATCGGAATCTATACAGGTCGTGAAGACAACATTTTTTGGAAGAGGACGTCTGATGGGATCGAGGCATCCGGAGCAGACGCGCTGTTTGTAAAAGACACGGCGATGCTTCCCGAAGACGCTTTACACTCTGTGACCAATCCATTGTTGCGTTTCACCGGTGGTATTCATATTTATGGTGGCGATTTCTTCAACACCACGCGAAGCCAATGGAATCCGGAGACTCTGGATGAAGAGCCTTCTGACGGTGCCAAAATACGCGATATGTTTCGGCGTGAGAACGAAAGGCTGGGGCTGAACCAGAACTCGTAATCGAACTACTCGTGAACGGCCGCTCCCTGGCCGAAAACAGCCGGTTCAGGTCATGCCGAGATTCCCGAGCGGCTAAATGGCAGTTCCCGTATCCGCGTTCCGGTGGCGGCAAAAATTGCGTTGGTAATCGCAGGCGTCGCTGGCGAGATTGGTGGTTCGCCGAGACCGGTCGGAGAATTATTGCTTTGGATGAAATGGCATTCGATTTCGGGCGCCTGGTCAATGCGCAACAGCCTGTAGTCATTGAAGTTGCTTTGCGCAGCCGCGCCATTCGCGAAAGTGATCTCCAGCTGAGCAGTACTAAGAGCATCTGTCACGGCACCCTCGACCTGGTTCCGGGCACCACTCAGATTGATGATCGGGCCCACATCGACTGCGGCGTACACCTTTTCTACAGTGATACTTGAACCATCGGCGACCACCTCGGCCACATGCGAAACATAGCCGCTGTGGGCGAAATGAAAACCCATGCCCAATCCACGATTCGCACCCAGCTCGCGACGTCCCCAGCCGGCCTTTTCAGCGGCCAGCCTGAGCGTGCTTCTGGTTCGCTCCAAATCCAGAGGCGGTTTTCCGTAAGACTTCGAGAGCAGGTCAAGGCGAAATTCCAGTTGGTCTTTTTCCGCAGCCAAAGCGACTTCATCGAAAAAGCTTTGGTAAGCCCAGCAATACGCCGAGTGGCCCGGAGAGCGCCAGGGCCCTGTTGGGACGTTCGTCTCTATGAGCGATTGTCGCAAACGGAAATTGGGGACGAGGCCCGCTGGGTAGTGGTCAGGCGATAGGCCGGCTCCGGACACCGTCTCGCCGTCGCGGCCAAAGGTAACGAAGTGGTGATCAAAGGCCGTCATCTTGCGGTTCTTGTCGATGCCCGCCGTGAAATGATGCCAGGCCGCGGGACGGTAAAAGTCGTGCCGCATGTCATCCTCGCGCGACCACTGCAGTTGCACGGGCTGGCGCGTTTCACGGGCGATCCACGCGGCTTCAACCATGTAATCGTTTCTCAAGCGGCGACCGAAACCGCCGCCGATTCGGGTCAGATTGACGTGAATTCTGTCCTCGGGAATGTTCATCGTTGCGGAGATCAATTCCCTGCCTGCTTTCGGGTTTTGCGAAGGTGCCCAAAGCTCAAGTTGTCCCGACTCGCGATACAGGGCGGTGCAGTTTTGCGGCTCCATATTCGCGTGCGAAACGAATGGATAGTAATAACTCGCGTTGACCACTTGCCAGGCAGAATCGAACGCGCGTTCCACGTCGCCATCCGTCCGCAAGTTTTCTCCCGTTTCTCCTTTCAGGGCTTCTGCCTGACGATCGTAGTCTGGCGTCGAGTCGGAGTGTCCGGTATCCCATTCGACCCGCAGTTGTTTACGAGCGGAATGCGCTGCCCACCAGGTCTTTGCCACGATAGCGACACCGGGCATCAGGCCCGTCAGGTTGTCGGTACCGTCCACTACGAATGCGTGCGTCACGCCAGGCAACGTTTGAACTTGATCAACATTCGCCTTGCGAACCTTGCCGCCGTAGATCGGACACTTTTCGTAAATCGCATACAGCATGCCTTCAAGGCGGGTGTCACAGCCAAACAG
>Ga0316191_10002120_pt1 | contig 14322 bp, 15 predicted proteins | sample Eddworburr2cm_MG_FD_204928 | JGI IMG/M metagenome (GOLD analysis project Ga0316191, IMG submission 204928) | Coastal sediment microbial communities from Maine, United States - Eddy worm burrow 2 cm | ecosystem: Environmental > Aquatic > Marine > Coastal > Sediment | place: USA: Maine...
GCCCCGATGCGTAGACCGCTTCATCTGCTCTATTCTTGCCGCCCGCGTTGCTCATACGCATCGCTGTAGCGAATGATGGCGCCCGTGAGCAGCTTGTCGCCATTCTCAAACTCTGCGCCTCGAGCGGTAACTTCAATCATCGCCTGACCAATCTGGGTGGCGCGCACCGCGGAGCGAACCGGGGCGAAGAACCAGTAGAGGAGGGTTTGCCCAAAATGGGCTTGTTCTTTTGTTGGCCCGATGTAGTCCGGTCGATAGGCGACAACCCGAAGGGTCGTTCCCTCCGCGAAGTCAAACAGCGCTTTCTCCGCTCTGACCTTTTCGCGTGCCCACATCATGCTCGAATCTTCTGAGATATCGCTGGAGCTGATGTAATGGAATGAAGTTTCTGGCTTGTTGCTCACGCTGCTCCATTCGGTAAGGAACTGCAGCGGAAAGCCGAGGTGAATCTTGCGGTAGGTTTCCTCATCAATGCCCGCTGAGCTAATGCCGATAGCCCAGAAAACCGCGTCGGCCTGCGCTATCTGATCATGGATCGGCGAGTAGTCCAGATAATCTGTATGCAAGGTCATTTGCACCTTGCCGGAAGCGACACCCTGTTCGATTCTGGGCGTAGAGCGCCGAGTGATGACGTGGACTTTGCTGATGTCCGGATCGGCCAGCGCCGCTTTCAGGATGCCGTCGCCCGCGGTTCCGCTTGCGCCAAATATCGCTACGGTGTCGTAGGTGGCTGGTGATGCGTCTGGTGTCGCTACCGAACTGTCGTCAAACGCGACGATCACCGCCAGAGCAACATAAAGCACTGCGAACAGGGCAAGTGGTATCAGCAGAACAGTGCGCAGACGTGGCAGTTTCATAAGTGATCAATCATTTGCTCAGGGATTACGCGGTTGAGCCATCCACCATAGCGATCCACAGTGATGCGTGTTCAGTGGCGGGTGCGCGTGCCGTGTTGCAGAGCCTCGACTTTTTGTTTCGCCGACTCTGCCCATGCGTAACCTGGAAAGTGTTCCAGCAGGCTTTCCAGGGTCTGGATCACATCTTCATATTCATGCTTTTGCATCTGGCAGATGATCAACATCTTCATCACGTCCATCTGGCCGGGCTGTTCCTGATCCAGCCATTTCAGGATTGCCAGGGCCAGATCCAGATCGCCCTGGTTCTGGTAGCGCATGGCGGCCAGCGCAATATCGCGGCTGAACTGCTGCTTCCGCAGATCCGGATGGTGGTTCATCTTGATATCAGGCGGAGGCGGACGTCCCGAGCCGGAGCCACGAAAGTTCCAGCTTTCGTCGAGGATCTTCAGGTCCAGATCGCAAATATTCACCTGCGGGCTAAGCAACTGGACCATGCTCAGCTGATCCATCAGCAATAATTTTCGGCGCAGCGCGGGATCGGGGAGGTGGGCGAGGCACTCGATTTCAGGGTCCTCTTCGGCGGTGGCCAATTCGAAAAACTCGGTGGTCTTTTCCTCCCACATCTTCAGCAGACGATTCATCTTGTCGGACTTGCGGAACAGGATGAAACCGACATTAAACATCGGCTGTCCATAGTGTTCGCGGCTGTAGCTGTTGTCTGTCGCGCACTCGACCATCGCAATATCGTGTTCTTCGAGCAGCGCAAACACGGATTCGATCGCCGGGCTGTAGACGCGGGTATCCGAATCCAGATGGAGCGTGAGGTCGTAGGGCGATCGGGGCAGGCATCGGATTCGATCCAGCTGTCCTTCCGACCAGCTTCGATTGAAATTCTCGACGGTTTCTATCGGGATCACGGTGTCAAAGCAGGATGCCCGGGCAAACACCGATTCGACCAGGTTCGTGAACAGCGTGATTGGCAAATCCGGCGCCAGCGCCTTCACGCTCGTCGCCGACAGGAATGCCTCGGCGAGGTACCGATCCTTTTTCGTGGCGACGTAGACGATGCCCTTGCTCTTGTCATTCATGCCGCTCTCCTGCCGGCCGCTCGCATGTGAAGCGAGGCTACTGGTCCGTTACCGGTGCTCATACTAGCAAACCCTCGATCACCGACTGCGACCGCCATTGCAGCGCAAATCAGCCGCAATTTCCGCTGCCAGGAGTGCGTCTGTCGTTGAACCCTGCAGCCCGGCTGTGGCCCAATGCGGAAGGATGTCAGATATCTGGGGTGGGATGATGAACAAGAAACGCGTTTTTCCGTTAGTGTGCCTTCTGCTCGCGGGTACCGCTCAGGCTGACGAAAACGCTGTCGCAAGCTCACCCAAGAGCGCCTGCATGGAAGGTCCGTTGGCACAGTTTGGCCGTTATATCGGTGACTGGAAGATCACCGACGAAGAGCTGGAGAAGGACGGTAGCAGCTGGAGTCCGGGAGACGGTGCGCGCTGGACCTTTATGTGTGTCGGGGATGGTCTGGGCGTGCAGGACTACTGGATGCCCAACACAGGCGGCTTTGGCACCAATCTGCGGATCTACAATCCGGACACCGAAAGCTGGGAGATTGTCTGGGCTGCAACGCCGAAGAAAGGTTTCACGCACATCAGCGCGAAGCAAAACGACCAGGGCGATATCGTGATGGACTTCGTCTCACCCAAGCCGAATCCGCCACGCCGGATCACGTTCTTCGCGCCCGAGGACGCCGGTTGGAAATGGGTGATGGAAATGTCGTTCGACGAAGGCGAGAGCTGGACCGCGGTCTATCGCATCAGTGCGACCCCGTGGGATAGCTAGAGACACAAGCGATTGAGTCAGTCTGATCGCGACAAGTGGAACCTGCGTTACCGCGAGGGCGCGTATGCCACCCGTAAGCGTCCTTCCGTGATCCTTGCTAATTGGCTGGCGCGTCTGGCAGTCGGGCGGACCGAGCCCCGAGCCATCGACCTGGCCTGCGGTATCGGCCGTAATGCTTTGTTTCTCGCGCGACAGGGCTGGCGAGTCTCGGCCGTGGACGTTTCCGAAGTGGCGTTGGAGCGTCTGGCAGCCACCGCCGGGGATGAACATCTGCCGATCACTTGCGTGCAGAAGGACCTGGAAGAGCTTGAAGACGGCATCGCTGATCTGATCGATCAGGGGCCGTACGATCTTGCAACAATTATTCGCTACGCCAACCTGCCGTTGATCGGTGCGCTCGGGCCCGCCTTGCGTTCCGGCGGATACCTGATTGCGGAAGCGCACCTGGTGACAGATCAACCGGTAGCCGGCCCGGGCAACTCCTGCTTCCGGCTCGCGCCGGGCGAATTGAGCAAAGCCGCCGCGGGGCTCGAGATCATCGCTTGTGACGAGGGCATCATTGACGACCCCGATGGCCGCCAGGTTGCCCTGGCGCAACTGGTAGCCCGCAAGCCATGAGCCAGTGCGCAGAATCAGGCTGACCGATTTTCTGCGCTAACTGCCCGGAAGTGAGGCAGCAGCGACGACGGGTTTTCAGCCCTGAGCGCAGTGGCCAAATACTCTGTCGGCGGTCCAGCCTATTGCGACTGGTCCTCTGACGCTGGCAGCACCAGCACCGGGAATCGTCGGTCGCGGATCACCGCTTCGCTGACGCTACCCATCAGCTTGCGGTAGATGGCACCGCGCCCGTGGGAACCCATGATGATCAGATCGGCGCCCCAGCGCTCGGCTTCGCGCAGTAGCGTGGGACCGGGATCGCCGCGAATAAGCAGCGTATCGCACTGGATATGCGACTCGGCGAGCGTTTGCGCATGCTGGTCGAGCATATCGCGGCGATCCTGAAGTTCTTCCGGCACCGGGTCGGTAATGACCTTGCGTTTTACCTGACGACCAAAGACGTCGGCCTCGCGCGGCGCGATGTGCAATAGCAATACCTGGGCACCGACGCCGCCGGCGATTTTGGTGGTCAGGGCTACAACCGAGGGGCTGATGCCTGATCTGTCTACTGCAGCCAGGATTTTCATCGTTTCAGGCCTTGCCGTCAGGCGAATTCGCGGAAGGGCCCCGATTCTATCCCGGCGAAGCAAACAAGTCAGCGCGGAGCACGATCGGGAGACCCGGCTCACAGCAACCGCACATCGAGGGTCAGGCCATCCGGCGATTGTTTCGGACCGTGTCAATCTCCGGCATGTATCTATTCCGGGCGCACGATGCCGCCGACGCGCCAGTAAACGAATCCGGCCTCGCCTGATCAATGCCGGCACGGAAGGCGAGGCGCCCGGGCAGAGCTGCAGACCCCGTTCCGAAGATCATGTGGCCGCAGACCATAGACCGGCAAACGTCGAACCGGCGATCACAGCACCCCCGCTGGCAAGGTCGGCTATCAGAATACGGCGCCCGTTCGGGCGATTTTCAGACCTGTTGTCTGCAGCGTACGGGAGATCAGGGGGCGATTTCCCGGTTCGCCAATTGACTGTAAAATGAATAGTTCCGCCCAAGCCGCCTGCCCAAGCCGCCTGAGAGAGGTCCCATGGCTAAAACAAGAATAAGGGCCAAATCGAGAACAAACGCTCAATCCTGCCCGCTCCGGTTCAGACCGCGCAGGCTGGCTACAGTCCTTCTGGCATTGCTGGCCGCCCTAAGCGTCGCTTGTGGCGGTGGTGGGGGCAGTTCTGCGCCACCGCCGGCAGTAGGCGCGCCGCCGCCGGTTCCTGCCCCGGCGCCGCCACCTGCGCCAGCTCCACCAGCGCAAAAAGTCTTTGAGCCGGTACCGGCCTATGAAGGTGAGTACGAGGCGCTGTTTTCGCTGGATACGATCAAGACGATCCATATCCGGATTTCGGAGCAGGAGTGGAACGGACTGCTCAATGACGTCGACCACAACCCACGCTCCGAAGTCTATCGGCGCGCGGATTTCTTTTTCGGTGACGATATAGCGACCGCCCAGTACGTCCCTGGCGTGGGCTTTCGGATTCGCGGCAACTCCTATTCGCGCAAGCGCCCGGAGAGCGGCGGCGGATTGCATGATCCTGCAGCCAGCCTGGTCCGGGCGCATTTCAAAATCAAGTTCAATGAGCAGTTCGACGAAGACGAGTCGGCTTACGGGCCCCCGTCCACGGACATCCCGGAGCAGCCCCTGTACAAGGGGCGTACCTTCGCCGGCGTGCGCGGACTCAATCTGAAGTTCAATAATAACGACCCGACGTATATGCGTGAGGTCCTCTCATACGACCTGTTCCGGCGCGTCGGTGTGCACACTCTGCGTCAGGCCTACGCGAAGCTCTATATCGAGATCGGCGACGAGCCTGAACGCTATGCAGGCGTCTATCTGATGGGCGAGAACCTGGACAAGGAATGGGCCAGGCGCCGCTTCGACAAGAATTCCTATTTGTTCAAATGCCTGTACCAGCAGTACGGGCCGGCCGATCTGAGTACCGGGGACCGCGATCACAACGCAAACACCGGCGCCATCGGAGAGGAAATTACCGATCCGGCATTCTTTGGCGATCCATGGAGCGCATATCGCCCCGCCTACGACCTCAAGACCAAGGACGACGAGTTCCTCGAGGCCGAAGCCAGGCTCAACGACCTGATCGATTTGCTCAACGGCAACCCGAGTCAGGCCCAACTGGAGGCGGCGATCGATATACCTACGCTGCTCAAGGCGCAGGCGGTCAATGTGTTCCTCGGCATGTGGGATGATTACTGGCGCAATGGAAACAACTATTACCTGTTTTTTGACGAGGTCAGCCAGAAGTGGTTCTTCGTGCCCTACGATTACGACATTACCTTTTTTGACAGTATCTTCGGCATCGACGGGCTGGAGAATGCATCGTTTATGCGATGGGGAGACGGCCGCCTGTCCGGTAACCCGGTGCTGATGGATCGCGTGTTGGCGTTTTCGGATTTCCGCGAACAATACAAGAACTACATCCGCGCGCTTTACGATCCCGCGGAGAAGATTCTGGACATCAATACGCTGACCCAGCGACTCAGTGCAATGCGCAACGTGGTTCAACCACACACCAACGGCTATCAGGCCCTGGATGAGGTTCCGTACAATTCCAGCCACGCCCAGATACAAAACTTCGTTCTCGATCGCACCGCGCAGGCAATTCAGGAAATCGGAAACTAACGGCTCGCCCAAAGAGTGATCCCGGGACATCGCGATGGCCCGCCGAGGTCCGCAAACGTCTCAGTCTGGCGCTTGAACCTGGTGCCCGGACGCGCTCCGGCTGTTACTATTAGGTGCATAGTCCTCCAGCGACAGGCCGATCGGGATTTGAGCGGGCCCGAGCAGCCGGCTCCACGCAGACAGGCTCCAAGCAGGAACACAAGATGCCAGAGACTTTCCGCTTTTCTGACTTTCAGCGAGCCGGCCTGGCGGAAGAAAACGAGATCAGCTTCGACGACGTCGTCGAGATTCCCCGGCGCGATGCCAACGGCAATCTGATCCCGGTCATTTCGCCGCCGATCAAGCTGACCGGTGGCGAGATCGTCAGGCTGATCAGCCCCTATGCCCGGGTAAGGCTGATGGAGCAGGTCAAGGCGGTGGTGCCGCTGGCCCTGTACCTGGCGCTGTTCCAGTTGCTGATTCTGGACCAGTTGGTCGAGGACTCCTGGCTGATCACCGGGGGGCTATTTGCGGTCATCGTTGGTCTGATGTTCTTCATGGAAGGCCTGAAACTCGGCCTGATGCCTTTTGGGGAAGCGATCGGGAACGGCTTGCCAAAGAAATCGGCATTGCCGGTTGTGCTGTTTATCACGCTGCTTCTCGGCATCGGGGTGACGTTTGCCGAGCCGGCGATCGGCGCGTTGCAGGCAGCCGGGGGCAACGTTTCGGTCGAGAAAGCGCCCTATTTGTATGCACTGCTCAACGACTGGTCGGGGGCACTGGTTATGGTGGTCGGTGTGTCGGTTGGTCTCGCCGCCGTATTGGGAACGCTCAGGTTTCTCTATGGCTGGAGCCTCAAACCCCTGATCTACCTGGCGCTGGTGCCGCTGCTGTTACTGACCATCTACGCATCAACTGACCCGGATCTGAAGGTAATGCTCGGGCTTGCGTGGGACGCTGGCGCAGTGACCACGGGTCCGGTGACGGTCCCTCTGGTCCTATCCCTGGGCATAGGTATCGCCGCGGCAGCAGGTAAAGGGGATTCGGGTCTTTCCGGTTTCGGCATCGTGACGCTGGCTTCGCTATTTCCGGTGATCGGCGTTTTGCTACTGGGGTTTTACGTTTCGACCACAGTGACTACCGCGGAAATTATCCAGGCGGCGCAGGCCGCCCAGGCGATGACTGGCGCAGCGCCAGCCTGGTATGAAACCAGCCCGGGCGTAGAAATTATCCTCGGCATCCGAGCCATTCTGCCGCTGGTCATCTTTCTGTTCATTGTGCTCAAGCTGGTTTTGCGTGAGTCATTGCCGCACATGGGCGAGATTCTCTACGGCATCACGCTGACGATCATCGGCATGTGCATCTTCAATGTCGGGCTCACCTACGGTCTGTCACAGCTCGGCGCCAACGCGGGCAGCATGGTGCCGTCCGCATTCATGGCGATTGAGGGTGCGCCGCGGTCGCCGATCTATGTCTATGCGGTGGGCCTGACGGTGGCAATCGTGTTTGCCTGGGTTCTCGGCTTCGGCGCCACCATCGCGGAGCCCGCGTTGAACGCGCTCGGCGTCACCGCAGAGGACCTGACCAACGGCGTGTTCAAAAAGAAAACCCTGATCTACGCGGTGTCGATCGGAGTCGCATTCGGCATCGCCGCAGGCTTATGCAAGTTGATATTCAATCTGCCCCTGGTGTGGATGATCGTTCCCGGTTACCTGGTCGCGATTGTGCTGACCTTCCTGTCGGATGAAACCTTCGTCAATGTGGCGTGGGACAGTGCCGGGGTGACCACAGGGCCGATCACGGTTCCACTGGTCCTGGCCATGGGTCTTGGGTTTGGCAACGCGACTCATGCAGTAGAGGGGTTCGGGATTCTGTGTATGGCGTCCATCGGACCGATTATTACGGTGATGTTGACCGGTCTTTGGTCACGCTATCAGGCCCGGCGTGAGGTCGAAGCCGCGATCACCGAGCCCGCCATTTCAAATGCAAACGAGGTCCAGGCAATCGTATGAGCAATATCGTCTATTTGACCGATGTCTGGATGATTACCTGCATCGTTTCGACGGGGAGCAAGCAGGCCGAAAAGATGCTTCTGGCGGCGAGAGATGTGGGTGCCCAGGGCGCGGTCGGCTATCACGCGCGTGGTTACGGGGCCCGGGAGCGCCTCGGCGCTCTGGCCGTTGCGGTCGAGGCAGAAAAGGATGTCATCAATGTGCTGGTTTCCACCGAGCAACGTGACATCGTATTCGAGACCATGTTCAGGGCCGGTGGCCTGGAAAATCCCGGTGTCGGGATCATGTACATCTCGCCGATCGAAAAGGCCGCAACCTATGTGCCAGATGCGGTCGCCAGAAGGCTGAAGAAAGCTGGCGGCGAGGGCGGCGGATCATGACCATGCCTGTAAAGGGCCTGTCGTCGCTTCCCGGCGAGCCGTGCAAGCTGATTACCGCTGTGGTGCCTGATGACGGCAGCGACCTGACCCTGATGCGGGCCCTGCGCGATGAGAAAGGCATCATTCGGGCCAATAGCATTTCCTGTTACGGAAGCTCTATCCTGGCCGAAGCCAGGTCCCGGCGCGGAAAGCTGCCGGTGCCGAAACTGGTGCGAATCGTCGAGGTTCTGGTGGCCGAAACCGAGGCAGAGGAAGTGTTTGGCTTTGTCTGCAATAAGGCCAACATCGGACGTCCGGGTGGAGGCATCGTATTGCAGGCACCCGTGCCGTTTGCGACCCCCTACGAGATGCCCGAGGGCGTGCCCGACGAAGCGCGCTAGTTGCCAGGCTGATGGCGAGTTGCCCCAACGCCCAGCCGGATGGGACAGGGTTGCGGGTCATCGCTGGTCGAGGCGTTTCGGTTGTTGACGTGGTACCTGGTATTTTCAAGACAGCCGCTGGGGGCGCACGAGTAAGATGTCCAGGCTAATTCCAGAGAACGAAGCACAAAAACATGTTCTTCCGATATTCCCGGTCCCCGTCTATATCCGGGCGGTCGTCGATGATGCGGAATTTAATCTGGACCTTGAACGCAAGATCGAGGCGCTAAGGGACGATGATCCCAAAGGTATCGAGATCTGCGAGCGCGAGTACCGGGTTGGATACACCTCTTTCTTCAGCCGTAACCAGATTCATCAGGAACCGGACTTTTCTGAGATCGCCGGCCATATCCTCGGCCATGGCCGGGCTTTCGCGCGTGCCGTGGGTTATGCGATCGACGATCCACCGCTCAATTTCAACCTGATGTTCGGCACGATTAACGTGACTGGTTCGAGCCACGAATGGCATCGGCATCGCAACAGCCTGATCAGCGGCACTTACTATGTTTCGGCGGACAAGACGTCCTCCAGGATTTCCTTCCTGGATCCCAAGGCGGGCTTTCGCATGCATGAGCCCGGCGGGTTCGCCGCGCAGACGCCGTTTAGCGCGCTCGAATTCTCGGTCCAGCCGCGTTCGGGGATTCTGGTCATGTTCCCGTCCTATCTTGAACACTCTGTTGGAGTACACATGGGGGAGCAGCCACGGGTCGGGATCACGTTTAATCTGGATCTGATGGATCCGGCACGTATGCCGGGCAAAGCACCTGCCCCTCAGTACTGATGGCGCTGTCCGGGCCCTTTCCGGTTTGCAGATACAAAAAAAGGCGGTCCAAACGGACCGCCTCTCTTGATACTCGATGCGCGCCGTCAAGGCGCAGCATTGTCGTAATCAGGCAGTTTTCAGGTTGTCGGCTGCCTGTTTGCCACGCTCGGTGACGACGTCGTAGCTGACGCGCTGGCCTTCGGCCAGTGAGCCCATGCCAGAACGCTCAACAGCGCTCACGTGCACGAAAACGTCTTTATCACCGGACTCCGGCTGGATGAATCCGAATCCCTTGGCGGGGTCGAACCACTTAACAGTTCCAATAGCCATGTTTGGCCTCCATATCAAAAAGCCGCGCGCAAATCGGGCGCGGTAACGAACAACCTGGTCGTAGTGGGTGGCTTGAAACGAACGCCCGGGAACCAGGCGGATAGCTGAAAGGCAGGCCAAAACGTAGATCGCGAACGCAGTCTGAGGGATGTTCCGCCGCAAAGCAAGTCACCCGCCGCCAGTTTCAGCCGGTAGTGGCCGTGGGTACCAAGACGGCCGGAATGCCGGGGTCACTGATCGGATCCGCGATGATGCCCTGTATATAGATCAGAAAATTCAGTCACACTGGGCCTGAACAAGAAACGCCGGTCGCGGGAATCAGCTGGCATCAGCGACCCGTTCCGTGCCGCACGCCCCAAGTCCTGAGATAATGTTGCTCGCGCCGCACCTGGAGCGCGCTGTGGAAGAGCTAGCCGTCCGAGCCAAATAGACTGTATTTGCTTATTGCTGGTGGAGATCGAATGCTACGAGGACTGCGCGACTTTCTGAAGCTTGAGACCGCCAGCGGCATTATTCTGGTAGGCGCCGCCGTGTTGGCAATGATCATCGCCAACTCGCCGTTGAGTGGTCTGTATGGCTCGCTGCTCAACATCCCGGTCGAAATACGGATCGGCACTTTCGAGATTGCCAAGCCCCTGCTGCTGTGGGTCAACGACGGTCTGATGGCGGTGTTCTTCCTGGTGGTTGGCCTTGAGCTCAAGCGTGAGTTTCTCGAGGGAGAACTTTCCGATTCCAGCCAGATTGTCTTGCCCGCGCTGGCCGCGATCGGCGGCATGCTGGTTCCGGCGCTCATTTACGCCTGGATCAATCTGGGGGATCCAGCGGCCTTGCAGGGCTGGGCCATACCGGCCGCAACGGACATCGCTTTCGCGCTCGCCATTCTTGCCTTGCTCGGTAATCGGGTGCCGTTGTCGCTGCGTGTTCTGCTGGTGTCGATAGCGATCTTTGACGACGTCGGCGCGATCGCGATCATCGCGTTGTTCTACACCAGTGACATGTCTCTGACTGGCCTGATCGTCGCGGTCGCCTGTCTGCCGCTGCTTTATTTGCTCAATCGCCGCAAGGTCCTTGAATTGACCCCGTATCTGCTGATCGGGCTGGTGATGTGGGCCGCATTGCTGAAGTCCGGAGTGCACGCGACACTGGCCGGCGTCGTGCTGGCGTTCTTTATCCCGATCCGTGACGCCGAGAGCGAGACTTCGCCGCTACACGATTTGGAGCACGATCTGCACACCGCGGTGGCTTTCGGCATTCTGCCGGTGTTTGCGTTTGCGAATGCGGGCATTCCGCTCGGTGGAGTCACGCTCGACTATCTGATACACCCCGTTCCGCTGGGCGTGTTTGCGGGCCTGTTCGTCGGCAAGCAGATCGGGGTGCTTCTGTTTGCCTGGCTGGGGGTGCTGCTCGGTCTGGCTCGCCTGCCCAAAGATCTGTCCTGGCTGCATATCTATGGCGTGGGCCTGTTGTGTGGTGTGGGTTTCACGATGAGTATGTTTATCAGTTCCCTCGCGTTCGAGAATACCGGCGTCAATCTGCTGTTTGATGAGCGTCTGGGTATCATCATCGGCTCTCTGCTGTCGGGTGCAGCCGGGTATTTTGTGCTCAGAGCAGCATTGCCCGCGGCTGATCCGAAGGCGGCTGCCGGAGACTAGTCATCCCCGGAGTGGTTTGCAGGGGACTGCTCAGGCTGGCCGGAGCAGCCGTTCGGGCAGGTCTTTAAGCACTCGCTGGAACACGCTTGTTTCGCCGGTCGCGCGACCGAGCACCAGAGCGCCCTGAATCGTCACAATGGCGTCTTCGGCCCGGGTCTCAGCCTTGTTGTGATCGAATCCCGCCGCTCGAATGACCTCGGCGAGAGCGTTCCTGAAACGATGTATCGAGCCTTTGAGTTGCGGCTGGAACAGCTCGCCGGCGCTGCCGAAGCCGAACAGGTCCAGGGTGCATGAAGCGCCGCCCTGGTCGTAGAACTCGTTCAATCCGTAGGTCATTGTGCGCAGGCGTCGCTCCGGGTCAACGTGCTGTTTGAGCGGGGCGATGACCAGGGCGCTGAATTTGCTGCCGACATGTGCCAGCACGGCCCCCGCCATTTCCTGTTTGCCGCCCTTGAAATAATGATAGAGGCTGGCTTTTCCGAGACCGGTGGCGGCCGAGAGTCTTGCGATGCTGGCTCCGTCGTAGCCGTATTCCCGAAAAACCCTGGTCAGGCGGTCCAGTACTTCCTCTTTCGGCATCAGCGCAGCGGGCATTGCGAATCTCAGGTAGAACGTTCGGTACAAACTATCATTCGGACGCGCTGCTGGCAATCAGGGCAGAGCCGAAGCCCCGGATATCAGAACGTTAGCGGCCAGGAATGTGACCGGCCGGCAATCTAGTGCCGCAGCTCAAACGGAAGCGTCACCACGAAGCACGCGCCGTCGCGATAGCTGCGGTCGAGTTCGAGCGTCCCGTCATGCGCCTCGGCCACGAGTCTGGCGAGATACAGGCCCAGACCGCTGCCGCCGGTATGTCGGGTCCGGGAAGGGTCGCCGCGGTAAAACGGTTCGCCGATAAACTCGATCTGCGCGTCCGGTATGCCGGGCCCATGATCTCGAACGCGAATAATCCACGCGTCGTCAGACAATTCGAACTCAAGGTGAACGGGACCGTCCTCGGGGCTGGAATACCGTAGCGCGTTGCTGACCAGATTCTTCAGCATCAGCGTCGCTCGTGCCTCATCCACATTGATCCACAGCGAATCCGGGACGGACAGCTGGATACGATCCCTGTCCCTGCTGAAGAAATTGTCCACCAGACTGCCAGCCAGCTCCGCCGCCGATACCCGTGACAGTCTCAGCGCGGCATGGCGGCTGTTCAGGCGCTCGGCTTCAAGCAGCGTGGTGATGATCTTCTCCATCTCACTGACGTCTTGTTTCAGGCCCTCGATCCCCGGCGTGTCGTCGGCCAGCGCCAGGGCCAGAGTCAGACGGGACAGGGGCGAGCGCAGTTCGTGACTGATGCCAAGCAGCAGCTGGCGTTTGGCATCGAGCATGCGCTGAACGTCGTCCGCCATCTGATTGATATCGGAGGCCAGGTCGCCAAGCTGATCCCGACGAACATCGGTAATCCGGTAGTGAAAGTTGCCGCTGCCGATCTCGGCTGCTCCGTGCTGGATCGAGCCTATCGGTCTGAACAGCCAGCGTACGGCGAGATAGGCGAGCAGGACCAGGAACAGACCAAAGCCCATAATGATCGGCGTAAGCTGACGCACCACCGCTTGCTCCGAGATCTTCGGCGTCGAAACGATGATCGCGTATGGCCCCTGATCGATTTTCAGATAGCCGTGCCCGCGATCAGAGGCAAATTGAACTCCGTCCACCCCTCGCAGCCAGGCTTCAGTTTCTTCGCTGAATACACCGGTACTGCCGAACTCCAATTGCTCGAGCGTCGGAAACGCGGCATCCGAGGCCCAGTCCAGATCAGGTCCTGAGATGCGTATGTCTACCGGCACCTTGTTGGTGATCTCCAGCGCATTGTCGATCTGCGGCGGGTTGCCGATATCGTTTCTTACATACTCAACATGCAGGGAAAGGTGACCGCTGACCAGTTCACGAAGCTGATCAGTCGCGTACACCCAGCGGATACCCAGAATCGCTCCGTAAGCGAACAACACACCCATAATGAGGAAGATAGCCAGCAGTCGAAATGACAGCGACCGTGAAAGCTTCCTAAACATCTTTGGTGCGACGCCCGACGAACACGTAGCCACGGCCCCAGACAGTCTGGATAAAGCGCGGCGGTTTGGCCGTGTCCCCGATTTTTTGTCGTACCCGACTCACCATGATGTCGACGGCGCGCGTCTGGATCTGCGCATCGATGCCGCGCAGGTCGGACAGAATCTCGTCTCGCGACATCTTTTTGCCTGCGTTGCGCGCGAGCAGACTCAGCAGTTCGTACTCCATCGAGGTCAGTTCAACGATCTCGTCCTCGATCGAGACTGAGCGCGCGTCGGTATCGACCGTGATGCCATCAAAACGCAGCGTACTGGAGTCACCGTCGGTGCTTGCCCCGATGCGACGCAGAATCGTCTGGATGCGGGCGACCAGCTCGCGCGGCTCGAACGGCTTGCCAATGTAGTCGTCGGCGCCCAGCTCCAGCCCCGAGACCCGATCGATGACGTCGCCGCGAGCGGTGAGCATGATGATCGGGATGTCGCTGCTCTTGCGCACCTCGCGGCAAATCTCGAAGCCGTCCTTCCCCGGCAGCATCACGTCGAGCAGCAACAGATCCGGACGGTTGGATTCGAGTTTCGCCAGACCCGATTCCGCTTCGGGCGCGCAATCCAGCTCAATCCCGTAACGGCCGAGAAACGTCTTCAGCAGTTCGGAATGACGCTGGTCGTCGTCAATCAATAGCACTCTGATCATTCCCAAATCTTACCCTGATACGGGTCACCGCGGCGC
>Ga0316191_10002121_pt1 | contig 14312 bp, 13 predicted proteins | sample Eddworburr2cm_MG_FD_204928 | JGI IMG/M metagenome (GOLD analysis project Ga0316191, IMG submission 204928) | Coastal sediment microbial communities from Maine, United States - Eddy worm burrow 2 cm | ecosystem: Environmental > Aquatic > Marine > Coastal > Sediment | place: USA: Maine...
ATGACGGTCTGGCCTGAAGGATACGGGCGTTTTGTATATGACGAGGTCAGTTCGACCTTGGACATATCGCGAGAGATGACAGTAACGCGGCCCACACCCTTCTGGGTGCTGGCACACCGTCAGACTGCCAGCCGCGGCAGACGCGGTCGTGCTTGGATGATGCCTGAAGGCAATTTTGCAGCAACACTTGTTTTGCAGACCGCTGATGCACCGGCACAAATCGCGCTACGGTCTTTCGTGATGTCGCTTGCGCTATTGCGGACGCTTGTCGATGTCACCGGATGTCAGGATGCAGTTTCTCTCAAGTGGCCAAACGATGTTTTGCTAAATGATGGCAAAGTTGCGGGTATCTTGTTGGAAAGCGCCGGAACTGGTTCAGTGGCAATTGGCGTGGGGGTCAACCTTGTCGCGGCACCGGGGCAAGATGAAGTAGAAGCAGGTGCCGTACGCCCAGTTTCGGTTTTAGGTGAAACACAGGTTCGTGTAACGCCCGAAGCTTTCCTTGATGTTCTTGCAGGCCATTATGCGCGCCTTGAGCAGCAATTCACTGATTTCGGGTTTGCACCTGTACGTGCCGGCTGGCTGGCCCATGCGACGCGACTGGGAGAACCCATTACGGCACGCACAGGTCGCGAAGAACGCATAGGCATTTTTGAGGATGTAGACCAAGACGGGCAACTTGTGTTACGCGGCGCGCGCGGTGTGGAACGCATCGCAGCGGCGGATGTCTATTTCTGATGCAGAAGGGGGCCGGATATGTTGCTGGCGATTGATTGCGGAAACACCAATACGGTTTTCTCCATTTGGGACGGAACAGAGTTTCTGGCGACGTGGCGTACGTCGACGGAATGGCAGAGAACAGCAGACCAGTATTACGTCTGGCTGAGTACATTGATGCAGTTTCAGAAACTGGATGTACAAATCACTGATGTGATCATCTCGTCCACAGTGCCGCGCGTGGTTTTCAACCTTCGTGTCCTGTCGGATCGCTACTTTGGGACACGCCCGATGGTGGTGGGCAAGCCTGATTGTTTGCTGCCTGTCGATGTGCGGGTGGATGATGGCACGCAAGTGGGGCCGGACAGGCTGGTGAATACAGTTGCCGGATTTAACCTCTATGGTGGGGACCTCATCATGGTGGATTTCGGGACCGCGACGACCTTTGATGTGGTAGATACCGATGGCGCTTATGTGGGCGGTGTAATTGCACCGGGTGTGAACCTTAGTCTTGAGGCGCTGCATCAGGCTGCGGCAGCATTGCCGCATGTGGATATTTCGCGCCCTCAACGCGTTGTGGGGACAAATACCGTCGCTTGTATGCAGTCGGGTGTTTTTTGGGGTTATGTCGGTCTCGTACGTGAGATATGTGACCGGATCAAAGCCGAGCGCAACCGCGAGATGCGTGTGATATCAACGGGGGGGCTGGCCCCGCTATTCCAGCAGTCCGAGGCGCTTTTTGACGTCTTTCAGGATGACTTGACGATGCACGGACTGGCCGTGATTTACCAATACAACAAGGAAAAACTTTAAAGCATATGAGCACTGAACGTTTGATCTACCTGCCCCTTGGCGGGGCAGGTGAAATTGGCATGAACGCCTATGTATACGGCTATGGCGCTCCGGGGGCGGAGCGTTTGATTGTCGTGGACCTTGGCGTTGCATTTCCCGATATGGATGGCAGTCCGGGCGTGGATTTGATCCTGCCCGACATCACCTGGTTGAAAGAGCGCCGCGATCAAATCGAAGCGGTGTTTATAACGCATGCTCACGAAGATCATGTCGGTGCGGTTGCCCACACCTATGAAGATTTGCGGGCACCAATTTATGCGCGCAAGTTCACGGCGAATATCGCCCGTCGCAAGATGGAAGAACATGGCTTTGGCGAGGACACCGTGAAAACCGTTTCAGCATGGCCCGAACAGGTTACTGCGGGTCCGTTCAAAGTGTCGTTTCTCCCGATTTCGCATTCTATCCCGGAAAGTGCATCGCTGGTGATTGACAGCCCCGAAGGGCGCGTCATTCACTCTGGTGACTTTAAACTGGATGAAACGCCGCTTGTGGGCGAACCATTCGATCCTGAGCTTTGGGCGGAGGTCTGTAAAGACGGGGTCAAGGCGTTTATTTGCGACAGCACAAACGTGTTTTCCCAAAACCCCGGGCGGTCAGAGGCGACTTTGGGTCCTGACATCACAAAATTGGTGCAGAACGCATCCGGCATGGTCATCGCGACGACTTTTGCCTCTAATGTGGCGCGGGTCAAAACTCTGGCGGATGCCGGTGCGCGGGCAGGGCGTTCTATTGTGCTGATGGGACGCGCCATGCGTCGGATGATCGAAGCGTCAATCGAAACGGGCGTGCTGACGGATTTCCCGAAAGTTGTCAGCCCCGAAGACGCCAAATCCATTCCACGAGAAAACCTTATGCTATTGGTGACCGGATCTCAGGGCGAACGGCGGGCGGCCTCGGCACAACTCGCGCGTGGCAAGTATCAAGGGATGGAAACCAAAGAAGGGGATTTGTTTCTCTTTTCCTCAAAAACTATTCCGGGCAACGAAAAGGGTGTGATCCGTATCATGAACGCCTTTTCCGAGCAGGGGGTAGACGTGGTCGATGACAGCTCTGGTCTGTATCACGTGTCTGGCCATGCGAACCGGCCTGATCTGGAAAAACTGACTGCTATCGTCAAGCCGCAGGTCGTGATCCCCATGCATGGTGAACACCGTCACCTGCGTGAGCATGTGAAAGTCGCCGAGAGCAATGGGATGACAGGCGTGCTTGCGGTGAACGGTATGATGGTTGATCTGTCGGGCAACCAGCCCAAGATTGCCGAGTACATTGAAACAGGCCGGACGTATCTTGATGGCTCTGTTCAGATCGGCGCGCTGGACGGTGTCGTGCGTGATCGCATCAGGATGGCGTTGAACGGTCATGTTGTCGTCACGCTTATCGTTGATGAAGAAGACGAGCCTTTAGGCGATCCTTGGTGCGAGATTAAGGGCTTACCTGAAACGGGCCGCAGCAATGCATCACTTGTGGATGTATTGGAGGCGGATTTGGGTCAGTGGCTTGGCCGTGCTGAGCCGAAAACCCTGCGCGACGACGCAAAGCTGCAAGAGGGGCTTCGGCGTGTTGTCCGTCAGACAGCTCAGGATGAAATCGGGAAAAAGCCGGAAGTGACGATTGTTGTCAGCCGGTTAAGCTAACCGGCCGCGCAAACGGTGACCTTGGCGGCAGCCAAGTTCACCCGCATTAACCTGCGCTGCGATCTTTGAAGCTGAGGCCGATAAATTCCGGTGTATGGTCGCCAAGACCTACGACAGTGTTCTGCTCACGGTCATTGCGGCCTCCGCTGCGATTGCGTCCGCCACGGCTGCGGCCGCGCTGTCTGTCTTCGGTCGTCGCCGGCGCGTCTTGAGCGCTGGGTGCGGCTTCTGCCTCGGGTGCTGCGGCTACAGCTTCAGATTCAGGTGCGACTTCTGGTGTGTCTTCACGCTTGCGGTTGCGTGAACGGCTCCGCTTTGGCTTGTCGTTGGCCTTGACCTCTTCCTTCGTCTCTGGGGCAGCAGAGGCGGGTGCGGCTGCGTTGCCTAACGGATTTTCCAGCCTCGGAATTTCCCGTTGCACAAGGCGTTCGATATCATCAAGGTTCTTTTCATCACGCGGTACGCAGATCATGATAGCCTTGCCGTCGCGTCCTGCACGCCCTGTACGGCCGATCCGGTGCACGTAGTCTTCGGCGTGGCTAGGCACATCGTAGTTGAAAACATGGCTTACCGATGGGACATCGAGGCCCCGTGCCGCCACGTCTGATGCGCACAGAAAGCGCAATGATCCCTCGCGGAACCCGTCTAGCGTTCGTGTACGTTGGCTTTGGTCAAGGTCACCGTGAATGGGTGCCGCATCATAGCCGTATTTTTTCAAAGACTTGGCCACGACATCTACATCCGTTTTCCGGTTGCAAAATATGATGGCGTTTGTGCATTTTTCGCCTTCGGCGTCAATCAGCGCGCGCAAAACCTTACGTTTTTCAGTGCCTTCGCGATCCTTGCGCGGGGCCTTGAACATCAGCACGCCCTGTTCAATGGTCTCGGACGTTGTGGCTTGGCGTGCAACTTCGATGCGCTCAGGGGCCGACAGGAAGGTGTTTGTAATACGCTCGATCTCGGGGGCCATGGTTGCCGAGAAGAAAAGCGTTTGGCGCGTGAACGGCGTCAGGCTGAAGATACGCTCGATGTCGGGGATGAACCCCATATCGAGCATGCGGTCGGCTTCATCGACAACCATGATTTGCACGCCCGTTAGCAACAACTTGCCACGCTCGAAGTGATCCAGAAGGCGACCGGGTGTCGCAATCAGGACATCTACGCCTTTGTCGATCAGTTTGTCCTGTTCCTTGAACGAGACCCCCCCGATCAGCAAAGCCTTGGTAAGCTTCATGTGTTTTGTGTAGGTGTCGAAGTTTTCGGCCACTTGTGCTGCCAGCTCGCGTGTCGGACACAGCACAAGGCTTCGCGGCATCCGCGCGCGCGCGCGCCCACGTGCAAGCAGGGTGATCATCGGCAGAGTGAAACTGGCGGTTTTACCTGTTCCCGTCTGAGCGATACCCAGAACATCCCGCCCTTCAAGTGCGGGCGGGATGGCGCCTTCTTGAATTGGGGTGGGGGACTCGTAACCGGCCTCTTCGATGGCCTTCAATACCTTGGGGTTGAGATTCAACTCAGAAAATTTGGTCATATGTATCCGTAATTTGCGGACACATTCCTTGGCCCGCGGCAGCGTTTATACCGGCCCGAATGGCCCAACTGGCGGCGCATGCCGCGATATGTTGTGGTGCATAACAAGTCGCAGCGCTGGGGTCAAACAGTTGCAGCAAGCGGGTCATGATCCGGGAAGTGGTGATGCAGCTTCGCATCAAGTTGCAGGTCATGAATCTTTAACAGCCCGCGCGCCTCCAGTCGTTCGCGCAGTGCTGGCGTGTCCGCGCACACTTCGTCAAAGAACTGTCGCAGACCTGTCATGCCTGACTGCGCGACGATCCCGCTCAATACTTCGTGCAAGGTAACGCCGCCTTTCTCGCGCAGCTGTGCCGGTGCCAAATCCGCACGATATGCACCCTTTTCCAGCCGATAGTCGAAATGCGCCTGCCAGCTAGCCCAGTCAGGCGCGTGCAGATGCGCAAGCGACATGTCGTTCAGGGTAACTTCGTGCGGGTTTTTGACGCCATCCAAAAAAGCGTTGTGTATCCGCAGTTCCATATGCGGATGGTCCGTTCTGACAAAAACCTTGCCTGCCAGATGGCTTAGAAACCCACCTTTAACCACCGCGCCGTATTGGGGGTAAAGCTGTCGGACGATTGTGTCTCTGTTTGGGCCTGCCGGGACGAAATCCTTGAATGCCATTTTGCCGCCGTTGAACGTCTCTGCAGACAACAACTCCATTGGGCGCACACGCGCCGTCACGGCGTTATGCGGTATATCTCCCAGCATCGTCGCAATGGAATGCGGCGCTACGAGAAATTCATCAACATCCGCATGCAGCAACCAATCTACCGCACCTGCACGTGCCAGCGTGCGTGTTGCATTTTGTGTCTGACGCACTTGGTGTTTCTTTGGGCGGCGTCCGAAAATTCGCTGCCAGTAATCGATATCGCAGGTTACAACACGGCATTTCGGGTGGTGCTCTAGTGCGGCGTAGGCGTCGGGGTTGGGGTTATCCAAAAACACCCAGATGCAATCTGCACCCGCATCAAGATAGTATGCGACAAAGCGCAAGACATCGTCTGCTGGCGCTTTTACTGTCGCACAGACGCTCCACCGTGCTGTTGTGGTCATTTGTCGCCTCGTTGCTTGAATTTCTCAACCCGCCCGAAAATAGTGCGCCGATCTGTCATGACCATCCAGAGCATCCGCATGCCCAAGGGTTTGATTGTTGGATCACGCTCACACAGTTGCCACAGACGTGCGAGCATCACGCGGTCCAAATCGCCTGTGCGCAGTGAATAAGGCTTCATTCGCATCGGCATAGTCGCGCGACGCACGTCTTTTTTGCGTCTGAAAGGCGTATTACCGGGTTGCCCTGTAATGCGTCTTTCGCTGTCGTGCAGTTTTATAAGATCGAACAGGGTCGAAAGGCCCATGCCGAGGGCGCGCTGGTCACTGTTTTGTCCGCAATCAGCAAAGGTTGTTGCCGCAGATATCAGCCAACGGGTCGAAAGCTCTGCCGCAAGCTCGGCGCCTTTTTCGGCCCAAATGCGCAGAAACAAATCCAGTGCGACCCGTGGCGGGTTTTTGCGGCGCAATATGGCGATCATCATGGCATGCACCAGATAAAGTGCGCTTTGACCTTCGAACTCTGACTGCAGCTCGACCCATTTCGCCTCCGCCGAATATTTGGGGCAGTCTTCGACCTGTTTTGCCGTCGGTGGAACACGGTCCAGATAGAGGCCATTCAGATCCACATCAGCAGGGGGTAACACCAGCGTCACATCCTGAAACGGTTGTTGGCGCCGGTCCAATTCGCGCAGGAGTTTGTAGAATCCTCCCGGGTGTATCTCTTCTTTATCAATCACCTGAGTTGATCTCTTAAACCATCATTTCCTTGGTCGCGGTTAATTCTATGTCGGGATAATCGCGGGCGACGCGGTCAATATCCCATTGCAGTCGCGTCAGATAAACCACGTCACCGTCATGGTCGTACGCGATATGCTGTTTGTTGTTGTCGGAGAAGGTTTCGACGGCTTGTTTATCGCCATTGACCCAGCGCGCGGATGTGAATTGCGACGCTTCAAAGCGCACGGGAAGTCCGTATTCCAGCTCTATCCGGCTGGCCAGCACCTCGAACTGCAACTGGCCAACGACGCCTACAACAAAACCCGACCCTATTGAGGGCTTGAAGACCTTGGCGGCACCCTCTTCGGCAAATTGCATCAGTGCTTTCTCAAGGTGTTTGGCCTTAAGCGGGTCACCCGCCCGCACGCCCTGCAAGAGCTCTGGTGCGAAGGACGGGATGCCCGTTACACGTATCGCTTCACCTTCAGTAAGCGTGTCGCCGATCCGCAATTGACCATGGTTCGGGATGCCGATGATATCGCCGGCCCATGCCTCTTCGGCCAATTCGCGATCTGACGCGAGGAACATTACGGGGTTGGTGATTGCCATCTGCTTCTTTGAACGCACATGCGTCAGCTTCATGCCCCTGTTAAAATGCCCCGAGGCCAATCGCACAAAAGCCACACGGTCGCGGTGCTTGGGGTCCATGTTGGCCTGAACTTTGAAGACAAAGCCGGAAACCTTTGGTTCTTCTGGTAGTATTTGCCTTGGTTCGGCCTTTTGGATTTGCGGTTGCGGGCCATAGGTCGCGATCCCATCCATCAGCTCTTTGACGCCGAAGGAGTTGATGGCTGACCCAAACCAGATCGGTGTGAGCGAGCCTTCATGCATCGCAGCCATATCCAGTGGCGGCAAAAGTTCGCGGGCCATCTCGAGGTCTTCGCGCAGCTTTTCCAACAGGTCTGCAGGCACGTGTTCAGCGAGCTTGGGGTCATCGAGGCCATTAATCTCGATCGAATCTGCCACACGGTTCCGGTCGGCCCGATCCATCAGTTCCAGACGGTCGCGTAGAATATCGTAGCAGCCTAGAAAGTCCCGCCCGACCCCGATGGGCCAACTTGCAGGCGTCACGTCAATCGCCAGATTTTCCTGAATTTCGTCGATGATCTCAAACACATCGCGGCTTTCACGGTCCATCTTGTTACAAAAGGTCAAAATCGGCAGATCGCGCATTCTGCACACTTCAAACAGCTTTTGGGTCTGGCTTTCGACACCTTTTGCGCCATCGATGACCATAACCGCCGCATCAACAGCCGTCAGCGTACGGTATGTGTCTTCGGAAAAGTCCGAGTGTCCGGGCGTGTCCACGAGATTAAAGCGGTAGTGTTTGAAATCAAAAGACATCGCGGACGCTGACACAGATATCCCGCGATCTTTCTCCATTGCCATGAAATCCGATCTGGTACGCCGTGCTTCGCCCTTGGCGCGGACCTGACCGGCCATTTGAATAGCGCCGCCAAAAAGCAGAAACTTTTCAGTTAACGTTGTTTTGCCAGCGTCAGGGTGACTGATGATTGCAAAGGTGCGGCGCCGCGCGATTTCCGGCGGCAATTCGGGGCGGTTTTTTGGCGTGTGCAGCATGGCTGCGGCTATAGGCGAGGGGGGACGCCAGTGCAAGCAATGAGCGCGTTACCCCTTGGATGCTTTGCGCAGCAGATCAATTGCATCTGACCGGTTCAAAAGCGCTTTTTGCACATCACGCTCGTCAAGTTCACGGTGTATGTTCGGGTTCAGCTCAAGGTCCTTGAGCACCGCCTTGTCCAGCAGGGGCGCAGTTGTGTCGTCCACCAGCATTGATTCAGCGGCTATGCCTTCGGCGTAAATGATCTGGTGGCTGTCAAAGAGCAGCTGAAAGTAGTCGACAAATCCGCCTTCTTGTATGGTCACGGATGTGCCATTGACCAGATAACGTGCTTTGATCAAAAGCTCTGCCCGACCAAGCTGCAGGTGATCTGTGCGCTGGTAGATAAACAGACGGTGATCAGGGCTGACGACCAGATCATTGATGTTGTTTAGTTCCCCAGCGGCGATCTTGATCGGGGCAAAGGCACCAACAGCGCGCTGCGTGTTTTGGCCGATCCATCGAATTTTTTGTGCACCACAATCACGCGTCAAGACGGCATCGCCCGCGCGCAAATCTTCTACTTTGCGTTGCCGCCCCGTGGCCAGCGCGATCTGTGTGCCGCGCGTGAAGGATACGCAGGCGACTTGCGCCAGCTTGCGGTCTGCACTCTGGGTATCGATACCGACCAGACGGTATTCAACTTTTGGCTCCAGCGGCGCGAGCGGCATAAGATATACTTGGTTTGCGTGGCCGGCCGCGTCGACTTCTACGAGCACAAGAACCTCTGTCACTTTGGTGCCGTAGTCCATCAAGGTAACAGTGCAGTCCAGGTGAATGTGCGAGCCTGAGATACCAGCTTCGGACGTGTCTGCTATGATGTTTACGCGACCCTGCCGCGCTAGTGACAAGCTTATGGTTTGGGCCAAGGCGTCCAATATGTAGACATCGTCCAGCATGAGGTCTTCGGCAAAGCTTAACCCGTCGCCTTCATTCGCACCGTAGGACACACGAAATGCGTCCGATGGGTAAACCGGAATTGTCTTGCTGGGGGCAAGCGACAAAGTCGAGTGGGACGTTGGCATCGCGGCCATGCAGGGGTCCTTCTGGATAGTCGGAAGTGTTTTAGCGAAAAAATATGGCTTTCTTGAGGAAAACATTCTGGTGTTTAGCTGGCCTCTTGTCCGAAACTGGTGATAGTGGCTGACAAAAGTCAGGGGGAATATCGCATGGATTTAGGCATTAAAGGTAAACGGGCGGTTGTTTGCGCATCGTCAAAGGGCTTGGGGCGCGGTTGCGCCGAAGCTTTGGCGGCGGCGGGTGTCGATCTGGTCATGAACGCGCGCGGCGCTGAAGCACTCGAAGCGGCGGCTGAGGCGATCCGCGCAGAGTATGGCGTCAACGTGGTTACTGTTGCGGCGGATGTCACGACGCCCGAAGGACAGGCCGCGTTGTTGGATGCGGCAGGAGACGTGGATATTCTGGTTACAAATGCAGGTGGACCACCGCCCGGCATGTGGCATGACTGGGACCGTGAAGATTTTATCAATGCGCTGGATGCCAATATGCTAACGCCCATTGCCTTGATGAAGGCGCTCTTACCGGGGATGATGGAACGAGGTTGGGGCCGCGTGGTTAACATCACATCGCAATCGGTCAAGGCACCGATCCCGCAGCTTGGGTTGTCCAACGCTGCGCGCACGGGTCTCACTGGATATGTGGCCGGTACCAGCCGTCAGGTGGCGGAAAAAGGGGTGACGATCAACAATATGTTGCCCGGTATCCACGCGACAGATCGGGCACAGGCGCTGGATGGTCCTGTTGCACAACGCGAAGGGATCTCGATTGACGAGGCCCGCACGCGACGCTGTGCGACGATCCCTGTCAGACGCTATGGGACCGCCGAAGAGTTTGGCGCGACCTGCGCGTTTTTATGTTCTGAGCACGCAGGGTTCATCGTAGGGCAAAATATCCTGCTGGATGGAGGTGGCACCAACGCCACGATATAGACTGTGGCTGCGGGGTTTTCGCTAAAGGATCAGCTTTTTAATCCGCAATCGGTCGGGCAGCTTGCGCAGGAGTATCGCCGCGCTTTGCCTTCTTTCGATGCCGACAGCTTCAAGGCGCGGGTACTGGCGGGGTTCAAAGACCGTGAACTTATGGCGCGGCTCGACTGGATTGCCGATTGCCTAGAAGAGCACCTATCTCCCGACTTCGTAACGATGGCGGACCAGTTGGAAGCTGCGATGCCGGACCCGTTGGACCCAGCTTTAACAGATGATGATTTTGGGCAATTCATTCACGCGGTGCCGGGTATTCTCGCTGTGCGGCACGGGCTTGAACACCACCGCGTCCGCGCCACCGAGGTGCTGTATGAGGCGACTAAGCGGTTTTCGATGGAATTCTATATACGTCCTTTTCTCAACCGCTGGCCCGAGGAAACCCTTGCGGTGTTGGTGAATTGGGCATGCGATGAAAACTATCATGTGCGCAGGCTGGTCAGTGAAGGCACACGGCCCAAACTGCCTTGGGCCAAGTCGGTTGCTTTAACCCCGGACCAAACTTTGCCGCTTCTGGATAGGCTCCATGCGGATCCGACGCGGTTTGTGACGCGTTCGGTTGCCAATCACCTGAATGATCTGTCCAAGACCAAACCTGATCTGGTGCTACACAGGCTGGCAGAATGGCAGGCGCTTGGCCGCCAGGACGCAAAGGAACTGGCCTGGATCCAACGCCACGGACTACGGACGTTGATCAAATCATGTAACGCAGGGGCGATGGCGGCCTTGGGGTACAGTGCTGATGCTTCGCTGCACGCAAAACTGGCTATCGAAAACCGTACAGTGGCCATCGGGGACACATTGCGCTTTAACGCGACGCTGAAGAGCAAAACGCGGACACCGGTGCTGGTTGATTACCGCATAATATTTGCAAGACCGGACGGCCGCGCCGGCCAGAAAGTTTTTAAGCTCAAGCAGGGCGTGGTTGATGCGGGAAAACCGCTTAGCCTGTCCAAGAGCCATAAGATCAAAGGGGATGCCACGACCTTTACATGGTACCCCGGGCCACATCGTTTGGTTGTGCAGGTTAACGGTATGGACCAGGCCGCGGCGGGCTTTACAGTTATATAGACGCTGGTGAAGACGATCGGCTCTGTCTCTCCAGGCAGATCGCAAACACTCGTGCTTGCGGGCCGGCTGCAGGGCTGATAGCTGCTATTCCGAGAAATTCTATAAGATTTCCGGAGAAGACCACGTGACGACCGCTGCCCCCCGGCTTGAAATAAAGAACCTACGCCGCAGCTTTGAGGGGCGCGCCGTGGTCGATGATGTGTCGCTGCGTATCCAACCGGGGCAGGTGACATGTCTTTTAGGCCCGTCAGGATGTGGCAAATCCACGACGCTGCGCATGATTGCGGGCGTCGAGATGCAGGACAGCGGCGAAATCTATGTGGATGGCCACCTGATCTGTGACACGCTGTTTCGCGTCCCGCCAGAGCGCCGCGAGATTGGCCTGATGTTTCAGGATTTTGCGCTGTTCCCGCATCTTAGCGTCGCCGAAAATGTGGCCTTTGGGCTTAAGTCCGGCACCAAACTTGAAAAGCGCGCGCGGGTTGAAGAGCTGCTGGAGCGTGTTGACCTTAAACGCTTTATCGACGGCTACCCGCATCAGTTGTCGGGGGGCGAACAACAGCGTGTAGCGCTTGCGCGTGCTCTAGCACCCAAGCCCAAGATTATGCTGATGGATGAACCTTTTTCGGGGCTTGATAACCGGCTGCGTGACGGTATCCGCGATGAGACCCTGACAATTCTAAAAGAACAGGACACAGGGGTTTTGCTGGTCACACACGAGCCGGATGAGGCCATGCGCATGGCAGATGAGATTGCGCTGATGCGCAACGGTCGCATCGTGCAGCAAGGGGCACCTTACAATGTCTATACGCGGCCCATTGATCGGGCTGCTGTCTCTTTTTTCTCGGATGCCAACGTGTTGGGGTCCATGGTCAGCGGTGCGCTGGCGGAAACTCCGTTTGGGCAGTTTCTAGCACCGGGGGTGCCGGATGGTACGCAGGTCGATATCGTTTTCCGTCCCCAACACGTCAGAATTGAATTCGACCGTTCCGGTCAGGGGCCGAAACCAACAGCGACGGATGGCACTGCGGCACGTGGGGTGGTTGATCGTGCACGGTTTATGGGCAATGAAAGCCTTGTCGAGTTCCGTATGGATTATGATGACTCGATCCTGAAAGTTACGGTTCCGAATGTTTTCCTGCCGAAACCGGGGACCGTGATGTGGCTGACCATCAGGCGCGACAAGTGCTTTGTTTTTCCTGCGACCAGATCTGGTAAAAAGGGCGGAAGTGAATGAACCTAATTGTAGAGTTTGGTATGGGCACTTCGTTGCGGCGGGGCGATTACACGCAGGCTGCGGTGCGGGGTGTGAAAGACGCGCTTTGGCATAATTCGATCAATCTGGCAGAGCTTTTCGGCTTTGAAAAAACAGACATGCGTATTCGCGTAGATGTTGGTGTGCAGAAACCGGAGGAAGTTGATCTGGAAGCTGTGCGTGCCGTTTTCCCCTATGGGCACGCTGAGGTGAACGTGGTGTATGGTGGGCTGGATATTGTGCGACCCGAAGGTGAGGGGCACCCGACCATTATGGCGAATGTCGCGCTGACGGTTGGTTTTGCAATGGAGCGGTCAGATGGCTGAACAAAGACTGATCATCGAGATGGGTATGGGTAACGACCTGCACGGACAAGATTACACAAAGGCCGCCAAGCGCGCCATCGAAGATGCCTTCCGCCATTCATCGCTGCCGCTTTTTGGCGCGGTCGGTCTCAGTCATGATGAAATGCGTGTGCAGGTCACTGTCGGCGTGCAGGAACCGCAAGACGTCGATACGCACGCACTGGTCGAAACCCTGCCGCGTGGTCGCGCAGAGGTTCGCGTGGTAAAAGGTGGATTGAACGTGGAAACGGCCGAAGGCGGGCCGATTGTGGTCGCGCAAGCCAGTGTGGAGGCATTCCTGCCGCCACAGACTGGCTGGGATTTGAAGGACTAGCCCGCTGTCATCGTAACGGTGACCGCTCCGATCCCGTCGATTGAAACGGTGACGACGTCGCCTGCTTTGACAGGGCGTGCACCGACCGACGTGCCGCAGGCAATCAAGTCTCCGGGCTGCAACGTCATATCCTGCGATATCTTCGAGACGATTTGCGCAGGAGACATTATCATATCTGATGCGGGGTAGGATTGCCGTTCTCGTGTGCCGACCAGTACCTTGATCTCTAAGGATTTCCAGTCGACATCAGTATCTATGTAAGGGCCAACCACGCCAAAACCGTCATAGCTTTTCGCACGGGTCCACTGCGGAAATGACGGATCTGCGTTCAGGATCTGCAATGCGGTGAAATCGTTAACGCAGGTATATCCTAGAATGGCATCTGCGGCGTCCGCTTCTGATGCATTGGCGCAAGTCTTGCCGATCACGATCCCCAATTCACCTTCGAACAGAATGCGCCCCACGTCATCGGGGATGCGCACTTCGGTGTCTGGTCCAGTCAGCGCGGTATCTGCCTTGAAGAAATAGAGAGGATGATCCGGTGGGGTCCATCCGTTTTTTTCCGCGGCGGCATGAAAATTGTTCCAAAGACCCAAAAACTTACCCGGTGCAACTGGAGCCAACAAAGTGGCGTCTGACAGCGCAATTGGGCTTCCTGCGCTCTCGTCTGATCCAAGGTGTGTACGCGGGTGAAGCATCCCGTCGTCCAAAACCCCCGACACAATTGATCCGTCTGCTGTTTTGATCCGCGCCCATTTCATTGTTTTGTCCCCGCCACGTTATTCACTCGAAAGAATAGGACCAGCGAGGGCCAGGAACAGCCCCCACCAGTGAAAACTCCGTTTACCGTAGAGCTTCAAGGCTTGATGTAAGTGTAGCCCATTTGTTGCAGGCGCGACAATTCAGCGACGCCAGACGGGATAATGTCATCTTCCCAAACGTCATAAAGATCGTCTGAATAGCTTATTTTACGCCCCTTCAAGGTGTTGTTGCATACTTGAAAACCGACTGACTGGCTTTTCAGCGATGCGACCGCCGTTTGCAGTGCATCGTTGTCTTTTGCGCTCTTCAATAGCCCC
>Ga0316191_10002122_pt1 | contig 14311 bp, 12 predicted proteins | sample Eddworburr2cm_MG_FD_204928 | JGI IMG/M metagenome (GOLD analysis project Ga0316191, IMG submission 204928) | Coastal sediment microbial communities from Maine, United States - Eddy worm burrow 2 cm | ecosystem: Environmental > Aquatic > Marine > Coastal > Sediment | place: USA: Maine...
TGCCTTGTCCGGGCGACGAGCGAGGCGGCGTAGCAGGAACGAGTCGATGCTGTTGAAGTTGCTAGCGGCCGGGACCAAGCTGCCACAATGGATCCAGCAGGGTTATCGCGAATACGCGCAACGAATGCCGCGTGAGTGCCGCCTCGAGTTGTTTGAGGTTGCCTTGGGAGGGCGATCAGCTACCGCGGATAAGGCAAAGGCCGACGAATGTGAACGGATGTTGCGGGCAATTCGGCGTGAGGACTACGTGGTCGCGCTGGATGTGGCCGGCAAACAGTTTGATACGCCGAAGCTGGCGCGGCGGCTGCAGGAGTGGATGTTCGGGGGGCACGATGTGGTCATTCTGATTGGCGGACCGGACGGGCTTGGCGATGGATGTCTCGGGCGGGCAAATCTGCGCTGGTCGCTGTCGCCACTGACATTCCCGCACACCGTTGTACGCGTGCTGGTCGCCGAACAGCTCTACCGCGCTGCCACTATTCTCAGGAACCACCCCTATCATCGCGCCTGAATCCGGGGTTGGGTTTTGCGGTGCAGCAGCCGGGGAACTAACATCGGCAGGATGAATCAGGCCACTCTTTGTCTTGCCTCCGCCTCTCCGCGCCGCGCCGAGTTGTTGCGTCAGATCGGCGTGAGTTTTCGCAGCTATCCGGTGGATATCGACGAGAGCCGGACAGGCGATGAACCGGTGCTGAATTTCGTTCAGCGGATCGCCGGCGAAAAGGCAAACGAGGCATGGCGCGAACTGGGTGGCGCGGAAAAGCTTTGTGTACTCGCCGCCGATACCGTGGTGGTTGTTGCCGATGCCGTTTTCGGCAAGCCCCGTGACAGCGCGGACTGTGTTGCCATGCTGGGTCGTTTGTCTGGTCGTACCCATGTGGTGCTGACGGCGGTGGCGCTGCGCCATGGCGGCGGAATGGACGTACGCTACAGCCGCAGCCGGGTACGGTTTCGTGTGATCCCGGAGTCCGAGCGGCTGGCATACTGGGGCTCAGGAGAGCCGCGCGATAAAGCGGGTGCTTATGCGATCCAGGGGCTCGGCGCGGTTTTCGTAAGGCGAATCGAAGGGAGCTATTCGGGCGTTATGGGTTTGCCGCTATTCGAGACGGCAGCGATGCTGCAGTCCAGGGGCTTGTTCCGGATTGCACGGTCCCAGTTCGAGGAGAGTGTGTGAAAGAGGAGATCTTGCTCAACGTGACGCCGCGGGAGGTGCGCGCAGCGCTGCTCGAAAATGGCGTATTGCATGAGGTGTATATCGAACGTGCGGGCCGGCGGGGGCTCATCAGCAATATATACAAGGGACGGGTCTCGCGGGTGCTGCCGGGCATGCAGGCGGCGTTCGTCGACATCGGCCTCGAGCGCACCGCTTTCCTGCACGTCTCCGACATTGCCCATGCGGCACCTGCGGAAAACGGTATCGAGAGCCCGCGACCGGGAAACATCCGCGAGCTGGTCAGCGAGGGAGGCGAAATACTCGTCCAGGTTGTGAAGGACCCTCTGGGCAGCAAGGGTGCGCGGCTTACCACCTATGTGACGATACCGTCGCGTTACCTGGTTTATATGCCGCAGGGCCAGGGCATCGGGATCTCTGCGCGTATCGAGGACGAAGCGGAACGATGCCGGTTACGCGAGTATCTGGAGACTTTTGTCGCTGACCAACAGCAGGGTGGTTTCATTATTCGCACTGCCGCCGAGGGTGCGAGCTTCGATGCGGTGCGTGCCGACATGATGTTTCTGCAGAAGCTTTGGGAAGTGGTCAGTAACGAGGCGGTGCGGACACCTCCCCGCAAACTGGTGCACGAGGACCTGCCCCTGCCGCTGAGAATTCTGCGTGATCAGATGGGTGAGCAAATGGAGCGTGTGCGGGTCGATTCCGACGAGACATTCGAGCGGATGCAGGCCTTCGCGCAGAAGTTTATTCCCGACCTGGTACCGCGCCTCGAACTGTATACCGGGCGGCGGCCGATTTTCGATCTGTATGGGGTCGAGGAAGAGATCCAGAAAGCCCTGGAGCGGAAAGTCCAGCTCAAGTCAGGCGGGTACCTGATCATCGATCAGACCGAGGCGATGACGACAATCGACGTTAATACCGGTGCCTATGTCGGGCATCGGAATCTCGAAGAGACGATTTTCAAGACCAACCTGGAGGCGGCGGTCGCTATAGCCCGGCAACTGAGACTGCGTAATCTTGGCGGTATCATCATTCTGGATTTCATCGATATGGAGGATGCGGAGCATCGTTATCAGGTGATCCAGGCGCTTGAACGCAGCCTGGCCGGCGACTACGCCAAAAGTCACATTTGTGAGGTGTCGCAACTGGGTCTGGTCGAGATGACCCGCAAGCGAACCCGCGAAAGCCTGGAACATGTGCTTTGTGAGGGCTGTCCAACCTGCAATGGGCGGGGTTCGATCAAAACGCCGGAGACCGTCTGCTACGACATATTCCGCGAGATTTTGCGCCAGACCCGGCAATTCGAATTCCAGGAGTTAATGGTGCTTGCGCATCCTGAGGTGATCGAGTTGTTGCTGGACGAGGAGTCGGCAGGTCTGGCGGAACTGGAGGTCACAACTGGTAAGCCAATCAGGTTGCAGACAGAATCGATGTACAGCCCCGAACAATATGACGTGGTCCTGATGTGAGCATTGCCGCAGCATCAGTCGCGCATGCGGATCGCGGCGGGCGCTGGCGGTGAAAGCGACATTGCGAAGCATCGGCCGCACGCTCGTCACTGCAGCGGGAAGCCTGATCATCCTGTTGGCACTTGCGCTCGGCCTGTTTCGGATGGTCGTGCCGGAACTGCCACAGTACAAACCACAAATCGAAGCCTGGGCGAGCACTGCGCTGGGCTCGCCCCTGCGGGTCGGATCGATCGACGCGCGTCTCGGCCTGAGCGGGCCACAGGTCCTGTTGAACGATGCCGAAGTGCTGACCGCCGATGGCTCGACGCTGTTGCTGACCGCGCGCTCGGTGACGATCGTGTTGAGCCCGCTACAAATGATCAGCAAGCGCCAGCTCGCGATCAAGCGTCTGCTTTTCGAGGGAGTCGGGCTGATCGTCGAGCGCGGTACCGACGGTGAATTCAGCGTTCTTGGCAAGTCCACCGGCGCGGCCAACCGCACGGAGGTGCCGCTGGACGCGCTGCCCGAGGGCAGATTGCTTATACGCGATGCGCAGGTTGACTTTATCGACCATGCGTCCGGCGCGCGCGATCTTCGGTTTACCGATGTCAGTCTGGATGTGGAGCGGAAGGGATCTCGAATCGAAATACTTTCGCGGTTCGAACTGCCAGAAGAACTCGGTGGCAACGGCCACTACACGCTGGAGCGCCTGGATAAAGGCGGGCCCGATGACGTCGAGCTGCGCATGGCGCTGGGGCTGGAAAACGTTCATCTCGATGTGTGGGCCAGGTTCGCACCGGATGAATTACTGATACCGCGCACCGGCAACGGCGACATCAGCCTTTTTCTCGCGACGCGCGGTTCGAGCATTATCAGCGCCAGTGGTGAAGTCGATCTTCGCGCTGTCGGTCCTCCGGTTACCGCCGCCGTCCCGTTGGACGATAGTGTTTTCGATCTGATTTTCGGAAATTTCGACTGGAGCCGCAATCCGACGGGTTGGCAGTTCAATGCCGACGACTTGCAGATTGTAAGAAACAACAAAAACTGGCCGGCGGGCTCAGTGCGCGTCGAGCGGGTCGAGCGCGATGAAGGAGCGGTTTACTATGCCACCGCAGATTTTATCCGCCTCGAGGATCTGGTCGTCTTCGAGCCATGGTTGCCGGGAGACAAACTCCAGTACCAGCTTGCGGCGCGCGGTCTGCGTGGTGATTTGCGCGGCCTCAACATCAATTTTGTCGGCGCGGGCGCGGACAACTATTCGATCAAGGCCACAATCCAAAATGCCGGCCTTGACGCTCTCGAAGATCAGCCGGGTTTTGCCGGTCTGACGGCCGAGCTGGCGGCGCAAAATGCGGGCGGCCGGCTGCTTTTGCAGAATGTCGAGACGATCACGATTCCGGGTTTTCTGCGTGAGCCGGTAACTCTCGACGTCAGCGGAATCAATCTTAGCTGGACCCGCTCGGCCCAGGGCATCGAGGTGCGCGGCGAGGACCTGCGGCTGGAAAATTCCGATCTGGCTGTTTCGGGCCAGCTCAATCTGAGCTTGCCGCAAGGGGCCGACGAGTCTCCATACCTCGATCTGAAACTCGATATTCCGCGCTTCGACGCCTCTGCCAAGAGCCGTTATCTTCCGCTGCCGGCGCTGTCCGAGAATCTGCTCGGCTGGCTCGACGCGGCGATTGTCCGCGGACAAGCCAGTCGAGGCACTGCGGTCTGGCGTGGCGCGCTCGGCGATTTCCCGTTCAAGGATGGCGGCGGCGAGTTCCGGGTCGACTTCCTGATCGAAGATTGCACTTTGCAGTATGCGAGCGGGTGGCCACCCGCGGAGAATCTTCGGGCTCAGATCGCGTTCGTCAACGCCGGCATGGAGGTCACCGTTCTGGGCGGGTCGCTCAGGGCCAACGAGTTTTCCGAGGGGAGTGCCCGAATCGCGGATCTGCGCGCCCCCGTGCTGGACCTGACGGCGAAGACATCGAGCGAGCTGGGACGAATTCTGGGCTTTGCAATCGACAGTCCGCTGATCGAGCGATACGACTTTCTGCGCGATTTCGTGGTGGCGGGCGATGCCAGCGCGGACATCGCTATGACAATGCCGATCCGGGAACGTGAGAAAACTGATGTTCGCCTGGTAATCGGTCTTGACGATGCCAGCGTCGGTACAGTCGCATTGCCATTTAGTTTCGAGAGACTGAGAGGCGACGTGGCGCTGGCGGACGGTACGATGCAGGCCGATGATGTCAGTGGCATGCTGCTGGGCAAGCCGGTACGTGTCGACCTGGAAGCGGATCGGCGCGGGGCGAGTCCGGCGACGCTGATGATGGTCAACAGCTGGGCGGATGCGCGGAGTATCGGCGTCCTTGCTCCCTACCTGGAGCGCCATGTCGAGGGTGAAACCGATTGGTTCGCGGTTGCGCGGTTTCCAGGTGGCGAAAGTGATGAGCCGGTAACCGTCAGGCTTCGCTCGGTGCTCGGCGGCCTCGCGCTGGATTTGCCTGAACCGCTCGGCAAATCCGCCGTTGATGTGCGCGATTTCGACATTGCTCTGAGTATGTTCCAGTCCGGGCGGCGTGACTGGGAACTGCGTCTTGACGATAAGGTCAGCGCAATATTGCGCTACACCGGTGAGTTGGATAAATCGGCGCGCAGCGCTGTGGTATTCGGTGGCGGACAGGCGCGGGTCCCGCCGGTACCAGGCGTGGAAGTGTCGGGGACCGTACCTCGCACTCGACTGGAATCATGGCTCGATCTCGGCGGCGACGGCGATGGTGCGTTTCGGTTGCAGGATTTCTTGCGCAAGGTGGATGTGCGGGTAGACGATTTCGCTGCATTCGGCCTGTTGCTCGGGCCGAGTCGGGTCGAGCTGGAACCCTCCTCGGGCGGGTGGGTTGCCGTTATCGACAGCGAAAACGTGGCGGGTCGGATAGCGATTCCATACCAGCTTGCCGATGGCAGCCCCCTGATACTCGATATGCAGCGACTGCGCCTGGTCGACTGGGAGACATCGGATAAACCCGCGCAGCCGACCGATCCGGCAACCCTGCCGGCGATGGCGGTCAATTCCGAGGAATTCGTTCTTCTCGACCGGCGCCTGGGCATGCTCAATGCACAACTCGAGAAAACTCCTAGTGGTCTCGTGATTCGCCGTTTCGACACCAGCGCGCCCAGCTTCTCGCTCCGCGCCACGGGAACATGGACCAACACCCCGGATGGACCCGGGACCACGATCAAGGGAGCTCTGGACAGCACCGATTTGGGTAGCACGCTGGATTGGCTGGGGCATGCCGGTTATATCAACGAGGGGCGCGGCAAAAGTACCTTCGATGTCAACTGGCGCGGCGGCCCGGATCGTCACTTTGGCAAAACGATCGCCGGCCGCATTTCGGTTCAGCTCAAGGACGGAGTACTACAGGATGTCAATCCGGGCGCGGGCCGCGCGCTCGGCTTGCTTAGTATCACGGCGTTGCCGCGGCGGCTGTCGCTTGATTTTACCGATGTCTTCGGCAAGGGCCTGACCTTCGACAAGATCGAGGGTGACTTCACTCTGTCCGACGGTAACGCCTATACCAGCAACCTGATCATGGATGGGCCTGCGGCTGGAGTGAGAATTTCGGGCCGGGTCGGCATCGCCGCTGAAGACTATGACCAGACCGCTATCGTCCATGCCAATGTCGGTTCGTCACTGCCCATCGTGGGTACCGTTCTCGGCGGTCCGCCGCTCGGCCTCGGGTTGTGGATTTTCAGTGAGGTGTTCAAGGAGCCGTTGAAAGGCATCGCCCGGGCGAAATACAGCATTACCGGCAGCTGGACCGACCCGGTGGTCGAGCGGCAGTCGTTTTCTCCCGCGGCCGAAGAGGCGATCGCCCAACCTGGCCTGCCATCGGGTGACGAAGGCTGAGATTGTGGCTGCGCGTGCATTGACATGACTCTGGCGGCGGTGATTCAGATGAATACGGGTGCGGACCGCACGTGCAATTTGTCGCGGGCGGCGCAGCTGATTGCCGAGGCGGCCGATGGGGGTGCGCAATTGGCCGTGCTGCCGGAGAATTTCGCGTCCATGGCGGCGAGCGATGCGGAACGACTGGCGGCCGCGGAACCGGACGGCACCGGTCCGGTACAGGATTTCCTCGCGGGTATGGCGGCACGGCACGGAATATGGCTGGTTGGTGGGACGCTCGCGCTGCGGGATCGGCACGCACCGCTGCCCGCTGCCGCCTGCCTGATCCATGATCGCGACGGCCGGCGGGTTGGCCGCTACGACAAAATCCATCTGTTTGACGTTGCCTTGCCTGACCGCAATGAGTCCTATCACGAGTCCGCCACGATCCGTGCCGGCAGCAGTCCAACGCTGATCGATACCCCTTGCGGGCGGCTGGGTATCGCAGTCTGTTACGATTTGCGATTCCCGGAACTGTTTCGCGACTTGCAGGAAGGTGGAGCAGACGGGTTTGCGGTTCCTGCGGCGTTCACTGCCCGGACCGGGCAGTCTCACTGGGAGGTTCTGGTTCGCGCACGCGCGGTCGAAAACCTGAGTTTCGTGCTTGCCTCGGCGCAGTGCGGAATTCACCCGGGCGGCCGCCGAACCCATGGCAACAGCATGATTGTCGATGCCTGGGGCGAGATACTCGGCCGGGCGGGAGACAGCGAGGGCATCGTGCTCGCACGACTGGATTTGCAGCGGCAAAGGCAAATACGAGACAGATTTCCCGCGTTGGCTCATCGAAGGCGCCGAGCCGGTGCGGCAACGGACCACTACACGGATGAGAAGTGACAACCATGACGAATGATGTTCTCGAGATCGCGGAACACAGGATACTGGCACCGGCCGGTCTCGACGAGGGCCATCTGGGCAAAGTACTTGGCGGCATCATGGGCAGGGCTGTGGACAATGCCGATTTGTATTTCCAGACCAGTCGCACCGAGGCCTGGTCGCTTGAGGACGGTATCGTCAAGGAAGGCTCGCACAGCATAGAGCAGGGTGTGGGCGTGAGGGCGATGAGCGGTGAGAAAACCGGATTTGCCTACTCCGATGAAATCCTGCTGCCTGCACTCGAGCAGGCGTCGATGGCGGCGCGTGCGATCGCCCGGTCCGGTCAACAAGGCGCGGTCCAGGCATGGTCGAGGCCGTCCGCGCGAGCGCTGTATCCCGCGCTTGATCCGCTGCCGACGATGAGCGATGCCGACAAGGTTGCGTTGCTGCAAGGTATCGACGACCAGGTCCGGCAAATTGACAACCGCGTCATACAGGTAATGGCAAGTCTTGCCGGTGCTCACGAAGTCGTGCTGATTGTGGCCAGCGACGGCACGATGAGCGCCGACGTGCGGCCGCTGGTTCGACTAAACGTTGCGGTGATCTGCCAGGATGGGGAGCGCCGTGAGCAGGGTTACAGTGGGGGCGGAGGGCGCTCCGGATACGAATATTTCACGCCGGACCGGGTTGCCGAATACTGCCGCGAGGCGGTGCGTCAGGCGACCGTCAATCTCGAAGCGGTGGCAGCTCCTGCCGGAACCATGAATGTCGTATTGGGACCAGGATGGCCCGGGGTCTTGCTGCACGAGGCGATCGGGCATGGACTCGAGGGCGATTTCAACCGCAAGGGCACCTCTGCATTCAGCGGCCGTCTCGGTGAAAAGGTCGCATCCGGTTTGTGTACCGTTGTCGATGACGGCACGTTGCAAGGCCGGCGCGGTTCGCTCAGTGTCGATGACGAGGGCACACCCACTCAGTGCACCACCCTGATCGAAAACGGTATTTTAAGAGGGTATTTGCAGGACAAGCTCAACGCCCGCCTGATGGGTGTGCCGTGCACGGGCAATGGCAGGCGTGAATCCTTCGCTCATTTACCGATGCCGCGGATGACCAACACATACATGTTGCCGGGCCCGCACGACCCCGGCGAAATCATCGCCTCGGTCGATAAGGGTCTGTATGCGAAGAATTTCGGTGGTGGTCAGGTCGACATTACCTCCGGGAAGTTCGTGTTCTCGGCAAGCGAAGCCTATCTGATTGAAAATGGCCGACTGACCTATCCGGTCAAGGGCGCCACGCTGATCGGCGACGGACCGGATGTGCTGACCAGGGTGTCGATGGTGGGTACGGACCTCGAACTCGATACCGGCGTTGGCGTCTGCGGCAAGGACGGTCAAAGTGTTCCGGTTGGGGTCGGCCAGCCGACTTTGCGGGTCGATGGCCTGACGGTCGGCGGCACCGGATGACTCCCGTTATGCGGCACCGGATGACTCCCGGGCTGCGCTAGCCGTGATAGAGCATCTGCAGATAGGCGGTGCCGAAAGTCGCTGTTCCCCAGATCAGCCAGACGAGCCAGACAAAATCGGGTAGGCGCTGGCGTTGCCTGAGCCGGAACAATAGCGCCGGCAGCAGACTCGCCGCGAGGGTAATTCCCAGAATGCAGGCGGCATCGATGACAATATCGATGAAAAGTAATTCCGTCAGGCCATGCCCCGCAACCACTTGCATGAATACGGCGCCGCCGATGCTGGCGACCACTACGGCAACCGCCTGGGGCAGTGAATACCATGGTTTGCCGGCGCGCGGATCTCGGCGCGTCGGAATATTATTTGCCTCTACGGCGCTGGTCTCTTTGAAGAACGCACGCTTGCTGCGGGCATTGCGACCGAGCGTGTACACAGTCAGGGCAACGGCAAAAAATATCGCCACCCACTGCCCTGGTCGCGGTTGTACAAGATCGCTGAACTGGCAGGCAATGCCGAGCATGGCGCCCGCTAGCAGCAGCGCCACGCCGGCGAGCAGCTCTGAAGGTTCCTGGCTCGCGTAGGCGCGCGCATGCAGCCATTGCACGATGACTGCCAGCGGCAGCGCTTCGAATGGCAGTCGCGCAGCGGACGGCGCCAGGAGTGTGTTCTCCAGTACTGTCATTACGATATAGAACGTGGACAGGACCACGACGCTGGCCGCGTAACGCCGCGTGGTGACGCCGGGATGGAGCAACAAGAAACGGCGCAGCAGCCGAAATATGGCAATCGCGCCAAGCCCGGTGGCAATAACGAAGGCAAAACTGAAACCAAAGGCTGACCAGGAAAAATACGCATCCGGTTCGGGCGAGAAGAATGTATCAGGCGCCGCGTGAGTTGCGGGTGGGAACGACAGCGCGACGAGCGCGCGGAGCAACGCTTTATGAGAATGACGGACCATTGCCGGAGTATATCTGGCAGCGATATGTCAAACTGTGACCGACCTCTCCAACTGCGGGGCGGTGTCAGCCGGTACCCAGGCGAATAACCAGACCGGCGCCGGTGAGACCGTCGTCGCGGTGGCTGACCGCAACATGGGCAATTCTACTGGCCCGGATCGCCGTGATGCAGGCGCCGGCATTGCCCTGATCGAGCTGATTGAAAGCCTCGTCGAGAAACAGGATTTGCGGCTCTCGGTACAGCGCGCGGGCGAGCAGAAGACGCTGTCTTTGCCCGCCCGACAAGGTCGTGCCGAAATCTCCGATTCGGCTCAGGTATCCCATCGGCAGACGGCAGATCGTTGCGTCTATCGAGGCCTGTGCCGCGCAGTGCGCGATTCGATCGAAATCCGGACTCGGGTCGAGGCCGCTGATGTTGTCGGCGATAGTGCCATCCAGCAGCGTGTCATCCTGCATGACCGCGCTGGCGAGCGCGCGGAGCCGGCCGCCGGCATGGCGCAGATCTTGGCCGTCGAGCGTGATTCTGCCGCGGGTCGGCATGATCAGCCCAAGCAGGATCCTGATCAACGTGCTTTTGCCGCAACCGGATACCCCGGTAACCAGGATGCATCCGCCGGGCTCGAGGCTAAGATCCAGATCGCGAATCAGCCACGGGTCATCGTCGGAATATCTGAACCACAGGCCCTCGGCTTGCAGACACCGGAACGGGCCGCCTGCAATGGCCTGGTGCGCGGGTGGCTCCGGGTCGGGCGATGTCTGGGTGATGTCGGCAAGGCGGTCACGGTGGACCGCGCTGGTGCCGAAATCGACGGCGTGCTGAATCAGCGCAAACGCCTTGTCCAGCAAGTACTGGCGGTACGCGAGGAAGGCGACCAGCATGCCCAGCGTCATTGTGCCGTCGAGCACCGCGCGCGCGCCGAACCACACGACCGCAATTTTTTCCACGATCGTCAGTGCCTGCCTCGCGATCTGTTGCCACAGTCCGGTCACGCCGAGTTCGAGCGATGCGTTGATCGCGCTTGCGAGACGGTTCAGCCAGGCCGCCTCGTAGCGCGCCTCCAGCGCGTTGACTTTCAGGGTCTGCAGACAACGCAGCGATTCGAGAAATCCGCTCTGACAACGTGCCTGCTGCGCCAGCGCGGCGCGGGTTCGCAGGCGCAGAAGCGGATGCAGACCCGCGCATAGCAAAGCGTGGCAGGCGACGACGAAAACAACGATAGCGCTGAGCTTAGGCGAATAGACGAGCATCAGTGTCAGAGCCAGGACCACCATCAGCGCGTCCATCACGGCCTCGACCGCGGTGCGTGTCAGCAGCTGCTGAATTGCCTGCAGCGAGTCGAAACGCGACATCAGATCGCCGAGGTGGCGTTGGGCGAAAAAACGCAGTGGCAGACGTAGCAGATGGCGGAAGACGCGCGCAGACACCAGGAGCTGAATCCGGCTTCCGAACCGCATTGCGAACCAGCCGCGCAGCAGGCCCATCGCGACCTGGGTCAGTCCAAGCGCGAGAAACGAAATGGCCAGTAAGTTGAGGAGCCTCAGATCGTGGCTGGAGACGACGTCGTCGATGACCAGTTGGGTGAAAAACGGTAGCGTCAGGGTCAACGCCTGCACACTCAGCGAGACGGCCAGTAGCTGCGCGATGGCCGCACCGCAGCCCGGAAGCCCACCCAGCAATTGGCCAAGTTGCAGTGGGCGGCGTTGATCCTGCCGGGTGAAGCTGCGGTCCGGCCGCAACTCGAGCACTATGCCGGTGAAACAGCGGCGAAATTCGTCGATCAGGATTTGGCGCCGGCCGAGCGCCGGATCCATCACGACGAACCCGCGCCGGGTAACCCGTTCGATAACGACGAAGTGATCGAAACACCAATGGGCGATCGCGGGGCAGGCGATCCGGTCAAGTTCATGCGTGTCTGCTTGCACTGCGCGGGGACTTAGGCCGATTGACCTGGCCAGCGACATCAGGCGTTGCAGGTCATAGCCGCGTGCCGATCCGGTGCCGTAACGATGGAGGAAATTCGCATCGAGTTTTTGCCCGTGATAAGCGGCAATCGCTCGCACGCAGGTGGGACCGCATTGCGCTGGCGAATCCTGCAGCAATACCGGTACCCGACGTCGGCCGAGCAGTGTGGTTCGGGACAGGGCGCTGGAGATCACGGCAACAGTCCGGAGCGTTGCAGGGGTGCGATCAGGCGGCGCCATACCGCGGTCTTTGGGCCGAGAATATCTGCCTCGAGAGTACTGCCCGGAAACAGGCGCAGGCTGCGACCGTCCTGCGTGGGCAGGGGGTGCGTCAGATCTACGAGGACCCGGTAGAGCGGGCCGTGTTCGGCTGATCGGCTCACCGGGCTGGCGCCGATGTCAGCGATTTTTCCCGGAAAGGTCCCGAACCGCTGCATCGGCAGACCCGCATAGCGCAGGCGTACCTTCTGGCCGGGCGCAACAAGGCTGATATGCGCTGAAGGGACGAGCAGCTCGGCGCGCGGCTCCGGATCTGCCGGTACGATGCTGATCACCGGCTGTCCGGCCGTGACACTTGCGCCGCTGCGAACGAAAATCACGCCGACGCGGCCGCTGGCGGGACTCAGCAATACTGACTCGGCGCGCGCTTCCAGCTCGAGCAGTTGCCTGTGCAGCTGAGCGCTGCGGATATCGAGATCGAGCTCCTGATCGCGGAACCGGTTCATTGCAGCGGTGCGCTCGACTTGTTGTTGGCGAACACGGGTGCGCAGCGCGAGCTGCTCGCGTTCGAGCCCGCGAGCGTCCATTTGTGCATCCAGTAATTGCAGTTCGCTGGCATCGCGTTGGGTACGCGGTGCATGCCCGCTTTCGCTCAGACGGCTGGCTCGCGCGTGGGCCAGCGCCAGGAGTTCGACACGGTTGGCAGCGAATTTCTGCAGCGACTCGAGTACCGCGAGTTCGCGACGCGCAGACTGTTCGGCTAGTTCGAATCCTTCGAGCCAGCTGACCGACTTGTCATTGAGCACATCGCGCAGGCTATTAAGATTTTCCAGTTCCGCGAGAAGCGTTCGCTTTTGCGCGGTATCGAGGTTGGCGCGATTTGCGGCGCCGGTTATCGAGCCGAACGCCATCAGCGCATCGCCGCGCTCCACCGGGTCACCCTCGCCGATCAGCAGGCTGCTGACAACGCCGGAGCGGTCGGCGGCGACGTCAATCTGGCCGCTGCCGCTGATAATTCGCCCCGATACCGTCATGCGTGGCTGGTAGGTGCCGGCGGCCGCGATGACTACCAGCCCGAGCATCGGTAGTAAAAGCAACATTCCGGCCACCAGTCCGAGCCGATGCTGAATGCCGATTGCCGCGCCCAAACCGCGCCGGGCGAATGCCGCCACCGCATCACGCCGGAACAGCGCGGAGGAGGTCTCGGCCATCGAAGTGGGGCTCGCGGTACGGCTTCAGAACGTGCGCAGCGGTTCCGCCCCGGCGAGTAACCACGCTATCAGGAACATCAGCGACAACAGCAACCAGGCTACGCTGCGCACCGGCGCGTCGCTGTCGCCCGATAGCGGCTGCAACGTGAATACCCGGGCCGGCGAAAGGTCGAGGAAGCCGGGGTCGCTGGCAGCGCTCTGCGCAGCCGCGGCCGCGAACGCGGGCAGCAGGGCGGCATGCATGTCACCGGACCAGGCCAGGGTCAGCGCCAGCACGGCATTGCTCAGTGCGATGGCATGAATTGTCACAGAACGGCGGTTGCGGAATGGCATCGGTTGAGTCTCCTTTGGGGCAACCGGGAGCATGACTCCCGGCCACCCTCGCGCTTCGGTGTCAGTCGTCGAGCTGGTTGGCGATGAGTTCGTCGAGTCCGGCGTTGTAAATGAACGTCCCGATTGCGTAGCCGGTGGAAAATGCCATGCCGAGATAGCTCATGCCGCGCACAAGGCGCGTGGCTGCGCCAACGTTTGCTTCGCTGAACAGATCGCCACCGCTGACTTGCGCGAGCTCATGCTGGGTCAAGGTCCGCATTGTTTCTCTCCTTGCAGTTGTATTTGCCGGCGGGTGGGGTTGCCGGGTCGAGCTGCCGGCGCCCTGGCTTCGACCCGGACGGTAAAGGCTAGCGACCCGGCGCAGAGGCGAAAACGGCAATTTCGGCGGTGTATTTGTAAAAACGCGGCGACCCGCGTTTCTATGAACGGATTTCGTTCCGGCGCGGGTTGCGGTACCCGAAGCGGGCGGGGTTTTTACGGTCGGGCGAAGGCTGTCGCGGCCGGCAGCGGAGATCGCGGTTTGCAATTGCCACTGATTCACTCGCAAAATATCGCTGCGGAGCCGGAAGACTGATACTGGAGAGAGTGCCGCTGATGTGGCTGTCCAAACCAATCTACGAGATGATTCCCTACTACTACATGGTAGCCGGGGTACTCGCGCTGGTGGCTTCGTACTTCGTGGATTTCTGGTACTGGCCGATAATCTGCCTGGTGCTCGGCGTTTCCTGCCTTACCGGTGGGCTCGTGATCTGGCTGAAGCGGCGTGATTACCGCCAGAACATGAACAAGGGAGCCTGA
>Ga0316191_10002124_pt1 | contig 14286 bp, 12 predicted proteins | sample Eddworburr2cm_MG_FD_204928 | JGI IMG/M metagenome (GOLD analysis project Ga0316191, IMG submission 204928) | Coastal sediment microbial communities from Maine, United States - Eddy worm burrow 2 cm | ecosystem: Environmental > Aquatic > Marine > Coastal > Sediment | place: USA: Maine...
CCCTTGCGGTAGGGCGCGCTCTGGTCGGTCTCCTGAATGCGCCCGAGGATTTCGTCGTAGAGGGTCTTCTGCAGCGCAGCGGTAGGCGCTAACTGCTCTTCGGCATACGCATTCTCCGCCTCGAGGTGCGCGGTGACCTCCGCCGAGCCTTTTTCGCGAAGCCAGAAATAGTCATCGACCCGCGTGTCCCCGTGAAGGGTGACAGAGTGAGGATGAGCGGGGGCGATGGGCGGGGGCATTGGGGGAGGTTTGATTTCGGTGCTGGGCTTTGAAGTCCCGACGCAGCTTGTCAGGACGAGGGAGGCGAGGACAAGGAGGAAGGGCATTCGCGTAGGTGTAGCACCCCGTAGAGTCGGTGCTGCGCGTCGCCCACGGGGCGAAGGGGCCAGCGACAGTGCCAGCGGCAGTGCCAGTGTCAGCGACAGTGGCAGTGCCAGCGACGGTGAATTGGAAACGCCGGCGGGGTTTTCCTCGCCGGCGTTTTGTCCCTGTAAGCGTTGCCGCTTACTCTTTGATCTGTCGCCGGATCTTTCCCAGCGCCTGCTCCTGCAGCTGCCGGATTCGTTCGCGGGACAGGTTGTACTTGTCGCCGATTTCCTTGAGTGTGAGCTCGTCTTCGTCGTCGAGGCCGAAGCGCCAGCGGAGGATGCGGGCCTCCATGGGGGTCAGCGTGTCGAGGAGCCTGCGCACCTCGTCGCTCCACTTACGGGAGACGAGCTGCTCGTACGGCGTCGGCACGTTTTCCTCTTCGAGGAAGTCGATGAACTTGCGTCCGTCTTCATCGTTGACCGGACGGTCGAGCGAGAAAGGAGTCTCGGCCCAGTAACCCTTGATCTTCTCGAGCTTCTCGGCAGCGATGCCGGTTTCCTTCTCGAGCTCTTCGGGTGTCGGTTCCATGCCGGTCCGGGTCGCGATGGCCTGGGTCGCACGCGCCACACGGTTGTACGTGTCGAGCATGTGCACCGGGATACGAACCGCACGGCCCTTGTCGGCGAGTGCGCGGCTGATCGCGTGGCGAATCCACCACGAAGCATAGGTGCTGAAGCGGTAACCACGGTTGTGGTCGAAGCGCTCGACGGCCTTCATCAGGCCGATGTTGCCCTCTTGGATGAGGTCGATGAGGGGCAGCCGGCCGCGATTGTAACGGCGCGCGATCGAAACGACGAGACGCAGGTTGGCGGCAACGAAGCGGTTCTTCGCTCGCTGCTGCGCTTTTTGCGCGCCACGCACGTATTGCAGGTACCGCTTGAACGCCGGGGTCATGCGGACGTGATCGCCAACGATGTCACGCTCGTCTGCGAAGTCACCGGCAAGGCGGTGTACCGCGCGGTCCGACTCCTGAACGAACAGACGGTCGCTGTCGAGCTCGCGCATTTTGGTCGAGAGCTGGAGGCAGAGGTCGTTCCAGCGGGTCTCCTGTCGCTTGCCGAGCTTCTCCGCCTTCGCGCTCTTGCAGAGCTTGCGGAGCGACGCGATTTCGGGGAGCGGCTGGTCCTGCACGCGCGCCTCGATGACGGCCGCCACGCTCTCGAAGCACGACGGATGGCTGAGCAGAGCTTCCCAGTAGGCGATTTCGAGCCGCTCGACTTGCTTCGCGGCCTCAATCTCCTCTTGAGGGGTGAGCACTCGATGGCCGATCATCTCCCGGAAGTAACGAGTGAGGGTCGAATCCCCGGCGCCCTGGCGCTCGAACTCCTTGAGAGCCTTCTCGCTCTCGACGCGAGCTTTCTCGAGCTGCTCCTTGCTGGGCTCTGCGGCTGCAGCGGGCTGGGCCGCCTGTCCGGGCTTCAGCGGGGCTTCAGCCTGCTTCTGAACCTCGGCCTCAGCCTTCGGTTCCGACTGCTTGGATACCTTGGCCCGCACCTGGCTCTTCCTTGTGGACTGTCTTGTCGCTGCCTGTCTTGCCATTTTGCCTCTCGCCTTCCGGTGGCGCCCCGCTATGTGTGGCACCCCGATTACTGGCTGAACACTCGAAACCGCCCGGCTCTTCCACCGAGCGTGAACCATTCGTTCGAGTCGGATGTGGATGCACGCACCATGCCGGAATGCAGAGGGGGCGTGAAATCGTCTCTCGGACGGGTGGATCTGTATTGGGAGTGACTCGGACTATATGGGTCCTGAGCCGATGTTGGGAAGGGGTATTCGGCGTATTTCTGCGGGGAAATTCCAGTGTCAAGCCTACTTTTCGCTAGTTACTGGAATCGGTGCAGCAGCCCCTCGCTCCTGTCGTCGCCGCCCTGTCGGTCATTTTGGTTTCGGCTCCGGCCACCGCCGGGCACGCATGGAGGATCGGCCCTCTTTGGGCCAAGTTTCGTGGGTGAATTGGGGGGCCGCGCGTCTCATCAGACGCTCTGTCTCCCCGGGCTGTACGCAGCCCAGATCGCCTAGCTCCTGGTCCTACTCGCCCTCGTGCGCGTGGTCTCCGAGGCGATTCGCGCGAAGCTCAGCGCCTGGCTCCAACTCAGTGCGTCCGGTGAATTCAGGGGCAAACTGCCTAGGCACCGGCTGCGCCTCGAGCAGTCCTCCCTCCTCTGCTGGCCTCGCGCCGACCCGGCGTCCCGCATCCAGGTCGAGATTCATTGGCTGCGTACCCTACTTCTGGGTAGTCACCCAGGGCATTCAAGGCATACTGATGGCTACTGCAGTGGCCACTGTGGCGCTGAGGGTGGATACTACGCTAGCCAGCCTGGGGTCCGGCTGTTGCCCCTGGCGGTCGCCGCCATCGTGATTTGCCTCCATTCCGGCCAGGATTTCCTTTGCCAAGCGGACCGCGTGCTAGAGCAGCGCGACGGAACGGTGATCGAGTGGGAACGACAAACCACAGACGCGCTATCGCACTAGCGACCTTCGTGTCGCTAACGGCCTGGGCGGGGGGAGCGTCAGCAGGCCCGGATCCCGTGCTGATCGCGGACGCCGTCCGAAGTCTCGACGCCGACCACGACCAGGCGCTTGCAGCGGTGCACGTTCTCCAGGCCGGCGGAAAACGGGCGGCCGAGCAAATTCGCGATGCCTGGCCGACACTTTCCGTGCTGGGACAGACGCGCGCCCTCGGCGCGCTCTCCGAGCTGGCCAAGGATCATGACGCGGCGATCGATACCCTGGTCGAGGCCTCTCGCTCCGGCAATGAGGAGATCCAAGAGCGTGCGCTCGCGATCCTGAGGCGGACCACACCCAGGGGGCGCGACGGGTTGGTCGCGCTCCTTGCCGATCTGGCCGTCGGTGACCGCGCGGCATCCCTGCTGGCGCGTACCGAGCCCGACTTCGCGATCGAACCGCTGCTCAGGGCCATTGCCGAGCCAGGGGGCGCGGACCGGCCTGGGCTCCGGAGTGCGCTTGGGACTGCAGTCCAGCGCTCTGGCGGCTTCGCGAAACGGCGGCTCCGCGCATGGCTCGTAGATGGGCCTCCAGCGGCGGCCGTTGCAAGTGTGGCGATGGGTCTCTCCCCGCTCGACGAGTACAGCGAGGTCATCGCTTCCTTCGTCGAGTATGCGGTCGCGCGCTCGACCGACTTCGCGTGCAAATGGCGACTGCTTCAGAGCGCCGGAGCCGCAGGTGCGAGCGACGAGGTCGACCGGTGGGTGCGAAGTCAACTCAACAGCCCTGAGCAATGGATGCTTCGCCAAGCCGCCGTTGACGCGATCACCGCACGCGGGCATCGGGAGGACGCGCGCGGTTCGTTGAGCGATCCCTACCCGCGGGTTCGAGCGAGCGCGGCGACTGCCTTGTCCGGTGATCCGGATAGTCTGGTGGAGCGCGCCACGCTCGCGCGCCGGGACACCTGGCCCATGGTTCGCGCCGAAGCGGTGGCGAGCCTCCGGACCGAAGCCGACGCGATTCCGGTTATCGTGGCATCGGTCGACGACTCCATGTCGCTGGTACGCGCGGCGGCCATCCGTGTCCTCGCAGACTCGTCCCACGATCAGGGCTGGGACCGCGTTCACCAGAGGCTGCGAGCCCGCAACGAATGGCCTCCGGTGACCGCGGCGGCAATCGACTATGTGGTTGCCCACTGCCGGACCGACGGAGTCGAGGCACTGTTCCGCGTCGTCATGCGCGCCGCGCCCAGTCATGCGCTCACCGAGGACCTCAACAACGCCGCCCGCGCCATTGAGGCCCTGCGCGCCCTCGGATCACCCGAAGCCAAGGCCACTGTCGAGCAGCTCCGGCGCACCGAAGGCGTTCCGCCCACGCTGAAAATGGCGCTCGAACAGCCCCTACCCGGGGACAGCGGCTGTACCTCCGCGGGCCGCTAGATTGTCGCTCGGGAATCCGCCGTGTTACTTTGTGTGGGACAGGGGGAAACATGGGAGCTCGTCTAATTGGCCTGATGTTGGCTGGGGTGCTGTTGAGTGCCGGTTGTGAACAGATTACGTCCGCTTCGGAGCCTGAGGCTGAGGCTGAACAGCTTCCCGAAATCGTTCCGAACCTTCCGGAGGTGCCGACACTACCGCCGCCGCCGTTTCCGACGACCTACGAGGATGAGTCCTACAGCGTGTACGGTCTTCGTCTGCGACCGGTCAAGGTGCTCGACACCGATCTTTCGGTGAGCGGCTACATCATGGACATCTACGAGCCGCCAGCCTGCACGAAGCGAAAGAAGGAAGAGTGTCCGAAGGTCGCCGCGCCGCACATGTTCATTGCGGACACCGCGGACCAGACCGATCGGGCGGAGCAGTTGCTCGTGGTGGGCTACGCGGACAACCAGGAGCAACTCGCGCGCGCTCGCCGCGGACGTAAGACGACCACCATCGCGGGTGCGGTCGTGGTGCCCAAGGACCTGAAGGTCGGCAATAAGGTTCGCGTGAAGGGTCACTTCACGCTGATCTCATCGGGCGGTTTCAACACGAGCAATGGCTTGCTCGAGTACACATCCCACGAGACGCTCGCCAAGGCCGAAGCGAAGTAATCAAGGCGCAGCGACTGCCGCGTCTTCTTCTGCACCGACGAGGTCCGATAGGTTCGGTGCGCCGGCGTCGCCTTTGATCTCGAAGGCATCGGCCTTGCGGTCAAAGAGCGCGACCACGTCGTCGTTGACGACGATCACTTGCGGGCCGTCGTCGATGCGCACGTAGCCGCCGCCGTCCACCGGAGATCCCGAGCCCAGAGACACGCGCACCTTCGCTCGCCCCATCTCGAATGTGACCTCGGCCTTCGCGGTCTCGATGCCAAAGTTCTGGAGGTCCTCCGGGCTTGGGCTCTGCAGTGTGCGAACCGGAATCGCAAACTCCCAGTTACGGAGGTAGTCTTCGATGACCTCCGGATCGGCGGCGGCCTGCTTCGGCTCTTCGAGGGTCCAGGTCTCGTCGAAGCCCTCCCCCTCGCGGAGCAGCGCCACGCGCTCTTCCCCAGACGCGATTCGGACGCGAGTGATACGTTCGCGGACCACGGATTCCAGCAGGAACCCGGACCGCGAGTCGATCTCCTTGCGTCCGGGGCGGCCAGTCTCGAATAGCAGCACGTAGGCCAACAGAATGGCAGCTACGATCAGCAGAATGATCGGGGTTCGCGCGCTCATGAACGCCTCGACCACCAGACGCCGAAGCCGGCGATGAATGCCGCCAGCGGCAGCAGAACCACGACTCGGAACAGTAGATTCTGCAGATCCGCGTCGCTCATGATCACCGCGCGCGCGTTGGTCTTGCGTGGTGCGATGTTGATCAGCGCCTCGCGCTGGGTGAGCCAGCCCGCGGTGGAGGACAGGAAGTCGATGTTCGACAACTGTGGGTTGTCGAGGAGCTCTGGGCTCATCCAATCACTGTCTCCGAGAACCAGCAGCCTACCCGGCGCGGGCCCTTCGGTCTTCACGGGCTTCAAGTCCTCGCCAAGTGGCGGGACGTACTCCCAAGCGACGGCAAGGGGCACCGCGCTCGGAGGCGTCGGCTCTCCCTTGGGGTCCGGATCGATCGCGCGCGAGATGTCGGTCTCGGCCACGGCATTGGGGCTGGTTCGGAACAGCACCTCGGTGTCGCTTCCCTCGGTTGCGTCTATCGAGCGAGCCACCGCCAAGAGGACGCCGCCGCCACGTTTCCCGATCGTGTCGACGAGGCGATGCGTGCCGAGGTTGGTGACGAGGAACAGATCTCCTGGGTTGCCGGGGAGCTGCTGCGCCGTGTCGTTTTCGATGACCAAGTCGTGCCCGACGAGGATCCCGCGCTTCGCGAGTGAGGCCTCAAACCCCGTCGGCGTCAGCGCTTCCTTTTTCAGCACCGGGTCGAACGCGAGTAGCACGTTGCCGCCGGAGGCGAGGTAGCGGTCCACGACTGCGACCTCCTCCTCGGAGAACACCCGTTGCGGGCTGATGACGAACAGCGCGTCGCAGGTTTCGGGGACGTCCTCGGTGCGAACCTCGAACGGCTCGACTTCGATTTTTTCCCACTCGAGCTCACGGGCCACCCCATCGAGGCTGCGCTCGCCATAGGCCCCGACCTCCCACTCGCCGTGGCCCGCCGACACGCAGACCTTGGTTGGCTCGCCGGTCGTAACTTCGAGGATGGCGCCGGTCAGCGCTCGTTCGGATTGCAGGTCGAGCTTGTGGCCATCGGCATCTTCGAAGGTGTCGAAGTCTTCGACGATCAACTGATGGCGCTCCACTTTCCATTTTCGGTCGCCGCTGGTGACGACCACGGGCACTTGGGAAAGCGTCACCTCGCCCGCAAGCCAGCTGTCGATTCCGAACTTGTCCGCGAGGACCTGATAGCGCGCGCGGTCGCGATCGGGGTCCACCCACTCGACCGTGATGCGGTCGGTCACCGCCTTGTATTCTTCGAGCAATGTCTCGACGTCGGCGAAGTCCTGCTCGCCGCGACCCAGAAAGACGTAGACCTGAACGTCCTGATCGAGCTCGCGCAGGGACTGCTGGCTACGGTCAGACAGGGTGAACAGCCCGTGCGCGGTCCAATCCCATCGCTTGTAGTGACGCGCCGAGAGGTAGTTCACCAGTACGACGACCAGCAGGCCGAACACGGCGGTCAGCAAAAGGTTCAGGCGGGTACGAGGTTGCGCGCTCACCCGTGCCTCCGCGCCTTCAACGCGCCGATGCTCAAGCCGACCGCCAGGACCGCGACCGAGAAATCGAACACGAGGTACCGGGTGTCGACCACACCTTTGGCGAAGCTCTGCATGTGGCCCCACATGCTCAGGTACGCACAGACTTCCCGCGCGGTGCCGTCGAGGACGAACTCGCCGATACCCACGGTGAACAAAACTCCGAGCGCAACGAACGCGAGCACCGCGGCGATGATCTGGGTGGGCGCGAGTACGCTCATCAGAAGGCCGACCGCCATGAAGTAGGCGCCGAGGCAGAATATCCCGAAGTAACTCGAGGCGGTGGCGCCCCAGTCGACGCTCCCGTGCTGGCTCATGATCCAGGCGTAGATCAGCGTGGGAAGCCAGAGCACGCACCAGATCACGAGCGATGCCCCGTACTTCCCGAAGATGACCGACGCCTCAGAGACCGGGGCGGTCAGCAGGGCCTCGATCGTCCCTGATTGCTTCTCGCCGGCGATGAGACGCATGGTGAGGACTGGGACGAAAACTAGAAGGGGGATGAAAAAGAGCACGCTTCCACCGAAAAACCCCGAGAGGGGGGTCGCTGCGCCCGAGGAGACTGCGTTACGAGCGTAGAACTCGGTGAGGACCCAGAACACGACGCCGTTCCACACCAGCCAGGAGGTGAGCACCACGTATGCCAATGGAGACACGAAGAATGACCCGAGCTCCCGCTTCAAGACGACCCATGCTCCCTTCATGACGCGTCCTCCGTCACACCGGACGTAGTGAGCTCGGCGAACACTTCCTCGAGGCTGATCTCGGCGTCGCCCGGCCGGAGGTCGGCGACCTTTTTGCCCTCGCGAATGATGATCACCCGATCACATACCGCTTCGACCTCGGACAGAATGTGTGTCGAGAGCAGCACCGTCTTCTTTCCTCCGAAGCTTCGCACGAGCTCACGGAACTGCCGGACCTGGTTGGGATCCAGGCCGGAGGTCGGCTCGTCGAGGATGAGGATGGGCGGATCCGCGATGAGCGCCTCTGCGAGCCCGACGCGCTGCCGGTAGCCCTTCGAGAGCTGTCCCACAATTCTTGTCCGCACGTCCTCGACGCCGGCGAGCTCGAGAGCGCGGTCGACAGCCGCGGTCAGGTTGGGGACGCGCTTCAACGCGCCGCGATGGCGAAGGTACTCGAACACGCGCATCTCGCGATAGAGCGGCACGCCCTCGGGCATGTATCCGAGTCGCTCCCGGGCTCGAATCGAATCGGTCACCGCATCGATGCCGTCGATCCGAATGTCGCCCGACGTCGGCGCGAGATACCCGGTCAGCATACGTAGCGTCGTCGTCTTTCCCGCGCCGTTCGGACCCAGGAAGCCAACGATCTCCCCTGGTTCCACGCGGAACGACACTTCGTTTACCGCGAGTCGGCTTCCGTACTGCCTGCTGAGAGCCTCGACTTCAATCACGCATTGCCCGTAAGGCGCACGGGGTACTCGATGCGATCCCCCGTGGCAACTGCTGACCTGTCCAGGTGCTGCGGGTTTCTCGCATCGGCTGCCCCCGCTTCCGTACGATCCTTGTCGAGATGGCCCGGATCCCATGGAAGGTTCGACTGAGCTGCTGCGCCCTCGCGATGGTCGGCGGCGGCTCCCTTGCGGGGGCTTCCGAGGTCAGCACCGCGCCGATGGCGATCGGGCCGTCGGCAATCCGTCCCGCGCCCGCCCCCGTCGTCGAGCCCGTGCACTCGGAGCCAGGGCCGGCCGAGGTCGTCCCGATTCCCAACCAGGATGTGACGGGCTTGCGCTTCCCGAGCGGCCTGACGATTCCCGGTGGTACCAAGCATCGCGCGATTCTCTTCACATTCGATGACGGCCCTTCGCGTCGGACCACGCCGCGCCTCCTGGACATGCTCGACGACTTGGGCATCAGGGCGGTCTTCTTCGTGAAGACCGAGAGCTTTGGGAACGGGAACCCCTGGGAACGCGAGCATGCGGAAATCCTCCGGGAGATCGTGCGCAGAGGTCACACCGTCGGCAACCATACTGAGACCCATCGTCAGCTTCCCCTGCTCCGCAACGCGGAGATCGAAGCCGAACTCGCGCTGAGCGAGCGGAAGATCGAGAGAGTCCTCGGCAGCAGGACGCGATTGATCCGGCCGCCCGGCGGCGCGCTGTCGAAACGTGTCGAGCAGCTTCTCGGCGAAAACGGGTACACCAGTGTGATGTGGGCGCTGTACGGTGGCGACCTCGAGGTGCGTACGGCCGAGGACGTGGTTCGCACCTTTTTCCGAGTCCTCGAGCGCCGGGAGCAGGATACCGGAGACCGGGGCGGGATCGTCCTGATGCACGACACCAAACAGCACAGTCTCGATGCAGTGCCACGTTTGGTGAGGGCCCTTCAGAAGCGCAATTGCAAGCTGCTCGCGAACGGCGAAGAACTCTACGACATCGTCGACGACCTCGGCTACTTCATTCCGGGCCACGAGCCGGACGAGACGCTCGAGGAGCGCCAAGAAGAGCTGCGGGAGCGCGCAGAGCGTGCGTGCAACACCGTCGCCCTACGCTGATCGGTCTCGCGTCGCGAGGACGCGCCAGACCGGCAAGCCGTCTTCGATGGCGCGCTTCTCCCGATTGGAGCGCGCATCGAACGGGTTCGCTTCGACGTAGCCACTGTGGGACGCGAGCGTGAAGCCAGCTGTCTCCCGAAGCTGCGCGAGGTACTGCTCGGCGCGATGCTCGACGTCCGTCTGGATGAACAGCTCGCCGCCAGGCTTCATCAGCCGGTGGAGCTCGGCCAGGAGGGCCTCCCCGATGACCCGTCGCTTGTCATGCCGCTTCTTCCACCAGGGGTCGGGAAAGTGTAGCGCCACCCGCTGAACCGATCTGGCGGGTTCAGCTCTTTTTAAGATTTCGCGCGCATCCCCGCACAGGATCGCCAGATTCCGGAGTTCGTGCTTTTGGAGCCGTTCGTTGACTTTGTAGGCGAGCTTGGTCTTGACCTCGATGCCGATGATGCGACTCTCCGGCGCGGCGGCCGCGCGCTCGAAAAGCGACAAACCCCGGCCAAAACCGATATCGAGCTCGATCGGACCTGATCCCTCGATCAGGTCCCCGAGCGAAAATCGGCCTTCCGGAGCCCTCGGCGCCTCGTCGCGATAGAGCCAGCGTAGGTCCGAATCCGACACGAGCGCTCCCTACCGGCGGCCGCCTGCAGGGTCAAACCGGGCATGCCGCTTCTTGACCGGGAAGGTGCCGATCGCGTATGTCAGCGAGCATACATCTAGGTGAACGGGGCTTGAGTCGATGAGGATTCTGATCGTCGAAGATAGCGTGACCATGCGCAGGGTCATGGAGATGACTTTCGCAGGGGAAGACGCCGAGCTGCTTGCCGTCGAAAGCGGCGAGCTTGCACTTCAGCACGGGCGCGACTTCGGTCCGGACGTCGCATTCATCGATGCGTCGTTGCCCGGGATCGACGGGTACGAGGTGACCCGCGCGATGAAATCCGACCCGCAGCTCGCGGGCACCTCGGTGATTCTGATGGCCAGCCAGCATCGCCCTCTGGACGAAGCCCGCGCCTCCGAAGTCGGCGCGGACGGCCACATCCTGAAGCCCTTCGACACGCAGGAAGCCATCGACAAGGCGACCGAGCTCGCCGGCCAGGACGAAGCCTTCTACGACGCGCCCTCGATTCCCGTCTCACGTCCTGCGACGGCGCCGCCCACGGCGCGTCCGGCGACCACCCCGCCGACGCCCCTCGCCCAGCCTTCCTATCGGCCGACGCCGCCGCCGCTCCCGCTCAACGGTCCCTCCTCGCGGCCGATGGCGCCCACACCGATGTCGACCGGCACACCGCTGACCGGTGCGCACGTTGCCGTGGCGTCGACGTATCCTTCGCAGCCAGTTGCTGCGGTGGTCTCATCGACGTCGATGCCGGTGCAGGCGACCGCCGCGGTCAATGAAGCGCTGTCGCACTCGGTGGTGGAACGGCTGGAGACGCTCGGTCTGACACCCGACCAAGTCGAAGGCGTGCTCAAGCTTTCCGCCGAGGTCGTCGAGCGTGTGGTTTGGGAGGTCGTTCCCGAGCTGGCCGAAGCGATGATCCGCGAGGAATTGCACCGTCTCGTCGGTGACTGAGGCTTGACTGCTCCGCGATTTCGCCGCACACGATCGGTCGGATGAGCGAACCGCCTGACGAGATGCCCAAGCAGTACTCGCCGACCGAAAGCGAGGCGCGCTGGTACGACTTCTGGGAGGCCTCGGGGTACTTTGCCGCCTCTGAAGATCCTGACGACCATCGGCCGACGTACACGCTGGCGATTCCGCCCCCCAACGTCACCGGCTCGCTCCACATGGGGCACGCTTGCCGGACCACCTTCGAGGATGTGCTCTGCCGGCACAAGCGGATGCAGGGCTACAACACCCTTTGGGTCCCCGGCATCGACCATGCCGGCATTGCGACGCAGGTGGTCGTCGAGCGGCAGCTCAAGAGGGAGGGCCTGACACGCCACGACCTCGGCCGCGAGAAGTTCATCGAGCGGGTCTGGCAGTGGAAGGAGGAGTCCGGCGGCCGGATCCTTCAGCAGCTCCGAAAGATGGGCGCCTCGTGCGACTGGCCACGAACCAAGTTCACGATGGACCCCGACATGGTGCGGGCGGTCCGTGAGGCGTTCGTTCGGCTCTACGAAGAGGGACTGATCTACCGGGACACGCGGCTGGTCAACTGGGACGTCGAGTCGCAGACCGTGCTGTCAGACCTCGAGGTCGAACAGGAAGAGAATGTCGAAGGGCTGATGTTCGACTTTGCCTATCCTCTCGCAGACGGAGATGGCGAGGTGGTGGTTTCGACGACGCGTCCGGAGACGATGCTCGGGGACACTGCCGTGGCGATTCATCCGGACGACGAACGCTACCGGCACCTGCACGGGAAGTACGTCCGCCATCCCTTCGTCGACCGGATGATTCCGGTGATCCTCGATGCGGAGCTCGTCGACCCGGAGTTCGGCACGGGCGTCGTGAAGGTGACTCCCGCGCATGACCAGAATGACTTTGCGACCGGGAAGCGGCATGGCCTCGAGGAGATCAACATCTTGGAGCTCGACGGCACGCTCAACGAGAACGGCGGGCCGTTCCAGGGGCTCGAGCGCTTCGAGGCGCGCAAGGCGGTGGAGAACGAGCTCGCCAATCTCGGGCTCGCGCGCGGGAGCAAGAAGCACATGATGACGCTGCCGCGTTCTCATCGTTCGGGAACGATCGTCGAGCCGATGATCTCGACCCAGTGGTTCGTGAAGATGAAGCCGCTAGCGGCGCCGGCGATCAAAGCCGTCGAGGACGGCACGATTCAGATCCTGCCGCCCGAGTGGAGCAAGACGTACTTCCATTGGCTGCGCAACATCCAGGATTGGTGCATCTCCCGACAGCTCTGGTGGGGGCATCCGATTCCGGCATGGTATTGCGACAATTGCGAGCACATCACCGTCGCACGGGAGGACGCGACGGCGTGCGGCGGCTGTGGCAGCACTTCGATTCGCCAAGACGATGACGTGCTCGACACCTGGTTCAGCTCCGGGCTCTGGCCCTTTTCGACGCTTGGTTGGCCCGACAAGACCCTGACGCTTAGCCGTTTCTACCCGACTCAGGATATGGAGACTGGGTATGACATCCTCTTCTTCTGGGTGGCGCGCATGATCATGATGGGCCTGCACTTCATGGGCGAGGTTCCGTTCACGCGCGTCTTGCTCGCCGGCTTGGTCACCGACGAGCGCGGCGACAAGATGAGCAAGGTGAAGGGCAACGTCGTGGATCCACTCGATGTGATCTACGGCGCGACCGGCGAAGAGCTCATCGACAAGGCCGAGAAGGCAGGCGCCACGAAGGCCGGTATCAAGTATCTACGGACCACCTACCCCGACGGCTTCGCGGCCTACGGCGCGGACGCGCTTCGGATGACGTTGCTCAGCTACTCGCCCCAGTCGCGCCGCATCGCGCTCTCGATGAAGCGCATCGAGGGCTACCGAAATTTCGCCAACAAGCTATGGAACGCGTCACGCTACGCACTGATGCGGTTGAGCGGTTCTTCGACCAAGGCCACGCAACAATGCCCGCAGCCCAAGGCGCTTGCGAACCGTTGGGTGCTCTCGCGCCTCTACAAGGCGCTGGACATCAACTCGACGGGTCTCGACGCATACCGGCTCGATGAGGCGTCCGGCGCGCTCTATCATTTCGTGTGGGACGAGTTCTGCGACTGGTTCCTCGAGGTGAGTAAGCCGGCACTCGACAGTGGAGACGCCGCCCTCGTGCAGGAGACCGAAGCGACGTTAGTTCACGCGCTCGAGACCGTGCTTCGCGCGCTGCACCCGATGATGCCGCACATCACCGAGGAGATCTGGCAGCGGGTTCCCAAGTGGGCCGAGGCGCCGAAGAGCATCATGATCAGCCGGTTCCCGTCGGCATTGGTCGACGCAAAGATCGACCGCGGCGCCGAGCGCGACTTCGAAGTGGTCCAAGCGTTCGTCGGTAGCGCGCGTACAATCCGTGCCGAGCACCACGTTCCCATGAGTCAGCCTCTGAAGATCCACTGGCACACGGATGACGAAGCCAAGCGAGCGGTGCTCGAAGCGGAGCGATCGACCATCGAGAGCTTGGCGCGGGGCGAGATGTGCTTCGAAGCCGACGCTGCCAAGCTCAATGACGCTGCCGCCCACTTCGACAATGCGGCCGTTTTCGTGAACCCCGGGGTGCGCGCGGCGGTGCCGGGCGTCATCGACAAAGAAAAGGAACGCGACCGTCTACAGCGTGAGCTCAACAAGGTGAAAAAGGAGCTCGCTGTCGTTGAGAAGAAGCTCGGGAATCCCAGCTTCGTGGAGCGCGCGCCAGAGGCGGTGGTTGCGAAGTCGAATCGCGACGCGACAGAGCTCCGCGAGCAGCGCGAGCGCCTCGAAGCGGCGTTGAATAGCCTTTGAAATGGGGAACTTGAATACGCCGCCCACAGATTCGACCACGGCTTCGACGAAGGGGCCGCTCTGTGTCGACCTCGACGGGACGCTGGTCGCGACCGACACGATGGGCGAGAGCTTCCTGGGGTTGCTCAAGACCGCGCCGTGGAAGCTCTTCGCGCTCCTCGCTGCCCTGATGACCGGCCGGCCCAAGTTCAAGCGCTACCTTGCGCGGACCGCGCCAGTCGATCCGGGCACACTTCCCTATCGGGATGAGGTCTTGGATGAAATACGGCGGGCACGGCAGGATGGCCGCCGTGTGCTGCTCGTCACCGCATCGGACCAGGCCACCGCAGACCT
>Ga0316191_10002128_pt1 | contig 14278 bp, 14 predicted proteins | sample Eddworburr2cm_MG_FD_204928 | JGI IMG/M metagenome (GOLD analysis project Ga0316191, IMG submission 204928) | Coastal sediment microbial communities from Maine, United States - Eddy worm burrow 2 cm | ecosystem: Environmental > Aquatic > Marine > Coastal > Sediment | place: USA: Maine...
TTGGCGGTAGCGCCGGAACAGCGGGGTTTGGGCATCGGGCAACAGCTTTACACCAGTTTGTTTGCCGGATCGGCTGCATCCGCACCGGGCGTGGCCTGTGAGGTCAATCTTCAGCCCCCGAATCCTGGATCTATGCGTTTTCACGCCGGGCTGGGGTTCAACCCGGTGGGAGAACAATCTACCGAGGGCGGTCGCAAGCGTGTCCAATTCATGTGGCGCCCCTTTGGGAGCTCTTTGTGACTGTTCAGCGCTACTTTGATGATTTCTCTGCCGGCGATCGATTCAGTACACCCGGTATCACACTGACCGAGGCTCAGATCATCGACTTCGCACTGTGCTACGACCCGCAACCCTTTCACCTGGATGCCCGGGCGGCCGCCGATTCGCCCTATGGTGGACTGATCGCCAGCGGCTTTCACACCCTGGCCCTGGGGTTCAGGCTGTTCATTCAGAGCGGCATGTTGGGCGAATCCAGCATCGGTTCCCCAGGCATCGATGAACTTCGCTGGCGAGCGCCGGTGAGGCCCGGGGACACCCTGCATACCCGGACGGAGGTGCTGGAGCGGGTGCCGTCGCGCTCAAAGCCGGACCGTGGCATCGTGCGGATGCGCTACGCCGTACATAATCAGCGTGATGAGGAGGTGCTGACCATGGTGGTGATGCATCTTCTGCTGCGTCGCCCGACCGGGGTTCTTGTCTAGGAGCGTGTCCGACTTAGGCCGCCCTACTGCGCGCCCAACACCGCGGATGGGCGCTTATCGCCTTGCCCGTCGGGAGCGCCCCAGATACGCCACTGCGTCGTTGCAGCTGCTTGACAGAGCTGGCTATGCCTTCGCACCTGCGCCTTGCATTGGTGTATCTGGGGCGCTCTGAAACGCTACGAACTTATGGGACGGGACACTAGCAGCGTGTTGAAGAAGTCTCGGTTGAGTGCCAGGTAAGGCGAAAACGCCGTATCGTGCCGAGTGAGCCTTTTTCAATACCCTGCCAGCGGGTCTCTGATCTATTCGTGTACTCGCATCTTGCGTCTCAAATCCACAGCTTCATCGTTGTCTCGGCAACAGAACAATGACTACCCGGCATCTGCGCCTTCAATCCGCGCAGTTCAGCCTCCAATCGCCTTCGTTGAGGGTAAATCAGATGCGCCCTAGCGAAGCCCCGGCAGGCGCCAGTCACCGCTCCAAAGTAGCGCGACCCGCTTTTTAGCCCTTGGCCTGATCCGAGTCACAGTTCCGGGGCCGCACCTGCAGTAGCCTGCCCAAGAATCATGGACCAATTCGGTTTGGGAGGGATCGGCAATGTGGGAGCAGGGTGGACGTCTTCACCAACCCCAGGAGTGGGTGGTGGGTCGTGTATTGGATAGGCAAGCAAGCCGCAACCCCGAGAAGGTCTGTATCAGGGTGGTGGACGGGCCGGATCTGACCTTTGCCGGCGCCGATCTGGTTTCCAGGCAGGTCGCTCAGTTGCTGGGGTCGGTTGGTATCCTACCCGGCGATCGGGTGGCGGTCATGTTGCCCAATGGTATGGACCATTGCCTGGTTTGGTTCGGCGCCTCCCGTGCCGGCGCGGTTCTGGTCTCGGTGAATACCGAGTACAAGGGCAGATTTCTGACTCACGTGCTCAACAATTCACGCGCCCGGGTGCTGGTCGTGCAGGATTGCTATCTGGACGCTGTCCGTGCCGTTGAGGACGAGGTTCCCGAACTGGAGACACTGCTGGTCTGTGGCGACGACCGGGGCGGCGGTTTTCGGCTGCTGGAAACGCTGCCCTTCGATCGATACAGCGCTCAGGACGGCTTGGAACCCATAGCCGAGGTGAGTTACCGGGATGATGCATGCATCATGTACACCTCCGGAACCACCGGGCCGTCCAAAGGCGTGCTCATGCCCCATGCGCATTTGTACCTGTTTGGGCTTGGGACCATCGAGCACCTGGGCGTCGGGCCAAACGACGTGTTTTATGTGGTTTTGCCCATGTTTCACGCGAACGCTCTTTTCATGCAGATTTATGCCTGTCTGATTGCCGGTGCGACGGCGGTGGTCCGCGACCGATTCAGCGCCAGCGCCTGGTTGCAGGACGTGCGGCGTTATGGCGCCACCCTGACCAACAGTCTGGGTGCGGTGACCGCCTTCGTTCTGGAGCAACCGCCCAGTGAGCACGATCGCGACCATCGCCTGCGCGCGATCGGCTGCGCACCCAATCCACCTGAGCTGGAGCGGGGCTTGAGGGAACGCTTTGGAATCGCCGAGGTGATCGGCGCCTACGGCATGACCGAGATCAACATCCCGCTCTATACCGAACGTGGATCGCCACGGCCCGGCAGCTGTGGACGCGAGTGGTCACGCTACTATGAAGTTCGGATCGTTGATCCCGAGACCGACGAACCGGTCGCATCGAAGGAGACCGGTGAGATCGTCGTTCGGCCGCGGCAGCCGTTCGGGTTCATGTCCGGCTACAATGGGATGCCGGAGAAGACCGTTGAGGCCTGGCGCAATTTCTGGTTTCACACCGGTGACGCCGCTTGGATGGATGAGGAAGGCTATGTTTACTTCGTCGATCGGATAAAGGATTGCATACGACGTCGCGGGGAAAACATCTCATCCTACGAAATTGAGTGCGTGGTGCTCCAGCATCCCGCGGTGGAGGAAGTGGCGGCGGTGGCTGTTCCCTCTGAGGTGACCGGAGCGGAGGATGAGGTGAAGGTCGTCATCGTCTTGCGGTCTGGAGCGTGCGTGGATCCGGAGCAGTTGATGGCCTACTGCGAACCACTGATGCCCTCGTTCGCTGTGCCGCGGTTTGTCGAATTCCGGGATGCTCTGCCCAAGACGCCCACTGCAAAGGTTCAAAAGCACAAACTGCGGCGGTCCGGTATACGTGGTCACACCTGGGATCGACTCGCCACCCGCCAATGACGGTCAGTTACCCTTTTGTTTCGTATGGTTCCGGTGCATTGTTGCCGCGTCAGAACAAGTGAGGAATGACATGAGCACGGCCCTGATCATGATCGATATACAGAACGATTACTTCAATGGGGGCTGTCTGCCCCTGGTGGAAATGGAGCCGGCGGCAGATCGGGCCGCCGCGATACTGGAACGATTCCGGGCTGCGGCACGCCCGTTGTTTCACGTCCAGCATGTCTCGGTGCGTGCTGATGCCACATTCTTCAGGCCCGATACCGAGGGGGTCGAGCTGAATGTGCGGGTGGCCCCACAGGCCGACGAGCCAATTGTCACAAAGCACTTCCCCAACGCGTTTCGGAACACCAATCTGGATGAAGCGCTCAAGGCCGCATCGGTAACGGATCTGGTGATCTGCGGCGCGATGAGCCATATGTGCATCGACGCAAGTGCCCGGGCTGCCTTCGACCTGGGCTATGCCTGTACTGTCTTGAGCGACGCCTGTGCCACCCGCGATCTGATTTTTGAGGGGGCGACTGTCCCGGCAGCGCAGGTCCATGCTGCGTTCATGTCTGCTTTGCAGGTGCCCTATGCCCGCGTCGTGCGATCGGATGAGTACTTGAGTGCCACCATCTGAATGCCGCAATATTTACATTAAATGTTGACCTCAAGCAGTTGATTTAATTCATTTAAAAAAACTGGTTATATCCGTGTACATCGTACCTGCACTGGACCGATGGCAATCGGTTGCCGAGTCCGATTGATTTGTGCCATGCGACCATCGTTCGCATGGCATAAGGCACGGTGGTCGGTTCTGCATGCCCGGCAGGATGATGATTGTGCTTCGCGCCAGTCAGCCCCTCTGCGCCACCGCATCGGTGCATTGGGTGGCGTCACAGGTGGATCGGGGTTCGCGGGTCTCTGGTGGGATGGACTTTGACCGTTGGCTCGGGGCATATAGAAGGTTCGAGCCACTGTTTCGCAACGGGAGGGGACCATGGGCGATCGTGCGATTCGCTTCTACTTCGATTTCATTTCCCACAATGCCTATCTGGCCTGGACTCAGATCAAGCCATTGGCGGCGCGCTTCGAGCGTGATGTGAAGCCCGTTCCCGTGTTGTTCGCCGGCTTTCTGGACGCACATGGGCAAATGGGCCCGGCTGAGATCCAACCCAAGGCCCGTTGGATGACCCGCAATGTGTTGCGCAAGGCAGCCGTGTTGGGGGTGCCGATCAAGCCACCTTACTCTCACCCGTTTAATCCTCTGTTGCCGCTACGGGTCGTGTCGGCGCCGATGGGGGCCGACGAGCAGCTTGCGCTGATCGATGCGCTGTTCGATGCGGTGTGGGTCGAGAGCCGTAACGTGGGTGATCCGGATGTGGTGGTGGAGATCATCGATCGGGCCGGACTCGACGGAGAGGGTCTGGTGGGCCAATCCTATGAAGATGACACCAAGCAGACGCTGCGGAAGGAGACCGAGTCAGCGATCGCCCTGGGCGCCTTTGGCGTGCCGACCATGACCGTTGACGGGGAACTGTTCTGGGGCCTGGACGATCTTGCTTTTCTGGAAGCCTTTCTGGACGGCAGCGACCCTCTACCCTTGGAGCAGTGGCCTGATTGGGAGGCGGTGAAACCTTCGGTGAGAAGGCGCCGCACCGCACCGTGAACAGCGCTTGTGTGGGAGGCAGGATGAGCAATCGACCTTTGATCAATCTGGACGAGGTACCGCTCGAATCGCATGCACACGGTATGCGATTCGAGGCAAGCACCGGCGCGATCGCACCCCTTATCGGTGCGCGTAAGCTGGGTTATCGTCTGGTGGTGGTTCCGGCTGGCAAGTGTGCATGGCCATACCATCTGCATCATGTCAATGAGGAGATGTTTTTCATTCTTGATGGCAGCGGGACGCTTAGACTCGGCGACGCCCGGTATCCTGTGCGTGCGGGCGACGTGATTGCGGCACCCCCCGGCATGGGTCGCGCCCATCAACTGATCAACACGTCGGACCGGGAGTTGCGATACCTGGCGGTCAGCACGATGGAGGCGCCGGACGTGTTCGAGTATCCGGATTCCGGCAAGTTCGGCGTGTTCGCCGGTGCCGCGCCGGGCGCGGAGACCGGTCGGACGTTTTCCTACTTCGGCCGCCAGGATTCTGAGCTGGATTATTGGGCTGGTGAAGATGAGCGAGCTGACGAGTCAGGGTGATTGTGGTGTGATGTCGTCGCCAACAGAGGATTGTCTTGACGCCATCGGCCTGAGATTTTGGGTTCCGGGTCGAGTAGATCCAGTCGGCGCTGGAAGAATCGGGTGACTTGAGTGCGCTGTGCCGCCGAAAGACGATTGCAACTGCTGCCCAGCAGCTCAGCCTGAAGCGCAAGGACGAAGTCTCCGAGGCAGGTCCGTGACGCGGGATTCGCCCTGACGTGATCGAAGCTGTGGATCAGGACCGATTGAGGAATCATCGCAGTGGTGTCCATTATTGCTCTTCTGTCTTCCCTGGTCGAAAACGTGCTCGACGCCGTGGCCGCGGCAATGGCTGTGCCAGGGCAGGGCATAGGATTTCGAGGCGCCCACCCGCCGCGTCGAAAAACGGGCTCCTGGCTTACGGCGCTGCCGGTGCTGTGGGTGCTGTTCCCGGTGCCGTCGCTGGCCGAGGGCGCATACACATTCGGGCAATCCCGCGTCGGCCAACAGGCGAATTTCTGCCTTGATGAAGCTGCGGCGTTGGCGGTGGCGGATGTGTTTCGAGATCAGGGTGCGCGTCCCGGCTATGGCGCACTATCGCAGTCGCCGGCTTGTCGGCGGAGGGTGCTCGATTTCACTCCCCGGGCGATGCTTACGCGGGTGGAAATCGAAGGCGATGATCGCTACTGGGTGAACTTCGTGCGGGTCGATCTGGCCAGTGGCGGCCGCAGTGTCCTGGTCACCACCCGAGAAATTCGCCAACCCTGATAGACACCTCGCCAGGAGAGGCGTCCGAGGCGCTTGCGCCGCAGAACCAGGCTCCCTAGCTCGGCGCGGTCAGGTGGCAATCGGCAGCGTGGGGTCATTGCCCCACTCGGACCAGGCGCCCGCGTATCCGCGTACCCGCTTGAAGCCGAGGTGGGTCAGCATCACATAGGTATGAGCGGACCGATGGTGGGTGTGACAGTAGACCACCACTTCCTTGCCTGGCTCCACCGCCAAGGCATGGAGCTTGGCCCACAGGGTTTCGTCCGGAAGCATGCGCAAGTTTCGTTTGCGGTCCATGGCGTCGGTCCAGTTCAGGTTGACCGCGGTGGGAATGTGCCCGCCGCGCAGCGCGCGAACGTCGGTTCCCTCGAATTCTGCACGAGAGCGTGTGTCCACCAAAGTCAGGTCATCCGACCCCAGCTGAGAAAGGATGTACTCCTTGGTCGCGACCACCCCCGGATTGTCGAGCTTGGCGTCGTACCGCACCGCGATCGGCGTGCACGGGTCGGTCTCCAGTCGGTGGCCTTCCTTCGACCAGGCTTGGAAGCCACCGTTGAGTAAAGCGCAGTGGTCGTGACCCAGAGCGTGAAGCGTCCACAGCACGCGCGCGCCGCGCCCGCCGCCCTCGTCGTCGTAGGTGACCACCAGCCGCCCGGGCTTGACGCCCAGCCGCCCCAGAACGTCGCCCAGCGTGTCCCGGGTGGGCAACAGCCCCATGGCGGGGGGGCGTGCTCGAACAAAATCCGAGTAATTGGCTGATACCGCGCCGGGTACGTGACCTGCTTCATGGGCATCGCGGGAACGAAGGTCCAGCACCACCAGGCCATCGGCCCCCAACATGGTCTCAAGTTGATCGGGTTCCAGCAGCAACGGCACGGCGTTCGCAGGCGGCATCCAGGTACTCCATCCAATTGACAACGACGGATTCGGGGTTGCACGTGAGGGCGTGGCGTGTTGCGATTGAGCGTCCCGGTCGGCCCGCAGTACTCATCACATAAGCATCGTTGACTGGGATCATTTTTGCTCGCGCAAGTGTAGCAGGGATTCCCCAGGTCGGATGTGTCGTCAGGCTAGGGGGAACGACCCGTCGTTTCGGGATCAGCGCGACCCATGTCGGCAGATGCCAAAGGTCCCTGTGTTGGCTGCAGTATAGTGTTCCGGGGCAATGACATAAATGTCCGCTCACGGCAACCGCCAAGCAGATCTGGCCCGCGTGTGTCGGCGCTTTAAGGAAGGTCTGATTTATTCTGGACGAAGCAGATTGGAGGGTGAAATGTGCAGATTCAAGGCGCATATCGCGGGTACGAGTAATAGTTGTTCTATTGCCAAGATTTGCAACGATGAAGCTGTGCATTTCAGTCCCAAAATGTACGTTCACGAATAGATCAGAGGTTCCTCAAGGCACCGGGTCCGGCGCCTGGCGGCTGCAATCATCTGGTGTTCAATCCCTCATCTAAAGTCTATGGCGCATACTGAATTCGACATTATCGAGCGTTACTTCCGGCGCCCGCCCGCGCCGGGCCGCATGCCCGCAGTTGGCGTGGGTGATGACTGTGCCTTGATCGACTTGTCGTCATCAAGCCGATGGGCGGTGACGACGGATACGCTGGCTGAGGCAGTGCATTTTCACCCCGGAACCGATCCGGAACGTCTGGGGCATAAGGTGTTGGCGGTCAGTCTCAGCGATCTGGCCGCCATGGGCGCAACGCCAGCCTATGCCACCCTTGCCCTGACTCTGCCGCGGGTGGATGAGCGGTGGCTCGAGGCGTTCAGCAGGGGTTTTTTCGCACTTGCAGCGTTGTTCGGTGTAACCCTGATCGGTGGCGATACGACGCAGGGACCGCGCACGCTCACCGCCACGCTGATGGGGGAATTGCCGGCGGGCAAGGGGCTAATGCGATCCGGTGCACGGCCGGGTGATCGTATCTTTGTCAGCGGCACCTTGGGCGACGCCGCCGGCGCTCTCGCCGATTTGGAGGGGGCCGGCGGGGCACCGCCTTGGCCGCTGCGTCTACGGCTTGAACGACCTGAACCGCGGGTTGCCCTGGGGCAGGCTATTCTGGATCTGGCCACGTCGGCAATAGACCTGTCGGATGGTCTGGCGCAGGATCTGGAGCATGTGCTCGGTGCCAGCGGTGTAGGCGCCACCGTCCGGGTGGACCGAGTGCCCCTGAGCGAAGCACTGCGGACACATATCCCGTACCCGAAACGTTTGGCGCTGGCGCTGTCCGGCGGTGATGACTATGAGCTTTGCTTTACCGCGCCTGCCGATCGACGGGAACAGGTCTTTAAGTGTGGCCACCGATGTGGGGTCCCGGTCACGGAGATCGGTTTCATCTCCGACCAGGCCGGTCTCCGCTTGCTGGACAGCGCTGAACGCCCATTTCCCTTGTCCCGATCGGGTTACGAGCATTTCTCCCATGAAACCTGAGATCAACCGTCGCATGCTGTTGAATCCCGTTCATTGCCTGTCCCTGGGATTCGGCAGTGGGATGGCCTCTTGGGCCCCCGGTACATTTGGCACTTTGGTGGGGGTGCCCATTTATCTGGTGTTGTCCCACTCTGTGTCGTTGCCGGCCTATTTGCTTGTGATTGCGTTCATGGGCGCGCTGGGTGTCGTCCTGTGTGGCGCTACCGCCCGCAGCCTGGGCGTGCACGATCATCCCGCCATTGTCTGGGATGAAATCGTCGGATTTCTGATAACCATGATTGCGGCGCCGCCCGGGTGGATCTGGATTGTTCTGGGTTTTGGGTTGTTTCGGACCTTCGATATATGGAAGCCGTGGCCCATCGGCAGCCTGGATCGGAGCATCGCCGGCGGTCTCGGCATCATGGCTGACGATGTGGTGGCGGGTCTGTACGCACTTGTCGCTCTGCAGGTTCTGGTGCAATTTGCGCCGCCATAACGGATCGTTGAGCAGCGCCCAGGTGGACGGAATTCGGGTCCTCTGCGGGTGTGCCGACATCGTGTGCGAGTGCCCGGTTCGCCCGTCGCCGTGAGTCGGTCCAGGCACCGTGGCACAAGATGGTTGGTCCGCCAGTTCGCCGGCGTGAAGGGTTTGCTCGCTCTTTTGGCGGCCGCCGTTGCGCTGGTGCTACTCAATTCTGAGCGCGACACCGGTGCGGATGCTGGCATGGCCTTGGGCCGCTGCCAGGTTGCGTCGGTTCGCGACGGCGACACACTGATCCTGAGCTGTTTGAACGGGGGTACGTTGCGGGTGCGCTTATGGGGTGTCGATGCCCCTGAGCTTGGGCAGTCCTCTTGGGGACGGCAAGCCCACCAATACCTGTCTCAACGTGCGGTTGGGGAGGTGCGGGTGGAGCCGGTGGACCGGGATCGTTACGGTCGCCTGGTGGCAAGGTTGTATCGGGGGCCACAAGATCTGGGACTCGATCTGGTGCGTGCCGGGTGGGCTGAGGTCTATGCTCCGTTCAATCGCCGTCGCGACTACCTCGCCGCACGAAACGAGGCACGGCAGGCCGGTCGGGGTGTATGGTCGGCACCCGGTTTGCAACAGACGCCCTGGGAGTGGCGGAATCGCAACCCACGCGGCGATTGAGTTGGGGAACCCGCACGGATGCGGGGTTTGATAAGGGGCAGCGGCAATGGAGTGCCAGATTGGCTGGTTTGCGCGCATGGTGCGCCGAAGTTGGTGGCTGCTCAGCGGACCGGTCGGTCCATTCGCAATCGCAACGGCGGTGGTGTTGTGCTTCGCTCTGGGGCATCCCGAGCGTGTGATGCAGCCTTACCAACCGGCAGCCGGTGCGCATCTTGCGTGCAAGCTGCTGCGGGTGTTGGATGGCGATACCATTGACCTCGATTGCCCTGGCGGCTGGATACGGGTTCGCCTGTGGGGAATGGACGCGCCGGAACAGGGTCAAGAACCTTGGGGCAGTCGGGCCCACCAAGCTTTGGTCGCGCTTCTGGAACGGCGGGAAGTCAGTCTGACAGTGCGTGACCGGGATCGCTATGGTCGCACTGTCGCCCAGGTTTTCAGCCCTGCCGGGGATGTTGGATTGGCCATGCTGCGAGCGGGTGCTGCCAGTCTGAGAACCCGATATGTCCGCGACCCGGCATATCGTCAGGCCCTGGCCGAGGCGAGGGCCGGCCGGCTTGGAATATGGTCCGTGCCCGGGTGGCATCAGCAGCCCTGGGTGTGGCGTCGGTACAATCCGCGTGATCGGCGCGTTGGAGCGGCCCGCCACTGAACAGGACGAGGTTGAGTTTGTACGCAGATTACTTCGGGCTCCGTGTCGATCCGTTCAAGGTGACGCCGGATTTACAGTTTTACTTTCGCGGCGAGCGCCAGAATTCCGCGGAACGCGCTCTGCTGTCGGCGCTGGCGCAGCCGGATGGGCTGGTTTTGGTGGCCGCTTCAGCCGGTTGTGGTAAGACCATGTTGTTGCGTCACGTGGCCGAGCACACGAAAAGCACGACCCCGGTCGCAATGGTCTGGAATCCGGCCCTAACATTCGAAGACCTGCTGGCAGCCATCTGTGCCCAGTTCGGGTTGGACGAAACGGCGGATGATGCGACGCATCGCCTGCGATCCATTGAATTCCTGTCGCAGCACGTGCTCAGCGAGGGCCGTGCGCCGGTGGTCATGATCGACGATGCCGACAACTTACCCTATTCCACGCTTCAGCATCTGACCGAACTCTGCCGACTCAAGATTGGGAAAAAACAGGCGGTGGCGCTGGTGTTGAGCTCGGCGCTGGGGCGATCCGATCGGGTGGACGAAGCGTTGCCGGTAACCACCCACGTGCAGCACCTGACGCTGGAACCGTTGACGCCTCCGGAAGTGGCCGCCTATGTGACCCACCGGCTTCGAACCGCCGGTTGCGAGGGACCGTTACCGTTTACGAAAGGCGCTTTGACCCGGCTCACCGAGATTTCCCGGGGTGTTCCGAGATTGGTGAACATGCTTGCGGGCAAGGCTTTGTTTCTGGCTTATCTCGGCGATGAACAACAGGTGGATGAGGCACTGGTTGCGGAGGTGGCCAGTGAACTCTGGAGCACCATCGAAAGCGGTCTTGCGACGGGGTCCACCGGTACCGCTCTGGCCGAGCGCATGGATTCACACCCAGTGATCAGCGGGCGGGCACCTCCGGTGCCGGCGTCGGTGTTCGCGAACACCGACCCGCCGAGTGCAAAAGCCCCGGGCAGTTCGGCGGAAGAGGTTCTGATCGATCTCAGCAGGCTGGCTCGCGCCGATCGAGACGACGAGGGGTCTCAGGGTGATGTAGCCGCATCGGTCATGGGTGCGCGGCGACCACTTATGAAGCCGGTGTACCTTGCGCTGATCGGCGTGGTCGGACTGGGTGCGTTCCTCAGCACCGAGTTTGGCCAGAACTGGTCCCGTGAATGGGCCCAGCCAATTCTTCAGGGGATCGGGCATTCGATGCGCGACCGCTTGCGAAACCACGATCAGCCGGATCGGTCTGATCAGGCGGTGGATGCAACCAGCCCGGACTCTGCTGCCAGACTTGTTTTGCCGCCTTCGAATGATGCAGCAACCGCGTTGTCCGCCTCGCCGTCATCACAGGGGGCAGGGCGTTCCGCGATCGGTGTCGAATCGGTGAGCGACCCGGCAGTGGTCCGGCCGAATTCGGATTCGGTCATCGGCAAGCCGGCCGGAGAAGACTGGGTGTCCGCCTTGGAACCGAGCGGAGCGCAGGTCAGGCGCTTGTTGGAGCAAGCGGTTCGCTATCAGAATGCCGGTCAGTTCACTGACCCGAACGGTGCCAATGCACTGCAAACGTATCGGCGCGTTCTGGAGCTGGATCCAGGAAACGCACAGGCCGAGCAAGGCATTCAAGCCATGCTGAGTCGTTTGGTGCGATGGGGCCGGGTTGCGGAAAGTCGTGGCGATTTCGAGGCTGCCGCGCAATTCTACTCAACGGCCGTTGGCATCGACCCGGAATCGGCGGAACTCCATTCCGCGCTCAAACGTACCCAACGTTAGAGCGTTTCTGACTTTTCCTGCCCGAAGCAGAGCAGTGGCTCCCCAGCGCAGTTGGGGGCACGAGACGGCCGATCCGTCCCGTGCCCAATCGGTTCAGGCAGCAGATTTAATTTTGTCGTGTTCGATCAGGGCGTAGGCGGAATGATTGTGTATCGATTCGAAATTTTCCGACTCCACCACGTAAGCGAGCACGCGGTCGTCGTCATTCAGGCGTGAGGCGATATCGCGAACCATGTCTTCCACGAACTTTGGGTTCTCGTATGCACGCTCCGTCACGAACTTCTCATCCGGTCGTTTGAGCAGTCCATACAACTCGCAGGACAGCTCGGCCTCGACCAGCTCGATCAATTCTTCTATCCATATCAGCTTGTCGGTCTTCACCTCGACGGTGACATGCGAGCGCTGATTGTGGGCACCGTATTTCGAGATTTCCTTCGAGCATGGGCACAAGCTGGTTCCGGGTACCACGACCTTGACATTGGTCATGGCTTGTCCGGCCCGGATTTCGCCGACAAAGGTTACTTCGTAATCCAGCAAACTCTTGACGCCGGACACCGGTGCGGCCTTATTGACGAAATATGGAAAGGTCATTTCCACATGGCCGGATTCCGCTTCCAGACGGTTCACCATTTGACGCAGGATTTCACGGAACGAGCCCACCGATATTTCCCGTTCGTGCTGGTTGAGAATCTCAACGAATCGGGACATGTGCGTACCCTTGAAGTCGTGGGGCAGGTTTACGTACATGTTGAAGTTGGCGACCGTGTGCTGTTCGCCACCGTCGCGATCGCGCACCCGGACTGGGTGTTTTATATCCTTGATTCCAACCTTGTTGATGGGAATGCGCCGCGTGTCTGCGCTGCCCTGTACATCGGGAATCGATACGACTTGGCTGCTCTGTGCGGCCTGACTCATCTTACTTTCTCCGCGCCATGGAAACGGCAGTTGCGGCGATCGGTTATCCGTTTCCGACCCTGCTATTGGGAAAAAACCAAGTTTTTTAGTCAGTAATTATGGCGAGGATCATATCCAAGCTCAGCCGTTTTGACAATGGCTGCTCAGCCAACGTTCAATGGTGCCCTGAATTCCCGCTTCGTCCAGTCCGCATTCTGTCAACAGTTGTTCCCGGCTGCCTTGATCAACGAATCGGTCCGGTAAACCGATGTTCAGGATTCGGGTTTCGATTCCCCGCTCGGCCAGGACCTCGTTAATCGCGCTGCCAGCGCCGCCTTGCACCGCATTTTCCTCCAATGTGATCAATAAGGAGTGCGTGCTTGCCAGTTCTGCGACGCAGGCCTGGTCGATGGGTTTGACAAAGCGCATGTTGACCAGGGTGGCATCCAGCGCTTCGGCCACGCTGGTGGCCGGCGCCACCATAGAGCCAAAAGCCAGCAATGCCAGTCGTTTCCCGCGGCGACGCACCTGGGCCTGTCCGAGCGGCAGTGCGACCATGTCGGATTCAATCTCGACACCCGAGCCTTTGCCCCGGGGGTAGCGGACCGCCGTCGGCTGGTCGAGCTGGAAGCCGGTATAGAGCATTTGCCGGCACTCGTTCTCGTCCGCCGGGGCCATGACCACCATGTTGGGAATGCATCGCAAAAAGCTCAAATCGAAACTGCCGGCGTGGGTTGGGCCGTCTGGCCCCACCAGACCGGCTCGGTCGATGGCGAACAGCACCGGGAGATTTTGCACTGCCACATCGTGTATGAGCTGATCGTAGGCCCGCTGGAGGAAGGTGGAATAAATCGCCACCACCGGTTTCATGCCTTGACAAGCAAGGCCCGCTGCCAGGGTTACGCTGTGTTGTTCGGCGATTGCCACATCTGCGTACCGGTCCGGGAAGCGCTCGGAAAATCGGACCAGTCCCGATCCCTCCCGCATGGCTGGGGTTATGCCGTAGAGCCTGGGGTCGATCTCGGCCATATCGCACAGCCAGTCACCGAACACCTGTGTATAGGTGGGCGAACCGCCAGCCGCCGCCACTGGCAGTTCCTCTTCAGGGTCGAAACGACCGACCGCATGATACTTGACCGGCTTTTCCTCGGCCGGCGCATAGCCTTTACCCTTGCGGCTGACCACGTGCAACAGCCGGGGTCCGTGGCTCTCGCGGAGGTTGGCCAGGGTGCGCACCAGGGTATGGATATCATGCCCGTCCACCGGCCCGAAGTAGTTGAATCCCATCTCCTCGAAAATGGTGCCGGGCATGACCATGCCCTTCATGTGCTCCTCCGCACGGCGCGCCATTTCCCACATGGGCGGCACGTGTTTCAGCACGCGCTTGCTGCTCTCGCGGACCGAGGTCAAGGTTTTGCCCGAGAGCAGCCGAGCCAGATAGTTGGACATGGCCCCGACATTGGGCGAGATGGACATCTCGTTGTCGTTCAACACGACCAGTACGTTGGCTCGGAGATCACCCCCGTGATTCAGTGCTTCGAAAGCCATGCCGGCGGTCATGGCGCCGTC
>Ga0316191_10002130_pt1 | contig 14272 bp, 7 predicted proteins | sample Eddworburr2cm_MG_FD_204928 | JGI IMG/M metagenome (GOLD analysis project Ga0316191, IMG submission 204928) | Coastal sediment microbial communities from Maine, United States - Eddy worm burrow 2 cm | ecosystem: Environmental > Aquatic > Marine > Coastal > Sediment | place: USA: Maine | collected...
GGCCACGTGTCAAAACCCTCTGGCATTACATGAGCGTACACCTGAATCAGAGCATGTGGGTATATGGGAAATTGCGCATATTTTCGCGGAAATATCACAGAGCATCGTCCGCGGAAGACTCGCACTACCGCCAGTATAAGAAAGGGGACAGTGACCCTAATTCTGTGTGGAATTAGGGTCACTGTCCCCTTTTTGCTCATGTCAGGTCGGCAATCCGTTACGATTCGGCTGGAAAGATAGAAGTCATTCATCAAAGGAGTCCGCGGTATGGACTACGATTGGATTGTCGTCGGTTCTGGATTCGGCGGTAGCGTGTCTGCGTTACGACTGGCGGAGAAGGGCTACACCGTTGGCGTCATCGAGGCCGGCCGACGCTTCGAAGATGAAGATTTTGCTGAGTCCGGCTGGCAGCTGAATAAGTTCCTCTGGGCCCCGTTTGTCGGATTGCGCGGCATTTTTCGCTTGACGCCGTTCAAAGACGTGTTTGTGGGCAGCGGCGCGGGCGTCGGTGGAGGCAGCATCGTCTACGCCAATACACTGTATCGGGCAAAACCGGACTACTACCGGAATCCGCAGTGGGGCGACCTGGCTGATTGGGAGCAAGAACTGGATCGGCCGTATTCGACGGTCGAGAAGATGTTGGGCGTCAACACGGTGCCGTTCGAGAGCCCGAGCGACGAGATCTTGCGCGATTACGGCAAGGCCGTCGGAGTTGAGGACACCTTCTGCCGGACGCCGGTGGCTGTGTACTTTGGCGAGCCGGGAATTTCTGTGCCCGACCCGTTCTTCGGCGGCGAGGGGCCCGAGCGTGTGGGGTGTACACGCTGCGGGGCCTGCATGGTGGGTTGCCGGGTCGGCGCCAAGAACACGCTGCTCAAGAACTACCTGTGGTTCGCGGAGAAGTTGGGCATCACCATATTGCCGGACCGCAAAGTCGTGGACGTAATGCCTGTCGGCGCCGAAGACGGTAGCGACGGGTATGAGGTTTACGTGAAGTCACCGGGCCTTTTCGGGGGCAAGAAGCAACGCTTCCGATCGAAGGGCGTGGTATTCGCCGCCGGGGCGCTGGGAACCAACAGCTTGCTGGCCGATTGCAAACATCGCGGCTCGCTGCCCAACATCAGTGACCGGCTCGGCAGCCTCGTACGAACGAACAGCGAATCGGTGGTTGCTGTTACGTTGCCGGACGACTCGGCACGCACCTGGAATTCTGTCGCGATCAGCTCGAGTATCCACATCGACGAAGATACGCACATCGAGGTCGTCACCTACGGCGAGAAAGGAGACGTGATGAGCCTGCTGTTCACGCTCCTGACGGGTGAAGGCACGCGCTGGATGCGAGCCTTCGCGTTACTCGGCAACGTCGTGCGCCACCCGATCAATTTCCTCAAGAGCCTGTGGCCCGTTGGTTGGTCGCGAAGAACGGTTGTGCTGCTCGTGATGCAGAGTCTGGACAATGCAATCGCATTCCGGGCGAAGCCACGATGGTTTGGCAACGGTGTGCGCCTGCAGACCGAGCAAGACCCGCAGAAGCCGAACCCGACGTACATCGACGGCGGAAACAAGGCTGCGGAGTGGATTGCCGAGCGTACCGGTGGAATCGCGCAGAGCATGATTCTCGAAGCGACAGCGAATATTCCGACCACCGCGCATCTACTCGGCGGTGCTGTAGTGGGCAGGGATGCCGACTCAGGTGTCATCGACAGCGAGCATCGAGTATTTGGTTACGAGAATCTGCTGGTTTGCGATGGCGCGGCCGTCCCTGCGAATCCGGGCGTGAATCCATCTCTGACGATTGCGGCAATGGCGGAACGCGCAATGTCCAAGGTTCCCACAAGGCTTGAGAAAGACTGAGTCAAAAAGGGGACAGTGACCCTAACTCCACACGGAATTAGGGTCACTGTCCCCTTTTATATGGTGCTGCTCCCGGCCTTCTGATTAAATCGAGCCACCACTCTGTTCCCGGAAGGCCCGTTAATGAGATTCGAAAATATTCTTGGACTCCTCGTCGTTGCTTGTGTCTTGACGGCGTGCGATGCGCCAAAAGAGAAAGCATCAACCAGTTACTTTTCTGCCGAGCAAATGGCGACCGCTGCGAGTCTTCGCGATGCGGCGCTGGAAGATAACGAGACCTGGGAGCTTCTTGAGGAGCTGGTTTCTGTTGCTCCCAAGCGAATGGCGGGCTCTCCGGGCGATAAAGTCGCCAGGGACTGGGCGGCTGAGAAGCTCGAGTCGCTTGGCTTCGATCGAGTCTGGGTCCAGGAATTTCAGCTCCGCGGCTGGGCGCGAGAGAGCGCGTCCGCAACTGTCCTGAGTCACAATAATTTCAATTTGGACATTACCTCCCTGGGCAAGTCTGTATCCACACCAGCGGGCGGGGTGACGGCAGAGGTCAAACACTTTCCGACATTCGCCGACCTGGAGGCAGCCACCGAATCAGACGTCGAAGGAAAGATCGTCTTTATCTCCAACCGTATGGAACGAAAGAAGGATGGATCGGGTTACGGCCCGGCGAACGTTGCGCGAAGCCGCGGGCATGAAGTCGTGGCACAGAAAGGGGGTCTGGCGCTGCTCATACGATCGATTGGCACCGATAACCATGATGCGCCGCACACCGGCGGCATAAGGATTGGCGAATCCGAAATGTCGCAACCTGAACTGGATCTTGCCTACGAGGAAGCGGTCAGCGCACCTTACGGCGAGAAGACCGTTGCTGCTGCAGCAATTTCGAACATCGATGCGGATGCTTTTGAGGCGCTGTTCGAGTCCGGAGACAAGGTTACGGTTGCCCTTGAGATACGCAATCACGATCTCGGCGAAATCACCAGTTACAACATCATCGGGGAGATAACCGGCTCGGAGCGGCCGGACGAAGTTGTCATTACGGGCGGCCACATCGATGCTTGGGATACCGGTGTCGGTGCGATGGATGATGGTATGGGTGTGGCTATCACGATGAATGCCGTGTCGATGATTGGTGAGCTCGCGCAACGTCCTGCAAGAACCATTCGCTATGTCGCGTTCGGCGCGGAGGAGCTCGGGCTGCTTGGTGCGAAAGCCTATGCCGAGGAGTACGCGCACGTGGACCATGTCTTCGGGATCGAGTCGGATTTTGGAATTGGCAAAGTGTGGCGTCTTTCGCCGGCCGTATCCGCTGACGCGGTTCCTGTGCTTGGCGAGATCGCCACCGTACTGGAGCCGATGGGGATCGGCTGGGATCCGGGCGCTAGCGGCTTTCCCGGTCCGGATCTGCGTCCGCTCGTGACCGGCGCAGGTCTGGCAGGGGCCTCATTGAACGGTGACGGCACGCTCTACTTTGACTTGCATCACACGGCAGAAGACACGCTCGATAAGATCGAGGCATCAGACCTGGCCTACAACACGGCGGCCTACGCCGCGCTGCTGTACCTGGTGGCCGAGTACGACGGGCGATTCGACGCAACGTCACAATAAGCAACGGCCGGCGAGACTAGCCGGCCGTGTCCAAAAACATGGGTTCGCTTAATTCTCCTCGTACCAGGGTTTAGCCGGCCGCCAATCCTGATCTTCCAGGTTTTGCTCCTCCATGAATTCGTCGAGCATCGGGTTTTGCGCGTTAAAGCCCGGCCCCCATTCTCCACTCTTGATGAAGTCGCTCATTGGGTCAGGAGTTCCTGGTTGCGGCGGTGGTTGCCTGGTGGTTCCCTCCACGGCCCAGGCATTGCGGGTGACTACTGCCATGCGTTCCGTTATTGCGTCCTTGGTGACGTTCCAGACCATCAGGTCCGAGCCAATCGACAACGGACCATCGTAGGTTTCCCGGATGGAGTCGTAGTAGAGGTTGTACTGCGCTGTTCCCTGATCGAGCAACGCGTGGTACGCGATGGCATGCCGTGGTTTTATCGTACTCATGATCTTGCCGAACGATGGGCCAGAGGTGTGGAATTCGCAACAGGCGCGCCAGGCGAGTTGTGCCGGCTGCGAGCCAAGCGTGGCGAATATGTTTGGCGGATTAAAGGCCTCGTGAATCACGACATCGGCGTCTTTTGCGTACTCGACGAACCACTTGTTCGGCGACGTGTCGCCACCGAAGATGACCTTGAGGTCCGCGTATTCGACGATAAAACTGACAGGCCCGTCGCCGGCGTGAATGGCCGGGATGGTGCGAATAGTCACTCCGTTTTCTTCGTAGACGATTTCGTTGACGCCTTTGTAGTCAAATTCGTGCACCGTGATTTGTCCGGGTATCGGCGTAATCTTGAACTCACGCGTTTTCTTGTCCCAGTTATTGGCCAGCAAGAAGTGCTTTATCGCAAAAGCGGTGCCCATGTCTTCGGTCGCCCCGGCGGGACCCCAGATCTCGAGCGGTACCGGACGTCCAGCCGTCCAGCCGCCGGCCCACAACGAATCCAGATCGCCCCAATGATCCGTATGCAAGTGGCTGAGAAAAACCTTGGTGAGATATTCGTAAGGGATCATGAGCGATGCGATGTTGCGCATCGATCCGGAGCCGATATCGAAGATAAATTTTTCGCCGTTACCCATTTCGAACAGGAAGCAGGCCGATGCCTGCGCCTGTCGTTGATCGGGCATGCCGGTGCCACAGGCGATAATGCGGATTTCATCCTCGGCAAGCGTTTCCGTGCCTGGATAGTAGACGTACCGGTCCGGCGCAACGACGTTGGGTGCGGGCACGACCCCGCCAGCGGCGTACAGAACGGTGCCGGCGATCAAGCTGAATATGCCGCTTGCGATAATCGGAATGAGACGGACGGTCTTCATAATACTGGACTCCCTATGGCTGAACGGGCAGCGAACAATTTTCGCCCACGGACGGATCGTCGCGCGAGATGCCAGTGCCGGCTATCCGAATTGGGACACGTACTACCGGCAGCTCCTGCCGGGCGGCCAGGAATTTCTAATCGAGCCTGGCAAGTGAGCCTGGCCGTACAGCGTCTCCGACGGAGACTCACCGAAGGTGCGGCAGTAATCCCTGGAAAACCTGCCGAAATGATAGAAACCGAAATCCGTCGCCACTCGCGTCACCGTCGTCTCACCTCGCTCGGCACCGAGCAGAGTTCTCTGGACAGCGTCGAGCCGCCTGTCTCTCACAAATTGCATGGGACCCTGCCCATGGCAATTCGAAAACGCTCTCGTTAATGCGCGCAGCTGGAGTCCTGATACATCGCAGAGATCAGCTCGGGAAATGGGCTGGTCGAGGTTGGCGAGGATCCAGTCCTCAGCGCGCTTGAGGGCAGTAAAGGCGTTCTGCCTGGCGACGAACGATTCAGGGCTTCCATCATCAAACCCTGTTGCCAGCAGCAAGGCATCTACAACCTTATCCTGTGCCTCGCTAACAGCAAGAGCGGATGCGGGCGAGCAGCGCTCGTCGCCAGCCCGCAACCAAAGCGCATATAAGGCGCGCCAGAGTCGGGCACCGCTTTGACTGGATAGCGACAACTTCTTACGCAAATGCGACGGCAGTCCCCGCTCGCCGTGGCTAGCTTTGGACGCCGTTGTCTTCAGGTAGGAATCGTCAAAATTGGCCACCAGGACCGATGTGCTCGGTGACGAAAGATCAAAAGGCCGATCGAGGTTCTGAACAAATGCGCTGTCGCCGTCATACGATTCACAGCGGCGAAATCGGTCGATGTCGAAGCCACCCTGCAATGGGACATTGAGTGATGTGAAGGCTGCGTCGCCCGGTTCTATCTTTACCCTGATGTTTCGGGCGGAGATGCGCATCAGTCCGAGCCCGCTCAACCTGATAGCGTCGACCCTGGCCGAGAAGCGCCCACAGGCCCGTTTTTCAATGGCCGCGCCAGGCGCCGCCAAAGCAACGTTCTCGACCATGACGTCGGGGTCATGCGTCGAGAACTGCGTGCGCATTGGTTTGGCGGCGGCTGTCGTCATCTAAACCAGGGCCCCCTTCGAGCGCCGGCGTGAGCATTATGTGAATGGTTTATCACTACGCTCTACAGACCGCAATACGGATGTACCAAAGCTGCGGCGCAACGCCCCGACAGTATTTGCCAGCGCGACTGTCCCAATTCGGATAGCCGGCACGGCCGTAAGCACGGATGCTGGCTGCCTTCATGAATAAGTCTTCAATAGCCACATCAGGACCGGAGCAGGAATCCGTGCGTCTCTACGTCGGGGAACTGGCGCAGCTCTCAGATGAGCTTGCACATCGAAGCTCCCGGTTGCGCGAGGACGGCCGCAGAGTGCTCGACGCCATTTTGACCGGATTGGAAACGCAAATTACAGCCGGACCATCGGCGTCGCGCGCAGAAGCCGATCTTGACGAGCTTGCAGCCGTTCGACGTGAGCTGCTTTCGAGCTGGCTACGCGCCGATTCGATAATCGATGAACTGCTGAGTTCTGCAGCGGACGAACTTTCCAGTTTTGCAAACTCTGCTGAATCACGTATTTTCGCCTACGAACGTGCGATTCACCATCGGAAGATAGGCGCAAGTGCGGAAGCATGGTCCAATAAAGGAGAACCCTGAGATGAAAGACCAGATATTTAGAACACTTGGAGCCACCCTGGTTTTATTGACCTTGGGTCTGATGTCACCTGCCGTAATGGCGCAGAGCTTCGACAAGGAATCAAATGAGATCGTTCTAACGCCGTATTTGTGGGCAACGGCTATCAGTGGCACGAGCACGGTAGGCACATTGCCGCCCCTCGATATCGACGCGAGTTTCAGTGACATTCTGGACAATCTGAACTTCGCAATGTCGTTGCACACGGAATTCAAGCGCGGACCCTGGGTGTTCGTGATTGACCCGACGTATATATCCATAGAAATGGACGCGGCACCGCCGATTCCCAACGTCCAGCCCGGAACGATGGGCGTGGATATCTGGATTGTCGAGCTGTGGGCCGGCTATCAGTTTCACGACAATTGGGAGGTAATCGGCGGGGCGCGCTACCAGGATCAGGACATCTCGGTCAGTGGCCTGCCGAACCCGCCATTTGTTCCACCGATTGGTGTGAGCGATGACTGGACGGACTGGTTTGCCGGCGTACGATTCAACAGCAATCTTGGCGAAAAATGGTTGGTAGTCGGGCGCGCCGATGTAGTGGTCGCCGGTGATTCGGACACGGGCTATAACGCATCGCTGTTCTTTAACCGGCGTGTGGGTCAAAAGGGAAACAAGACCTTGAATCTCGGCTACCGGTACATGGTTGACGATTACGAAAACCCCGGAACCTATGCATGGGACATCACCCAGAACGGACCGATTGTTGGTTTTACCTGGGTGTTCTAGGCAGAATTAGCAGCCCGGATTCATAGGCGGAACGAGGTCAGAATGAAAATCGATAACCAGGTCAGGACGATTATTGCTGGCGTGACGATAGCGCTGCTAGGCGCCTGCACGACCATCCCGGTAGACCAGCGCGCGGAAATACGCGACGAAGTCGACCAGGCGGCAAGTGACACAATTGCCCGCATAGTTGCGGAGGACCCCGCGGCGCAAGACGCGTTGGACCAATCGGTCGGGTATCTCGTGGGCCGCATGTCTGCAACCAAGGTGCCGATCGTCGGCGGCGGCTATGGACTGGCGGTCGTGATTGACAATGAAAGTAGCGCACGCACCTACCTGGATATCACTCGATTCGATCTTGGCGCGGGTCTTGGCGCTGGTCGATTCAGTGCACTCATTATTTTTGAGACCCGAGACGCAATGAACCGTTTCGTTGGCGGGACGTGGCAACCTGCTATTGGAGCAGATTCGGCTGCAGGGCAACACGGCGGCAGCGTCGTGACGAGTAGCGGTGATGGCTATTCCTTGCGCGTCATCTCCGATTCGGGTGCCGTGCTCACCGCGACGGCACGCGTGATAACAACGTCGGTCAATCATGACCTGACCGATACGGGTGTATCTGAGGTCAGCGTACCCAATATCGGATTCACATCGGTGGACGAGCAGGGGGAGGCTGCGCCGAGGGTTTGGGATCATAAGCTGCCATTCTTGGCACAGAACGTCATCGACAAAGGCTACGATTTGCCGTTGCCCTACGGCATCGGTCTGACGTACGCGCACGTCGATCAGGAACAATTGCTGGATGAACTGCAGGTCGGAATTAACGGAGCGGACAAGGAGCCATTCCCGTTTGTCAGCTTCGATAATGCCACCTCAGTCAGCGACACAGTGAGCATTAAGGCAGACATGTGGTTGTTTCCGTTTATGAACGTGTACGGAATGCTCGGCAAGGTTGATGGAAACGCGCCGCTTGACGTGCTGATCGATGGGAACGGGATGCTCGATCAACTGGATATTGACTGCTCGGGTCCGTTCCCAAATCCGGTATGCGCCATCCTGGAAGACCAGACGTTCCTGCTGCCGGTTGACGCGAAATTCGATGGGAACACGTATGGGATAGGCATGGTGCTTGCCGGAGGCTGGAACGGTTGGTTCGTCACCGTACCTTTCAACGTTACCTACGCGGATATGGACGGAAAGGACACGGATGGCATAGTAAAGACCGCGACGCCGCGCTTTGGCAGAGTCTTCAACCTGGGCAGGAAAGGCAACCTGGCGCTGTTCGTTGGTGCTAATTACCTCGAATCGGACTTAACGGTCTCCGGGACGGTGACGACCCCCAATGGTCTGCTGGAGATCGATTATACGATTGACCAATCGAACAAGGATCCCTGGAATGCTCTGATCGGTTTTAACTGGGATATCAACAAGCGACTGTCGTGGTCCCTGGAATACAACGGATTTGTCGGGTCCCGGGACGCATTCATCACATCGTTCGGCTGGAGCTTCTGATTCCCGAGTAGCCACGGTCCCGCGGCACCCGTCCCGATTTCTCCGCCAGACAACAGAAAGGCCCCCGGTGTGGGGCCTCTCTTTTCGGCTGTCGGCAACATTAAGTAAAATCAAAATGTACCCGCCCAATTGACAGGACTTTCTCCAGTCGGAGGGTATAATGTAGGGTAGCAAGAGACATAATAATAATCGCGCCACAGGCGCAGTGTTGCCACAACATCAGCTTCGAGACGCCGAGACATGTCGTGGCGCAGATTATCGAGGCCGTTGCTGCAGCCAGCGTCCTGATAACAACAAAAACATATTGAGGTGCCACGTGAGCGAGATCAGCCAGATTCTCAAATATACAGCCCGCCTATTGGCGTTGTCGTTCGTTGCGGTTTCCCTTTCGTCGACAGCTTTCGGCCAGAGCCTGGTCGGTCGCAACACCAACGCAGTCGGACCGACACCCGACGGTTTTTACAAGGGTATCCCTCACTACCAGGACAACGAGCCGCACTGCGACCGCAACCCGCTCCTGCCCGGCAATATTATCTGCATGGCCAACGGCTACGGCGGCGCTGACGACGCGATCGGCGATGCCTGGCCGCGCATCCTGGAGACTCAGGACAACACGCGCACCTGGCAATCCCGCTACGCGTCCGGCAGCGGTGCGGACGAAGCCACCGATCTCGGCCTCGGCTTCGGTGCTGACCCGATCATGGTTTGCTGGGCCGGCGGTTGCGGCGGCTTCTTCATCGCCTCGAATCGTGCCGAGGGCGGCGGCACTGGCGGCGGCGTCTACATGGAGTTGATGCCCGAGCTCAATTTCGAATCCGGTTTTCGGCATTATTCGAAGACAGGTGGTCCACTGACTGTACAGCTTGGCACCGGGGACAACTTCCTGGACAAGATAGACGCCATCTTCATGCTCGATACGCAGAACCCTGGCACGGTCGAGGTGTCAATGGCGGTCGACCTTGGTAGCGGTGAAACGCAGGACATCGTCCGGCAGTGGCCGAAGGGGCGGCTGCTGGTCGTCTACGCGTCGCTCAATTCGAGCCAGCAAAACGTCCGCGTCTTCTCGACTTACTCCGACGACTACGGTTTCACCTGGAGCCCGCCAAAGCAGGTCGCCAACACGACGGGACTAGATACTGGCGTCGCGGTCGCGGCGATCGATGACACCGTGTTCTATGCCTACCGGCAATTCCAGGATGACAGCGGCGACAACGGCGACGCCGTATATGGAGCCATATCGACGGATCGAGGCAAGACGATCCGGAAGCCCTTCGCCGTCGTCGACAACCTGTGCCCGTTCGACCAGCCGACACTGTCGGCCGAGCCGACCCCGAATCCACCGCCGTTCGAGACGGTTGCGCCCCGGACCAACAATTTCGTCGACATCAGCAACAACAAGAGCCGCTTCGTCATGGTGCTGGCCAATCGACTGGCCGGTCCGGGCGGCTGCTTTAGCGAGCCGTTCGATTACCAGGCGGGTTCTCGCGTTCTCGTGACGACGGCGGGACCCAACGGCAAGGGCTGGACCACGCCCATCGAGATCGCGCCTCGTGACAACAGCGATCCCGGATTTCCGTTCCCGAGAAACGGCCACAGCTTCCAGTTCATGCCGGTCGTGGATTGCGAACTCGGTATCTGCCAGGCGATCTGGTACGACTCAATAAGGGACAGCATCCGCAGCATTAATTACCTGAACGGTCAGGGCAAGACCGATGCGGTCGACGCCTTCGTCAATTTCCCGTTCTTTGGCGACTTCTACTATCCGCGCCAGGGTGAGAACGAGACAATCGAGGAGGTCCTGCAATTCCGCCGCACGGCCGATGTCTTCACGCGCCAGTTCACGACGAACGGCAACAGCGTGGTGTTCCTCGATCCGGCACCCGTGCAGGTGTCAAACTACCAGCTTGTGGCGGTGACGCCTAGCGTCGTGCGCGAAAGCGAGCAGAACGCCTTCGGCCTGAAACAGTACAAGGGCAATACCGCGAGCTTCATGGGCGACTACATCTGCCTCGCCTCGAAGAAGATGCGCGGCATCATCGATCCGGGTGACCCGACCGGGACGCCGCTCTACGAACACAATTACGGTCCGGACCCGCTGAACCCGTCCCTCGATCCCTCGTGGTTCGCATGCTGGACGGATACTCGTGACGCGCGCGGCCAGTTGTACACACAATTCATCGATGACGCTTTGCCATTCGAGAAGACGTCAGGCGGCAGCCCCGTGGTGCGTCGCGATAGCGCCGAGAGTGACGGACCCGGACTGCAACCCGGCACGCGCAAGCTGAGCGCCGAAGGCGTCGAGGACATCAATCCGACTGCCGTCGTCTGCGAGGCACCGCTGAATCCGCCCGACGCGGCCGGTGAGACTCTCTATGCCACCGACAACCGTAATCGCATCAAGGACGCCGACGTTTATGGCGCGCTGATCGAGCCGCCCGACACCGCATGGCTACTCAACGCCCGTAAAGGTCTCGGCGATATCCAAAGGACCTACGTCATCGCGGCGCGTAACGAGGGGCAGGCGTTACCTGGCCAGCCGCGACCGGACCCCAAGACCTACCGTTTCCGTATCATGAACCAGCCGGTCGGCTTCGACACAAACGAGGCCCGTGCCTCCTGGCTGCAGCTGCCGTTCGAGGACTTTGATAACCAGGATCCGCTTCAGGCGCCTCTCGAATTTGTCGACGAGGAAGTCGAGGCACAGTCGAGCGTGACCGTTGCCCTGTTCGCTGTTTCAGCGTTGCCCATCAATCCGGTCACCGTGAACGTTTACGAGGTTCCCTATGTCGACGCGCCTGCGAGTACGGAGACCCCCGAGTCTCTCGTCGAGACGCTGACTGTCAACGGCGCGCTCGAAGCCGGCAACCTGGTCTTCATCAGTGACGACCCGACCTTGCCGAACGTCAACGTGCAGGAGATCCACAATCCGTTCGTCTACGCGCCGACAACATCCGGAGACGTCGACTACTCAAACCCCGAGATCTGGAACCCCGAGATCTGGAACCCCGAGATCTGGAATCCCGAGATCTGGAACCCCGAAATCTGGAACCCCGAGATCTGGAACCCCGAGATCTGGAATCCCGAGATCTGGAACCCCGAAATCTGGAACCCCGAGATCTGGAACCCCGAGATCTGGAACGTCTCCCTGACCGATGGCGACAAGCTCGACAACCCGGAGATTCCGTCCCCGGACGTGAGTGGGCTGGAGTCGCCCGATGGCCTGTATGCCAAGTTCGACGTGCAGTTCACGGCAGAGAACCTGGGTAATACGACGACGCCCTATACGGCCGATTTCGCGGCCAATTCGCCGATCGTGCGCCAGCTGCTTGCTGATGGCTCGGTCAGGACGCAGATCATCGTCTGGCAGGATGTAGACCTGAACAGCTACCAGGCATGCGACAAGGACTTTCTTGACCTTGCAGGGAACAATTCACCTGGTCAGAACCGCATACTGGCGGTGGCCAATAACGAGGACCTGCTCAACCTGAAGGTCCCGGACATCTTCAACAATCGATTCGGCTCCGTGACCTATTATGCGGCGCCTTTCGAAAAAACTCAGATCACGATCCGTTTTGTCAGCCTGGTGGAAACGATCAGGACCATCGCGCCGGAACTTGTCGATCCCGGAATTTCCTACGTGGTCACCTCACAGGCCGCGAATACCGGCGAATCTAATCTCGACCCCGGCGTTGAGCAGGCGATCAGCGACGCAGTGCCGCCGACGATGGCCATCAGCCCTGACTACCTGCCCGAACCGATCCCGTTGGTGGCCGAGAAGGTGGGCGATCTGGTCGGCGCGACCTTGCCCGCAAGTCCACCGCTCGTGTCCGCGACCAAGGAGTTCGAAACCCCGGTCGTGACCTGTTCCGAAGACGGGTTGGTTAATTATGGGCTCGGCGAATTCGTGCCGCTGGGTCTCGGTCTTTCAACGCTGACCTGTTCGGCCACAGCCGCGAACCTCGCGGTCGGCGAAATCGACTTGGACGTAGACGTCAGAGACGATGTGGATCCCGTGCTCGGGGCCCTGCCGGCCAACGCGGTCATCGAGCGCACGGTGTCCGGCGGAGCACCGATTAATTACGCTCTGCCCCTGGCGACCGACGAGATCGACTCCGATGTCGCGGTGACCTGCGGACCGATCATGCCGGGAGGGGATCTCGCGCTATTCGACGCGCCGGGCCCGACCGAGACCACCGTGACGTGCACGGCAACGGACCAGTCCGGCAATTCCGACTCAGGCACCTTCCTCGTCACGGTCAAGGACCAGACCGCGCCGACAATAACGGTACCGACGGCAGTCTCAAAAGATGCTGCGAGCAGCAGCGGGGCTAACGTGACCTTCGCAGTGAGCGCCGTCGACGTCGGCACCATTGTGAGCCTGGGTTGCGCGCCGGCATCGGGCGACCTGTTCCCGATCGGGGACACGACAGTGACCTGCACCGCGACCGACGATGCCGGCAACTCATCCGTTGGACTATTCGATGTCACGGTGAGCGACCTGTCGTCGCCAACGATCGACTCTGTGCCGGCAAGCCCGTTCAACGTCGAAGCGAACGATCCCACGGGCTACCTGCACCCACCGGGTGCTCCACCACTCTTCGAAGTCACGGCCACCGACACGGTCGACGGCACGATCCCGGCCGTTTGTTCACCGGACGGCGCGTCGAACTTCCTGTTTGGAACGACGCCAGTCACGTGCTCCGCGTTCGACGCGGCCGGCAATGAAAGCCCGAGCCTCGGTTTCAATGTGGCCGTCGAAGATACGACGAAGCCGGTGATCGTGTTAGGGGAGTCGCCGCTCGTGCGATCCACTGCTGGGACGTTTGCGACCATCGACTACCTGGCTAACGTTACGGTTACGGACAATGCGGACGACTCCATCGTGCCAATTTGCCTCGTCGACGGCGTGGACGTGGGTAATCCCTATGACTTCCCGATCGACTCGACGTCGACTGTGGAGTGCACCGCGACAGACAGTCAGGCGAACGTCTCGTCAGCAAGCTTCGACGTGACCGTGAATTTCGCTTACAACATCTTCATCGAGAGGGTCAAAGGCAACATCAACACAGGCAGCACGGTGGCTATTGACTGGTACTACTACGAAGGGTCAGACACCAGGAACCGCGTCGATACATCGAGCTCCTCCCCGATGGTAGCCTGGTTCGGCCCGTATCCGGACGACAATTGCGGGGGCGAGAGCAACGGGGAAGGAGACGGCTTTGCCGCCGAGGACTCCGGGAACAGCAGCATTCGCTATTCGTTCTCGGATGACAGCTGGCGCCTGAACTGGCAGACGCCTCTGTTCAAGGGCTGGTACAAGGTAACGATCTCGCCGCCGGGTGGCGATGCGGCTTCGTTCTGCGAGGAGCTGAAGAAGTAGGCGTTGTTGGCGCAGACTGCGCCGCGGGTTATTTCATGCGATGGCGGGCATCGTCCGCCATCGCCCCGCCTGCCGGTCGCCGGGACACGAACTGGCTGAAATTCTGGCGCGCATCGTGGCTCATGCCGA
>Ga0316191_10002133_pt1 | contig 14265 bp, 14 predicted proteins | sample Eddworburr2cm_MG_FD_204928 | JGI IMG/M metagenome (GOLD analysis project Ga0316191, IMG submission 204928) | Coastal sediment microbial communities from Maine, United States - Eddy worm burrow 2 cm | ecosystem: Environmental > Aquatic > Marine > Coastal > Sediment | place: USA: Maine...
GCCCGGCAGGTTCCACTGATCGGCCCACAGGGCGGCAATGCGCAGCGTTCGCTTCTCTCCGGTTCCGCCGATGACGATCGGGGGGTGGGGCTTCTGGATCGGCTTCGGCAACGCTCGCGCGTTCTCGAGGCGGTGGAAGGGGCCGTCGAAGTCCGTGATCTCCTCGGTAAAGAGGAGGTGCAGGATCTCGCACGTCTCCTCGAGACGATCGAAGCGCTCCGTCCATGCCGGAAGCGGAATGCCGTACGCGGCGTGCTCGGGCTCGACCCATCCGGTGCCAAGGCCGATCTCGAGCCGCCCGCCGGATGCCACATCGAGTGTCGACGCCATATTGGCGAGCACGGCCGGATGGCGGTAGGTGTTGCCGGTCACCATCACGCCGAGGCGCAGTCGGTGCACGATGCCGCTCAGGGCTGCCAGCATCGTCCAGCCCTCGTATACCGGTCCCGAGCGGTCGCTGAAGATGGGATCGAGGTGGTCGAAGGTCCATCCGGCGTCGTATAGGTCGATCCGGTCGCCTTCCTTCCAGAAGTCGACGATCGGTTGCCACTCGCTGTGCTGGGGCCGGGTCTTGAAGGAGAGTCGCATGGTGCCGCCTTCAGTCGGTGAACGACTGGGGCGGGGCTTCGAATGGAACCATCGCTCGCTCCCGACCGACGAACCGGGCGCGGTGGGTGAAGCCGGCCTCGGCTGCTTCCTCCCTGGCCAGGTCGAGCCCCCACGCCGCCTGCTTCGGGGCGTGGGCGTCGCTGCCGAAGCTGATCGCGAGGCCCGCCTCGTGGATCATGCGGATGAAGATCGGCGACGGGTAAACCTCGTGCACCGGGTGGCGGAGGCCGCCGGTGTTGATCTCGATGACCATGTTGGTCTGCTGCGCTGCTGCGAGGAACCCGGCGTAGAGGTCGGTCTGCTCGGTGAGGAACGGTTTGCGGAGGTATTTGACCCGATCGGGGTGCGTGATGATGTCGACCGTGCCTGATGCCGCCATCTCGGACAGGAGTTCGAAGTAGCGTTCGTAGACGCGGCGCGGTCCCAGGCGTTCCCACTCGAACTCGGAGTGGGCCCGGTCGAACCACCACCCATCGATCCAGTGGATCGAACCGAGGAGCACGTCCCATGGGTACGGTTCGATGAGTTCGAGGACGGCTTCGATGTTGTCGGAGAAGAAGTCGACTTCCAGGCCCAGCAGCACCGGCAGGCCGGCGTCCTTCGCCTTCAGGATCACTTCGACGTATCGCTCGAGCGACATCGTCCGGTCGGCGAGGAGGTCGTACTCGGTGTTGGCGCGAATCGTCGGATCGGACGCCCGTTCCCAGATGTTGCCGATCGCCTTCTCTGACTCGACACAGCGGTAGAGGTGCTCGGTGAACGTGAGTTCGTTGACGTCGCGGCGTATCGCCTTGTCGACGTAGGCCTCGATATGGTCGAGCCGGTAGGTCGTCGGCGGGGGAGGGGGCAGGGGGTCACCCTTGCGATGGGGGTAGAGGTGCAGATGGGAGTCGCTCATGGTGCCCTTCGAGGTTGGTGGCCCGCCGAGGTGAATGGTACACGGGAAATCGCGGGCAATCTTGTACAAACGATAATCGATGATCTGAATGTGCCTAGAATGCGGACCGGAATGAACCGGCCTAGAAGGGGCCGGGTGGAGAAGGAGCACGCATGTTGAAGGCCGCCCAGGTCGGGCTCGGTTGGTGGGGGAGCCAGGTCACCAAGGTCTTGGAAGACAGCGAGAGGATCGAGATCGTCTGCGGCGTCGACCCGTTTGAAGAGACGGCGAAGAAGTACACAACCGACTACGGCCTGCCCGTCTACTCCGACTACCAGGAAGCACTCGACGATCCGAACGTCGAGGCCGTGATCCTCACCATTCCTCACCTGTTCCACGAAGAGGCCGTCGTCCGCGCTGCTGCAGCCGGCAAGGAGATCTTCTGCGAGAAGCCGTTGGCGCTCACCGTCGAGAGCGCCAGGACGATGATCGAGGCGTGTGACGCCGCGGGGATCATCATGGGGATCGGTCACGAACGTCGTTTCGAGCCGGCGTGGGAAGAGATGAAGCGCATGGCCGACTCGGGCGAGTTGGGCACGATCCTCCACATGGAGGCGCATTGGAGCCACGATCGCTGGCTCAACATGGCCGCCGACAACTGGCGCGGCAGCAAGGAAGAGGCCCCGGCCGCCGGATGGACCGGCATGGGTGTCCACCTCAGCGACATGATGCTGAGCCTCGCCGGCGAGGTCGTCGAAGTCCAGGCGCACGTCGCGAAGCGCATTCTGGCAATTCCGACCGGTGACGTCGTCTCGGCACACTTCCGGTTCGCCGACGGCTCGACCGGCAGCATCGCCGCACTCTCCGCCACCCCCGACTATGCCCGCTTCGCCGTATTCGGCAGCCTCGCATGGGCGGAAGCACGCGAGACCCAGCACGTCGATCCGGGCGGGACGACCCACTTCTACACCCGTCATCGTGGCGATGCCGACCAGACCCGTATCGACTTCGAACCGGCCAGTCCGGTGAAGGCCGGTTACGAGCACTGGGCCGACGCGGTCGCAGGACGTGCCGACTATCGCTTCAGCAATGCCGAGCGTCTCGGCAACGTGGCGATCCTCGAAGCCCTCGTGCGTTCCGCCGAAAAGGGTGGCGTTCCCGAACCGGTGCAGCAGTACTCCTGACGCACGGAGGTCCGATGGAGAACGAATTCCCCACCTTCGTCAAGGCGCTGCCGAGGCCTGTCGGGGATGTCGCTCTCGACGCGTACCTGTCTTCGGGAGATCGAGGTCTCGTGATGTTCTATGAGGCGACCGATCGCGAGATCGTCGTGCCCGAACACGTCCACGGTGACCAGTGGGGGATCGTGCTGAGCGGGACCGTGCGGATGCAGATCGGTGACGAGACCGGCGAGTATCACCGCGGCGACACGTACTTCGTACCCGGCGGCGTCCCCCACACCACCTGGGTCGCGCCAGGCACCCGCGGCCTCGACATCTTCGAGGAGCACGACCGCTACCTGCCCGCGAAGGAGTAGCGCGCTACTGCATCGACGTTCGGACGGATTCTACGATTCGGTTGACGGACGGGATCGCTAGGTCTTCGATGGCGTCGGCTGCGGGGAGGGGGATGTGCGGGGTGGTGATCCGGACGATCGGGCCGTCGAGATCCCAGAAGCACTCCTCGGCGACGATCGACGACACTTCGGCACCCCAACCGCACAGGCGGGGGTTCTCCTCGACGGTGAACAGGCGGCCGGTCTTGGCGACCGATGTCGCGATCGACGTCACATCGAGGGGGACCAGCGTTCGCGGATCGATGACCTCGGCGTTGATTCCCTCACGACCCAGGATCTCCGCAGCCTCGACCGCCTTCGGCACCATGGCTGCCAAGGCCACAATCGTGGCATCGGATCCCTGCCGGACCGTCGTGGCCTTGCCGAGCACGCCGACTAGTTCTCCGTCTGGCACCTCGCCCTTGGTAGCGAAGAGCGCCTTGTGTTCGAGGAACACGACCGGGTCGGGGTCGCGAATCGCAGCAGCCATCAGGCCGACCACGTCGACCGGAGTCGATGGAGCGACCACCTTGAGTCCGGGGATCGCCATCGCCCAATTCTCGATGCTCTGCGAGTGCTGCCCGCCGAACCTTGCGCCGCCACCGTTGGCAGAACGCAGAACGAGTGGCAGTTCAACCTGCCCACCGGTCATGTAGCGGGTCTTGGCGATCTGGTTGACCACGATGTCCCAGCAGGTAGCGAGGAAGTCGCTGAACATGATCTCGCCGATCGGGCGGAGTCCGTTCATCGCGGCGCCCATCACCATGCCGGTGATGGCCTCCTCGGAGATCGGCGTGTCGCGAACCCGCCGGGGACCGAACTCCTCTCGCAAGCCCTGCGTGGTCTTGAAGACCCCGCCGGCGTCTGCGACGTCCTCGCCGATGAGCAGCACGCGTTCATCGCGCGCCATCTCCTGGGCGATGCCTCTCGCAACGGCTTCTCGGTAGGTCAGCGTCGCCATGAGGAACCTCCGTCGGCCCACAGGTCGGTCATCAATACGGCTTCGCCGGGTTCAGGCGACGCCTTGGCTGCCTCGGTCGCGGCGTCGATCTCAACCCTGGCCTCCTCCTCGATGCGATCGAGGTCGGAGGCTGCGAAGCCCAATCCCTCCAGTCGATCCCGGTAGATCACCAGCGGATCCTTGTTCATCCACGCCGCGACCTCTTCATCGGGGCGGTACTTGCCCGGGTCGGCTCTTGAGTGTCCGTGGTGCCGGTAGGTCTGGGCCTCGATGAGAGACGGTCCGTCGCCGGCACGGGCCCGTCCGAGCGCCGCGAGGGCTGTTCGATACACGGCATCCGCGTCGTTGCCGTCGACGATGATCCGATCGAGTCCATAGGACGCTGCGCGGTCCGCCGCCGGATTCGGCACGGCGGTGACCGACGAGATCGGCGTGTACTCCATGTAGAGGTTGTTCTCGCACACGTAGACGACAGGGAGTCCCCACACAGCTGCCATGTTGAGGGACTCGTGGAAGGCGCCGATGTTGGTGGTGCCGTCGCCGAAGAAGCAGACGGTCACCTGGCCCGTGCCGCGTTCCTGCGACGCCCATGCTGTACCCGCGGCGACCGGGAGGTGCGCACCGACGATGGCGTACGAACCCATGGCGTGCTGCTCGACGTCGGTCAGGTGCATCGACCCGCCCTTGCCTCCGCAGCATCCGCTCTCGCGTCCCAGGAGTTCGCCCATGAGCGAGTCCATCGGGGCGCCGCGCAGCAGCGTGTGATTGTGGCCGCGGTAGGTGCAGAACACCATGTCGTCGACGCGCATCGCGGTGGAGAACCCCGCGGCGACGGCCTCTTGGCCTGTTCCGAGGTGGGTGGTCCCTTTGACCAGGCCGCTCATGAAGAGGTCGTAGGTGCGCTTTTCGAAGACCCGGGCCCGCACCATGGCGGAGTACATCTCCAGACGGACGGTGGGGGATATCTCGGGTCGAGAACCGGCAATGTCGTTCATGGGCGTCTCCTTGGGCTGGTGGCGGGGGAGCGTTGGAGCGCCCGTACCCGCAGGCCCTTCCGTTGGTGTTTGGTTGACCACATCCGTATCATCGATTATCGAAGATTAGTCGCACCCCCGGCGAGAGGTCTATTCCGCGTGTGCCAGCCAGTCTCTTGCCCGGTCGGGGACCGAAGCAGACATGGCCTTGCCTAGGACTCCATCGACGATCGGACCAGCCATCCAGTGGCGGGTGATCGCTGCCTCGATCCTCACGATCACGGTCGCCATTCTCCCGGGCTTTCTCCCCGGTGCGCTCGCCGTCCAACTGTCCGACTCCCTTGGCATCGCCGAGGCCGGCGTTGGGCTGATCGTGGGGGCGTTCTTCGGCATGTCGGCACTCGCTTCGTCACGTCTCGGTCGGCTGGTCGAACGCCTGGACTGGGCCCCGGCGATGCGGATCGCGGCCCTCGGCGCAGCGGCAACCCTGCTGGTGACGCCGGTGCTCGGTCGTTCGGTCGTGATGCTCGGGGTTGTGACGGTCATCGGGGGTCTCTTCCTCGCCCTCGCCCACCCGGCCGTCAACCTCGGCATTGCCAGAACCACGGTCGTCCGCCGCCAGGGCCTGGCCTACGGGTTCAAGCACGGGGCGATCCCGGCAGCCACCGCCATTGCGGGACTCGGCCTCCCCCTTGTGGCGATCCCCCTCGGGTGGCACTGGGTCTACGTGCTGTGTGCAGGACTCGCCTTGGTCGCGGTCGTGCTGGTTCCTCGTTCGCCACAGTCCTACGAGGTCGGTCGGGAAGAGTCGAAGAGCCCCGATACGCCTGCGGTCCGCAGTTCGCCCCTGTCCCTCCTGGTCGTGATGGCGATCGGCGCGGGACTCGGGATCTTCGGTATGGATGCGCTTGCGACCTTCCTCGTTCCGTATGCGGTCGATGTTGGCTTCGGGGAGGGCGCCGCCGGAATCCTGCTTGCTGCAGGCAGTGTGCTCGGCATCATCACCCGCATCATCATGGGGTGGCTGATCGACCGTCGCACGGCTGGCGGGCTGGCGACGGTCGCCACATTCCTCGCCCTCGGCGGGGTGGGCATCGCCCTGCTCGCAACGGGATCCGACCCCGCGATCATCATCGGGTCGCTGGTCGCGTTCACGTTCGGCTGGGGCTGGTCGGGGTTGTTCACCTTCGCCGTCGTGCGCCGCAACCCTGGAGCGCCCGCGGCGGCGACCGGGATCACGATGACCGGCATCTACGTCGGCGCTGCAGTCGGGCCAGCGTTGTTCGGTTTGGTGGCGGAGACATCGTTCACCGCCGCATGGGTCATCATGAGCGCAGCGCTCGCGCTCGGTGCCGTTCTGATGACGGCGGCGCTGCTCAGGGAGCGAGCTCCGTCTGCGCCGTAGATCGCTGGCTCCTCACGTAGAGGATCAGACCGGCTGCGATGAGCAGCGCGACGGTCGACATCCAGAACGCTGCGTCGAACGAAACGCTGTCTGCGACCACGCCGAACAGCAGCGGCCCGATGGCGGCCCCGAGGAACTTCCCGGTTTGTGCGACACCCCACGCCGCGGCGGGAGCTTCCGGGTTGTCCTTCACCACCGCGAAGGTGAAGATCCCCGACCAGCCCCAGCCTGCGGTGAACCCGATGAGTCCCCCGATGAGGAGGCCTGCGTAGCTCCCGAGATTGACGATGAAGAGGCCGACGGCACCCGCCACCATCATCGACGCGATCACCGTGAAGTCGGCCTGCACCATGCGGTCGATGAGGCGTCCAGCCACCAGGCGGGCGATGATCCCGCAGAGTCCGCCAATTGACAGGAGGACGCCCGCGACCTGCTCTTCGATGCCGATCGAGACCGAGTAGCTGACGAAGAACGATCCGAGCGGGTCGAGCGCGCCGATACCGAGGCCGACGGCGACCGCGAGGACCACGAGCAAACGCATCGGGGTCGTGGGCTTGCCGACGGTCTTCCCCGTTGTCTTCGGCGGAGGAGTGAGCGTGTACGGAGCCTCCCGCCGGGGGACGGACGCCGTTGTTGCCAGTGCGAGAACGGCGGCAGCAGCGAAGGCCCAACGCCATCCGACCGTCAGGGCGAGGGTTGGCACGGCGAGTCCGGCGAGGAACATCGCGGCCGGGACGCAGGCATGCTTGATTCCGAGCACCCAGCCGTGCCGACGCGGGGCGACACACCGGGCGATCGTGAGGTTGGAGGCCGTCTGCGTGAGCGAGCTTCCGATTCCCGCAATAGCGAGCGAGATCCCGATGACGGCGACCGAGCTACCGAGGAGAGCGATCGCGGCGAGTGCGACGGCGGAGAGTAGCGTCGAGATCCGGAGGCCGTTCCCCCACCCCACCCGCTCCGAGAGGCGACCGGCCGATGGAGAGACCAGCGCTGCCATGCCGAAGAACAGGCTGATGACGACGCCGAGTCCGGTTACGGTCAGGCCGGTGTCGTCGCCGATCTGAACGATGAGCGCGGCGGTCAGGAAGCTCGGCAGCATGGCGACGATCGTCGCCACGAGCGCGGGCATCACCCCGCGCCATGCCACGGTGGGGGAGGAGGTCTCCCCGTCGACGTCGGGTCCTATGAGGTGAGCTTGTCGTAGAGCGAGCCGGCGTTGTAGGAGTTGATGTAGTCCATCATGTACTCCTGGCCGATATCAACCGGGTAGCGGCTCTTGAACTCGACTCGCTCGACCGTCTCTTCCCTCGTCCAACCCTTGGCGACGGCGACGGCAACCGCCGTCTTCCACTCCATCAGCATTGCCCGCTGGGTCGCGAGATAGGCCTTGGTGGTGACCGGGCCGTGTCCGGGGATGACATAGTCGACGTCGAGTTCACCGATTCGATCGAGGGCGGTGAGCCACTCGTCCACGTTCGACGTCATCAGCCATGTCTGGCACTCACTGAAGATCGTGTCTCCCGTGAAGACCGCCCGCTCCTCGGGGCAGTACACCGCGATCTGACCGGGGGTGTGGCCCGGCGTGTGGAGCAACTCGAAGGTGTGATCGCCGACGCGAAGCGTCAGGTCTCCGGTGAAGACGATCTGGCCTTTGTTCGGATCCGAGTAGTAGACGTCCCGATCGGGGAAGATTGCCTCGCCCTCCGGATCGTCGGTTGGCAGCGCCTCTTTGGCGTACGCAAACGGGTCGAGTTCCGGACCGACCACCATGAAGTTGTCGTAGACGCCCTGATGGTGGACGACCGTGGGGCCGCCCTTGAAGTAGTAGTTGCCGAAAATGTGGTCGACGTGATGCTCGGTGTTGATCAGATAGCGGAGCGTCCCGTAGGACTCCGCCATCTCGCGCATCTCGACGGCCTTGGTCGGCAGTTGCGGTGTGTCGACGATGACGACGCCATCCGACGTAACGACAAAGCTCGGGTTGCATCCCCGGACCTTGGTCTCGGTGAAGATGGTTGGGGTGACATTCTCCATGGTTGGCCTCTCGTTTCGTTCTACTGCGTTGCGGTCAGTCCACCGTCGATCCCAAGGATCTGACCCGTCACGAAGGATGACGCGTCTGAGGCGAAAAGCACAACCGGTCCGACGAGGTCGCTCGGTTCTCCGACTCGACCGATCGGGATGCGGCTGACGACACCTGCCTTGAAATCCGGGTCCTCGAGCAGCATTGCAACCTGCGGCGTGTCGACGAACGTCGGGGCGATCGCGTTGACCGTGATGCCGTACTTTGCCCACTCCGTGGCCCACTGACGGGTCAGGGAACTGATCGCGCCCTTCGCTGCGACGTACGCGGAGTAGCCGGCGTTGATGCCGAGATTCGCACGAACCGAGGAGATGTTGATCACCCGTCCGCCGTTCCCTGCCTCGATCATCGCCCTGACGGCGGCCTGGGTTGGAAGCAGTGTGGCGCGAAGATTCAACTCCATGATCCAGTCCCACTCCGGCTGGGGATAGTCCTGGGCATCGAACAGCACCTTGCCGGCGCCGCCACCGACCGCGTTGATGATGACGTCGACGTGGCCGAAGTGATCGACGGTCTCGGCGACGGCGCGGTCAGCGCCTTCCTTGGTCGTGAGGTCGGCTGCCACCGCGAGCGGTTCGGACCCGGCAGCCCGGATTCGGCTGCACGAACGCTCGAGGCCGTCGCCGTCGCGGTCGACGACGGCGACCTGTGCGCCGGCCTCACAGACTCCGAGCGCGAGTGCGGAGCCAATGCCGCCGCTCCCGCCCGGAATCATCACGACCTTTCCGTCTAGCTTGAACATATCGATACTCATTGGTGTCCTTTCAGAGAGATCGTTGGTTCGTGTCTAGCTGTCGGCGACGGCGCCCTTGATCGCGGCCGCGGTCTTCTCTGAGGAGATACCGTACTTGTCCAGGAGGGGACCGTCGGGGCCGGACTCGCCGAACACGTCCTGGATGCCGTGGATGACCATCGGAGTCGGGGCATTGACGGCCAGCGCCTCCGCGATCGCTCCGCCAAGACCACCGATCACGGTGTGCTCTTCGGTGGTGACGACCAGACCGGTCTTCTTGGCAGCCGTGACAACGGTCTCGACGTCGAGTGGCTTCACCGTCGGGACATGGACGAGGTGCACATCGATGCCGTCAGCGGCGAGTGCCTCGGCTGCCTCGAACGCGCGTGCCGTCTGTGTCCCCGTGGAGAACACGGTGACGTCGGTGCCCTCGCGGACCACGACGGCCTTGCCGAGTTCGAACTCGTAGTCGGCGTCGAAGATGATCGGCGTGTCGGGACGGTTGAGCCGGAAGTAGACCGGACCGTCGTACTCCATGATCGCCTTGAGGGCGCTTCGGGTCTCGACCTCGTCGACGGGTGCGACGACGGTCATGTTGGCCATGGCTCGCATGATCGAGATGTCGTCGAACATCAGGTGTGTCTTGCCGGTCATGCCTGCGAGGAGACCGGCGTATCCGCCCATCATCTTCACGTTGGCCTTCGGTTGGGCGATCAGAACCCGGATCGAGTCATGGGCCCGCGACACGATGAAGCACGAGAACGTGCTGACGATCGGTACCAACCCGAGGGTCGCCATTCCGGCGGCCATGCCGAGCATGTTCTGCTCGGTGATGCCCATCTGGAAGAAGCGATCCGGGTGCGCGGCTTCGAAGATCGATGTGTAGGTGGAGCTTCCGGTGTCGCCGTCGAGGACGACGAGTCGCTTGTCGGTCTCCGCGAGTTCGGTGATCGTCTCACCGAACGCCATGCGGAGGGACTTCCCTTTGGCAAGCGTTGTCACGCCGCACCTCCTTCGGTTTCACCGAGTTCTTCCATGGCGAGGGCGAATTCCTCGTCGTTCGGCACCTTGCTGTGCCACGTGTAGTCGCCTTCCATGTAGGAGACGCCCTTGCCTTTGACGGTGTGGGCAATCACGGCGACTGGTCCGCCTTCGAAGTCGCGCGCTGCGGCGAGGGTTTCGAGGACTTCCGGGATGTTGTGGCCGTCCATCTCCATGACTTCCCACCCGAAGGCCCGCCAGCGGTCGGCGAGTTGGGTTCCGGTGTACGGCGTGATGCGATCGGTGAGCGACTCGCCGGTCCAGCCGAACTGCTGCAGCTTGTTGTGGTCAACGATTGCGACGATGTTGTCGAGGGCGTAGCGGGCGGCGACGTGTGCGCCTTCCCATACGACGCCTTCGTTGCATTCGCCGTCGCCGAGCATCACGTAGGTCGTGAAGTCGCGGCCTTTGGCGCGGGCACCGAGTGCGATGCCGAGGGCCCCCGCGAAACCGAGTCCCAGAGAACCGGAGGACATGTCGACACCGGGGGTGACCGTCATGTCCGGATGCCCCTGGAGACGCGAGTCGATCGAGTCGAACGTCAGGAGTTCCTCGATCGGGAAGTAGCCGCGTAGCGCAAGCATGGTGTAGAGCGCGATCGAACTGTGTCCCTTGGAGAGGATGAACCGATCACGGTCGGGCCACTCCGGTTCGTCCGGGCGAACGTTCATGATGCCGAAGTAGAGAGCGGCCAGCATGTCGGAGGCGGAATAGGGGCCACCCACGTGGCCGCCGCCTGCATGTTTGACCGCTTCCAGAATCCGGACCCGCGCTTGGCGGGCGAACTCCGCCATGTCGTCGGGGGAGTAGGTGGTCGCGATATCAGTCATCGATGTTGCCCTCCGTGGCTGGATGATTACTTGTCGTCTTCGTAGGAGCCGGGGACCACCGGGGGACCGAAGGCGGTCACCATCTCGAGATTGCCGGGGCCGCTCGAAACGGTCGCATGGTGCAGCCCGATCGGGATGAACACGGTGGTGCCGGGCTCGAGGGCGACGGTGCCTTCCGGCGTCACGAGTTCACCGTGACCGGCCGTGATATAGATCGTCTCTTCCTGGGTGGGATGGACGTGGCCCTCGGGCGCTGAACCGGGTGGGAAGATGGCAAAGCCGACGGTCAGGTGGGCGGCGCCGGTGAGTGCCGGTCCGCTGTAGTGGTACCACTTGCGTCCGGGGAGTTCGAACAGTTCCGCTTCGTCTCTCGTGACGGCCTTGAGCATGCTGCACCTCGCAGTTCGTCGAGACGTCCCGGGTGCACCGGTCCTCCCGATCATCGATTATCGATAACACGATGGTAGTCGGCCTGCCAGCAGCGAGCAAGATGAGCAGTTGCCGCCGCCGGCATGGTCTGCTCCATGCTCCTATCCGGCAGTCACGGCCCGGAATCGGCGGTCTCGGCGGCGGGTGATCCATTGGTTTCGACCATACTGCGCCCATGACCGTCGACCCGATCGCTCAGGCACGAGACCTCTTCCTCACCGACGACAACGCTCATGGTTGTGCCGAGGCCACGTACATCACCCTCAAGACCGCCTACGGACTCCCCGATGCTGACGACTCGTCGGCAGCCATGGCGCTCAACGGTGGCGTGGCCTACTCGGGGGGTGTCTGTGGAGCAATCTCCGGTGCCGCGCTCGCTGTTGGACAACTCGCCGGCCGGCGCATCACCGATCACAACGAGGCCAAGACGAAGGCCCGCGAGATGATGATGGAGGTGATGGACGAGTTCGAGGTCGAGTTCGGTTCGACCTCCTGCCGTGGTCTCCTCGGCCTCGATCTCCGCAAGTCGGGGGAGCACGATCGCTTCATCGAGTCGGGCATCTGGCAGACGAACTGCATGCGGCAGATCGAGTTCGCCGTACGGCGCCTCGCCGCCCTCGACGACACGGCCGCGTGGGCGAGTGACGGGGCGACGGGCTAGGGAGTCGGTTCAGACGGGTCCGCTCGATGTGCCGCGGCGTACTCGTCGTTGAGGAACCCAAGCACGCCTTCGATCATCTGCGCCGACTGATGGGAGTAGAACAGGTCAAAGATGTGTTGCGCTCCCGGGAATTCCATGTAGAGCACTCGAGAAGTCGACTGGTCGTTGAGCGCCTCGACGAACGCGCGGGCTTCGACCACGGGAGCGAGGGTATCCCGATCTCCCTGGACAACAAGGAAGGGAGGGATGTCGGCGTGGACCCGGTCGAGGGGCGAGGCCTCGTGAAACTTGTCGGGTTCGTCCTCGAGGAACGCTTTGATCACGAGCGGTTCCATCAGCAGAGGAACGTACTGATCGCTCTGGGCACCGAACCGGTTCGTTGCGTCGTAGACGCCGTAGATCGGGACGACCGCCTCAACCGAGGTGTCGGCTGCCTCGAACCCGGGTTGGTATCGGGCGTCATTCTCGGTGAGGCCGACCAGCGCCGCGAGGTGGCCACCGGCCGATCCTCCCGACACAGCGACGAACGAGGGGTCGGCTCCGTACTCTGCTCCGTGTTCGTGGATCCAGGCCAGTGCTGCCTTCGCGTCGATGAGATGGTCGGGGAAGGTGGCCCCCGGACTCAGCCGGTAGTTCGCGGTGAAGCAGACCCAACCATTCCTTGCCATGTGGTGGAGCAGGGGGAGTCCCTGCTCTCGTTTGTCGCCGACCGTCCACCCGCCGCCGTGGACATAGAGGAGTGCCGGACGGCCGACGGTCCCTTCCCGCGGCCGGTAGACGTCGAGTTTGAGCACGCGACCGGCGACGCGGCGGTAGGGCACGTTCGCGATCTTCTCGACATCGCGACCGCGGAACGGCGCAGCGAGCACGGTGCGCCACTTCGCCACCGGAAGCCCGGAGCGCTGAATGTCGTGGGCGTCGAGTGCGGCATCGACGACCTCGCTCGATTTCCTGGTCTTCGTCACGAGAACGGCCGACCCGATCCACGAGGCCACGAGCAGAACCAAGCCGATCCATCCGATGGCGTGGTCGAGCGCCCCCCACCAGATCAGGAGACCGGCGACGACCATCTGCAGCGCGACGTGCTGGAGGGGGAGTCCGATCACCAACCACGACCAGAACATGCTCGGGAACAGCAGCAGCGTCTGGCGGAACGGCCGGAACGCATTGACCGTGGCGGCGGCAGACCACAGGCCCACGACAAGCAACACGATGGCAGAAAACACGGACCCTCCGGCCAATGGGATCAGTCAATCCTATCGGGCTGTCGATCGATCGAAAGATCGACGGCCCCCGTGATCGGAGCGGCTCCTACGCCGTGAGACGGCTCCGGCGGTAGGCCTTCTCTAATTCGACGAGGACCGGGACGACGAGCGAGAGGGCGAATACGGCGAGCCACTGCGAACCGGTGAGGGAGGTCGTATCGAGCCAGCGCTGCAGGAGCGGCAACTCCACACCGAGCCAAGTGATCACTGCCGGGATCGCGAGCCATGCGAAGAACGGATAGACCGGACCCCGCCAGAACGGACCCGGGTCCCGCCGACTCACCACGCCGATGCCGACGGTGGTCAGGGCGGTGATCGCATACGTCATCGTCATCGAGATTGACGGGGCATCGATCTGCGGCTTGTCCGGTCCCCAGATGAGGGGGATGATTGCACAGATTCCCAGCAGGATCCCGACGATGATCCAGCGGATGCCGCTCTTTCGGTTGAAGATCGGCACCCGTGGATCGCGCGGTGAGCGGAGCATCAAGTCCGGATCGGGTTCGTCGTTCATGATGGCGATCACCGGGAAGATCGTGATGAACAAGCTCACGTAGATGAGCATCCCCGGACTCAGGGCCACGCCCTTGTTGACGTTGAAGATCGTCGCCATCAGCATCAGTGCCAGGAGCCCGAACATTCCGGACAGCTGGTAGCTGATGTAGGCCTTGACCTTGTCGTAGATGTCCCGGCCGAGTTCCACCGCGTGGACGAGCGTGGCGAAGTTGTCGTCGGTGAGGATCATCTTCGCCGCTTGCTTGGATACTTCGCTTCCCGACCCCATGGCGACGCCGATGTCGGCCTTCTTCAGCGCAGCAGCGTCGTTCACGGCATCGCCGGTC
>Ga0316191_10002135_pt1 | contig 14261 bp, 11 predicted proteins | sample Eddworburr2cm_MG_FD_204928 | JGI IMG/M metagenome (GOLD analysis project Ga0316191, IMG submission 204928) | Coastal sediment microbial communities from Maine, United States - Eddy worm burrow 2 cm | ecosystem: Environmental > Aquatic > Marine > Coastal > Sediment | place: USA: Maine...
AGTACTCCAGAATGATATCCATCCACGCGGATGATGCCTTAATGCCTGAAATGGCGCATTCCGGTGAACACCATTGCCAGTCCCTTTTCGTCGGCAGCGGCAATGACTTCATCATCGCGCATTGAACCGCCGGGCTGAATGATGGCGGTGGCGCCTGCAGAGGCTGCCTGCAGCAGGCCATCGGCAAACGGGAAAAACGCGTCGGATGCGACCACGCTACCGGCTGTCAGTGTCTCCGCAATATTGGCGGCGTCAGCGGCGTCACGTGCCTTGTGAGCAGCGACACGGCTGGAATCGATGCGCGACATCTGGCCCGCCCCGATACCCACGGTAGCGCCATCCTTTACATAGATGATGGCATTGGACTTGACGTGCTTGGCGACCCGAAACGCAAACAGCATGTCAGCCATTTCCTGCTCGCTCGGGTGACGTTTGGTGACGACCTTCAGATCGTCAGTGTGAACACGGCCATTGTCGCGCGACTGGACAAGAAAACCGCCGGCAACCGTCTTGAAGGAGGTGCCGGGCTGATCGGCATCAGCCAGGCCGGCAGTGGTGAGAATGCGCAGGTTCTTCTTTGCGGCGAAAACGCTGGCTGCAGCCTCGCTTATCCCCGGTGCGATTATGACCTCGGTGAAAACCTCACACACGGCCTGTGCGGTCTGCTCGTCGATCGGCCGGTTGAAGGCAACAATGCCGCCAAACGCGCTGACCGGATCGCAACGCAGTGCCAGCCTGTAGGCCTCGAGCGCGGTTTCAGCGGTTGCGACACCGCACGGATTGGCGTGCTTGACGATGACGCAGGCTGCAGCAACGGAAGGGTCAAACTCACTGACGCATTCAAAGGCTGCGTCGGTATCATTGATGTTGTTGTAGGAGAGTTCCTTTCCCTGCAATTGCTGCGCGGTTGCGACGCCCTCGCGGATTTCGCCGGTGCGGTAAAATCCTGCCGACTGATGCGGGTTTTCGCCATAGCGCAGGCTTTGTATCAGCGATCCGCCAAGCGACCGGTTGGGTCCCAGTGTCTCGCCGGCTTCGGCAAGCAGCCAGCTGCTGACGATTGAATCATAGGCGGCAGTGCGGGCAAACGCCTTGGCCGCCAGTCTGGTGCGGGTGGCCTGAAGGGTGGATCCGGAATGGGCGCGCATTTCCTCGATGATCGAGGGATAGTCGGCCGGATCAACAATCGTCGTGACGTCGTTGTGGTTCTTGGCGGCAGCCCTGGTCATTGCAGGCCCGCCAATGTCGATGTTCTCGACCAGGTCATCATAGGAACCACCACCGGCCAGGGTCTGTTCAAACGGATACAGATTGACCGCCAGCAGATCGATGGCGCCGATCTCATTGTCGAGCATTGCAGTCTGGTGCTCCGGGTTCGATCGCACAGCCAGCAATCCGCCGTGAACTTTCGGGTGCAGGGTTTTGACCCGCCCGTCCATGATCTCGGGAAAGCCTGTCCAGCTGGATATGTCGGTGACTTTCAACCCTGCCGCCTGCAGCGCACGTGCGGTGCCGCCGGTCGAGATCAGGTCAACTCCAAGGCTTGCCAGATCGGTAGCAAACTCAACAAGCCCGGTTTTGTCGGAAACCGACAGCAGGGCGCGACGGATAACGCTCATCGGCCAATTTCTCCATTGCCAATTGCAGGATCAGGGTGACATTCGGCTGAAAAAGCCAAACGTCTTGAACCCAAGCGTTATCATGAAGGTATCGGATGCTGAACAGGCAGAGGATCAGTTATCCAGCATTCAATGGCAATTCGGGTGCACATTGGGCCGGTGTGGTGCGGGTTCTTGCCGGGCTCTGCATGCGCTTGAATGCCCATAATACGCGATCAGGTCTTCCGGCGACGCCGGAAATCACGATCTGCTGTGTAGGCCGTGCGGATTTGCTGTCCGGCAGGTAGACACTGGTTTCAAGGGATAGCCTGCCGCCGCGGGCCGAGAAGCGCCAGCCGGCCTTGTTGGGCAATAGCAGCATTACGCTGGCGCCATCACGTGACAAGGTTGCCTTGACCGACGGATGCAGATGGAAACGGATGGCAAATGCCGGATCGTGTGCCGCATCGTCGAGGGAAGCATCTGGAACAAGACGGTCTTCGCCACGCAGGTCCATGCCGTTTATGTCCAGAAACAGCTGTCTTTCGTGCACCAGGCCAAAGGCTTTGGCATAGGCCGTGTGGCGGGCAGAAATGACGCTGCCATGTTCTTCGCTGCTCACTTCGGCTTCGACATGGCCACCGGTCATCAATGCCGGTGTGTCAAACAATCGGCGGGTGAAGAAATTGTCAATCACGGTACTGGTATCAAGCCCGCCCAATGTCATGGTTGAATGCGCCGACGTGCGGCGTGATGCAGCCTGCCAGTTTGCGTCAGCACTCTGCCGGCTGCCACAGTTTACCACCACGCGATGAGGGCCGTCACACAGCTCGAAAGCCAGCGGCGAGCAGGTCGCGTTGGGGTTGCGGCCAGGAGCCGGTGGCATACCGGTATCCATGATTATCGATGCTCTGCCGTGAGCGATGCGGCTATAACCGGTCAGCGGCGCAATGTTCAAGGGGCGTCCGCGGACCGGATCCCTGTCCAGCACGGCCTTGATTCTGCCGGCGCTGGTTCTGGAAACGCCATTGAACACCGCAAGCCCGCCATCATTGTGAGACAGAAACCGCAGCATCGGCAGCATTCGCTCCAGCGCGGCATTCACCGGACCCGGGATTTCTATCAGGGCGTCATTGAGCGCCTCGCGCAAGGGAACCAGCAGCACCAGAAGATCGAGCAGGGTCTGTCCATTGCGCGATACGTGGCCGCCGTCAGACAAAATCTGAACATCCAGTTCATGTGAAAGCCGGCCCAGCGCGGTTTTTTGCAGGCTCTCCAATCCGGTCGTTCCAAAAGTGGCGTAGACCATGGCAATTGCAGACGTGAGCCGGTTTGCCGGAATAAAGTGATTGACGCCACAGCGAGCCAGCAGGCGGGTCTGCCTGGTCAGGCTGTCCATGAACGCGGTTTCAAATCCCCGGCTGGCGCCTTGCAGCAGGAAAGGCGCGCACTGTATCCAGTTGATCAGGCGGGCTGCCAGTGTCTGGGGCCGCCGCGCACTGGGACTGCGGTAGATCTTCAGCTCGAGCCATTCTGCAACGATGCCCCTGGCGAATATCCGATAGAGCTGGGTGTTTCCCGCGTGCAGGTCATGCAACCAGCCAAAGCTGTTCAGCGCATCATCGAATGCAGGCGGGCGGGCGTCGGGCAATTCGAAGATCGAGGTGCCCGCAAGAACCGCCCGGCATCCGGCAAGTTCGAATATGCCGCGATACAATCCCGGCGCACGAGACGCGTCACCCTTGATGATGGACGCAAGCGGCAATCCGAGACCTGTACACCGCGACATCGACAGGCTGGGGATTTGCGGGGACGTTGCACGCAGCAGCCGGTTGAGCAACTGCTTGCTGCTCAGGCTGGCCAGGCCGGTCAAGACTGTCGGTGCGGAGGTCATGGGTTACGCGCGCGGTTTCCGGAGTGTGCATGTTCCCGGCAGGTTGCCGCAAAGGCGATACTGTCCTGCTGGATCTTGGTGCACATTGAAGCGCAGAGATCGTTAACGAATTGATAACAAGTTGTATCAGTTTGTGATTTTGATCATCCGGGTTGCAAAAAACCCGTCCATGCCAGTGACATTGCCGATCATGTGGTGAGGCAAGGTCCTCAGGTCCCCGGCCTTGCTTATGAGGTCGGCGGGTATGTGGCTTTCACCGGAAACGATGGGATTTCGACTGAAATCGGTGTGTTCGGTCAAGAATGCGGAAATCTGCTTGGGTCCCTCGTCTGCAAGCAGGGAACACACGGCGTACACCAGCGTACCGCCCGGCTTCAGCAGGACAGCCGCCTTGCGCAACAATTTTCGCTGCAGCGCCAGGAGCAGCTTTACGTCGTCATTGCCTCGAACATAGGGCATGTCAGGATGACGGCGAATCGTACCGGTGGCTGAACACGGTGCGTCGAGCAGGATCACGTCATAAAGGTGCTCCGGCTCGAACTCGAGCGCATCCACGGCAATGCAAGTGGCTTCGAGCTTCGTGCGGGCGAGATTTTCGGTGACCTTTCCAAGACGAAACTCGGATGCATCCAGGGCAGTGACGTTTGCGCCTGCTGCGCACAATTGCAGTGTCTTGCCACCCGGCGCACTGCACATGTCCAGCGCAGTCTTGCCGTTGATATCGCCCAGAAGCAGTACCGGCAGGGAAGCGGCTGCATCCTGAACCCACCAGTTTCCATCGCCAAATCCGGGCAGGTCCGGAATGGCTGGATGAGGGTTGTTCAGCCGCACGGTTCCGGTCGGCAGTTTTACGCCCAGGGCCAGCAGTTCGTCGTCAGGCGTGTCGTTCTTGATGGTCAGATCAATATCGGCCTGCTGAGCATGTGCGTCAGCCATAAGTGCTGTGGTTTCTGCACCATAATCTGCCCGCAACCTGGTGTTCAGCCATTTCGGCAAATTGGCGGCGGTTTCCGGCAGGGAAGCCATTATGGCTTCACGGTCGCGGCTGATATTACGCAACACCGCATTGATCAGTCCCTTGAGCCGTTGGGCCTTTTCGTCTCTTGCGGCAAGGGCAACGCTGGTCGAGATCGCCGCATGCGGTTCGGTTTCCATGAACAGCAACTGGGTGACGCCGCACAGCAGGATAACCGGTGCCTTGCCGGTACGCACGCGCAGTTTCTGTTCGATATAGTTTTCCAGAACAGCGTCGATCTGTCCCTTTCGGCGCAGCGCGGTCGCGGCCAGCGCGTGCGCAAAAGCCCGGTCGCGCGGGTCGTCAATATCTGCAAGGCTGTCGGCGAGCGCATCCTCGAGGAACCGCTTCTCGTGCAGGACAAGCGAGAGGGCGTTCATTGCGGCAGCACGCAGGCCCAGGCCTTCGACCAGAACCGCGGACGGTGTGAACTTGCGGGCCCGCTGGCGTTTTTTTATCCCCACGGGCCGGCAGGCCTTTTGCGAGAGGCGGCGCTGCGGCCGGCTTTTGACCACGGACCGGATGCTGAATCGTGTTCGGAACCGGCCCGGGTGCCGGAAAACGCTGCGCCGCCTGGTTGGGGCATTTGCTCCAGCGCCTGTATGCGGTTGTCGGTGTTCGGGTGGGTTGAAAACAAATTGTCCATGCGTGCGCCTGACAGGGGGTTTATGATGAACATGTGCGCCGTGGCGGGATTTGCCTCGGCGGTAACATTCTCGATCTGTTTGGCACTTGAGGAGATCTTGCGCAAGGCATTGGCCAGCGCCAGTGGTTTGCCGCAAATTTCCGCACCGCGCCGGTCGGCCGCATATTCACGGGTTCTGCTGATTGCCATCTGCACCAGCATTGCTGCCAGCGGTGCCAGCACCATCATGGCAATGGTCCCGACGATGCCCAGCGGATTGTTCCGATCACGCCCACCGAAGAACATGGCGAAATTCGCCAACATCGAAATGGCGCCGGCAATTGTCGCGGTTACCGTCATGATCAAGGTGTCATGGTTCTGGATATGGGCCAGTTCATGCGCCATCACACCTTCAACTTCATCATAATCGAGTTGCTGTATCAGGCCCGTGGTGGCCGCTACCGCGGCATTTTCAGGGTTGCGGCCAGTGGCAAAAGCATTGGGCTGCGGGTTGTCCATGACATAGACCTTGGGCATGGGCAGGCCGGCATTGTCAGCGAGCCTGGCAATCATGGCATAGAGTTCGGGATTTTGGGTTTCGCTGGCGGGTTCAGCGCCGTGCATCGACAAAACCGCCTTGTCGGAATTCCAGTAGGCAAACACATTGGTGCCGGCTGCAACCAGCAGTGCGATCACCATGCCGGTCTGTCCGCCCAGCATGAACCCGATCGCGAGGAACAGGGCAGTCATGCCGGCGAGCAATACGGCTGTTTTCATATAGTTCATTGTTACACCTGAAAGCGCGTCCGCCGGTTGCGCGCGGACACGTCGACACATTGCCAAAAGTCTGTAATGAGCAGTATATGTTTGCTGATCTACAATAATTCAATGCAAGGCCTGCAATGCCTGATCACCAAACAGACCAGCCTCCACTCAGTGACGCCGCCAGGCGGGCGCTTGCCGAGGCCGCCGAGAGACGCGCGGCAACTGGTTCAACACAGCTGCCCGTCGAGATTGACGGACGCGACGGGCCGGAGCCGACCAGGTTTGGCGATTGGGAGAAAAACGGCATCACAAGCGATTTCTGATCGCCTGAGACGGTGTGACACTTGCGGGCGTGTTGCAACATGCTGTAGGTCCCGCGCACGTTTCAGCTAATTCGACAGGAGAGAACTGCAATGGGCATCAAGGGCTCGGTGAAGAAGGTCGTGCTGGCATACTCCGGCGGTCTTGATACATCCATCATTCTGAAATGGCTGGAAAGCGAGCTCGATGCAGAGGTCGTGACCTTCACTGCCGACCTCGGGCAGGGCGAGGAGCTGGAGCCGGCTCGCGCGAAGGCCGAGATGATGGGCATCAAGCAGATTTATATCGAAGATGTGCGCGAAGAGTTCGTGCGTGACTTCGTGTTTCCGATGTTCCGCGCCAACGCCGTCTATGAAGGTACCTATCTGCTTGGCACCTCCATTGCGCGGCCGTTGATTGCCAAGCGGCTTGTTGAAATTGCCGCTGAGACCGGTGCTGATGCCATTGCGCATGGCGCCACCGGCAAAGGCAATGACCAGGTCAGGTTTGAACTGGCCGCCTATGCCCTGAACCCGGATATCAAGGTGATAGCGCCGTGGCGCGACTGGTCATTCAAATCACGCACCGACCTGATGAACTTTGCCGAGCAGCACCAGATACCGGTGCCGAAGGACAAGCAGGGCGAGGCACCGTTTTCGGTAGACGCCAACCTGCTGCACTCGTCATCGGAAGGGAAGGTGCTTGAAGATCCGAACGTTGAGCCCCCGGAATACGTGTTTCAGCGTTCCGTCAGCCCTGAAGCTGCTCCGGATGTCGCCACCATCATAGAAATCGGCTTCAAGAAGGGCGATGCGGTTTCCGTGGACGGCAAGGCCTTGTCACCTGCAACCGTGCTGGCAACCCTCAATGACCTTGGTCGCGATAACGGCATCGGTCGGCTTGATCTGGTCGAAAACCGGTTTGTCGGCATGAAATCGCGCGGTATTTATGAAACACCGGGCGGTACGATCCTGCTGGCGGCGCACCGGGCAATGGAATCCATCACGCTGGACCGTCAGGCGGCTCACCTGAAAGACAGCCTGATGCCGCAATATGCCGAGATGATCTATAACGGCTTCTGGTTCGCTCCCGAGCGCGAAATGCTGCAGGCGCTGATCGACAAGAGCCAGGAAGATGTTGAAGGCACGGTCCGCCTGAAACTGTACAAGGGCAATGTCATCGTTATCGGCCGCAGCTCGCCGAAATCACTTTATTCGGATGAACTGGTGACGTTTGAAGATGACCGCGGTGCCTACGACCAGAAGGACGCCGAAGGCTTTATCCGGCTCAATGCACTGCGCTTGCGGACCCTTGCAGCGCGCAAGCGCAATACCTAGATGATCATCAGATGAGATGAGTTCATCTGATCGGACAATGATGCTTGTTTCGAAAGTGATGGAGCAATTTTGTTCATCTTAATGGATGGATAATGCTCCGGCAGTTGCACTTTCTGCAAGGATGGTTGAACTGTCCGCTTCAATATGCGCCTTCCGCGCCAGTGATTGCTGTGTTAGACGCGCGGTTAATCCAACCGTTTTTAAAGTCCGGAAACCTTATGTCCCTGAGAAATATCGCCATCATTGCACACGTCGATCATGGCAAGACCACCCTGATCGACCGGCTGCTCGCGCAGTCCGGCACCATGCGTGACAATCAGCGCATGGCTGAACGCGCCATGGATTCCAACGACCTGGAGCGCGAGCGCGGTATCACCATTCTGGCAAAGGTCACCTCGGTCGACTGGCGCGGTGATCGCATCAACATCGTTGATACACCGGGCCACGCCGACTTCGGCGGGGAAGTAGAGCGTATCCTGAACATGGTCGATGGTGCGATTCTGCTGGTAGACGCCGCAGAAGGCCCGATGCCGCAAACCAAGTTCGTGTTGCAGAAGGCGCTGAAGATCGGACTTCGTCCCATCGTGGCGATCAACAAGATCGACAAGGATGAAGAACGCCACCAGGAAGTGATCAACGAGGTGTTTGACCTGTTTGCCGCGCTGGATGCCGACAATGATCAGCTCGACTTTCCCATTCTGTACGGATCTGCCAAGCAGGGCTGGATGGCGCTTCAGCCAGAAGGTCCAAAGGACGATATGACCCAGTTGTTTGATCTTGTGGTCAAGCATGTGCCGGAGCCAACCGTGGAAGAAGGGCCGTTCCGCATGCTGTCCACCACCATTGAGGCCAACCCCTATCTGGGCCGTATTCTCACAGGCCGCATCAGCTCGGGTTCAGTGAAGCCCAACCAGACGATCAAGGCGCTGAACCGTGACGGCAAGGTGATAGAGCAGGGACGTATTTCGAAGGTGCTGGCGTTTCGAGGCCTCGAACGTATCCCGGTTGAAGAAGCCTGCGCAGGTGACATTGTTGCCCTGGCCGGTTTGTCCAAGGCGACCGTTGCAGACACCTTGTGTGCTCCTGAAGTGACCGAGGCGATTGCAGCGCAGCCGATCGATCCGCCGACATTGTCAATGACCTTTCGTGTCAATGACGGACCGCTTGCAGGCAAGGAAGGTGACAAGGTACAGAGCCGCGTCATTCGTGACCGCCTGTTGAAGGAAGCTGAAGGCAATGTAGCGCTGCAGATCACGGATCTTGACGGTGAAGCCTATGAAGTGTCGGGTCGCGGTGAATTGCAGCTGGCAATCCTGATCGAGACAATGCGGCGTGAAGGCTTTGAACTGACCGTCGGGCGACCGCGCGTGGTCATGCAGGTGGATGAAGCAACCGGCCAGCGTCTGGAGCCTGTGGAAGAAGTCATCATCGACGTCGATGAGGAATTTTCCGGTGCAGTCGTGCAGAAACTGTCCGAACGCCGTGCTGAGCTGAAAGACATGCGGCCATCAGGTGCAGGACGCCAGCGTCTGGTATTCCATGCGCCAACCCGCGGCCTGATCGGCTACCAGAGCGAACTGCTGACCGATACCCGCGGTACGGCCATCATGAACCGGCTGTTCCATAATTATGCGTCGCACATGGGCCCGATCCCGTCGCGTCATACCGGCGTGTTGCTGTCCACCGGCGACGGTGAAGCGGTGGCTTACGCCTTGTGGAAACTGGAAGACCGCGGACCGATGTTCGTGGAACCTGGCATGAAGGTCTACAATGGCATGATTGTCGGCGAACACACGCGCGGCAATGATCTTGAGATCAATGTGCTGAAAGCCAAGCAGCTGACCAATATGCGCGCCTCCGGCAAGGATGATGCGGTGTTGCTGACACCGCCCATTCGCATGACGCTCGAAAAGGCCCTGAGCTATATTACCGATGATGAGCTTGTGGAAGTCACGCCCAAGTCGATCCGGTTGCGCAAGGCCATTCTCGATGTGCATGAACGCAAGCGGGCGTCACGGCGCGGTGATGAGGCGCTCAGCGCCTAGAGCGACATGGGCTCAATTCAACCCATAAACCTGATCTAGATCAAGAGTTTACACGATTTCGCCTCGATTATCGTTCACACATGTGAAGTGATTATCGGGGCGATTGTGATCAAGCTGATCAGTAACATCCGGGTCTACCCGACAACAGCAAGGCTTTACAATCATGGCGAACGAACAGGACATCAAACCGGCACTGGTGAACTGGGGCGCGGTGCATGGTCTGCCTGATTTTGGTGCGATCGAGGATGGTGATTTCAAGGCCGCGTTTGGTGCCGCCATGGAGTCTCACCTGGCCGAGGTCGAGGCAATCGCTGACAACCCGGCGCCTGCACAGTTTGCAAACACCATTGACCCGCTGGAATTGTCCGGCAAAGCCTTGCGCAAAGTGCAGGCCTTGTTCTGGCACAGGGCGGGCACGGACAGCACACCGGCCATCCAGGCACTGGAACGTGAGATCGGACCGGAACTGGCAAAGCACCAGTCGGCCATTTTCATGAATGACCGGTTGTTTGCCCGGATCGCTGCGCTGCATGAGAGCCGCACGCAAACCGGTCTGTCATCCGAGCAGATCCGCGTGCTGGAACAGCACTACAAGAGTTTCGTGAAACAGGGTGCAAAGCTGGCGCAGGCGGAAAAGCAGACCCTTGCCGGGATCGATCAGCGGCTGGCGGCACTGGCTGCACAGTTCGGGCAGAATGTCCTGGCTGACGAAAAAGACTGGGTGCTGGTTCTGGAAACCGAAGACGACCTTGCCGGATTGCCGGACAGCCTGATCGCGTCCATGGCGGAAGCTGCGGTGCAACGGGGCCATGAAGGCCGGCATGCGGTTACGCTGTCGCGCTCGATCATTGAACCTTTTCTGGTGTCATCATCGCGACCCGATTTGCGGCAGACTGCTTTTGATGCCTGGGCTGCACGCGGCCAGAATGGCGGCGAACACGACAATGCTGAAATCGTTGCCGAAACACTGAGACTGCGCGCCGCGAAAGCCCAACTTCTGGGGTATGAGAATTTTGCAGCGCTGAAACTCGATGGCACCATGGCGAAAACCCCCGGGGCTGTGGAAGACCTGCTCGGCAAGGTTTGGCCGGCCGCCATTGCAAGCGCTGCAGATCACGCGGCAATGCTTGGAAAAATGGCGACTGAAGAAGGTCACAACGAACCTTTGAAAGCGTCTGACTGGCGCTACTATACCGCGAAGCTGCGCGAACGTGAGTTCGATCTGGATGAAGCTGCGGTCAAGCCCTATTTCCAGCTGGAAAACATGATCCAGGCGGCGTTTGATGTTGCCGGACGGTTGTTCGGCCTGTCGTTCAACGAGCTTGGCGATGTGGCCGGCCCGCACCCGGACGCCAGGGTGTTCGAGGTGCGCAACAGGTCCGGCGACGTCAGCGGTGTTTTCATTGGTGACTATTTTGCCCGTTCATCCAAACGCTCCGGCGCGTGGATGAACCTGATGCAGAAGCAACACCGGCTGGACGGTGGCCAGATTCCCATCGTGTTCAACGTGATGAATTTTGCCAAACCGGCCAAGGGATCGCCGGCCCTGCTGTCCCTGAATGATGCGCGTACACTTTTCCATGAGTTCGGCCACGCCTTGCACGGACTTTTGTCCAATGTGACTTACCCGTCTGTTTCAGGCACATCGGTCTCACGGGATTTTGTCGAGCTGCCATCGCAGTTGTACGAGCACTGGCTGACGGTGCCGGAAATTCTGCAGAAACATGCGGTGCACGTGGAAACCGGTGAGGCCATGCCGCAGGAATTACTGCAAAAGCTGCTGTCAGCGCGCACCTTTGATGCCGGTTTCAGTGCGGTTGAGTATACCTCGTCGGCGATTGTCGACATGCGGTTTCACCAGGCCTCGCGCGATGACAAGGCAAGTATTGACCCAATCAGTTTTGAAGCCGATGTGCTGGCCGAGCTTGGCATGCCCGAGGCCATCATCATGCGCCATCGCACACCGCATTTTCTGCACGTGTTCTACGGCGATGGCTATGCTGCAGGCTACTACAGCTACATGTGGTCTGAAGTGCTGGATGCAGACGCGTTCAACGCGTTTGAAGAGGCAAGCGACCCCTTTGATCCGGCGCTGGCAAAACGGCTCGAACAGCATATCTATTCATCCGGAGATTCCGTTGATCCGGAAGCGGCTTACACGGCTTTTCGTGGCCGGATGCCGACAGCCGATGCCATGCTGGAAAAACGCGGGCTGATCGCTAGCTAACCAGAGGAGTACGGCCTTCCCGACACACTGCCGCGCGCGTCGTGGAGTTCAGGCTGTCTGCTGAATCACGTACGGACATCCGCCGGCAAGGCGAGTGCGACGAGAGTACAGGCAGCCAAGAGCAGTGTTCTCATGTTATCACGGTCTCCAGACAAGAGGCGCAGCCTTCGGATTGCACCTCACCACACTCGCATATGAAGGAAATCACATGCGCATAGACGCCATATCCATCGGGGCAAATCCGCCGGAAGAAGTCAATGTCATCATCGAGGTGCCCATTGGCGGCGAGCCCATCAAGTACGAAATGGACAAGGCTGCCGGCACCATGGTGGTCGACCGGTTCCTGTACACGTCCATGCGTTATCCGGGCAATTACGGTTTCATTCCGCACACCTTGTCGGAAGATGGTGATCCGGTTGACCTGCTGGTGATTTCCCAGCGCACGCTGGTGCCGGGAGCGGTTATTGCCGTGCGCCCGGTGGGTGTCATGAAGATGGTCGATGAGGCTGGCGGGGACGAGAAAATCATCGGCGTTCCGGTCAGCCGCATTTCAATGCGCTACGAAAAAGTGCGCGACTATACCGATCTTCCTGAAATACAGGTCCAGCAGATCGAACACTTCTTTCAGCACTACAAGGATCTGGAAACCGGCAAGTGGGCGCGCACTGACGGCTGGGGAGATGCGGAAGAAGCACGCACCCTGATTGTTGAGGCAATCGAGCGCGCAAAAACCGGTTGAGCGGGATGGATTGCCGATTGCCTACATCTGCGGAACAGGAATGCCCCTGATTGCACAGGCGGCACGAACCGTATTGTGCAGCAGGCAGGCAATAGTCATGGGGCCGACACCACCTGGAACGGGAGTGATTGAGCCGGCTACCTTCGCACAGTCTTCATAGTCGCAATCACCGACAATCCGGTTTTTGCCATCGCGTTCAATGCGGTTGATGCCGACGTCGATGACGCAGGCACCCGGCTTCAGCCAGTTACCCTTGACCATCTCGGCTCGGCCAACGGCTGCGATGACGAGGTCCGCCCTGCGGACAACGCCCGGCAGGTCTTTCGTGCGGCTATGGGCAATGGTTACTGTGCAGTTTTCCTGCAGCAGCAACTGGGCGACCGGTTTTCCGACAATGTTCGAGCGGCCGATCACCACGGCTTCAAGGCCGGACAGCGAGCCGAGAGCATCTTTTGCCAGCATCACACTGCCAACCGGCGTGCACGGCACCAGCGAGTCCTGACCGGTTGCGAGTCGTCCGGTATTGATCACGTGAAACCCGTCCACGTCCTTGTCCGGATTGATCGAGTTGATCACCTTGTTGGCATCTATGTGGTCCGGCAGTGGCAACTGGACCAGAATGCCGTGAATGGTCGGGTCATTGTTGAGTTGTTCAACCACTGCCAGCACGTCTGCCTCGGATGTTGCAGCATCCAGCTTGTGCTCGACCGACTTCATGCCGACTTCAACAGTCTGCTTGGCCTTGTTGCGCACGTAAACCTGGCTGGCCGGATCTTCGCCCACCAGCACAACGGCCAGCCCCGGCACCAGGTCATGTTCAGATTTCAAACCGGCAATAGCTATGGCGATGCGGCCTCTGAGATCGGCTGCAAACTGTTTTCCGTCAATTACTCTGGCTGCGCACATGGTGGTTTTTTGCCTTCCGTTGAATTCAACAAACTGGGCGCATTCTGGGCAAATCGCCGGCGAAGGCCTGTTCCGTCCGCGTCAGAGTTGGTTCCAATGACGACACACCATGCTGAATTCAGACCAGATACTCGTGCAACAGTCTTTGCAGGAACATCAGTCCCAGCAGCAGGATCAGCGGTGACAGGTCGATGCCGCCCAGATCGGGCATAAATCGCCTGATGGGGCCAAGCAGGGGTTCGGTCAGACGATGCAGGGTATAATTGATCTGACGCACGATGTTGTTCGAATTGTTCAGAACATTGAAAGCGAGCAGCCAGCTCATCACGACCATGATGATGATGATCCAGAACACAATGTTTACAAACTGATCGAACAGCCAGAGGAGAGAAAGCATAGGGCGTACCTTGTTGGTGCAAACTGGTGTGCAGGGTTTAGCCGGGGTGTGCGGGTTGTGCAAGCAGAGGCATTTGCGGAGTTTCGTCAACGACAACGATACATTGGCGTGGTGTGGCCGGATTGCAACACTTTTGCATAATCGTCTTGTGCTGACTTTAAACTACCGTGGTGACATGATATGGATTCGTCGCTCACGAATTTACATTTAACGTGTTGGGCTCAATTGCCATGTTCAGTACATCAAGATCAATTGCCGCATTCCTGCTTGTGCTCGCCAGTGCCGGTTTTCCGGCGGTTGCGTCGGCCAGCGACTATGATGATGTGTTCCGCGAACGTTATGACAGTCCTGAAGATGTCGGCGTGCTTGGCCGGTTCGTTTCCAAGGCAGTTGAAGTCGGCCAGTATGACCAG
>Ga0316191_10002137_pt1 | contig 14252 bp, 12 predicted proteins | sample Eddworburr2cm_MG_FD_204928 | JGI IMG/M metagenome (GOLD analysis project Ga0316191, IMG submission 204928) | Coastal sediment microbial communities from Maine, United States - Eddy worm burrow 2 cm | ecosystem: Environmental > Aquatic > Marine > Coastal > Sediment | place: USA: Maine...
GATCGTCAATGATAATGCGCGATCGTATTTACCTACTTAAATTAATGCCTATCCGAAAATCGATAACCAATGACCAACTTTTAGTCAACTACGAGGATGGATTCGATTTTCGACGATTAAGAAATCATGGGCCAGAAGACCAGGTTTTTGATGTTAAAATAAAATTTTGGGTAATTACATCCAGTAGTTTTTACCTATCATACTGCCATTATAGTTTTCCCATTTTATCATCTCCGAAATGACTTATATTAGTTACGTTAAACTATTTTCACATTTTGCTGATCGCTGAAAAAGAACGAACGTTAACCTCATCAGTTGCTAAGTAGCGATCTTCCCAGAGCTAGTTTTAAAGAACCTGAGCCATCAACGTAAAACAACAATGCAGCTTCTAAAGGGAACCCATGCGAAAAAGACATATATTACTTACATTGGGACTTTTGACAGTCTTCTTCACTACAGGGCTGTTACTGCTTCCGCAGCTGAGAAACGGCGGGGAAAAGAGTTCTGGATCCGCGCTGGCACGAACACCGTCGAAGACGCCGATCCCCGTGGTCGTCGCCATGGTAACGAGCGAAGCCTTCACGGAAACCTTGGAAGCACTTGGAACGGCCAAAGCAAATGAGTCGGTGGTAATCACCCCCACCCTGGAAGAACGCGTCGTCGACATTTTTTTTGAAGACGGCGACGCTGTCCGCAAAGATCAAGTCCTGGTCAAACTGGACGACAGTGAAACACGGTACCTACTGGCAGAGGTCAGCGCCACTCTCCGGGAGCAACAGAAGCAGTTTGAAAGAATTAACAAGTTGGCAAAGACGAACGCCACCTCGCGATCCAGGCTGGATGAAGAACAAGGTCTGCTGGAGATCGCCAGGGCCAAAGTGGCGCATCTGAAAGCCCAATTGCAGAATTACACGATTCGGGCCCCCTTTTCCGGAATTTTAGGCACCCGCCAAATCAGCAACGGTGCCGTGGTGGATTCGGACACGGTCATTACCACCCTGGATGATATCACCGTCATCAAGCTCGATTTTACCATACCGGAAACTTACCTCGGTGCTCTGAGAAATGGAATGAATGTCACGGCACAGAGTCCCGCCTATCCGGATCGCAATTTCAACGGCACGGTGACCGCCATCAGCAGCCGCGTCGATCCCGACACGCGTACCTTGACGATCCGCGCCCAAATTCCCAATCCGGATCGGTTGTTGAAACCGGGCATGCTGCTGACAGTGGATCTGGTCAAAGACCATTCCCAATCGCTGATCATCCCGGAGGAAGCCGTGATCCTGGAAAAGGATAAAAAATTCGCGCTGGTGGTAACTGCCGAAAATACGGTCGAGAAAAAAGAGATCGTTACGGGCCGTCGAAGTCCGGGAAAGGTTGAAGTGATCAGCGGCCTGAATGCCGGGCATCGGGTGGTTATAGAGGGCATTACCCGCGTCAGGCCGGGCATTTCCGTCAATGTCGTCGAAACTCGCGAAGCCACGCGGCTTTCCGGTTAGCTCAGAAATTAGGTATCTGCCATGTTCTTGTCCGATGTGTCCATCCGACGCCCTGTTCTGGCCACGGTTTTCAGCCTGTTGCTGATCGTGTTCGGCATCATCAGTTTCGAACGACTGCCGGTAAGGGAGTACCCGGATATCGACCCGCCGGTGGTTTCGGTGGAATCGAGGTATCCCGGTGCGGCCGCAGCGGTCGTCGAGACTCGGGTGACTCAGATCGTTGAAGATGCCATCAGCGGGATCGAAGGCATTCGCTCCATTGATTCCGAAAGCCGTGACGGGATCTCCGAAGTTACGGTGGAATTTTATCTCGACCGGGACCTGGAGGCTGCAGTAAACGACATCCGGGATCGTGTTTCCCGCATCTTGGACAACCTGCCCGACGAGGCCGACCCTCCTGAAATCTTCAAAGTCGATTCCAACAGCAGCGTTATCATGTGGTTGAATCTTGTCAGCGATCGGGTAGACGGACTGGAGCTGACCGATTATGCCGAACGTTACCTGGTAGACCGATTTTCCGTTTTGGATGGCGTCGCTCGGGTCTTTGTCGGCGGCGCTCGCCGCTACGCCATGCGGATCTGGCTGGACAGACAGGCCATGGCCGCCCAGGACATCACGGTTGCCGACGTCGAGCAGGCATTGCAAAACCAGAATGTGGAGCTTCCCGCAGGCCGCGTGGAATCGACCCGCAAAGAGTTCACCGTTCGGGTGACACGGTTATTTAATTCCGCCGAAGATTTCGGACGGCTGGTGGTTCGGCAGGGGAGCGACAGCCACCTGATCCGTCTGAGAGACGTTGCGCTTGTGGAACGGGGAGCCGAAGACGACCGCAGTGTTCTGCGTGGCAACCGTATCCCGATGGTGGGTCTCGGAATCGTGAGACAATCCAAAGCCAACACGCTCGATGTGGCCCATGCCGTGAAAAAGGAAGCTGTGCAGGTCAACGAAACCCTGCCCGAAGGGATGCAGTTGATTCAAAGTTACGACACTTCCGTATTTATCGAGGCGTCGATTCTGGAGGTATACAAAACCCTGGCCATCACCGCTGTTCTGGTGGTGGCGGTTTTGTTTCTGTTTTTAGGCAGTCTGCGGGCCACTCTCGTGCCGGCCGTTACCGTGCCGGTGTCCCTGATTGCCACCTTTGCCGTTCTATCGGTCATGGGTTTCACGATCAACCTGCTGACATTGCTGGCCATGATTCTGGCCATCGGCATGGTTGTGGATGATGCCATCGTCGTCCTGGAAAATATTTTTCGCCGCATTCAGCTGGGAGAGCCACCCCTGCTGGCGGCACTCAAGGGGGCACGCCAGGTAGGCTTTGCCGTGGTTGCTACGACCCTGGTGCTCGTGGCGGTTTTCGTGCCGATTACCTTTATGCAGGGCAACACCGGTCGTCTCTTTTCGGAGTTTGCCATCGCCTTGGCAGGGGCTGTCTGCCTATCGAGTTTGGTTGCATTGACCCTGTCTCCGATGATGTGTTCCCGGATATTGAAACCACGACCGTCGGGAATGTCTTCGAAACAATCCCGGCTGACAAGGCTGCAGGAAGCGGCCGCAAAACGCTACGGTAGCTTATTGATGAAGCTGATGCAACACAAGTGGGTTGTCGCCGTGGTTTTTCCGATAATTTTGGCCGCAATACCCTTGTTTTATTCCCTGATCAATAAAGAGTACGCTCCGCTGGAGGATCGCGGCGCATTTTTCGTGATTGCCGACGGTCCCGAGGGCGCAAGTTTCGATAAATCCTACGAAATGCTGGAGCGCATGGAAGAAGTCCTGATGCCGCTCTATGACAACAAAGAGGCGACGCGCGTGTTGCTAAGACTGCCGGCTTCTTTTTCAAGCACCAACGAAGTCAATAGCGTCCGGGGAATTGTGGTGCTCAGTCATTGGTCGCAGCGCAACCGTTCCATGCAGGAGATTATGCAGGATATCAATCGCAAGCTGGCAGCGCTGCCTGGATACCGAGCCTTTTCTGTTGCCCGTCGTGGTTTGGGAGGCGGAACCGGGAAGCCTGTAGAATTCGTATTGGGTGGAAGCGACTATGATGAACTGGCCCGTTGGCGTGATATCCTGATCGAACGTGCCGAGGAAAACAAAGGTCTTTCCAACCTGGAAAGTGATTACAAAGAAAACAAGCCGCAATTGGAAGTCATCATCGACAAAGATCGGGCTGCCGATGTGGGGGTGAGCATTGCTCAAATCGGTCGAACCCTGGAAACCATGCTCGGGTTTCGGCAGGTGACCACTTACATTGATCGCGGCGAAGAATACGACGTGATCATCGAAGGAAAGAACGAGCAAAAGCGCACTCCCACGGATATCCGCAACATCTACGTGCGATCGGAAACCGGTCGTGGTCAACTGATTCCGCTTTCCAGTCTAGTGTCCTTAAGAGAATTTGCCGATTCGGCAGCAAAGAACCGCTTCAACCGCTTGCGGGCCATCACCCTTACTGCGACCCTCCAGGACGGCTACTTGCTTGGCGATGCACTCGCTTACTTGGAAAAAATTACGCAGGAGGAGCTCGGCAGCGCACCGGTCATCGACTTCAAAGGGCAGTCTCGCGAGTTTGTGGACGCCTCTAGTGCACTGGTCTTCGCATTCGGCCTCTCCCTGCTGGTCGTTTTTCTGGTGCTGGCCGCCCAGTTCGAAAGTTTCGTACATCCCTTTACGATCATGCTGACGGTGCCGCTGGCAGTGGCAGGCGCTCTGGTGGGGCTATACCTTGTCGGAAGCTCTCTCAATGTTTACAGCCAGGTCGGCATCCTGGTGCTCATAGGATTGGCGGCCAAAAATGGCATTCTGATCGTTGAGTTTGCCAACCAGCTGCGCAATCAAGGAAAATCTGTCGCAGAAGCGATATTGGAATCTGCCCGCACGCGTTTGCGCCCGGTGTTGATGACGTCGGTGTCTACTGCCATCGGTGCCGTTCCCCTGGTCCTGGCCAGCGGGGCCGGCGCCGAAAGCCGTTTCACCATCGGTATCGTTATCATATCCGGGGTGGTGTTGTCCACCGTCCTGACCCTCTTTCTGGTTCCGCTGACATATTCGTTTCTGGCTAGATACACCGCGGCATCCAACCGCATCGATCGTGAAATTAAAGCACTCGAGCATAACCTGATGAATTGATGATAAAGATAACCGCAAACCGGGTAAGCATCGGAAAATTCTATCCTGCTCCAACCCCGCTCGTTTGGGACCTCATAACGGACACCACCCAATGGCCGCGATGGGGACCGACGGTAAAACGTGTTCAGTTCCCGGAACGCTTCATCCGCAAAGGTTCAAGCGGTCAGGTGTTAACCGCTTTCAGCATCTGGCTTCCCTTCGTTATTGTCGAATGCGAGCATGGCAGCTTTTGGAGTTGGCGGGTCGCGTCCATTAACGCTACCGGCCATCGCATCCAGCCTGCTAACGGAGGCTGCATCCTCTGGTTTGAGGTACCAATAATCGCCGCTCCCTATATTCTGATTTGTCAGGTGGCGCTAAACCGGATCCAGAATTTGCTGTAGTGTATTCAGCCAAGCCTGATGTTGCATCGAGCTATGCGCTCCAACTTTTCAAATCGATGGGATCCTATCTTGTATCAATTTGGAACGTAATAAAACAAAAACCTCGCTGAATTTAACGAGCGAGGCTCTTCTATATTGTTTTGAAATGACCGATTTAGCAAAGGTCAAAAGTATATATCTTATTGATCAGTCAAGAATTTCCGCAACGGCCCTGGCGCAGTTGCTGACGACGCCATCGGGTCCGTTGACTTTAATGACCAGGTTTTCTAAATCTACCTCTGAAAGGTGACAGCCTTCTGATTCGACAGCCTGTTTTAGCAAATTTACCATTATCGTCTCACTGGATTTATAAGTCATTTTCCACCTCCTATCTTAATGAAGTCGTGCCACCAACCTATCGGTGCATTTCGCTCTCCATGGCTTCCTCCACTTGGAGCTGGCGCGACCGCCATACGTTGTTTTCGTTTGCGAAACTTTCAATATTAAGATTCGACAAGTGATTAACCATTTTCATATCTTCAAGGGCCGAATCTTCCTGTCCCATTTTCGTGAGGAGGCTTGCGCGACTATAGAAGGCGGCGCCATATTCAGCGTCGATATCGATAGCCCTGTTGAAGTCTAACAAGGCTTCGTCACTATCTCCAGCCATTTCGTGAGCCAACCCCCTTAGATGGTAGGCTTTTGGATGATTGGGATCAATCTCGAGTGCCCGATTGAAATCATCAATGGCATTTTTGGTCTTACTCATTTTCAGATATACCGATCCCCGAGCCAAGAAGGCCAGTTTGTCATCGGAATCTGCATCGATAAGTTCGTTCAATAAATCGATGCTCACGCCAAGTTTATCCTTCATGAGATTAGACATTGCGCTTGCGAATAGATCGTTTTTTCTATCAGAATTTTTCATGATGACCTCCGAATATGTTTTATTAAAATAATCAGTCTATTTAAAGGACTAAGAGTACCTTCCAATGATAAACAAAAATAAGACAAAAAACTATCTTGTCAATTTTATGTTAGAATTATTTGGAACTAATAGTTCATCTCTTTTAGTACATAATGGAACAGGCCGCATGTTTACTGGCTTTTTGCACTCCGATGCGAAATCATAGAAGATATGGTTATGCTTTGGAAGCCAAGATCGTGAAATGGTGATTTTGCGAGAAAGCTGTAACATCTGCTTGCCTAAGCACTCGATCTACCTGCTTTAAAATGTCTAATAAATGTCAATTATAATATCAATTTTTGTTGACAATTATTCAAGCGGCATTACTTTATCACATAAACTTCGAGTCACTGATTGAATTTTGTGTAAGAAACTTAAATACACGACGCTAATAAGGAGATTCAAAATGAAAAAAATATTTATTCAGTCTACTTTTGCAGTTATACTGATAGCGGGCTTTGTGAGCACATCGATTGCGGGTCACAACTATCATGGATACGGTATGAAAATGAGCGAAATGTCGGAAATTGACAGCAACAATGATGGTGATATCACCTTCGACGAGTTTAGTGCACCCACGACTGAAAAACTAAAAGGTAGTTTTAAAATGTTGGATACTAATGATGATGACGTTATCAGCCAGGAAGAGTGGGATGAATTTTTAAGAGTTCACGGATTTGAGAAAAAATCCGAGGGTTAATAAATTTATCCTCATTGGTTGAAAAATTGGGACGTGGCGGCCGTAAGTTTTGCCGCTAAACAGGGGTTAAATTAACGCGCCGCAACTCTCAATGTCGACTTAATCCTAAAGATTATGTCGTCTGTGCCATTCTGGTATCTAACAAGTTCCATTAATGATGCGATAAAGAAATTAAATACAATTTGAAAGGAGAATTTGCAATGAGCAAGATATATTTCAACCTCGATCAGTTAGGTGACGATCAGACCTTACTTGAAAACGCATTGGAGATAGCACTTGACAACAACCCTTCCTCTGTAATGCTGACCCGGGCCGACGCCGGTTATCCGATCTTGTACGTGAATCCGGCGTTTACGGAGCTTACCGGCTACAGCTTCGATGAAGTTGCCGGCAAGGACCCCGGAATTTTACAAGGTCCGAAGACAGATCAAAAGCTTTTGGAAAGGTTGCGTGAGAAATTGGATAGCGGGGAGGCGTTCCACGGCAAAACAGTCAATTATCACAAAGATGGATCGGAGTTCATTATGGAATGGAAAATTTTTCCGATCACCAATTCCGAAAAGCGGACGACACACTTTCTGGCTTTTCAGAAAGCTATCTGAAACATGCCGTCGATATTGAGCACTGAGACGCATTGTTTAAAAAATCCTGGCACATAGAGTTGTAGCAACTATTTCATATTGACAGGTGTATTCGATTTCACTATTTATTGATGCTCAATGAATCTGAATCAATGGGTATAACGTCAATAGCAACGTCTCAGTCGGCTGAACATTAATGATTCGGTTAACAAGAGCCTCTGGATATTTCTTCGTATCACTGACAATTGTCGTTTTCAACACCCTGTTTCCTTCTCTTACCCGTGCCCAGGCCGAAGTTGATTTGGTTGTACAGCCGGCCAGTCGCGAAATTACGTTGACGGGCTACACCCGTAGTCAAACCACCGTGACGCTCTCATCGGAGGTCGCCGGTAGAGTCCTCCAAATCAACTATGAGGATGGTCAGGTGATCGGCGAGTTACCGTTTCTCCGTATCGATTCAACATTTGTCGACTTGGAGATCAGCAGCATTCAGCATACCTTGGATCAACTAAAGATTACCCGAAGCAAACGACGTTCCAGAGTGGATTATCTTAAGAAGGAATACCGTCGCATCGAAAATCTATTTCGGCGCGGCAGTTCCCCGGAATCGCGACGGGACACCGCTCTGGAGGACGTGGATCAGGCCCGTTTGGACCTGAAAGCCGTCGGGGTTGAAATTGCCATTACCCAAACCCGGCTCAAAGAGCTGCAAGAGCGCAAAAGCCGGCATACCATTTACGCACCGGCAGGCTGGGTCGTGGTGGCCAAGCAGGTTGAAAAAGGTGAACTGGTCATGCTCAATACCCCGGTCGCACGGGTCGCCGATTTCGAGAATCTCGTCGTACCGCTGTCGGTTTCAGCCCAGGAGCTGGCCGCTATCCAACAACTTACCCCCGAATTTGACGTCTTGCTGGATGGTAAACCTGCCCGGGCGGCAATCTATTGGATTAACCCGGAATTTGACGAAAAGACGCGCAAGTTAAGTATCGAACTGATTTTTCGCAACTATACGGGACCACGACGTGGCGGCCTGATTTTCCAGCTCGCGCTAAAAACAGCTGCCGAAGGTTTGTGGATTCCTAAGAAAGCCGTCACCAGCCGCTATGAAAACCCGCGCGTTTTTTTAAAGGAGACCGGCGCTGAAATCAAGGTACTGGTGCTCGGTCAAACTGAACATCATCTCATCATTGCTGATGATCCCCGTCTGCCCCCGGGAACACGATTAGGCGACCCAGCTTCGTTTTGACCGAGATCGTATGAGGGCTCAGCGCAATGAGATAGGGATTTATCCATGACGATGTAAAACCACATTTCGGATCCACTAATCAAAGGAAACCTTTCCGATTAAACTGGCCGTTTTTTTGGCCAGCGGCGGTACTTGAGCCGGAGTAACTATTAATGATTACAGCCGCCAAACCCACGAGAGAACACAAAAAAAGGCCTGAGAAAGCCGACCGATGAAATCCGTTGTCCAATTTTCAATCAAACAGACGGTGCTGTTAAACGTCGTCTTCGTCATCCTGGTTGTCGCCGGGGCCTTCAGTATCTTTACGACACCGCTGGAAAATATGCCGGTCGTGGATATGGGCAACGTTTTCATTAATACGGTGTACTACGGGGCATCAGCCGATGATGTCGAACAGCTGGTGACGGTCGAAATTGAAAAAGCGCTCGATGGGCTGGAAGACGTCGAATATATCAAATCGGATTCTTATCGCAATTTTTCGTCGGTAGACGTAAAATTCCTTGATGATTCGGACTACCGCGCCCGGTACGATGAGCTGCGCTTCCGGGTGCTGAACATCAAGGATGAGCTGCCGCCGGACGCGGACGAATCCACCTTTATGTACCTGGACACCAATGTCTGGCTTCCGGTGGTGATTGTCAACATCAAGGGGGATTTGTCCCAACGCAGCCTGGAAAGGTATGCCGAAGAATTGCGAACCAGTCTGCTGACGATCCCCGATGTTCGCGATGCCAAAATCGAGGGCGAATACGATACCGAATTCCATGTGTCTTTGGATCCGGAAAAATTACGTCGATTCGGCGTCACCTTCCAACAGGTTGTCGAGGCCATTCGCTCCGCCAACACCAAAATCCCCACCGGGCGTTTCCGGACCCTTCAATGGGAATATATGCTGGATGCCGGCGATCGCCTGAATTCTCAAGAAGAGGTTCTCAACACGGTCGTCCGCCGAGACGGGGACGGCAATTTCATACGAGTCGGTAATCTGGTCACCAGTGCCCGTTTAAGTCACCGCGATCCCTCGGTGATTCCCTCCGTCAACGGTCAAAGCACCGTTCGACTGGCGGTCACCAAGGAAGAAAACGGAAATGCCATTGAAATTTCTGCAGCTGTTAAAAAAGTTGCCCGGGAATTTGAGGCAAAACACACGCGCGATGGCATCCAGGTTGTTTTCACGAATGACTCAACCATCGAAATCAACGATTCGCTGAACACAATGGGAGGGAACTTGCTCCTCGGCATGGCCCTGGTGACGATCGTGTTATGGCTCACCCTGGGTTTTCGCAATGCCATGCTGACGGCCATCGGCATTCCGTTCGCCTTTCTTTGCAGCGTTCTGATGATGAAACTTACGGGGGTATCGTTGAACAACATCAGCCTGTTTGCCTTCGTACTGGTCACCGGCATTATGGTGGATGATGCGGTGATCATTGTCGAAAACATCTATCGCCATTTTCAAATGGGCAAGTCAAGAAAAATAGCCGTTATCGACGGCACCGCCGAAGTAATGCTGCCGGTCATCGCTTCGGCGTTGACCACCATCCTGGCCTTTATTCCCATGCTGATGATGACCGGCTCCACGGGTGAGTTTTTTGCCTACATTCCCAAAACCGTGACCTACGCCCTGCTGGCTTCCCTGATCGAAGCGTTGTTCATTTTGCCGATCCATTTTCTGGAATGGGGACCCAAGGATGGTTCGCAAGCCGTCCGGAAACTGCAGCAACATGACGCTGCCGATACCTTTTCGCACCTGGAAAGCGGCCTATTTGCCCCTTTCTGGAAGGTTTACCGTTGGGCGGTTGAAAAGATTTTAAACCACAAAATTATCACCTTTACGGCGATGACCTTCATTCTCATCACCGCCGTCGGGATTTTGGTGCTATCGGCCAGTGGCGTGCTGCCCTTAATCAAGGTCGAGTTTTTTCCGGGTAACTATTTCCGTTATCATGTGACCATTACCACCCCGGTCGGAACTTCCATCGAACAAACGGATGCCATGGTCCGCGATTTGTCCGGCTACATTATGTCCCTGGGAGCCGCTCAGGCCCATTCAACCTCGGGGAGTGCTGGCTATTACGAAGATGAGGATTACACGCGCCACGACGGCAGCCATTTCGGTCAGATTGTGGTGACGTTGCCGGAAGACAAGCTCCGTGACTTTCCCGAAAATCCTTCCAATGATCCACTGCTGCACCTGGACGTCATCCGTCGCAAGCTTGCCGATTTTGTACAGCAGAAATATCTGGCCGGTGAATTGGTACCCATTGTCAGGGTGTTCAAGGAAAGTGATGGCCCTCCCACCGGAAAGGCGGTCAACATCCGGGTAACGGGTACCGCCCTGGAAGATGCTGTCGATGCCGGCGACCGGCTAAAGGCCTTCATGCAGCAAGAACCGGCGCTGGCCGATCTGGTCGATCTGGCCGACAACCGGCCGAACTTCCACAAAACGTTTAAATTCGTACCCAAACAGGAAGCTGTTTTTGAATTCGGATTGCAACCGGCAACGGTCACCCGGATGGTTGCTGGAGCGTTGAATGGCCAGTACGTGGGCAAATTTCGCACAATCGATGAAGAAGTCGATTTGATGGTGCGCATTGCGCGCGCATCGGATAGGGGCAATATCAGCGGTGCCGGTCTGGCCGAACCCTTGGATATTCTCGGTATGCCGGTGGTCGAAGACAGCGCCTCCCCGGTTCTATTAAGGGATTTGATTGAGGTCAAACCGGTCTATGAACCCGATGTGAAGTCACGCTACAAAGGGAAACCAACTATCACGCTGACCGCTGATATCAAGCCCGGTTCCCGGCTTTCTCCGGCCCGGGTACAGGTTCTGGTAAATAATTTTGAAAAATCCAAAGCCGATGAATTTAGCGGGATAACACTGGCCTATGGCGGTGAATTTGAATCCACCAGCAAATCCTACGCATCGCTGACCATGGCTTTTTTTATTGCACTGCTTGCCATTTATATGGTTCTGGCGACCCAATTCAGAGACTATGTCCAACCGCTGATCATTATCTCGTCGGTTCCCATGGCCCTGATCGGTGTGGTCTTCGGATTGTTGATCACCCGCACGACCTTCACCCTCGGCAGTTTTCTGGCCATTATCGGCCTGGCCGGTCTGGCGGTCAACGATTCACTGCTGCTGATCGACTTTATGAACGTACGCATTCGCCAGGGGAAACCTTTACGTCAGGCCATCATCGAATCCTGCGCAGCCCGCATGCGACCAGTCCTGATCACCACCATCACGACCACCTTGGGCCTGCTGCCCATGGCCGTCGGGATCCCAAGCAAATCCATCTCCTGGGCCCCCATGGCGACGGCTTTTGTCTCAGGTCTGATCAGCGCAACGGTATTGACACTTTTAATCACACCGGCCAATTACGAAGCTTTCGAACAATTGAAAGCGTTTACTAACCGAACCTTTCGCCGCAGAGCACCGCAAGGAGAGCTGACTCGGACCAAATCAACTAATTGAAAATCAATGAAATAGATGCTAAACGAGAGGTTATATCGGATCTCGGAACCAGCTTTTTGATAGCAAATAGGCAGGTGAATATGTATCTTAAACGCTACAATCTGACCTTGAATCCTTTTGAAATAAGTCCCGATCAGAAATTCCTTTGGCTTGGTGAAAAGCATAGAGAAGCGCTTACCGCCATGAAAAATGGAATTTTGGAAAACAAGGGGTTTATTTTTCTTACCGGCGCTGTTGGCACCGGTAAAACCACACTTGTCGATGCACTGGCCAATATTTTAGGGAATAATAGAACCGGAAATAATCAGAGAATGTGCAGAAAATTGCTTATTGTCTAAGCAACAAAAAGAAGATGGCATAGAAGATCTGAGTACCTCCGCAAAATCGATCCCAGAAACCGAAACAGAGGTACAATCCGTTACATCGGGAAATTCACATCAAAAAGTTTCCAAAAAAGTGCGGAGAAAAGCTGCCGGGCTTAAGCTTGCATATGTCGCCCCGATGTTCATTATTATTTTGTTGTGCATTTTCGGATACCTTTACTTTTTGGGTGAAAATAACGCGCCACCTGGGAACCTTAAAACTTCACTAGAAACCCAACCCGGGCAGCCGAAATCCAGCGATGATGAACCTGCCGCCAATGTCAAAGAGCTGAAAAACGTGAATGCACGTGTTGCAGAGCTTGAGAGTGCAGCGGCGATTCGAGAGCAAATGCTTTCAGAGTTGACAGAAGAACTTGATCGCGAGACTGCAGGAAGAGTTGGAAACATCTCAATCTAATGCCTCGGAGTTTGAAGCTGAAATTGAAAATAGAATAGTACAAATCAGAGAGTTACAAGGACAGCTGTTGAATTTAAAATTGGAAATGAGCTCACCCGAGACGCAATTGGGCCAGTTGAGATCCCGCAATGAAAAGCTTACGGCGGATCTGGAGGAACTAAAAGGGGCGAAAGAACTTGTTGCCGGCCTCGAGAGTGAACTGGCGGAGAGAGATCAAACGATTTCCTTTTTGGAACAACGGCTTTCACATATAGCAAAAGTACTTGATAAAGAAAAAAAGAACAGGGAGTTGCTCAGTCCTGAAGACACTTCGAAGACCGATTTGATTTCAGAGCTTCAACAAAAACTGCAAACTTCTCAGTCCAATCTACAAGAGCTTGAGAAGACGAACAAAAAGGGCGAAAAGGAAATCGCCGAGCTACAAAATCAGCTAAGGAGCCTTAAAGCAAGGCAGACCGCGACCGAGCCTTCAGCGGTAATCGACGATGTGAAAGAAAAGTCGACATCGAAAATCGAAGCTTCCGGCGAGCGAGATGAATTGCCAAGACCATCCAACATTATCGATTACGTCCTCAAAAAGAAGGCGAAATAAAATTATGCCGCCGTCGACCGTGAGGCTGGTCAATTCGACGCCGGAATCCCTGTTCATAGCCTGAAACATTGAATCAAGCGCTGCCGGTCAGGCAGAAAAATTGTTAAAGGACGGTTATCGTAATGCAGCGGCACTCGGGGGAGGGGTTGAAGTTTGGAAAAATGCCGGATATCCATTGAAAGAGTAAATTAATGAACGCATCCCATACTGAAGCCGGTTCGGTGGAACGGCCTGAGAAATTTTCACCCTGCCCGGATTCGCCCAATTGCGTCTCAAGCCAAAGCGCGGATAATGCGCATTTTATCGAGCCGCTGCATTATACCATCAACACTGCCGGTGCCCGGCAAAAACTCCTTGAGATCCTGGAAGACACAAAGCGGGTGCATTTGGCGAAAGTTGAAATGGACTACATCCATGCTGAATTTCGGTCCTTAATATTTCGCTTTGTCGATGATGTAACATTCTTCTTTCCACCCGACAAAAATATCATTCATGTTAAGTCCGCATCTCGCAAAGGCTATTATGACTTTGGTGAAAACCGCCGGAGGGTCGAGCGATTGCGCGCGAGATTTGAAAAATGGGTAGTATAAAGATTGAGGGACAACCGCTGTGAAACAACCTGACAATACAACCGAGTCACATATCGTCGACGTCATCGAAAACCGCTCACCGGCCGGCCGCAATGATTCTGTCCAGGGTTGGCATAACTTGCTTAAAAGAATTCTTTCTCAAATGGCACCCTACCTACGAGAAGGTCACTTGATAACATTTCGCAGGATCACCGATCAGGAAGGCGCATTTTTCGAGCAACTCCGTCAAAAATTAACAGTGCCGCCTTCCGTCACGTCCATTTACCTGCCGCCGAGCGTCCGCTATCAGATGTTGTACGACAGACCGGCCGGCGAACCT
>Ga0316191_10002138_pt1 | contig 14252 bp, 10 predicted proteins | sample Eddworburr2cm_MG_FD_204928 | JGI IMG/M metagenome (GOLD analysis project Ga0316191, IMG submission 204928) | Coastal sediment microbial communities from Maine, United States - Eddy worm burrow 2 cm | ecosystem: Environmental > Aquatic > Marine > Coastal > Sediment | place: USA: Maine...
CCGGCCGTCATGATGCCGGCTACCGGCGGCAACTCGGAAACGGTTTCCGGCAACAGATAAATACCGTGCGGATCAAAGTTGGCTATATTCGAGAAATCCGGGCTGGCATACAGCACTCCCCGGGCCAGCCCCGGATTAAGCGCTCGAAAACCCACGCCGATATTCTTGTCAAACAACTTGTATTGCACACCGGCGAGCCGGTTTGCATCCTGTAACAAATCATCAAGTAGCTGTGAATAAAACAGCAGCGGGCTGCCTCGCAACTGATCCTGAATAAACAATAGCGCCTGCGGCTCAATCTCGGACAGTTTTTGCATTGAATCAAAGAACTGGAAACGCAGAGCCTGGGTACCCCAACCAGGCACGCGCGCAAGGTAACCCAGGGTATCCATGTAATTGGCGAGCGAGACACTGTTTGCTGCAATGCCGGCCAGTGACTTTTGCAGTTCTTTTTGACCACGGCGGTTAATAGCACCAGTACCATATGCCGCATCAACAGCCGCTCCCAACCAGACAATATGCTGGTGTCGGCTGGCTGATGTCAGTTGTTCTCGCAGTTCTGCACTGGCACTGAAATTTTCCGTTTCTACAGCAAGACTCAGGTCAATCACCCGCAAGCGTGCCGACGCATTTTTGATCCGGGGCAGGGCATTTCGCAGTTCCGAGAGCAGCTGCGCTGTCACCAGGTAACGATTACCGGCAGCAGTTTCTTTTTCAAGCTTTGCAGCAGCGCTGCGAAGTATTTCCTGCAACCACGGGCCGGCAGTAAACACCATGGCCGCCTGCCGTAACGTTTGCGGTAATGGCTCCCCCTGGTAAACCAGGTCAATATCGTTAGCCAGATCTTCATATTTAGCCTGCATGGCCGGATCAGAAACACCAGCAGCATAGTCACGTACGCGCTGCGCATCATCCGCATCCGGGGTGCCATGAATCTTGCCACGAAGTTCATTGAAGCCGGGATCCTGATCAGACAGGGCGGCAGATACCTGCCTGACTTTCTGTACCGAGGCAGTGCTTTTGCCGTGACTTACCAGCACAGCACCAATCCGTAAAGCCGGGTAACGGGTAGTGATCCACTCCGGTTCGCCACTCAGCGCCAGCAGCAGTTTGCGACCGCCCTCACGTTCATCCTCTTCCTGGATGGCGCCACGATAGAACAGGGCTTTTCTGAATATCCAGCCATCGTCAGCTGCAATGAGATATTTTTCAATCAGCAACTGGTTATAGGTATCGATAAAATCCGGTTTTCCCAGCTGTGCCTCAGGATTATAGCCTGCCAGCAGGTTGGCAATCTTGTAGCCGTGTTCACGCAATATCAGCGTGTTCTCACTCCAGGCACCATGCTGGTAACCACCACCATGATCAACGCAGGCATATTCTTTCGGGGGCAGCTCGGTACCGTCATTACAGAACCAGCGCAGTTCCTTGAAGGGTCCACGCGGCCCGGTTTTCATGGCCTCGATCCATTGCTGGTATTCAGGGTTGGCTGCAGTGCTGCGTGTGTCACTTGCCGACACAGAAAAACTAATGCAGATCAGGATGATAATAAAACGAACCGGCATTGAAGTCTCCTTGGGAAAATGGCTATTTTGATTGTGTTCAGTGGCTGCAGGGTAGCAGATTTATGCGTGTCCGACAGCACATCTGGCAGCTGTTCCGTGCTGTGAATTACAGACAATAACAACGACAGTTACCTGATTTGAAACTTTCTAGAAGCGGTAGTTGGCAGAATTAACTGGTTGCAGCCGAAAATTGAGTACCCGACCTGCGGCGTCCCTGAGAATCAGCTCGTACTGATTTCGAATAAAGTAATATTGCGTCACGGTACCGGACTGCGGGCTGTACAGACTGACTATATTGTTTTCGATACGAATGACACCGGCGATGCCGGATTGAGCATCCAGCAAACGAAACCGGTTACCTCGTACTTCAAGCACTTCACCGCTACTGCCATACCAACGACCGTCCAGCAATGAACCTCGTGGCTCAGGGTAGTAGCTGCCATATTGCTGATGACCGAACGGATTATTGGCGTAGGACGGATAAGCACTGGAGAAGGGATTTGACCAGCTGTTAAATGGCACACTGTTCGTACCGGACCAGGGACTCATACCATTCAACGGAATACCGTTCATGCCGGACCAGGGGCTGATACCATTCATTGGCACACCGTTCATGCCGGACCAGGGAGACATACCTCCAAACCCGGTCATTGGATTCGTGCCGTACAAACCACTCATCATCGGCAGGGTAGTCATACCCATGCCGAAAGGACTGGCTGAACCCCAGCCCGTGTTATTGGTGTTTCCCAGCATGGCATCGGACATCGAGTTCATCATCAGTAGCATCATGCGAAACATGGCGCCAAAGATATCGGCACTGGCATGCGCAGTAGCAGGTGTCTGTACCGTTAGCACAGCAACCAAAGCAAGCATGAGCCGTTTTTTCTTCAGATACATCATTAACAGTGATTGATCAGGCCGTTATACCCTTGAGTTTAGGTTAAAAATCAAACAACGTAATAATAGTACTACATCTGGGGTCGGGCCAGCCAAAAAATACAATATATAGGGTGATGAGTGCGCCTCTGTCATGACAGACTGTCGGCACTACTAGTATCACTCCATCAAGCCCGGTAGTTAAACTGAAAGGCATGCACGCAAATGTCAAGCTGCATGCTACACTAGCGTGATTTACCCTATTTAACTGAAACATATGAAAAATTTTACCCGACTTCTGAGCGAGCGCATCCTCTTTCTGGACGGTGCCATGGGCACCATGATCCAGCGACATCAGCTGGAAGAGGCTGATTATCGCGGTGAAAGGTTCGCCGAATGGCCGTCTGATCTGAAGGGAAATAATGACCTGCTGAGCCTGACGCAGCCCGGAATAATCAGGGATATTCATACCCAATACCTGGATGCAGGCGCCGACATCATTGAAACCAACAGCTTCAATTCAACGCGCATCGCCATGGCTGACTATGGCATGGAGGATTTGTCTCACGAAATCAATGTTGCCTCGGCAAAACTGGCCCGCGAGGCTGCAGATGCAGCCACTGCCCGCACACCGGAGAAGCCACGCTTTGTAGCCGGAGTCCTCGGCCCGACGAACCGCACTGCCTCTATATCACCGGACGTCAATGACCCGGGCTTTCGCAACGTCAGCTATGACCAGCTTGTCGAGGCCTACACCGAGTCAACCAATGCACTGATCGAAGGTGGCGCCGATATCATCCTGATCGAGACCATCTTTGACACCCTGAACGCCAAGGCGGCCGTTTTTGCGGTTGACCAGTATTTCAACGACACCGGCAAACGCTTGCCCGTTATGATTTCAGGCACCATCACGGATGCTTCCGGTCGTACCTTAACCGGTCAGGTAACCGAGGCGTTTCTGAATTCACTGCGCCACGCACAACCGGTATCCATCGGCCTTAACTGCGCACTGGGTGCTGAACAGTTACGACAGTATGTCGAGGAATTATCGCGCATAGCGGATACATATGTTTCAGCACACCCGAATGCCGGACTGCCAAACGAATTTGGTGAATATGATGAAACACCAGAAGAAATTGCCAGGGAACTCGGCGACTGGGCAGCCAACGGTTTTATAAACATTATCGGTGGCTGTTGCGGTACCACGCCGGAACACATCAAGGCCATTGTCGAGGCAGTTAGCCCGCACCCGCCACGAAAAATACCTGACATAGACATTCAGTGCCGCCTGTCTGGACTTGAACCCTGCAATATCGCCAGCGACTCACTGTTTGTTAATGTCGGTGAGCGCACCAATGTCACCGGTTCTGCGCGTTTCAAGCGACTCATCATGGAGGGCGATTACGAGACGGCACTGGAAGTTGCCCGCCAGCAGGTAGACAGCGGCGCACAGATTATCGACATCAACATGGACGAGGGCATGCTCGAGTCCAAAGAGGCGATGGTTCGTTTTCTTAACCTGATCTCTGCCGAGCCGGATATCTCGCGCGTACCCGTCATGATCGATTCCTCCAAGTGGGACATTATCGAGGCTGGTCTGAAATGTATCCAGGGCAAGGGGATAGTTAACTCCATCAGTCTGAAAGAGGGAGAACAGGCCTTTATACAACAAGCGCAGCTGGTAAGACGTTATGGTGCAGCTGCTATCGTGATGGCATTTGACGAGCAGGGGCAGGCGGACACACGTGAACGCAAGGTCGAAATCTGCACGCGCGCCTATAAAGTCCTCACGCAGACCGTCGGTATGCCGCCTGAAGATATTATCTTTGACCCGAACATATTCGCTATCGCGACCGGTATCGAAGAGCACAATAATTACGGCCTCGACTTTATCGAAGCCACACATGACATCAAGCAGACATTGCCACACGCGCTGGTTTCCGGTGGTGTCTCAAATGTGTCATTTTCTTTTCGTGGCAACAACCCGGTACGCGAGGCGATTCATGCCGTGTTCCTGTATCACGCCATCAAGAACGGTATGAACATGGGCATCGTCAATGCCGGCCAACTTGCCATCTACGAGGATATTCCTGAAGCCTTGCGTGAACGGGTCGAGGATGTCGTCCTCAATCGTCGCGAGGATGCTACAGAGCGACTACTGGAAATTGCCGGCGAATATGCCGGTGACGGCTCTGCCGGTGTTGTCGAGGAAGATCCGGAATGGCGCCAATGGGATATCAACAAGCGACTGGAACATGCGCTGGTCAAGGGCATTGCCGATTACATCGAGGAAGACACCGAAGCAGCGCGCCAGGCTGCAGAGAAACCACTGCACGTTATCGAAGGTCCGCTGATGGACGGCATGAACGTTGTTGGTGACCTGTTTGGTGACGGCAAGATGTTCCTGCCGCAGGTTGTTAAATCAGCCCGCGTTATGAAAAAGGCAGTCGCCTATCTGCTGCCTTATATGGACAGCGAAAAAGACGGTAGTGCACGCAAAAACGGCACTATCCTGATGGCAACTGTAAAAGGCGATGTCCATGACATCGGTAAAAACATTGTCGGTGTGGTACTGCAATGCAACAGTTACGAGGTTATCGATCTTGGCGTCATGGTGCCGGCAGAAACCATCCTCAGGACGGCACAGGAAAAGAACGTCGACATCATCGGACTGTCAGGCCTGATCACCCCCTCACTGGATGAAATGGTGCACATCGGCAAGGAAATGGAGCGTCGCGGCTTTACATTACCCTTGTTGATCGGTGGTGCCACCACTTCGCAAATACATACGTCTGTAAAAATTGACCCGCAGTACCAGGGTGCCGTGGTGTATGTCGCCGATGCCTCCAGGGCAGTCGGTGTCGCCAGCAACCTGCTGAATGAAGACAAGCGCAAGGCCTACATCAGCGGTATCAAGGAGCGGTATCGTGAATTGCGCGAACAACGTGCCGGACAGCAACAACAACGCAAGCTGGCAAGCCTCGCTGATGCCCGTGCCAACCGCTTCAAGACAGACTGGGACAGTTACCAGCCGGCCAGGCCTGCTTTTACTGGCATCAGGATATTTGAAGATTATCCCCTCGCTGAACTGGTCGATCGTATCGACTGGAGTCCGTTCTTCAAGGCGTGGGAGCTGGCGGGCAAGTATCCAAAAATACTGGACGACGAAGTCGTCGGCAAGGAAGCGCGAACACTGTTCGCTGACGCGCAGGCCATGCTGGAAAAAATCATTAATGAGAAATGGCTGCAGGCAAGAGCAGTCATCGGCATATTTCCCGCTAACAGCGTCAATCACGACGACGTTGAACTCTATACCAGTGATGACCGCACTGAAGTGCGCACCGTGTTCCACTTTCTGCGCCAGCAAATGAATCGCCGTCATGAATCACCCAACCTCTGTCTGGCTGACTATATTGCTCCAAAGGATTCAGGCGTTGAGGACTACATCGGTGCCTTTGCTGTCACGGCGGGAATCGGGATCGAGGACAAGGTCGAGGAGTTTGAGGCCGACCACGACGACTACAACAGTATTTTACTGAAATCCCTCGCCGACCGCCTGGCAGAAGCATTTGCCGAGCGCATGCACGAGCGCGTACGCAAGGAGTTCTGGGGGTTTGCCGCGGCTGAAAACCTCAGCAACGAGGAAATGATCAAGGAAGAATACCGCGGTATTCGCCCGGCACCCGGCTACCCGGCATGCCCGGACCATACCGAGAAAAGAACAATCTGGACTCTGATCGAACCTGATTTAAACGCTGGCATGACACTAACTGAAAGTTTTGCAATGCTGCCAACAGCCGCGGTCTCCGGGCTGTACTTCTCTCATCCGGAAGCGCGCTACTTTGGAACCGGCAAACTTGCACGCGACCAGGTTAAGGATTATGCCATGCGTAAAGGTATGGAGATTAACTCGGTCGAACGCTGGCTGGCATCAACTCTTGGTTATGATAACTAGACTTTTGCTCACGCATATTGGCAGCAGGGGAGAGAGACACTGAGGTAGCTATCGTTGCGGCTTCATGAGTACAATCCTCTTCATGTTCAATACTTCATTCAAAGCAGGCTGCGCAACCGGCGATGACTGGCAATCAGTTGCCAGCAACTGCCTGAAACAGGTTGGTACAGAGCCGTCCAATGCCAATTTCGGTTTCCTCTACATAACAGACTCGCTGGCCCCCTATCTGCAAACATTGCTGGATGAAGTTCGCAAGCAGACCGGCATTGCCGACTGGGTCGGTACAGTTGGTACGGGCATCTGCTGTTCCGGGCGAGAAATATACGATGAACCGGCAGCCGTGATTTTGCTGGCAACATTACCACCCGACAGCTATCGGCTGGTGCCTTCCGGCATTAGCGAGTTGTCCGACATGCTCAGGGAGAACCAGACATGGATTTCCGATAACAGCGTACATTTCGGAATCGTCCATGGTGACCCGCGCAATAACCATGTCGCACAGATAGTCGACTCCCTGTCTAATGATCTTGATCCGGGCTTCCTGGTGGGTGGACTAACCTCGGCGAAAAATGACAGCCTGATGCAGCAAATTGCCGGCAACGTCTGTGAAGACGGTCTCTCCGGTGTACTGCTGTCTTCCGAAATACCTGTTATCAGCGGCTTGACACAGGGCTGCACACCACTGGCAAACAAGCACACTATCACGCGCTGTGATGGCAACATTCTTGGTGAACTCGATGGTCGGCCGGCGCTTGATGTATTCAAGGAAGACATTGGCGAGTCACTGGCAAATGACCTGTCTTCGGTTGCCGGTTATATATATGCGGGTTTGCCGGTAGCCGGGTCTGACACCGGTGATTACCTGGTTCGCAATCTTCTTGGTATTGATCCGGACGAAAAACTGCTGGCCATTGGTGAAAACCTGGAAAACGATGCCACCATCATGTTTTGCCGGCGTGATAGCGCAACCGCCAGGGAAGATATGCTGCGTATGCTCGGCGATCTTGGCAAGCGTGCCAGGGGACAGATCAAAGCTGGCCTGTATTACAGCTGCCTCGGCAGGGGACGCAACCAGTTTGGTAATAACTCGGAAGAGTTAAAGATGATCCGTGACCAGCTTGGTGATTTTCCGCTTGCCGGTTTTTTTGCCAACGGTGAAATTTCGCATAATCGACTCTATGGATATACCGGCGTTCTGACGCTGTTCATCTAGAAACGAACCGGGAATATTCGCAACTACTCTTTCCAGTACTGTTCGGTGGTAATTTGACCGGGCTCGCGACGGCGGTTTTTTTTCAACCCCCGCGCCTCAAGCACAAGCTGGGTATCTCTCACCATCGCCGGGTTCCCGCAAATCATGACCTGGGAATTTTCAGCGGTAAGTTTCAAACCGGCACGCTGTTCCAGCCGGCCATCTTCGATAGCAGCCGGCACACGTCCCTTGAGGGTGAAGTCGACGTCCTCCCGGCTGACAAAGGGGATAAAACACAACTGCCCGGCATGCCGATCAAGAAGCTCCTCGATGACATCCCGGTAAATCAGCTGTTCAGCAGTTCGCACGGCATGGACCAGCACGATATTGGGAAACCGCTGCCAGACCTCGCCAGTGGAGAGGATAGAGAGGAACGGACCAATTGCAGTGCCGCTGGACAACATCCACAGTGTCTCGGCATCCGGGATTTCATCCAGGATAAAAAAACCGGCTGCCTTTGGCGCCAGGTAAAGGCTGTCTCCGCTACGCAACTTGACAAGTTCTGCGGTCAGCGGGCCATCCCTGACGGTAATAAAACAGAATTCATGCAGCGGATTATCGGGGCCGTTCACAAAAGAGTAGGGACGAGCAACCATTTCCCCGTCAATCTCAAGTGCCAGTCGGTTAAATTGCCCGGCTGTAAACGGTGCAATATCTGCCTCAACCTGAACCGAGTAAAGTTCACTGGTCCACGGGTGCAATTTGACAACCTTTCCTTCTACCCATTTAGCCATGAAAAATCCCTGCTGCCGGTAAAGCTGTTTGATATTTTGACTGTAGCGTTATCATAACGTAAAACTGTCGTTACACAGGACTTGAAGACCGGCCTGTGCGGCCACATTTAAATAGACTTTGGGGAAGACTTCACCATGGAACAAATGTCGACATTTGAAATGATCATGCTGGGCGCCATCGCACTGGGTGTCCTGTTCTGGGTTGGCCCCGGCATCAAGGGTGCACTGCAGCAGAGTCGTGAGGCCGAAAACAAGGACTGGGCAGGCGTTTTGCTGCCGATCGCCATTGTAGTAATTTTTGTATTCTTCCTGATAAAAATGGTCTAGATAGATGGCGTCTGCACTGAAAATTCATAACCTTGAAAAAACCTACAAGGGTGGCTTGAAGGCACTCAAGGGGGTTAACCTCGAGGTTGCAGAGGGTGATTTCTTCGGACTGCTGGGTCCGAACGGTGCAGGCAAAACCACACTCATTGGCATACTCTCCTCGCTGGTCAATAAAAGTGCCGGCCATATTTCCATTTTCGGCCATGATCTGGATACCGATATGGCCGCCGCCAAGGCCTGTATTGGTCTGGTACCCCAGGAATTCAATTTCAACATGTTCGAACCACCGATCGAGATTGTTGCCAACCAGGCGGGCTATTACGGTATCGAGCGTGGCGAAGCCTTCAGACGAGCAGAAATAATGCTTAAAAAACTCGACCTGTGGGACAAGCAAAAGGTGATGTCAAGAACGCTCTCCGGCGGCATGAAACGACGACTGATGATTGCCCGTGCGCTGGTCAACCATCCCAGGCTGTTAATACTTGATGAACCAACTGCCGGCGTTGATATCGAGATTAGACGCTCCATGTGGAAGTTTCTGCGCGAGATCAACGATGCCGGAACCACGATTATTCTCACAACCCATTACCTCGAAGAAGCCGAAAGCCTGTGCAGAAACATCGCTATCATTGATAAAGGCGAGTTGATTGAAAATACCAGCACACGTCAATTATTGAATACCCTGAAAGTGGAAACCTTTGTATTTGATCTTGAATCGCCGCTGACAGAATTACCTGAAATAAAAACACACAAACTCAGGAAAATTGACGAGCAAACCATTGAAGCTGACATCTGCCGGGATAACACTATCAATTCACTGTTCACCGAGTTAAATGAACATGGCATAAAAGTATTAAGTCTGCGCAACAAGACCAACCGCCTGGAGGAACTGTTCATGAACCTCGTTGAAAATGGTAATGGCGGCAGGGCTGCAACATGAATACCAGTGAAAAAATGATTGCACTGAAAGCCATCGTTACCAAGGAAATACTCAGGTTCTCAAGAATCTGGATACAGACAGTCCTGCCGCCGGTCATTACCACGGCGCTGTACTTTATTATCTTCGGCAACCTGATTGGTCCGCGCATCGGTGAAATGGACGGCTTCAACTATATGGAGTTTATAATCCCCGGGTTGATCATGATGGCTGTTATTACCAACTCCTATGCCAATGTCGTATCATCTTTTTATGGCTCAAAGTTCCAGCGACATATCGAGGAAATGCTGATTTCACCGGTCCCCAATTACATCATCCTGACAGGTTACATCGCCGGTGGTGTAGCACGCGGCCTGACAGTCGGTGTGGCAGTCACCATCGTTTCACTGCTGTTTCACCCCTTGAATATTCACAGCCTGTGGGTGATGTTCACCATGATCATACTGACCGCCATCCTGTTTTCGCTGGCGGGGCTGATCAACGGGGTTTTCGCGAAAAGCTTTGATGATATTTCCATTATTCCCACGTTCGTCCTCACACCGCTGACCTACCTGGGTGGCGTTTTCTATTCCATCAACATGCTGCCGGAGTTCTGGCAACAGTTGTCACTGGCCAACCCGATCCTGTACATGGTGAATGCCTTTCGCTACGGCTTTCTGGGAATCTCTGATATAAGCCTGGTGACATCCTATGCCATAAGTGTTGCCTTTATTGTTATTCTCTACCTCTACAGTCTGCACCTGTTAAGAAAAGGACACGGTATCCGCAGCTAGAACCGGGGGAATTGCAGCGCTCAGTCGACGGTTACCAGCCTGCCATCGTCAACTGACAGATTGAGGTCGCCTGCCAGAAAGCGCGCCAGCCTTTCACCAACAAGGTTTTTTCGCCAGCCCTTCATGACGTCAATACCGGTTTCGCCACATACCAGACTTTCCAGCTGTTTGCGTGACGCGAGCACCGCCGGATTCAGGTTATTCTCTTCGCCACCAAGCCTTACAAGTGCCATCATCACGTCAACCAGCGCACCCTGATCAGGCGTCAGCCGGGTTCGCTTGCCGGTATCAGGAAAGGCTTGCGGTTGTTTATTAGTTGCATCGCAGACCAGCTTCACAAGGGTGCTGCCGGAATTTCTTACCAGACCTTCACTGAGACCGCGTATCTTTTGCAGTGCCTGTAGCGAGGCAGGCCGATGGCGGGCAATGTCGATCAAGGCATCATCACGCAAAATCCAGCCTTTTGGACGGTCTTTCTGTTGTGCTGTTGCTTCCCGCCATTGCGCCAACGCCTGCATTACAGCAAGACTGCTGCCTTTCAGACGATTGCCGCCTTTTACCTTCAGCCATGCACGTTCAGGCGGGTTACCGTAAAGCGCCGGGCTTGCGAGACGATCAAAATCCTCACTCAGCCACTGCAGTCTTCCGGCTGCTGTCAGCTGCCCGGTCATTTTCTGGTAGATATCTGCGAGGTACACGACATCATCCGCTGCATATTTCAACTGATCCGCAGACAGCGGGCGCAGCGACCAGTCTGCACGGGTATGCAGTTTATCCAGTGTCACGCCGAGCATTTCATGCACCAGGTTTGCATAACCGATCTGGTCCGCAAAACCGAGCATCAGTGCAGCAATCTGGGTATCAAAAACAGGGCCAGGCGGGCGCCCCTGGATGTTGAAGAAAATCTCCATGTCCTGCCTGCCCGAATGCATAACCTTGGTTATCCCTGGATCGTAAATCACATCAAGAATCGGCGACAGGTCTTGCAGCGTAATCGGGTCGATACAGGCAACAATATCGGTTGTTGCTATCTGCAACAGGCAGAGTTTCGGGTAATAGGTTTTCTCGCGAAGAAACTCCGTATCCAGCGCGATCCAGTCAACCTTGCTTATCTGACTGCAGAAATCATCCAGGCTGCCCGGGGTGTCGATGTAAAGCGTGTCATCACTTGAAATCATTGGAAATTATCAGAGATCCCCGTCGACTTCATCGACATCAACCTGGCCTGTTATACGTCGCCGAATATGCGACCAGGAAACACCGATGGCGAGAATCCAGCACAGCACCACCAGAAAAATGTAGGTAACGGTTTTGAGGTTGTCGGCCTGAAACCAGCCCCAGTCAATCATCATCCAAAGCAGCACACCCATAAATGCCGCAGCAAGCAGCAGGCCAAATACGCCGAGTGAGCGCATGGTTGCGCGCAAAAAGATGGCCCAGCCTATCAACAGCACAATACCAACCAGCGCCAGCCAGGGTGTCGGATTGCCAATCTGTTCAACTACCCAGTGGTAGTAGGAATAACCCGATGGATTGTAGCTGGCAAAGACAAGTAGAAACGCCACCAGCAACCGCAGCAAAAAACCAGACCAACCAATTCCCTTAACCGCCATTTCGAGCTCCCGTTATACAGATTTTGAAGTGAACAGTGCGTGCGCATTCTATGCGCCGCGTGGATAGTGAGGCAAGCTAACCGCAATTTGGCAGCAGATGTTATATTTACTGGCGACAGCAAGGAGGTCACAGTGAGCATATTTGCATGCCCAGGAATGTTGAATACCTGATAATGCGGTTTCTTCTGTATATTTCCTATCTTATTGTTAGTATTTAAGTAATATACCCTGTTCAATTAGTTATTTAGTCATTCAGCCATGCAGATTGCTCTTGTGAATCCTTATGAACTCGGCCGCCAGCCCTTTGGCCTTGCGGAACCGGCTGCTTTTTTGAAACAGGCCGGTTTCGATGTGCGCTGTTGCGACCTGTCGATTCAGAAACTCGACAGCTGCCTGACTGCAGAGACTGCCGTTGTTGCCATCTACATCGCCATGCACACCGCCACCCGGATAGCCATCGAAGCATTACCGAAAATCAAACAGCTGGCCCCGGATGCCAGTCTGTGCGTCTATGGCTTGTATGCACCGATGAATGCCGGGCTGTTCCGCTCGCTGGGTGTCAACACCATTCTGGGTGGCGAATTTGAAAATGGCCTTGTGTCGCTGGCAGAGCGCACTCTTGAGGGCAAGGGCGCATTGCAGTCCGGGCCGGAAACCAGCCTTGAAAAAATCGCCTTCATTGCACCGGACCGCAGTAGCTTGCCGGATTTGTCAAAATACGCCAACCTCGTCAACGTTGATGGCAGCACCACCCTGACTGGTTTTGCGGAAACAACACGCGGTTGCAAATATTTTTGCAAGCATTGCCCGGTTGTCCCCGTTTATAACGGCAGGTTTTTTGTCATCCCTGCAGATATCGTACTGGATGACATCAGGGCCCAGGTAAACCAGGGGGCTCGGCATATCTCGTTTGGTGACCCGGATTTTTTCAACGGACCCGGTCACGCACTTAAAATCGTACGGGCACTGCACCGGGAATTTCCGGAAATCAGCTATGACGCCACCATAAAAATAGAGCACATTGTTAAATATCCTGAAGAGATAAAAGTCCTGAAAGAAACCGGCTGCCTGTTTATCCTGTCTGCCGTTGAGTCCGTTGATGATCAGATCCTCGCTTGTCTCGACAAGGGACATACACGTGCAGACTTCATCAAGGCACTCGAATTCCTGCGTGCAACAGACATAAACCTGGCCCCTACCTTCGTCGCATTTACCCCCTGGACGACGCTCGACATCTATCTCGAGTTGCTTCGGCATGTTGTTGACTTGCAACTGATTGAGTCTGTTGCACCGGTTCAGTTATCCATCCGCCTGCTAATCCCGGCCGGTTCCCTGATTCTTGAAATTGACAACCTCGACGGCCTAATCGGCGACTTTGATGCCGGCATACTGGGACATCCCTGGAAAAACCCGGATCCCCGTGTCGATCAATTGCAGCAGGTTGTACAGAGCTGGGTGATGCAGGCAGAAGCAGACGGCCTTTCCAGGCCGGAAATCTTCAGGGGTATCTGGGAGAAATCACATCAGGCGGCAGGATGTGCTGCGCCGACTCTCGATCTCAAGCTGGCTGGCAAACCCGTGCCACGTCTCTCTGAAAATTGGTACTGTTGTGCCGAGCCTACCTGTGAACAACTGGTGTCTTTCTGAGACCAAAGATACTTTTACACCAATCGCAGGGACAAGCACGCACCTTGAAAAGGATTATCTACGTACCGGGCAAGAACCCCAAGCCACCGGCAGAGCAGCACCGGCAACAATTACTGCGCTGCCTGCTTCGGGGAGTCAACAGCATCAACCCTGCAGTCGCAGCAGAAATTTCGGCTGCTGATTGTTTCTCGCTGGTTGCATGGAACCGGTTTTTTTATGCTACAGAACGTGATATCAACCGGGTTATCCCCTGGGTTGACCTGCTACTGAGCCTTGAGGAGTACCCAAAAAGTGACCGGCAGGCCGTGCGTACCGCCAAACACCGGTTTGCCCGCACGCTTTATCAAATAGGTGACATGCTGCCGTGGTTAATCCCGGTGATACCCGATGAACGCATACGCACATCGATTCACGACACCGGCTTATATTTCAGCAACAAGGATAATATTGCCTGCCGGGTGCGTGATATCCAGAAACAGCCACTCAGGGAAGCGGCCGCACGGGACGATAAGGTATTACTAATCGGTCACAGCATGGGTTCCGTCATTGCCTACGATTCACTTTGGGAGCTTT
>Ga0316191_10002139_pt1 | contig 14251 bp, 10 predicted proteins | sample Eddworburr2cm_MG_FD_204928 | JGI IMG/M metagenome (GOLD analysis project Ga0316191, IMG submission 204928) | Coastal sediment microbial communities from Maine, United States - Eddy worm burrow 2 cm | ecosystem: Environmental > Aquatic > Marine > Coastal > Sediment | place: USA: Maine...
ATGGCCGCCGGGCTCAAATAAGTCGTCAGCGTGCCAGAGTTCTCTATTCTCGGGTTGAAATACCGGCAGATCAAAAATGGACTCCTTTACGGTAGTGTGATCGGATTGCAGTCCACCGCCCAGAAAACGGCCGGTTGCCAGCAGGACCGCATCGGCCCTGATGCTGGCCTCATGCTCGCTTCGGCCGATGTCCAGCAAAAACTCGCCTTCTGATGTCGGCGTCGCCTTCAAAACGTGCTTTTGAAACAGGCAGTGCACTTTATGGGTCGGCAAAAATCGGAGAAAAGCTTCCTTGAGGCGCATCCCCGGAATGGAGGGCGGCATGGCCGGTATTTCAAAAACGGGCTTTTCCAGCAGTTCACCGAGTTCCGCGATAACCCGGTCGGGTTGGTGTACCCCCAGAACCGCCGGCAGGCCCACAAATTCTACATCCTTGACATGGGATTTGATTATCACGGCCAATTTTTGCCGATATTCCACAATCTCCAGATCCTGGGCAAGGGGCACCGGATTTATCTCATGAACCTGGTCGCCGTAAATAGATGGAATGCTCAAAGTCTTCAGCCTTGGCCATTCTGCTTTCAGCCGTTCGGCCACTAGGCTGGCGCTAAAGCCTTTAAGACCTTCAAAATCAACAATCAGGCAGGGGGCTTTGCTGGATAAAGCCTCAACACCCGGCCACATGGTCTGGGGGACGCCATGGGTTGTTTTAATGGCGCCGAAGGCGGTAATTAAACGCGAATTCCGGTCATCCTCAAAACGATAGGGCAGGCCGGCATCAATCAGGAAGGTATAAAATTCCAGCAGTGCGGCTTCAATATCTTCCCGTGCAATATGTGCATAGGGGTGTCCGGGAATATCCTTGGCAACGGCATCAATTGCCGCCCAGGGATCCTGCCACGAATTACCGCTTTCGATCGGGTGGATTCCCATTAGGTCAATCAGGCCGCCGGTAAACCAGGACTCGGCCAACGATCCCACAATAACGGTTGAAATTCCGCGATTGACCGCAAACACGGCCGCTGCCATTCCCGCCATCCCCGTGCCGATGATAACGAGGTCATATTTTTGGTTGGGTGTATCAGTCATTTTGGCGTCTCTATTGCCTTTTCCATGTATTCTAACTATTTAATAAAAAGATTGAGTGAAGCCTCCGGCTCGTAGGGGTTGCAGCGCCTACGCCTCGGAGAGCGAAACCACCCTTCGTCATTCTGCGGTTCGATATTCGATATTCTGCGGTTCACTGTTCAGCCCACCTACTTATTCGGGCTTGGAAGTTCAAGATCAAACAACCCGCAATACATCGCTTCCTGCAGTTCAGCCTGCTTGAGCTGCTCGCCGAAGAGTACCGCGCGCTGTCCTTTCCAGCGCCTATTGGTAAAATGCCTCAGATCGGTGATGCCCTGATCCTGTTGGAAGGCGCCCTGGTCATACAAATGGGCAGTAAGGCGCAGACCGCAATAGGTTCCCTGGCAGGCACCTTTGCCAATCCGGCTGCGGGTGCCGATATTGTGAAGCAAAACGGAGTCCTTTAGAATCCCAGAACTATCAAGAATGGATTGGACCCCACTTTTGGGCACCATTTCACATTCGCACAGGATAATGTCATCGGGCTTCTGCTTATCCAGCCAGGTTTTGGGTGAGAGTCCCGGTTCGATCCATTCGCAGTTCAAGGTGGACGGCAGGGGTTCTTGTCGTGTGAGACAGGGAGCATCGACTTTCAGGCGGGCGCAAATCTGATCGGAAACCCGCTCAGCCATCAGACGAAAGATGGTCAGCTTGCCGCCGGCAATGGTTTGAAAGTTATCTACGCCATCGGCGCTGTGATCAATCAGATCAAATCCGCGGCTGATTTGACGATCGTCGGTTGTGCCCTCGGCTTTTTTCTTGGCGATAAGGGGCCGAACACCTGCAAAAGCTCTTATATAGCGGCATTGCTTTAAGGATGGAACGATGGGCGCTCCCTGACTGATAATGTGACTGATTTCTTCGACGGTTGGCTTGATATCGTCCGGTGACGCCAGACGAACCGATGAAGGCCCGAGAATGGAAACGGTTCCACCGGGACACAGCACCTCTCCATCTGAAGGGGGGCGCAATCTTAGCAACATGTGATGGGCCAGTCTTGAATGCGTGACGAGCAACGTGCCCTTGGAATAAAGAATTTCGATCGAGGCTTTGGCCAACCCCGCAACTTGCCCGACCCAGGCACCGGCCGCATTGACGATCTCTTCGGCTTCGATGGTTTGTTCCCGGCCGGTTAATACGTTTTTAACCTGGACGGATTGAATCTTGCGGTGGCCAATATCAAAACGAGTGACCTCGGTATACGGCATAAAACCATGTCCGAGCTTTATGGCGTAAGCGAGATTTTCGTGGGAAACGCGAAAGGGGTCGATACTGGAATCTTCGGTACGATACGCTGCAATGATATCTTTTGAAAGTGCGGGTTCCATCTCCAGTACATCTTTGATGTCCAGTGGGTCGCAGGGGACGCCGCACTTTGCGCACAGGAGCGGGAAATCAGCCAGGTAGTTCTCATCATCTTCTTTTAAGGCGACATAAAATCCCCCGGTGTCTTCGATGCAGTGCGGCGCCATTTTTTTGAGCAGTGCATTCTCCTCCCTGCATTCGCGCGATGACTCCGGATCACTGGCAATATAGCGTGCGCCGGAGTGGAGGACCCCATGATTGGCGCCCGATGCCCCTGCGTTAATGTGGCTGCGATCAATTAAAATGCTGTGTACACCGCGCAACGCTAAGTCGCGCGCAATCGCCGTGCCGGTTATGCCGCCGCCGATGATCAGAACCTGGGTTTTTAACGTCATAGTCCTTTCCTATGGTTAAATTAATTAGGCCATTGAGGGCCTTTTCTGACATCATGTTGTCAAAAAATTAAGTTTTCAGGTTTCAGCGCCGCTTTTTTACAAGAATACGGTGTTAACATGGTGGGAGCGGCTTCCAGCCGCGAATATCGCAGTGGCACTAGACTGTCGTCGTTTATCGCGGCTAAAAGCCGCTCCCACAAAGGTAGATAACCCATTCGTACTAAAGTATCGCTTTCTTAATAATTTGTGATATTCAATTTCCGGCGTGCTTGCTGCCCAGTAGAAACCACTTATTCCGGGCGAGGTCTGGGAAAAGCATAGCCCTTGAAACCTTAAAAGGTTATATTTGACGTGTTAGCGAACTTGTAATGACAACAATAGGGAAATCAGAAAGTAATGTCAAGCCAGATTATGTATAATTGGAATTTTAAAAATATTTTTTTGCCAGTCCAAATGTGCTCATAAGCCTAAAAGTATAACTAAAAATATAAATATAAAAGATTCGCTAGCCCGTTAAGCAAAAAAATAAAAAAACAGTTGACATATAACCGATCAATCTTGTAATTACAAGTTAGCATTGATTGTATGCTCAAAAAAAGCAACCGATTACTTCCACCGGATAAATTTAAATGCTATTTTCGATAACATTTAATCTGGCACTGGCAATCTTTACCCTGGGAACCATTTACCGGGTTGTCCGCTGGTTTACGGTAAAGGTCGGCCCGGATGCCGGTCAATTTACCGTCCGAACCAGGATTTCACGGGCATTTACCGGCCTGTTTGCGGTTCTTTTCAACCGCCACATCTTCCGCTTAATTTGGGTGTTTTTATTCCAGGTCATTTTTCAAGGCCACATCCTTAAAAAGGATCCCTGGCGCTGGTTGATGCATTTTAATATTTTTACCGGTATTCTGCTGCTTACTTTATTCCACGCGCTGGATGATCAGATTTCGGCCAGTTTATTTTCGAATTACGCTCCAACTGTTAATCCGTATCTTTTTTTAAGAAATTTATTCGCAGCCCTGGTGTTGCTGGGCATAGTGATTGCCGGCTATCGCCGCCTGACATCCAGTGGATTGAAAAAAATCTCAACCTCCCACGACGTGCTGGCGCTGGTCCTGCTGTCGATTATTTTATTTTCAGGATTTTTTCTTGAAGCCAGTCAGATTGTTTCAGAACCCATGTTTAATGAGATGGTCGAAGATTACGGCGATCCGGAAGACCCCGATTCCCTTACAGTCTTGCAAGGTTATTGGGCCAAATATCATGGTGTGGTTTTTGTCGATACGCCTGATTTAAACAACGCGGACTTCATCGAAGCCGGCGGGGAGGTACATAGAGAAAGCTGTGCCGATTGTCATGCCAGACCGACCGCTGCATTTATATCGAACCCGATCAGTAAAATCATTAGGCCGGCCGGGGTCTGGGCGAATTCGATCCGACTCGATCTTATCCTGTGGCAGGTTCATTTTTTATGCTGCTTCGCGCTGCTGGCCTATTTGCCTTTCAGCAAGTTTATGCATCTTTTCACCAGCTCGCTCAGCTTATTGGTGCGCAGCTTGGAGGATCAGGGTGATTTGCAGCCGGCCAACCGGATCACGCGGCGGGTTATCTCTCTGGATGCGTGCATGAACTGCGGTCAATGCAGCCTGCATTGCTCGGTGGAACCCATCAATCGTGTGCTGGGGAACCTGGACATTCTTCCTTCCCACAAATTGGGATCATTAAAAAAATATGTTCGAAAAGGCCTGTCAACTGATGCCGAGGTGTCCGATTTTAATGAAGGCAGCGTTATATGTACCGAATGTTATCGCTGCACCCAGGTTTGTCCGGCCGGTATAAACCTGCAGGATCTGTGGTTGGCATCCAAAGACGATCTGGCGTTACGCGGACCCTCGGCGCCCTATCAACAGGTGCGAAACGAGATCGCCTTCGGTCAGTCTGATTTACCATCCGATAGCGGAGCTGTGGCTGGTCCTGAACCGTGTTCGCTGAATTATTCCGGCAGCCCGGCATCCTTTTCAGCCTGTATTCAGTGTGGGACCTGCACCAATGTGTGCCCGGTGGTTGCCGATTATCAGCAGGACCCTCAACTGATGGGTTACCTGGATCTAACGCCCCAGCAGATTGTGAACACCTATCGGCTTGGCATCACGGATAGGGCGTTGAACTCGAAGATGGCCTGGGACTGCTTTATGTGCTTTAAATGCCAGGAGCATTGTCCCAAAGAGATTCCGGTGGCTGAAATGATGTATGAGCTCAGAAACAAAGGGTACAAAGAAATGAGACAGGCTTAACCCGTATAATTTTTCCGGATTATTCGGATAGCCTTAAGCAAGCCAGGAGAATCGGTATCCAGAGGGCAGTTAATCAGATGATTGGTTGACAGGTTGATTGGTTGAATAAGTAAAAAGGATTCAATCCATCTTAACTTATAAGCTCAATCAACGAATAAACTTAATCAACTTTTAACCCAGTCAACCAATTTTCAAAGGAAAATTTTACTATGGCATATAGTTATTTTGCGGGTTGTAAGATTCCCTATTATCTGCCGGAATATGGTAACTCGACCCTGGCACTATTGAACAGATTGGGCATCGAGCTGTTGGGTTTGGAATTTAACTGCTGCGGCTACCCGGTGCGTGATATCGATTTTAAGTCGTTTCTGCTGGCGGGTGCCCGGAACCTGGCCCTTGCCGAGCAGAAAAACACCGATATTGTAACGCCCTGCAAGTGCTGTTTCGGGAGCCTGAAATTTGTTGAACACTATTTAAAGCAACGCCCGGAAGTTAAAGATCAAATTAATGCCATGCTGCAACCGGAAGGACTACAGTGGGAGGGCCGTATAGAGGTCAGGCACCTGTTGACGGTTTTGCTCCAGGATGTCGGTGTCGACGCCCTGGGCGCCGCGGTCGTCAATCCGCTTGAAGGATTAAAAGTGGCTATCCATACCGGCTGCCATGCCTTGCGACCCGGCAATGTGACCCGGTTCGACAACCCGTTTGTCTCCGGTATTTTTAACGACCTGGTGGACGTGACGGGCGCCGAGAGTGTTTTCTGGTCCATGAGCACGGAATGTTGCGGGAATCCGCAATGGGACAAAAATCAGAAGCTTGCCCTGAAGCAGATGCAAAGAAAATTGTTGAATGCCAAACAGGCCGGGGCTGATTTCATATGCACGGCCTGTACTTACTGCCAGATGCAATTCGAACAAAAACAATCATCTGAATTGGCCCCGCATCGTGATGATCCCATTCTTCCATCCATCCTAATTTCACAGCTGATTGGATTGAGCATCGGTCTGAAAGATGAGGAAATCGGCCTTGGGGATGAAAACCGGCAGAAACTTATGGTTGGTGCCTAGTTTCACAAACACAATAATGTATGGTCTATTGAAGCCCTGAAGACAATTAAATTTCGCTAAAACAAATATTGTTGATTGTTTGATTAGTTGATTGGTTAAATGGTTGTAAATATAGGTTTATCCCATATTTACAAAATAATTGGAGACTTCATGATTTTACCAATTTTAACATTCTAAAATTATGACTATAATTTGCCCAATAAACCATTCAACCAGTAAACTATTCAACGATGTCTGTAAAAGGAAATAAATATTTGAATTTGTCTTATTATTTTGATGTTAAATATCAATCACAAAAAAAGGAGGAAGAACAATGCCAGATGCTGATGATTTGAAAGAAGGGAAAAAATACCAAACGGATAGGCCTCAAAAAGCAGAAGGGTTCTTTTTAAAAGGATCCAATTCTCTGGAATGGGGTATGAAAGACAGGCTGGCCCGGATATTCAACCCCGTATCGGGCCACACGGTGATGCTGGCCTTTGATCACGGTTACATCATGGGACCAACTTCCGGACTTGAACGCATGGATCTGACGATTGTGCCCCTGATCGAGTACGCCGACTGCATCATGTGCACGCGCGGCGCGTTGCGCACCCTTGTGCCGCCGACCGCCGGCAAGCCAGTCTCATTGCGCTATTCGGCCGGAACAACGGTCCTGACTGAGCTGAATGATGAGTGCGTCATGGACATCGAGGAGGCGATCCGCATCAACGCGTCCCTGCTGGCCGTCATGGTGGCGGTTGGCGATCGTTATGAAGCCACTACGATTCGGAACCTGACCCGCACGGTTGATCTTGGATCCCGCTACGGGATTCCAACTTTGGGTGTCACCGCCGTCGGCAAGGAAATGGCGCGCGATGCACGCTATCTGTCCATGGCCTCCCGTGTGTGTGCCGAAAACGGTGCCCATGTGGTTAAAACCTATTTCTGCGACGATTTTGAGAAGGTGGCTGCGACCTGTCCGGTGCCGATCGTGCTCGCCGGGGGCAAGAAACTGCCTGAACTGGATGCGTTGACAATGGCCTATAAAGCCATCGATCAGGGCGCAAGCGGCGTTGATATGGGTCGTAACATTTTCCAGGCCGGAGATCCAATCGCTATGATTCAAGCGGTACGGGCCGTCGTGCATGACATGGAAACTCCGGACAAAGCATTCGACTTATACAATACCTTAAAACAGGAGTAGCAACCATGAAAGCAATCGGTTTTTATCAGTACTTGCCGGTGGAAGATCCGTCAAGTTTAGTGGCGGTCGAGGTGCCGACCCCTGAACCGGGTGGCAGAGATCTGCTCGTACGGGTCAAAGCGGTTTCCGTCAACCCGGTTGACGTTAAAGTTCGTTCGCGACTGAAAACGGTGGAGACGGAGCCGCGTATAATTGGCTGGGATGTTGCCGGGGTGGTCGAGTCTATTGGCAGTGACGTTTCACTGTTTAAGGCAGGCGATGAAGTTTATTACGCCGGTGACATTACCCGGCCGGGTTGCAACAGTCAATACCACCTGGTGGACGAACGCATCGCCGGACGCAAACCATCGTCACTCTCATTTGAACAGGCGGCTGCAATGCCCTTGACAACCATCACCGCCTGGGAAGCACTCTTTGACAGGTTGGGCGTTGAAAAGAGCGTTCCCGCAAAGCAGGGTCAACAATCGGTCCTCATTATAGGGGGCGCGGGAGGGGTCGGTTCGATTGCCATCCAGCTGGCAAAAAAGGTGGCCGGTTGCAAGGTCATCGCCACGGCTTCCAGAGATGAATCCGCGCAGTGGTGTCGGGCCAACGGTGCAGACGAGATCATCAATCACCATAAGCCCTTTGCGGAAGAGTTCAAACGGATCGGAGCCGATGAGGTGGATTACATTCTGTGCTTCAACAGCACCGAAATGCATATCCAAAACATGGCCGATGTCATCAAACCCCAGGGGAAAATCTGCACGATCGTAGAAACCAAAGACAGCCAGCCGGTAAACATCAATGTATTCCAGGGCAAAAGCGTGGGCTTTATGTGGGAATTGATGTTTACCAGATCGATGTTTAAAACCCCGGATATGCAGGCTCAGCACAACCTGCTTAACGAAGCCGGCCGACTAATTGACGAGGGTATCCTGACGACCACGATGACCGAAGACTATGGGTCCTTGACCGCGGAAAATCTGCGCCGAGCACATGGGAAAATTGAATCCGGCAGTATGATCGGCAAGCTTGTACTGTCCGGGATGTCCTAAACCGGGCGGGCCGGAATTGATCAAGGACTTTCTGTTTAGCATGTCATTGAACGCGTTCACGAATCGGCCAGGCTGAGCGAATGGGTTCGGTTGTAATTTTTAAAGCTATAAAAAATCTCAATAAATCCTGTTGATCCTGTCTGAGAGCTAAAAAATATAAACGAATCCATTCCTTAAAAAATGTCTACAGTTAATAGAACCTTTAAAAAAGTTGAAAAGGCGAGGCATTGCAACAAGTCAAAATGCAGAATCCAAGACCGGCACCCGCGATCGACCGGGACACGGATACCCCGCTTTGGATGCAACTGAAATCAATTCTCCAGGGCCAAATTCAAAGAGGAGAACTTCCGCCGGATTCGCAACTTTTTTCGGAACATGAATTATGCAGGATTTACGGGGTTTCGCGAACCGTTGTGCGAGAAGCCCTGAGCGAACTGGTGCACAATCGGTTGATTTATCGCATCCAGGGCAAGGGCACGTATATATCCGGTCGCAAGGAAGAGCAGGAGTATCCCGGCTCCAATATCGGTTTTTCCGGCGAAATGATCGGCAAAGGTCGCAAGGTTAGGACTAAAATCCTCAAGCAGACTCTGGCTGACCCCAGTAAACGGGAACACCGGATGCTTCGCCTCACCAGTCCTCAACGGGTCGTCCAGATCCGAAGACTGATGTATATTGACGATCAGGTGCGGCTGCTGGTCGATATGTCATTTCCGGCTGCTCTCGTCAGCGGTTTCGAAAATGTCAGCCTTGGCAATAAATCCATTTATGATGTTCTGAAAAGGCGCTACGGACTGGTCCCCTCGTCCTCCGAACGCTGGATTGAAGCCATCCTCCCGACCGAAAACCAGGCTGCCCTGCTGAACATTTCTCCGGATACCCCAATGTTGGGTATCGAGTCCTGCGCCTATCTTGCAGACGGCCGCGCCTTTGAATATTATTATGGATATCACCGCAGTGACATCAGCCGGCTGCATTTTACCTTCCGGTAGGAAACACATCCGGTGGGAAGGGGTGTCTGTGCCTTAGCCCATATTCTTACCATGAACTGGGGCCGAAGGTGCTGAGAAGGCCGCCGTCCACGTAAAGGATGTGGCCGGTGACAAAATCAGAAGCCGCTGATGCCAGATAGACCGCAGCATTGCCTAAATCCTCCGGTGTGCCCCACCTTGCCTGGGGGGTTTTCCACTTCAACCATTGGTCGAATGATTCATCTTCCCACAGCGGTCGGGTTAAGTCGGTCTGGATAAATCCCGGGCCGATGGCATTGACATTGATTTTATACCTTGCCCAATCCACGGCCAACGCCTTGGTCAGTTGTCGGATAGCGCCTTTTGACGCTGCATATGGGGCATTGTCCTCTCGAACGGTTTCACTCATCACTGAAGCCAGGTTGATGATTTTGCCCTTCTTGTCGTTCTTAATACGTTGCCGGGCAAACGCGCGGCAGAGTGTATAGGCAGCATTCACGTTTAAATTGAGGACAAAATTCCAGTCCTCAGTAGTTATTGATTCGGCGGGTCCGCGACGGGTGGCGCCGGCATTATTGACCAGAATGTCAACGCCGCCGGTGTCTTTGATGACGCCGGCAAACATTTCATCAATTCCTTTAACATTGCTCATGTCAAAGGACCGGGTCCGGATGTTGCGACCGGTCCGGGCAAGCTCCTCCCGGGCTTTTTCCAGGTTTGTTTTGTCCCGGGCCACCAAAACGATGTCCGATCCGGCTTCGGCCAGCGCTTTGGCAATCCCCAATCCAATGCCTTTACTCCCACCGGTGACCAGTGAAATTTTGTTGTCCAAACGAAATTGTTCCAGCATGATCTACTCCCTATACAACTACAAAAAGTGTAACCCCCATTTGGGCTTTAATGAAAGATGCCGAATCCCGTCAATTTTAATTGTAATAACGGACCTTGTCGGTTATGTAAACAGTTTAATCCATATAATATGAGGATCCTATGAATCTACCGAAAATGTATCGCATTTGTCAAAGATTTGATGACACCAGAGTCAAAGATATCCGCGCAACGGTCAGGGCTGAATTGGGCCGATTGGCCTGGTCTGCAATTCAGCCCGGGCAGCGGGTGGCGATCACGGCCGGCAGTCGCGGGATTGCCGATATCGCTGAAGTCTTGGCGGCCATCGTAGAATTTTTAAAATCACTCGATGCCGATCCGTTTCTATTTCCAGCCATGGGCAGCCATGGTGGGGCAACGGCCGCGGGGCAGGTTGCCGTGCTGGAGCAGTTGGGCGTAACCGAAGCATCCGTTAAAGCGCCGATTGTATCATCCATGGAAACGGCAGAGATCGGACTCACTGAAGACAGAGTCCCGGTCTTTATGGATAAAAACGCTCTGGCCGCAGATCATATCGTGGTGGTCAATCGCATCAAATCCCATACAAAATTTAAGGCGCCCATCGAAAGCGGCCTGATGAAGATGATGGCCATCGGTATGGGAAAATTAAAAGGTGCGGAGCTTTACCATAAAGCCGCTGTTCAGCATACATTTTTCAAAATTATTGCCGATGCCGCTCGCCTGGTATTGACAGAAGCGCCGGTTATCTGCGCCGTGGGAATTCTGGAGAATGCATATGGCCAAACGGCCAAGATTAAAGCTTTAAAAACAGCTGAGATTGAAAGCAAGGAAAAAGATCTGTTACTCTTGTCCAAAAAAATGATGGCTAAACTGCCTTTCAATGAGATCGATCTTTTAATTATCGACGAGATGGGAAAAGACATCAGCGGGGTCGGCATAGATCCGAATATCACCGGAAGAAATCGAGATCTGCTAGGCGTTTTCCCCCATCCGGCAGAGGTTAAACGACTCTTCGTGCGAGACCTAACGGATAGAAGTAAGGGCAATGCCACTGGCATCGGTCTGGCGGATATCACCACCCAAAAACTGGTGGACAAAATAGATTATGCCGCCACGTATAAAAATTGTATCACCGGCATCAGCTTGGAAAAGGCCGCCGTACCCATGCACTTTGGAAACGATCGCGGAGCTATAGAAGTCGCTCTGGGATGCATTGGCGCGATTCCAGCAGCGAAGAGCAAAATTGTGCGCATTAAAAACACCCTGCGATTAGACAGCGCTGAAGTGTCGGAAGCCTATGCAGCGATGATTCAGCAGAAGCCCGACCTGGAAATTCTCTCCGGACCCGACGCTATGGAATTTAACGGCGACAATAATCTCCTTTAAAAGTTAAAAACCTTAGCTTCTGCAGCCAGGTCAATAAGCGTGCCACCTGTATCCATGGTCATGTTCGAGTAAAATTTTGTCTCGTCAACCTGACGAGCGTTGGCGCAGGGAATTCAGACGCCAATGGGGACTTCGTTTTCGACCAGATAGGGCAAAAAATCATTGGGGCAATCGCCGGTAGTTGTCTTTTCGGTCAAATCCCGTGTGGAATCCGCCCAGAAAACACCATCTTCAATAAAAAAAATATCTACCTGATGCTTCTTTGAATGGGCAATCTGGGCAAATTGAAAACATCGGGTTGCGGCCTGATTGTCATCTTTACTCAATACAAATAGAAAATTCGCCACTACAGCCTCCTTTCAGTTGTAGAAAAATTTCAGCTTTTATTTGTTATACCTATACCTGAAATGCAGGGTCGTTTTCAATCATAAACTTAAAATTTATCCACAGATATTGTGTTTCTGTTGCGGGAGATACGTTTTTAAGGAAAGATTGTCTTGTTGACAATCTTTCAAATTCAATTAACTTGTATGATGCGCCCTTTGAGCGAAACCCAATTACGGTCATACTGCGTTATTGCCTCGGCAGTATTTTTCTTAAAATCGGAGCATTAGCTGACCACCTGAATTTTGAACCATAATAATAGTTTGCTGATAAGAGAGTAAAAAGATGATAAATCACACCACAACTCATTTCTTCATTCATAAGAAGTTTCGACACCTTCTTACCTTGTTACTTATTTTTTGCGCACTTGTATGGTTGTCTGCGAGCTGTTCGACAGAAGAGCCGCCCCCGGAAACGCCCGCTCAGGAAGAAGTGGTGCCGAAAACATCCGATTCGGAGCCAACCGTTCAGGTCGAACCGGAAAAGCCCGATCAGACCGAAGAAATTCAAAAAAACATCAGGGCGGCAATCGAGCAAATGACCCAGTCGAAGAAACTGAAAATCGGCGATGCTTGGATTGCAGCGACTGCGATTCTGCCGGAGTTTTATGAGCGGCGGCATTTCAAACCGGCCTGGACCACCACTGATAAAATCAATGATTTAATGCGTGCCATTGACGAAATTGAATTGGACGGACTCATTCCGGATGACTACCATCGCAGGCAACTTCGACACTTATCCGAAGAAATCGAGGCCCAATCTCCACCCGAGCCACAGCTTCTGGCCTCTAGAGACTTACTTCTGACGGATGCCCTTGTCCAGCTTGGATATCACCTGAATTACGGTAAGGTGGATCCGATAAGACTGGATCCAAATTGGAATATGTCGGCCCGGATGAATCGTAGAGATCCCGCAACCCTGATTCAAGAGGCGATTGATTCCGGATCTTTCTATGAATTCATCTCCGATCTCAAACCGCGCGACGAATTGTATAATCAATTGAAAGCGATTCTGGCACAATACCAACGCATAAAAACTGAAGGCGGGTGGCAGTCGATCCCGGACGGACCGACCCTGAAAAAAGGCATGGAGAACGATCGCGTTAAACTGGTGCGCAAGCGTTTGCTTACGACCGGCGATCTTGCCGGCACGGCTTCAATAGAATCTGCGATCTTCGACGATGAACTTGAACAGGCGGTTCGGCATTTCCAGCAGAGGTATGGACTCGAGCCGGACGGCGTTGCCGGCAAAAACACGTTGGAGGCGATGAATGTCCCCGTAGAGATGCGTATTGACCAGATCCGTGTCAATCTCGAACGCATCAGATGGGTGCTGCACGAAGATCTCGATACCTTTGTTTTCGTAAACATTCCGGGCTTTAAAGTGTATTATGTTCGAAACGAAAAGCTGGAGTGGACCAGTCGGGCCCAGGTAGGCAAACTCTATCGTCAAACACCGGTCTTCAAGGCCGATATGACCTATCTGGAGTTTAATCCCACCTGGACGGTTCCGCCCACAATTTTAGCAAAGGACATCCTGCCTGCCGTGAGAAAAGACCCGGGCTACCTCAAGAAACGCAATATCCGTGTCATTGACGGCAAAGGCAAAGTCGTTAATTCAAAATCCATCAACTGGTCAAAATACACAGGTAAAAATTTTCCCTATCAGCTGCGACAAGATCCCGGACCGAGCAATGCGCTCGGGCTGGTGAAATTTATGTTCCCCAACAAACATCTGGTTTACCTGCACGACACCCCCAGCAAGAATCTGTTTGATCGCGAAGCCCGCGCCTTCAGTTCCGGCTGTGTTCGCATAGAAGATCCGTTTGAATTTGCGCAATTGCTGCTGGGCAAAGAATGGGATGCAAAGCGGATTGATGGAATCATAGAATCCAAAAAAACAACAAAAGTCAACCTGACCAAGCCGGTACCGGTGATTCTCTTTTATTTAACAGCCCTGCCCGAATTTGACGGTAGATTTCATTTCCGAAATGACGTCTACAGCCGGGATGAAGCTGTTCTGGAAGACTTGAATGCAACGTTTAAACCAGCCGGCCGATTGGTTAAGCCCGCAGCCGAATAAAACGAATCTGTCAACGCCAAGGATTTACCGGCACCGCCAGACTCAAATAACGGTCGTTTTCTTCAAACATCAGCTTTTTAGCGACCATCATTCTCAAGAAAGCAATAATTTTATCCTCGGCAAAGGCCGGAAACCGATCCCGAATATTTTTGAGTGAACGATGG